>Ga0137308_100150_pt1 | contig 130073 bp, 124 predicted proteins | sample Inofrocosms_June_FD_97181 | JGI IMG/M metagenome (GOLD analysis project Ga0137308, IMG submission 97181) | Mouse cecal microbial communities from Vienna, Austria - N-Acetylneuraminic and N-Acetylglucosamine D2O microcosms_June | ecosystem: Host-associated > Mammals > Digestive system > Large... | reverse complement strand
AGGATCGCAAAGAAGAGTACAGGAATGATGGGCAGTTTAAAGCATCTGATCATGCCCCAATATGAGATCTTGGAAGCTGTGAAAGGGATCTCCTTTCGGATCAACGAAGGGGAGAGCGTGGCATTCCTGGGGCTAAACGGCGCGGGGAAATCGACGACCATTAAGATGCTGACCGGGATCATGAAGCCAAGTGACGGAACGGTAAGGATCATGGGGAAGGATCCCTTCCTGAACCGGATTGAGAATGCCAGGAGAATCGGCGTGGTCTTTGGTCAGAAGTCACAGCTCTGGTGGGATATTCCGGTCATCGAGTCCTTCCGCTTGCTTAAAAATATCTACGGTATACCAGAGGAGCAGTATACCCGGAACATGGAGAAGTTCAGCGAGATTCTGGGGCTTCATGAGTTCCTGTCACAGCCGGCAAGGAAATTATCTCTGGGACAGCGGGTGAGGGCGGATCTGGCGGCTTCGCTTCTGCATGAGCCGCCCATATTGTTCCTGGATGAGCCTACGATCGGAGTGGATGTGGCGGCGAAGCAGAAGATCTATGAATTCTTGAGAGAGACGAACAGCAAGAAGAAGACTACGATTCTGCTCACCAGCCATGATATGAAGGATCTGGAATCTATTTGCCAGAGATTGATCATATTGGAGAAGGGGAAGATCCTGTTTGATGATCCGATAGACCAATTGCTTCTTCGATACGGCGGCGGTGTGACCTTGGAAGAGATTATCATTCGGCTGTTCGGGCACGATATGGATGGCATTGGTTATGTGCCGGATCACTCTGAGGGAGCCGTCTATGATTGATATTGGAAGGATGGGGAGGAATATGAAGAAATATCTTGCTTATATAAGATGCGGATTTTTGGAGGGATGTGCATACCGGAGCACATTTATCACCGGTATGCTGGCGAATTTCATCCAGGCGGTGGTATTGTACTATGTCTGGAAAAGTATTTTCACATATCAGGATGTGGTAAATGGATATACATGGGAGATCATGAAGCAGTATGTATTCGTCGCGTTTCTGTGCAACAGCGTCTTCTCTATGGGGTTTGAGATGAGCATAGCGGAGCGTATCGTGAAGGGCGATATTATATTAGATCTCTTGAAGCCCTTGTCTTATCGGGGAATGCTTTTCTTTCGGCTGCTTGGAACGGCGGGACTGGAATTTGCGGCGACTTTTGTGCTGATCGGGAGTGTCTATCTGGCGGTGAATGGCCTGCAATATCTGAGCGGGATGCGGACGGCGCTTTTTCTGATCTCGCTTTTTCTCGGCATGGGGGTGAAATTCTGTATCCAGTATCTCTTCTCGCTGCTATGCTTTTATACGGATAATTCTTATGGAGTGACGAAGGCAAGGGAGATCCTTACCAATTTCTTCTCGGGAGCGTTGATTCCGTTGGCGATGTTTCCGGGCGTCTTAAGAGACGTTGTGAATGTTCTGCCTTTCCAGGGGATCATCTATACGCCTTGCTGCATTTTTATCGGGACGTTCTCGGCCGGAGAGAGTATGATGAGTATACTTCTGCAGATTGTGTGGATTGCTGTATTAGGTCTTCTGGGAACCTTATTCGGGAAGAAAGCATTTGGTGTGATCTCTATGTATGGAGGTTAGGTGATGAAAAAGTTCGGAGTTTATATACAATTATATATTATGTTTCAGGTACAGAATATCAAGTCTCTGGCGCAGTATCGGACAGATTTTCTGATGATGGTCTTTTTTACGCTATTCTCCCAGGGGTGTAATCTGGGGCTGATCTGTATCATATACAGTAATATCCCGCAGGTAGGTGGATGGACGATGTGGGAGATCTTTCTTCTCTACGGATTCCTGCTGTTCTCGGAAGGGTTTATTAATTTCTTCTTCCAGGGGGCGTGGAAGATCACGAATATGATACATATGGCAGAATTAGACCGGTTCCTGGTAAGGCCGGTGCCGGTAGGGCTGCAACTTCTGACGGCGAAGATTGATTTTGACGGACTGAATAAGATGATCATTGCCATAGCGGTAATGGCGGTTGGATTTGGGCGATGCGGGTTGAAGTGGAATGTGCTTAAGGCTACGGTATTCTGTATCTTCCTGGCGGAGGCGTGTGTGATAAGAGTGTGCATGATCTGGATTGCGAGCTGTATATCCTTCTGGATGGAAGGGAAGAAGAACAGCCTGAATTATTTCGTGATCTCATTGGGAGAGATGGCGAAGTATCCGATGGTGATCTATCCGCCCATTTTCCAGGGAATCTTCGGATATCTGATCCCCTATGCGTTCGTTAGCTTCTATCCGGTCGGTTATCTGTTGGGCAAAGAAGGAACCAGGGCGGGGGCGCTTGGGATTTCGTTTTTCTGCGTGCTTATGCTTGCAGTGTCCTGCATGGTGCTGAAACAGGGGCTTGCGAATTATGAGAGCAGCAGCTATTAAGCTGTGGGATTTTTGCATTTCTTCTTGTCTTTATTATCAAATGCATATACTATAATAGAGAGAAGATAGAAATGCGGTGGGTTGAAAAAAGTTATATAAAGTTATATAATAAATGAAAAGTTATATAGGGTTATATAGAATTATATAAGGGGTGATGCCGATGAACAATCCTTTTACATTGTCATTTGGGAAAAAACCATTACAGTACATTTCCCGTATCATGCAGACGAATCAGATTATAGAGAGTTTTAATGCGGAGAGTCCTTCTAATCAGATCTTTATGATCACAGGCATCAGGGGATCCGGAAAGACCGTTATGATGACGAATATAGTAGATGAAATACGGGCAGATGAAAGCTGGATAGTGGTTGAACTTAATCCTATGCGGGATTTGCTGCAAAGCCTGGCAGCAAAGATATACGGCATTCCCGAGATGCATGCGAGAGTTTTAAAGGCCGGATTGGATTTTTCGGCGTTTGGGCTTGGAGTGTCCATTGAAGATGCTGTTCCGGTTACAGATATAGAGAGTGTTATCGAACGGATGCTGGAGCAGATCCAACAGGATGGGAAACGATTGCTGATCACCATTGATGAAGCAGCTAATTCAGAGAATATAAGGATTTTTGCAAGTTCTTTCCAGATTTTCCTTAGGCGTGATTATCCCATATATCTGCTGATGACAGGGTTGTATGAGAATCTATATGATCTGCAGAATGATAAGTCTCTCACATTCTTATACCGGGCTCCCAAGCTTATGTTGGAGCCTTTGAACTACACGGCTGTACGAAAGCATTACATGGATATATTCGGTCTGGATATGGAGACGGCAGAGAAGATGACAATTTTGACAAAGGGGTATCCTTTTGCATTTCAGGTGTTAGGGTATCTTTATTGGGAAAACCGTGAAAAAGACATTGATGATATACTGCCGGAATATGACCAATACCTGGAAGAATATGTTTATGGGAAAATATGGTCGGAACTCTCTGAACTGGATAAGAAGGTACTTCTTGCGATTTCGGTAAATCAGGAGAGCAGGGTACTCTGTATCAGAGAACGATTGCAGATGAAGTCAGAATTGTTCGCAGTATACCGTGAGCGGCTGAAGAGAAAGGGGGTAATAGATACCCGGGAATATGGGAAGATTCGTCTGTTGCTGCCGCGATTTGCAGAATTCGTAAAGCTGCAGCAGATATAGATGCTTACATCTTCTTCCTGTAAGCAGAAGGCGGCATCCCATAATAGGACTTAAAAGCGGCCGAGAACTGAAATGGATTGGCATATCCCAGTGATCCGGCGATCATGGATACAGAATAATCCGTCAGATCCAACAGCATAGAAGCCTGAGACATACGGATAGAGCGCAGATAATCACTGGGCGTCTGTCCGTATGTTTTCTTGAATACGGCGCACAGGTAATTGGGATGAATATTCAAGGATGCGGCAACATCCTGCATCTTGATCGGTTCGGTGTAATGGGTATCCATGAATGCTTTTGCCAGGAGTGCCGGGGAATTCTTCTTAGGGTTGATCGTATCCTCCGGAATCTGGGATCTCAACAGATCAGAGAAGAAGTTCAGCATCCGGCTGTTTGCTTTCAGGGAATCAGAGAGTCCGAGAATCGTGGTGAATTGTTCGCCCGGGAAGACGTCTTTGTCATATTGGGAGTAGCCGGCGACCCTCCTGTCTGTTACGGAGATAATGGATAAGAGATTCTGCTCGACCTCATTAAGAGGCATCTTGAATTCAATTACGTTCTCATCGCCGAATAAAAGGGAGAGAAAGGGATTGGCGGTATTGGTATAGAATCCGACCCATCCGTATGTCCATGGATCCGTCAGGGAGGCGTAGTATCTGGCGGATACGCCTGCCGGGATATAGAATGCCTGTCCTGCATGCAGGTTGGAGAGCTTATGTCCTGTCTCGAAGAAACCATTTCCGCCCAATATGAAATGGATCAGATGATAGGGACGCGAGTCGATATGATAGGAATAGCCGGCTGCGCACTCCTGTATTCCGCAGTGGTTCAATTGAAGTGAGAATCTGCTCACGTCTGTTCTGTCCAGGAAAATGTCTCTGTTGCCGATCATAATTTGCTCCGTTTCGTAGGTATGATTTGTCTTTGCTTAAAGTACAGTGTATAGTGTATAGATCTCTCAGCCTTGATACTATATTACAATATAATTCAATAGATTACCAGAATTAAAAGAATATTAAAAATTGCCAAGGAGAGTGGGGAGAATGGGAAGATGATGTTCTAAGGAGACGGAATATCGGACGGTGGAAGAGGCTGCCTATGTAGAAATGTTTCATAGACAGCCTCTTTTTATGCATATTTGATCGCATGCGTCAATATATTGCTGTAGATTCGCAGTCCGGAATAAGAGTAGCTGAAAGACTTACGCAATCTCTTCTGGATTCTTCTGCAGTTCAGAGAGTGCGTCCATCTCAAGAGGTTCCAGTTCAAACTGTGCCATATAAGCCGGTACGCCTATCCCGTAGTTTTTCTGTGCTTTGAGGCTGATCTGTCCGAAGTTCCCGAACAGATATCCTCCCATGCGGCTCATGATCAGGCTGCATTCTTTTGCGTGATATGCAATGGCCGCTTCTGTCTCAACGAAGTAATGGATCTTGACGCCGAGTCCGTCTAATATCTTTTTGACCTCCTGAGTAAATGTCTCATAATCCATATCAGGGCCGTATGCGCCGACAGAGAGTGACAGCTTCTCATAGGGTGTCTTGTCCTTGTCGTGTCTGCCCTTAGGCAGGAAGATATGGCCGGTTTCAAAGATACGGACATCCTTGTTCCCTGCCTTAAAGTTCTTGGCCAGGGCATCTTCCAGGGAAGGAGCCAGTACCGTCCTCAATGCGTCCTGTTCACTGGTTTTCCGAGTAAGAGGGACGCCTTTGTTATTCTTATCCCATTCATCCTGGAACATGTTCATCTTCTTATAGGCGCCGGCTTCATAGATCGTAGGCCCGATGAATTCTGTGTACCCAAGAGAGCGAAGGACATCGGATGCGCGTTCTTCGATGGTATTCCCCACGGACATCTCGCTGGAATGATATGCAGACAGGACGGAGACATCAGAAGTATATAAGGAATGTCTGGTGTCTATCGTATGTAGCTGCATGGCAAATGCGTCCGCGTCGATGATAAATGCCCAGGTCTTAATGCCCGGCTGGTTCGTACCCAGATATTCTGAAGCCAGCCATTTGGCTTCTCCGGTCCAGCCCAGTTGGTAAATTTTGCCGGCTCTGTCAATAATCTTTACCTGGTAGGTCTTCTTGCCGATCCGCTCTAATTCTGCGCGGGACCCGATTCCTAGAGTCCCTTCCGCAATCCTGTCCCAGATCAGGGTATAGGAATTAATGCGCAGGTCTGGCTGTGCGACGATGCCTTCCAGACGCATATGTTCTGGGTGTTCTTTGTCGGAAGCGTCAAATACTTTGCCGCAGGTGACAGCTCTAAGCGGAGCACCCTTGGGAATGGAAGAGAGCCTGCCCGGAAGAAGACGTGTACGCAGCACATAAGATCCGTTCTCAAGGAGTGGGATGGGCGGCAGAGAAGCGTCTTCTGGCTCCATGAATAAGGGAACAGAGAAATCTTCTTTTTCTATTTCTGGATGCATGCCGTGATCCAGCAGTATAAATCCATTCAGCACAAAAGCACGTTTCAGGTCATTTACCGCCTGGAGCAGGGGATGCCTTAATAATGTACTCATATAATAATCCTTTCTATGTAACAGCTTATCGGTACTGTTACCTTTCTGTGTGTTAGATTTCAAAATGTCTGTTAAAATATCTGTCGAATTATTACAGGAAACGGATAGCAATATCAATAATATGGGAATGATAGTGTTTCTTATAATATTATATACAATTATAATTCAATTAATTTCTAATTTCAAGAAAAATATTTCTAAAATTAAAAATTGCTTGAAATTTTCAGAAAAAACAGTATGATTAATAGAAAAAAGTTTATTTCAATGGGGGAAGGCTTATGAAATTCAAAGTAACGGCAGAACTGGCAATGCTTTTGAAGATACTGCAAAATCAGGGGGATATCTCGGCAAAGGAGCTTGCGGCACAGATAGGAAAGAGTCCGTCTTATGTATCCAAGCTTGAGAATGGCGATGTGAAGATGATACGCAGGGAGGATCTGACCCAGATCCTTAAGTACCTGACCAAGGGAAATGATTTCTTCGAGGAGACATTGCCGGCGGCGGTACGGTGTCTGCAGTCATTTATGGAGCCAGAGCGGCTGTCAGAGCAGATCTGGCTTCTGCAGTATGACATTGTCGACCGTCCGGTCAAGGTGGATCCGGAACTTGTGGAAGACATCTCTGCCAGGATAGAGAAATCCGGGCTTAGCATAGAAGACCTTGTTGCCGCCAGTAATGCGGAATCCGAGACACCGCCGGATTTCTCTAATGCGTCGGATGAAATCATAGGATATCGTTACAGGGATACGGATATGATACGGATGCGTATTACGATGACAGTTCCAGAGATATATACGATTCTGGAGGGCAAGAAAGAATTCACGAATTTTCTCACAATATTTACAATTGTTTTTCAGGTGAGTAAATATGAGAGATATAAGAGTACTTCGCATGTGCCGCCGGATCAGGCAAGGATTATTCTCCGGGATACACGCATGTACTTGGATTACTATAACGTGCACAGTCTGACAGGTTATGGGCGGATGATATCATCTGAGGAATTCTTAAACCGGCAAGAGGCATTGCTGGATTCCTTTGATTCCGTTCATTCGGAGATTCTGGATGAGATTATAACAGGTTTTCATGCGGCTTTGAAGCATGATGTGATGAAGGCGACGCAGGCGTTGGATCATCTGCGCCAGAGCTTCGGATGGGATTTGGCTTTTATGATGAAGCTTCTGGAGATCCCGTACAGTACCCTTGGTAATATGAGCTACTATTATAAGAAACAGCTTCTGGACGAGATTATGGAGCTTGTGCAGCATTATGCAGATATGCCGGATATGGAAAAGAAAATGGAAAATTATTGATTTTGGAAATAAATTTCAGAAAAATATCTTATTTATGGAAAAATATTGACAATTTAAGTGAAATGCATATATAATGACCTTAGTATGGCAATATTGGGAACATTAAGGAGGATATTTTTTTATGGGTAACATGTATTCAGAACTCATGGAGCCTGGGAAGATGGGGCCTTGGGAACTCCCAAACCGGATTGTCATGGCACCGATGGGCTCTCTTAATTCGGATCCGAACGGCTACGTGACAGACCGGACATTGAAATTCTATGAGGACATGGCAAAAGGCGGAATGGGGCTGCTGATTGTAGAGTGTACTTATATGGATAATGAGTGGAGCAAAGGGGAAGATAATCTGATGGGTCTGGCGAGGAACGAGCAGATTACCGGGATGGCCCGTCTTGCAACGACGATCAAGGACTGGGGATGCAAGGCGGTGATCCAGCTCTGCCATATCGGGCATCAGCTTGCACTGGCAGACCACATGGTTTCGCTTGGTCCTTCCACCATGACGGAGCTTCAGGGCGGTGTGATGCCGTTCCCGATCCGCGGAATGACGATTCCGGAGATCAAGAAGTGTATCAATGATTTCGCTATGGCGGCATGGAGGGCGAAGATGGCCGGATTTGACGGGGTAGAGATTCATGGGGCGATCGGACATCTGATCAATATGTTCTGTTCTCCGTTCTATAATCACAGGAATGACGAATATGGAGGCTCTCCGGAGAATCGTGTAAGATTTTTTAAGGAAATCATTGAGAAAATCAGGAAAAAATGCGGAAAACAATTTCCGATTATTGCCCGCGTATGTGCGGACGAGATGGATACGGATGAATGGCTGACCTTGGAAGAAGGGATTGAGCAGGCGAAGATCATAGAGAAGACAGGTGTGGTTGCGCTGCATGTGGTTGCTGGTTCTAATGGCAATGTCAAGACAATCAATTTCCAGTATGACAAGCGAGGGGATTTTGTCTATGCTGCGAAGGCCTTCAAAGAGGCGGGAATTAAGCTGCCGATCATCGTCGACGGCGGGCTGTCTACCCCGGATATTGCCTGTGAGGTGCTGAAGAATGGATATGCGGATTTTATCGGGCTTGGAAGGCCGATGCTTGCGGATCCTGACTGGGCTGTGAAACTTAGAGAAGACAGGCCTGAGGATATCCGTCCGTGTATCCGGTGCTGTATGGGATGTGTCGGTACGATTGAAGGATTTGATGCGGCAATCGGGCTTCGATGCTCTGTGAATCCCGTGTGTAATCTGCGGGGAATCCGCGAGGTGCGCCCGATTAAGAAAAAGAAGAAGGTCTGCGTGATCGGCGGGGGTCCCGGCGGGATGGAAGCGGCTCTCCTTCTAAAGGAGAGGGGACACGACGCCGTGCTCTATGAGAAAGGAGAACTTGGCGGAACTATGCACAAGGCAGCATTCGACCCGGCACTCAAGGGAGATATCAATATCCTGATCCATTATTACCAGACGCAGATCGAGAAGCAAAAGATCCCTGTGATCAGGGAAGAAGCTGAGGCCGGGAAGATTCTTGGCGGAGGTTATGACGCTGTGATCGTGGCGACAGGAGCGGAGACGGTACCCTGCCGTGTGAAAGGCTCTGAAGGGAATCCGCATGTATATGTACTGGCTGATTATGCCAGACGGGCAGAGGAGATAAAGGAAAGCTTAGGGAATACGGTGCTGGTTGTGGGCGGATGTTTCATGAATCTTGAGATTGCGCTTTCTATTGCCCGAACAGGACGGAAGGTGATCATCAGCTCCAGACGGGGAGAGAAGGGGAACCTCATGGAGCTTGGAAATGATAACAGTTCACCGGGTCAGCAGAGACTTAAGATTTTGCTGGATGAACGGGATGTGGAATTTATCACAGAACATAATATCGTAGAGATTACAAAGACGGGTGCGGTATTGAAGGATATGCGTGACAAGGAGGAGGATGTGCGGGTGGAAGTGCCCTGCGATGATATTATCATCTGCCGTGGATACACAGGCAGACCTAAGATTTATAAGGAGCTTCTGGGTAAGATTCCGGAAGTGTATCTTGCAGGCGACGCCGCCATGCAGATTCGTTGTAACGAAAAGAGGACGATCGGGGATGCGATTCACGATGGGTGGGTCATCGCCAACCGCATTTAGAGAGGAGGATATATATGGGGGCATTAGACGGAAAAGTTGCGCTTGTCACAGGATCGGGGCAGGGAATCGGAAGAGGGATTGCGATCGGGCTTGCCAGAGAAGGCGCGAAGGTGGTCACGAATAACCGTGCGCCGCAAGGGTACAGTGCAAAGTTCTATTCGAAGGACGAGATGCCGGAATCTGACTGGGAGGAATTCAGCCGCCTGAAAGGAGATGCCGAAGGAACTGCCCGGATGATCACTGAGGAAGGGAATACAGCCGTACCATTTTACGGTGATGTCTCAGAATGGGATGTGGCAAAAGAGATGGTCGAGTTGGCGATGGAGAAGTTTGGCAGGATCGATATCGTGGTCAACGGAGCCGCCGGTATGGGAAAAGGCGGAATTGAGGAATTGGATGACGCTATGTGGGATAAGATCTACATATCCAGAAACCGTGCGGCGTTCCACATGATGCATTTTGCGGTGCCGATCATGAAGGAGCAGGGATTTGGGAGGTTTATCAATATTTCTTCCGACGCGTGGGTAGGGCTGCCAGATAATGATGCGTATAGCTGCTCTACGGCGGGTATCGTAGGCCTGACCTATGCTTCGGCGAAGGAACTGTACAGGCATGGGATTACCGTGAATGCAATCTGCCCGCAGGGGGCATCGCCGTCCCATGCCGTGGAATATAATAAGATGGTTCGCAATGTCGCTGCTGTTACCGGGAAGGCGCCGGATCCCAAGCTTCTTGCCATGGTGGAGGCCGACCATGCGGATCCGGTGGGGCTTGGGCCCTTTGCCGCATTCTTATGTACGGAGGAAGCGGGGTATATCTCCGGCAGCATCTTCAGCGCGACCTCTGCCGGGAAGGTATCTGTGTATACGATGCCGACAGCGGTGAATCAGATCTATAAAGGCGGAGAGATGTGGACGGTTGAAGAACTGAAAGAGAGCGTAAGGAAGGAGCTTCTTGGCGAGGATTATGTGACGGCTGCAGAGAAGAGCGGATGGTAGTCAGGCTATGAGCCGCTCGACTTATAGTGCTTCACTCCGAACTTCCAGAACATAAGAGCCGGAATCAGGAACCAGCATGCCAGAAGGGGAAGGAACATGAAGATCAGTTCCTTCCTCCGCCCCAGTATATAGAGCAGGGGATAATACTGTATCAACGCATAAGGTACGATGAATGTGGCGAACAGAAGCATCTTCTCCCCATATACGCCAACGGGATACTTGCCGAATTCTCTGGCGCCGTCCGTGAATATATTCATGAATTCCAGGCTCTCTAATGTGAAGAAGCAGAATGCGGCATAGATCAGGAATAGTGCGGTAAAGACAGCCGTGCCTCCGATCAGCATAAAGATTACGGTAAGCGCTTTGGAAAAGCTCCAGGCAATGTCACTCTGAATAATTCCGTATATGAACATCACAACAGCCTGCAGCATTCTGCCGAACCGGGTGAGTTCGAATTTGCTCCCCAATACCTGGATGATCTCATTCTGAGGGCGCACCAGGACTCTGTCGAATTCTCCGCTTCTTACCATACCGGAGAATTGATCGAACCCTCTGGCGAACATTTCTGCAAGGGAGAATTCCATCAACATGACGGAGAAGCACAGAAGCACTTCGCTGTAGGTGAAGCCTTCCACCCTGGAGAATCTCTGGAACATGAAGAACACGCCCAGAAATGTGGTGAAAGAGACCAGGAACTGCCCTGCGGCAGTCAGGAAAAAAGAAGTCTTGTACTGCATTACACACCGGATATTGATGGATACATAATGAAGATAAAGGCGGATGGATCTCATATATTAACCTCCTTGAACGGTAACCCGCTTCTGTGCCAGATGGCAGAGTGCGTTCCCGGCAAATGTGATGGCTGCAAGCCAGAATACCTGCAGGAATACAGCCCTTTTCATCTCATAGCTGCTCATGCTTCCGCCGTAGATTCTAAGAGGAACATTCTGCATGGATGCGAACGGCAGAAGTTCCATGATCCGCTGCATTTTCTCCGGAAAGAACGGCAGCGGGATCAATGCCCCTGCAAAGAAATCAGAAGCGGAATCGAATATCAGCCGGAGTCCTGCAGGTGATATGGTAAAAAATGCCAGGATATAGACCAGCATACAGAGCGATACGGTCATCAGCAGTCCGAGAACCAGTGTGACCAGAAACAGGATAAAGTGCTTAAGGCTTGCCGGCGCCGCAAGGCCGTAAGGGTGCGGCAGGAAGGCGGCCACGATCAGGATGGGAAAGCTCCTTAATACGGCTCTTGACAGGCGTGTTGCGATACTTCTTGCAAACCACATGCGGTAGACGCTGACCGGCCGGCACATCTCGTAGGCGATATCTCCGTTTATGATGGTGTCAAAGATCTCATTCTCCATCATCCATACCGCGAACAGGGCGAGAAATGCCTGCTGCAGCCATAAGTACGATGCAGTGGCGGAAAAGCTCATTGGAAAGGCGCTGGCATCCGCCCGGTGGAATGCGGCGAATATCATGATCTCCATGAATCCCCACGCAAACTGGGTTGTGATTCCGCCAAGGGCGGCCGCTCTGTATTGCAGGCCCATGGTGAATCTCAATCGAAAGAAAGATAAATATTTTTTCATGTTCGTAGTCCTCTATGATACCAATCTATCAGATATCGTATGTACGGTACAGTTCGGCTACCGTCTCGTCAATATTCTCACCGCCTCTTTTGATATCATTAAGTGTACCGTCCATAAGGATCCGTCCCTTTCCGATCAGGATGATACGGCTTGCCAGTGCTTCGATGTCCTGCATGTCGTGGGTAGTGAGTATCACGGTGGTGCCGTGGGTCTGATTCTGCTTTAATATGAAGTCGCGGACGGCAAGCTTCGACACGGCGTCCAGTCCGATCGTGGGTTCGTCAAGGAACAGGATCTGCGGGCGGTGCAGAAGAGAAGCGGCGATCTCACAGCGCATCCGTTGACCAAGGGAAAGCTGTCTTGCAGGAGAGCGCAGTAACTCCGTCAGATTCAGTAATTCGGTTAATTCTTCAAGGCTCTGTCTGTACAGGGGTTCAGTAATAGAATAGATGTCCTTTAATAATTCAAAGGAATCTATGACAGGAACATCCCACCACAGTTGGGAACGCTGACCAAACACGACGCCGATCTCCTGTACGTGCCTGATCCGGTCCTTATACGGAACTCTGCCGTCTACAAGGACTGTTCCGTGATCGGGGGTTAATATTCCGCTTAGAATCTTGATAGTAGAGCTCTTACCGGCTCCGTTGGGTCCGATGTAGCCGACCATCTCGCCGTCGCCGATGGTAAAGGTCACATTATCCAGTGCACGGATCACTTCATATTCCCGGTGAAAAAGAGCTTTCAAAGCTTCGCCGAAGCCGGCGTTTCTTTTTGCAATCTTGTACGATTTGCATACATGTTCCATCGTAATCATTCTTGCTTCCTCCTGGTAGTTATATTCGCATATCTTGCCAAGTCGGTTTGGTTGCGTTTTGATTATATCACACAGGCGCTGTCTGGTAAAGTATATAATTTGCCTTGCTTTTTTAGTTGGAGGCATTGTAGAATAGTTATGGAAAATTTAGAAAATAATTTACAGATCATGCAAGGATTTGCGTAAGACAATCGTATTATAAGTAGAACAAAGTAATAAGCAATTGCCAGGAGGGTTATAAAGCAAATGAAGAAAAAGGCCATATTAGGAGTAGCAGGAGTATTATCGTTGGTAATGGGAACGACAGTGTTCGCGTCAGATTTCTCGACTGGGTACATGGGTAGGATGCCGCTGCACAATTTCAGGGCATGCTCATATGTGGATGTATCGAGGAATTATATGCGCCCGGCATCGGGGATCTGCTTGGCGGACAGGTGTGATTTCGGGAACTGTAATTTCATAGACGGCAACTGGGTCGGATCTTGCGGCAATTATGTAGATGAAGACCAGAACGGCGTATGTGATAATTACACAGGTCAGGGCAGCGGCGCGGGTTCTGGGGCAGGTTACAGCGGAGGTTCTGGTGCGGCGAATAATTATACAGAGCCGGTATACACAGAACCGGTATATAACGAGCCGGTATATACAGAACCAGTTTACAATGAGCCGGTCTACAATGATACGGGCAATTATGGGAACCAGGGTTACGGCGGCGGAGGCTATAACGGTCAGGGCTATGGCGGCTGCGGCTATGGCGGAGGCCATCATGGGGGCGGACATGGATGCCGCCGTTAGTCAATGGTACAGAGTGAAGGAAGGGGCAGCGGCAGTGATGGCCGCTGCCTTGTTTGCCGTTCTATAGAAATGAGGAGGTGATGCGTCATGCGGAGCGAGGCAGAGATCAACCATGCCGTGGAGACGTATGCCGATATGATCCGGCGGGTCTGCTTCTATCATCTGAAGAATCAATCGGATACGGAAGACGTGTTCCAGAATGTTTTCTTAAAATACATGCTGTCTAATGAATCCTTTTACGACAGCGAGCATGAAAAGGCATGGCTGCTCCGCGTATCCATCAATGCCTGCAAAGATTATCTGAAGAATTTCTTCAGACGCAATGTGGTTCCGCTGGAGCTGCTTAGTGAGACGGAGGCGAAGGAGAGCGGGGATGACCATGAGGTTTTAGAGGCGGTGCTGTCTCTTCCGGTTAAATATAAGGACGCAATATACCTGCATTATTATGAGGGATACTCGGCGGCTGAGATTGGGAACATAATCGGGAAAAAGGAGAATACGGTATATTCTCTGCTTTCCAGGGGGCGGATGATGTTAAGAGATAAGCTGGGAGGTGATGGATTTGACTAATAAAATACAGGATGCATTTGATAATATCAAGGCAGATGCAAGGCTTAAGGAATCGACAAAGCAGTTCTTGTATGACAGACGGACTGGCAACAGATATCCGCGGCGCAGTCCGGCGATGCGGTATGCAGTTTCAATGATCTGCGCGGTATTGATTCTCGCAGCAGGCGCGGCAGGATATTCCTGGGTGCGGATGCCGGTTTCTTATGTAAGTATCGATGTCAATCCGTCCATTGAGCTGGGGCTGAACCGTTTTGACCGAGTTGTGTCGGCCAAAGCGTATAATGCGGAAGGAGAGGCGATCTTAGATGAATTGTCTCTGAAATGGAAAAGGTATACGGATGCGCTGCATGCAGTAATAGAGTGCGAGGGTATGCGCGCGTATCTGGCGGACGGTGCGGAACCGGTCCTTGCTGTGGCTGCGGATCAGACACGTGGGCAGGAATTGGAGCAGGGAGTAAGGCGCTGTTCGGGGCATATGAGGCATCATTGCCAGAATGTCAGCGTAGATCTTGACATGGCGTCTCAGGCGCATCACAGCGACCTGTCGGTCGGCAAATATTATGCGTATCTCCAGTTATCTCAGTATGACAGTTCTGTGACCGTAGATGACTGCAGGGAAATGAGCATGGCTGAGATCAATGCAAGGATCAGCGAGTATGAGCAGACGGATGATGAAGAAGATGCCGGGAATACGGACAATGAATCTGGGTATGATGGGAATACGGGCGGATGTAATCTGAATTCCTGTGACGGGAACGGCGGGGGAATGCCGTCTCATCAGAGGGGACACCATCACCGGAGTGGGGGACATGAATAAGATAACATAACAGAGGCCTCTTTCGAGGCCTCTAATTTGATTGTCTGGCTTTACTTTTGTAAGCAGAGCTTCTTGCAAAAACCGCATCTCCATTGCTTCAACTTATTCCCGAAGCTTTGTCCCTTTCATACTCACGCAGGAATGCAGGTAAGAACCGGTTACCACTATCCAGATGACGGCAACCACCACGATCGCCATGATCCCGGTATCGAAGAACAGATGCCCGAGCATGGTGAACACAAGCAGGATAGGGATCCAGGTGTTTATGGCGCAATAGGTCTTATATGCACTCTGGTAGATCAGCTCTTTCTGTGCCTCATCACAGCTGTCGAGCCATTGCTGGCGGAATTTCCTGGATGACGGGTCGCCCTTTTGACCGGGATGGATTGCCTGAACTGTCTTGATGTAGCGTATCTGGCAGAAGCTGTTGTAGGCATGGCATCCAAGGAATACCAGACAGGATGCCAACACATTCTTATGGTTGCCGTCGTTAATGTATTTGACTGAATATCCGGCGGATAATATCAGGACACATAATACCTGGGACAAGATATTGGACATAACTCCAACAGCCCCGGTCTTCTCCTCCTCGTACTCCCAGCGGTCGCATTCTTCATCCTCCGTCTCACGGATCTTCTCACCGATAGCCCGAAGCCTTCGGATGCTGCGTTCGCCTAAGACAATAGTCACGGCAGTGATGATCAGCAGGGCGGGCAGCATAATACGCTGGATGAAGGACAGGATATCTGTTATTCCTGTCTGGATATCATCAGTCCTGCCTCCTAACAGGAGCATTGTCAGCAATCCCAGAACTGCGCTGAATAATGCGGCTGCCAGCATGATGAGCCCCGTCTTCTTGTATGAATTTATCTTCTTTGGTTCTTGGCTATCTCTTGTCATGATTCTTCGTCCTCCTTATATTCAAAGATATCTTCTACTGTTACCTGGCAGATCTTCGCAAGCTTCAATGCCAGGGTTACTGACGGCGAATAATCGCCTCTTTCGATCAGGCTGATCGTCTGCCGGGATACTCCGGCAAGCTTGCCAAGCTCTGTCTGGTTGATTCCCATCCGGGAGCGGTATTCCTTCAAATAGTTCAATAGTGCCAACCCATCATCTCCTGTCTGTTTATGGATTTTTGTATTTGACAACTTTGTTTGTCAAATATAGTATAGCATTGACAAATATAGTTGTCAACAAGCCAGATGAAATTTTGACAACTTTTTTTGTCAAAATGAAATCTGGAAGGTCAAAAGGACAGGCTGTTACTCTACCCGGATAGAGTACCGGTACGCATATTAGCGGCGAAAAACGTTGCATAAATGACGTTAATGGATATATAATATGATTTTAGGATTGGAATACGAAAAAGAGGAGGATAACAGAATGAACATGATTCAGGATGTGATGGATTACATCAGAGGTTATGATGAAGAAATAGGAAACGCGCTTGATCTGGAACTAAACCGGCAGAGAAGGAACCTGGAGCTGATTGCTTCGGAGAATATCGTAAGCCCGGCGGTGATGCTGGCGATGGGTACGGTTCCGACGAATAAATATGCGGAAGGATATCCGTCGAAGCGTTATTACGGAGGCTGCGAGCATGTGGATATCCTGGAAGAGCTGGCGATCAAGAGAGTGAAGGAACTGTTTGGCTGCGACCATGCCTGCGTACAGCCGCATTCCGGGGCGAATGCCAACAATGCGGTCTATCAGGCATTGCTGCAGCCGAAAGATACGGTGATGGGGATGAACCTGGCGCACGGCGGGCATCTCACCCACGGTTCTCCGGTTAATATGTCGGGGCTTCTGTATCATTTTGTGCCATATAATGTAAATGATGAGGGATTCCTGGATTATGACGAGATCAGAAGGATTGCCAGGGAATGTAAGCCGAAGTTGATCGTCGCAGGCGCGTCTGCCTACCCAAGGGAGATACGTTTTGATATATTTGCGGATATCGCAAAAGAGGTCGGGGCATATTTGTTCGTAGATATGGCGCATATTGCCGGACTGGTCGCGGCAGGGCTTCACCAGAGCCCGGTTCCCTATGCGGACGTGGTGTCAAGCACGACCCATAAGACCTTAAGGGGACCAAGAGGCGGCATCATCCTGTGTAAGGACGAGCATGCGAAGGCTATCGATAAGGCGATCTTCCCGGGAACCCAGGGCGGGCCGCTGATGCATATCATAGCGGCAAAGGCCGTCTGTTTCGGGGAGGCGTTAAAGCCGGAGTTTAAGCTGTACCAGGAGCAGGTTGTGAAAAATGCCGGGGCGCTTGCAGACGCGATGATAGCAGAAGGCTTCGATCTTGTCAGCGGCGGCACGGACAATCATCTGATGCTGGTTGACCTTAGGAATATGGGGATTACCGGCAAGGAACTGCAGAACCGCCTGGATGAGGTCTATATCACGGTCAACAAGAATGCGGTGCCGAACGATCCGGCAAGCCCGTTCGTGACCAGCGGTATCCGTGTCGGCACACCGGCGGTTACCACAAGAGGACTTAAGGAAGAGGATATGAAGACGATCGCAAGGCTGATCAGGATGACGGTGACGGATTATGATACGAAGGCGGAGGAGATTCGCGGCGAAGTCAACCGAATCTGCGAGAGATATCCGCTGTATATATGATTCGGTGTAAAGGTTCAGAAGCGGAAGGAGCGGCGGATATCATGATGAGTAAGAACAGTATAGAGGAATTTGCCGGCGGCCTGTCTTCGGCAAAGCCTGTTCCGGGCGGCGGCGGAGCCTGTGCGGCGGCGGGAGCATTTGCGGCAGCGCTCGGAATGATGGTGGCGAATCTGACGGTGGGAAAGAAGCGGTATGCGGAAGTGGAAGAGGAGATGAAGGAGATCCTGATTCGTCTCGGAGTATTGAGAGATCAGTTGTTAGAACTGATCGATAAGGATGCCGAGGCCTTTGAACCACTCTCAAGGGCGTACGGGCTTCCCAAGGAGACGCCAGAGCAGCGGGAAGAGAAGGAGCGTGTTCTGGAAGCAGCGCTGTATGAGGCGAGCATGGTTCCTCTTGAGATCATGGAGAGGATCCTGGAAGCAATGGGGAATCTGGAGATCTTGAGTAAGAAGGGCAGCCGGATTGTGATCAGTGATGCCGGCGTGGGTGTGCTCTTTGCGCAGGCCGCGCTTGACGGAGCGTCCCTGAATGTATTTATCAATACGAAGCTTATGAAGGATCAAATCATAGCGCAGAGGCTCGATAAGAAGGCAGAGGATATGATACGGCAGGGGCAGGAATACAAAGACAGAATTTATTCAACGGTAATGTCGCAGATCCGGTAATGTTCCGTTTGGACGGAAAGAGGACGGAGCAGTCGGCAGAAAAGAGGTTAAAATGAGTAAGATCATGCAGGGGACAGACGTAGCGAAGGCTATGAAGGAAGAATTGATCATAAAAGCGGAGGAACTGAAGCAGAAAGGAATGATCCCAGCGCTTGCAATTGTGAGGGTAGGCGCGCGTCCGGACGACCTGGCTTATGAACGGGGAGCAAGGAAACGGATGGAGCTTGTGGGGATCACCTGCAAAGTAATTGAACTGCCAGAGGATATCAGTCAGGAGGAATTAGAACGGGCATTTTCCCGGGTTAACGCAGACCCGGATATTCACGGTATCCTGCTGTTCCAACCGCTTCCAGGGCATCTGGACGTGAAGCCTGTAAAGGCGATGATCGATCCATGGAAGGATGTGGACGGCATGAGTCCTGTGAATATCGCGAAGGTATTCGCAGGAGATGAGACCGGCTTTGCCCCATGTACGGCGGAGGCTGTCATGGAGATGCTTCGTTATTACGGTATCGGACTTGAGGGAAAGCGGGTAACCGTGGTAGGAAGGAGCATGGTGGTGGGAAGGCCATTGGCTATGCTGCTGCTTCGAGAGAATGCGACGGTTACAATCTGCCATACGCGGACAGCCGGACTTGAGGCAGAGTGCCAAAACGCCGGGATCCTGGTGGCGGCGGCCGGGAAGGCAAGGATGATCACGGGAGAGATGATCCGGGAAGGAGCGGTAGTGGCGGACGTGGGCATCAATGTGGATGAGAACGGGAAGCTCTGCGGTGATGTGGATTACGAGGCGGCAGAGACGAAGGCCGCATACTTAAGTCCGGTGCCGGGCGGGGTGGGAAGCGTCACTTCTTCGGTGCTGGCGAAGCATGTGATAAGGAGCGCGGATTATTTTGCAAAGAATGCTTGCAAGCACTGCTGAGGTGTGGTAGTATAAAGCATATATTTGGCAATAATTGTGGATAGAAAAACTCCAAGGAAGGAAAAACTTGGAGTTTTTCTAGATTGAATGAGAGTAGTATATAAAGAAGAGAAGAATTCATAAAGGGGGAATAGTATGTATGATACGATCAATGCAATAGTAAAAAGTGTGAATAGCGTTGTGTGGGGCTGGGGGATGATTATCCTTCTGCTTGGAACACATGTATTTATGACGGTCCGTACAGGATTCATCCAGAGATTCACGATCAGCAAGGGTATTAGGCTGTCGGTTGCGAAGGATCCGGATGCAGAGGGCGAAGTATCACAGTTCGGAGCGCTTACGACGGCGCTGGCGGCGACCATAGGTACCGGTAATATCGTCGGTGTCGGTACGGCGATCGCACTTGGCGGGCCGGGAGCAGTCTTATGGTGCTGGCTTACCGGTGTGTTCGGCATCGCGACGAAGTATGCGGAGTCCTTCATTGCGGTAAAATACAGGGTGAAGACGGAAGACGGGCGTATGCAGGGAGGAGCCATGTACGCGTTGGAGCGCGGGCTTAATATGAAGTGGCTTGGAATGTTATTTGCATTCTTTGCGGCGTTTGCATCCTTTGGAATCGGATGTGCGACCCAGGTCAATGCCATTGCGGAGATCTGTGATACGAACTTCCATATTCCAAGAACGGTTGTCGGCATCGCGATCGGTGCGCTGACGGCGGTCGTGATCTTCGGCGGCATCAAATCCATTGCACGGGTCTGTGAGAGACTGGTTCCGTTTATGGCGGTATTCTATGTCCTTGGCTGTATCATTATCCTGTGTATGAATTATGATTACATAATCCCGGCAGTCAGTGTGATCTGCAAGCTTGCATTCACACCGGGCGCGGCGGCCGGAGGTCTTGTGGGAAGCGGTATCCGGATGGCGATCCAGTATGGAGTTGCAAGGGGTCTGTTCTCCAATGAGTCCGGTCTTGGTTCCGCACCGATCGCGGCAGCGGCGGCACAGACCAGGAATCCGGTGCGCCAGGCGTTGGTGTCCTCTACGGGAACGTTCTGGGATACGGTCGTGGTATGTCTGATGACAGGACTGGTGCTGGTGACGACGATTATGAAGAATCCGGGGATCAATGTAGATTCCATCGATAACGGCGGGCAGCTTACCACATTGGCATTCGGACAGATCCCGTATCTTGGGCCGATCATACTGACGCTTGGTATTATTACATTTGCATATTCGACGATTCTTGGATGGGCATATTACGGTGAGCGGTGCGTGGAATATTTCTCAGGCAAGGCAGGTCTGCTCCCGTACCGTATCCTGTATATCGCGGTGGCGGTGATCGCTCCGGTGGTAGCGCTTGATCTTGTGTGGCTGATCGCGGATACGCTGAACGCGCTGATGGCAATCCCCAATCTGGTGGCGGTATTGCTGCTGTCGAACGTGATCGTCAGGGATACAAGGAGATATATCAGGGATCTGGATGCGAAGGATGACACGCACATTCCGGTAGTCAGGCGATAAAGAAAGGGAAGAACAGTATGAGTGATGAAGTAAGACGTATAAAGCGGGAATTGGCCTATGAGGGGACGATTCTCAATGTGTATCGGGATTATATGGAATTTGCGAACGGCAATCATGCGGTGTGGGATTATATTCATCATGACGGTGCGGCGGCTGTCGTACCAGTAATGGATGATGGACGTCTCCTGATGGTGAAGCAGTATCGGAACGCGCTGGAGAGGGATACTCTGGAGATTCCGGCAGGGAAGCTGGACGCGCCGGGAGAACCGGGACTTGAGTGTGCAAGCAGGGAGCTGGAGGAGGAGACCGGATACCGGTCCGAGAATCTGGAATGGCTTATCACGCTTCGGACGACGGTTGCATTCTGTAATGAACGGGTGGAGATCTTCGTGGCGAAGGATCTGATCCCGTCCCATCAAAATCTGGATGAGGATGAATTCGTGGATGTGAAGGCGTATTCTGTCCAGGAGCTGAAAGAGATGATCTTCACAGGGAAGATCGAGGATTCCAAGACCATTGCGGCGATCCTGGCTTACGAATCGAAATATCTGAGATAGTATAACGAATATATTTATTTCCCCGGCATATAATGAAGTATCTGTAACAGTGGGAGGAATGCTTGTGAGGATACATGAGAACAAGAAGTTCTTGATCATTTTTTGTATGCTGGGGTTTTTTGCCGGAATCATCTATGCGAATCTGATGTCAGAGGATACGATCGCGGGTATGGGTATCTTCAGTGAATTTTTCCTGAATCAGTACAGTCAGGCGGAGATTGATATGACAGAATACCTGTGGTATGTGGTGAGAGTCCGTGCTGTACCTCTTATATTGGTGGCGGCGCTTGGATGTACCAGGCTCAGGAAAGGGATCGCGGCCGGATTCCTGGCATGGACAGGCTTTGGCGGCGGAATGATCATGACTTCGGCTGTCCTTAAGATGGGACTTAAGGGGCTGATCCTGTGCCTGATCGCGTTGACGCCGCATTTTGTATTCTATGCGGCGGGGTTCATGGTTCTGCTGTGGTATCTGTTTACCTATCCGGAAGCCAAATGGAATCCGTCTAAGATGATCAGTATGGTGTTATTTATCATCGTCGGTATTCTGCTGGAGTGTTATGTGAACCCGATCATCATGGAATTGTTCTTAAAGACGCTTTAGTGTACTGTCTGCATTATATATGGCCTATAATGCAGACGGAAGCCCGTATTCATACCATGTCCGCAATACCCGGGACAGGCAGTATTCTGCATGGATGATCTGATACAGCCCGGGGCTTGCGGCCTTAAGCCTGCCGGGATCGATGATATACTGCCAGAATCCCTCGGCGAAGAACTCCATCTCGTCCCTTACGCAGTCTGATCCGTATGTCCGGATAAAGGAAGCGCTCTCTGACTGGTAGACGGACTTGAATGTGTCAGTATAGGAAGGAAGGCCTACATAGAAATCAAACCAATGCCCAATCTCGTGGATGGGTGACTGAGAAGCAGCGTCTGACCGTGATTCGATCAGGATACGCTGCTCTTCGTAGTTTGTGGTCGCCATGACCTGGTTGTATTTCCCTTTGTAGTAGGTCTGTCCGATATTCTTATCCGTCACATAGATACCCCAGCCTTCTCTTACAAATGCATCCTGGAGATACGGCGGCAGTAACGCGAGCTGCTGGTTGACAATCGCTACGATCCCGTCGTCTGCATTGCCGTCCTTCTGGCATTGGATGGAGGATAGGGGGTCGTCCACATGATCCGGTCCAAATGCGATGTCCTGTACTTGCTTAGGGTTAAGCTTCGCGGCGCGGACAGAAACTTCGGCCGCTTCCTTCTGCTGCCGGATCCCCAGAGCAACAAAAGCTGTGAGGATGATGATCAGCAGCAGGAGGAAATATATGAGTCCGTTTTTATTCTTTTCCTGTGTCTTCATAGATGTCTTTATGGAACCTCCCAAATTCTTATACGGAATTATTTTAAAGGATTTGGCGGTTTCTGTCCAGCGAATACCGAATGTTCACAAACATTTCAAAATTATGCGGATGAATGAGCAGGCTGCTGATCTTTCAGCTGGATTTCCGTAGATAATATTGCAGGTACAGCAGGCAGAACAGGAAGATCAGGATCTGGCTTGCCAGAAGCCCCCACAGATATCCTTCGATCCCGAAGATTGGTATCAGGAGGAAGACGCTCGCGATCCGTATGCCGAGACTAGCAGAATTAATGCTGAAGGAAAGCGTTGTCTTTCCGATTCCGTTGATCATGCTGATCAGGGTGTTGTTGGTGTACAGGAACGGGCAGATCCAGGCTAGAGTAATGATATAATCCCCTGCCATGGAACTGTGGAACAGAAAGGCTCCGATCCATTCTCCAAAGGTAAGGAGGCTCACACAGCAGATGCTTCCAAGAAAGATGCAGGAGTAGGTGACCTTGCCTACCAGATTGGACAGTTCCCGGCGGTTGTTGAGTGTCTGTATCTCTGCCACTGTGGGGAGAAGCATGGTGGATACGGAATTGGTGATCGCGGATGGAAACAGGATGCAGGGCAGGGCCATGCCGGTCAGTACCCCGTAGGTACCAAGCGCTTCCGAGAGCGGCATTCCGTGGGCTTGAAGCCTTACAGGGATGGATACGGCCTCGATGCTCTGCAGGACGTTTAGAAGCACCCGGCTTGCGGTTAAGGGGACGGAGAGCGTAAGCAGTTCGCGGCTGTGCCTTAAGGAACCGCGCAGGCGGAACCGCGCCAGGGTCTTTAAGACTTTTTTGCCGGTCAAAGCCCTGAGACAGAAGACGGAAGAAGCGATCTCTCCCGCGATCAGACCTGTAACGGCGATAGCGACGCCAAAACGGATCCCGTGGTTGATTCCGTACAGATAGAGCAGGCAGACGCTTAAGATCCGTACGGTCTGCTCTATGAACTGGGATATGGCGGGGATTCCGGTCTGCTTCAGCCCGAAGTAGTAGCCGCAGATACAGCTATGAACAGATGCAAACGGAAATGCATAGGAGAGGATGATGAGCAGGTTTTCGCACCGCGGTTCCTTAAGAAAAACTTCGGATATGGGAACGGCGTATTTCTGTAAAAGAAGAGTGACGATAACAGAGAGGGAGACGGACAGGAGAAGGCTTGTATATAGGATCTCCCTTGCTTCCCGGTGTTTTCCCTGTGTGATCCGGGCGGCAACACTGCGGGACAGGGCAAGCTCAATGCCGGCGGAGGTTAGGGAAAAGCAGAGTGCGTAGATGGGAAATACAAGCTGGTACAGGCCGACTCCTTCCTCTCCGAAGGTGTGGCTCAGGAAAATGCGGTAGAAGAATCCCATAAACCGGGTAGCGAATCCGGTCAGTGTTAAGATAAAAGTCCCCTTGATGATAGCACGTTTTCGTGACATGGCGGGCTCCTTTGATTTATCGTATTATTACAGCATATTCCAAAAGGGGACTTGACAGAACAAAAAAGCAGTGCTATTCTACATATGGAAATATCCTAGCAATTTGCTAGGAATTAAAAATGTTTAACTGGAATGAAGGTGAGTGAGTGAAGCTTTCTACAAAGGGAAGATACGGTCTTCGGGCCATGATAGATCTTGCCAGATACAGTGAGAAGGAGCCGGTCTCCATCAGCAGTATTGCGGCAAGGCAGGATATCTCGGAGCGGTATCTGGAGCAGTTGGTCGGGCTTCTTAAGAAGGCGGGGCTGGTGCGCAGTATCCGCGGTGCGGCGGGGGGATATATCCTGGCAAGAGGCGCATGCGAGATCTCCGTGGGAGATGTGCTGCGGGCGCTGGAAGGGAGCCTTGAGCCGGTCAAATGCGCGGCGTTCTATTCCGAAGAGGGATGTATGGCTTCGGACGGCTGTGTGACCAAGTATGTATGGCAGAAGATCAATGACAGCATTAACGAGACGGTGGATCGGATGATGTTAGATGAACTGGTCCGGGAGAGCAGACGGCTGAATCCGGAGGGTGAACTGGAGAATCCGAAGTGTAATGTATAAATTCAATAGAGAAGAGGAGAATAGAGATGGGAAAATTCATTTACCTGGATAATGCGGCGACGACGAAGACAGCGCCGGAGGTAGTGGAAGCGATGCTTCCGTATTTTACAGAGAATTACGGCAATCCGTCCAGCGTATACACATTTGCTTCCGGCAATAAGGAGGCGATCAGCGAGCAGAGGGACGTGATCGCGGAAGTGCTTGGCGCGAAGAGCAACGAGATCTATTTCACAGCGGGGGGATCAGAATCCGACAACTGGGCGCTTAAGGCGGCTGCGGAAGCTTACGGAGATAAGGGGAATCACATTATCACGACGAAGATCGAGCACCATGCGATCCTCCATACGGCAGAATATCTGGAGAAGAGGGGCTATGAGGTCACTTATCTGGATGTGGACGAGGACGGGAAGGTACGGCTTGATGATCTGAAGAAAGCGATCCGGCCGACCACGATCCTGATCTCGGTGATGTATGCCAATAACGAGATCGGAACCATTCAGCCGATCCGTGAGATCGGCAAGATCGCCCATGAGAAGGGGATTCTGTTCCACACCGATGCGGTCCAGGCATTTGGCCAGGTTCCGATCCATGTGGATGAGTGCCATATCGATATGCTGAGCGCCAGCGGACACAAGCTGAACGGGCCGAAGGGGATCGGCTTCTTATATATCCGCAAGGGTGTGAAGATCCGTTCTTTCGTACACGGCGGAGCCCAGGAGCGGAAGCGCCGTGCCGGTACGGAGAATGTGCCGGGGATCATCGGACTTGGTACGGCAGTCCGGCGGGCGTCGGCGACGATGGAAGCGCGGGCAGAGAAGGAGAGCGGGCTGCGCGACCATATGATCAGCCGGATCCTGGAGGAGATCCCGTATTGCCGGCTGAACGGACATAAGACGGACAGGCTTCCGAATAATGTGAATGTAAGCTTCCGTTTCGTGGAGGGGGAGTCGCTTCTGATCCTGCTTGACGGCAAGGGGATATGTGCGTCCAGCGGTTCGGCGTGTACTTCCGGGTCGTTAGATCCGTCCCATGTGCTTCTTGCCATCGGGCTTCCCCATGAGATCGCCCATGGGTCTCTTAGGATGACGCTTAGTGACGAGACGACGGAGGAAGAGATTGATTATGTGGTGGATTGCTTAAAGGAGATCGTGGGTACGCTTCGGAATATGTCGCCGCTCTATGAGGATTTCCTTAAGAAAGAGAAGAAGTAAGATGCCTGTAACAGTGAAGGTATCCGAATTGTTACGATAAAAGAGATATTTTAGGAGGAATCAGGAATGTATACAGAGAAGGTAATGGATCATTTTCAGCATCCAAGGAATGTAGGAGAGATTGAGAATGCCAGCGGGGTAGGTACGGTAGGCAATGCAAAATGCGGTGATATCATGCGTATCTATCTGGATATTGATGATGATCAGATCATACAGGATGTGAAATTTAAGACCTTTGGGTGCGGCGCCGCCGTGGCGACGAGCAGCATGGCGACGGAGCTTGTGAAGGGCAAATCTATCTATGATGCGCTTCAGGTGACGAATAAGGCGGTGATGGAGGCGCTTGACGGGCTGCCGCCGGTGAAGGTGCATTGTTCGCTGCTTGCAGAAGAAGCGATCCATGCGGCTCTGTGGGATTACGCAGAGAAGCATGGAATTAAGATCGAGGGGCTTGAGAAGCCGAAGTCGGATATCCATGAGGATGAGGAGGAAGAAGAGGAATATTAATTTTATGCGGCTATTTCTCTTACAGGTGGAATTCCATTTTCCGTTTCTTTACCAAAAGCACCAATATCGATTCATGCAGAAGCCATGACAACAGAAGAAATTCATCAAAAATTGTGAAAAGGTTACAATGATATAGCTGCAGGAAGCGTGCAAAATGCAATGGATCAATACAACCGGATTGCAGTAGGTGATAAAGTGATTGTAACCGATGTATTATATAGTGCATCAGATATTGAAAGCCGATTAAAAGGATAAATGGATAAGACGGAGAGAATATGGATAAGAAGAGAGTGGTAGTCGGGCTGTCCGGAGGGGTGGATTCCTCTGTGGCAGCCTGGCTGTTAAAGGAACAGGGCTATGACGTGACAGGGGTCACGATGCAGATCTGGGAGAAGGAAGGGGAAGCGGCTCAGGAGGAACAGGGCGGATGCTGCGGTTTCAGCGCGGTGGAGGATGCCAGAAGAGTGGCGGCTTCCCTAGGGATCCCTTATTATGTGATGAACTTCAGGGAGGAATTCAAGGCGAACGTGATCGATTATTTTATAGACGAATATCTTCATGGAAGAACGCCCAATCCCTGTATTGCCTGTAACCGTTATGTGAAGTGGGAGTCACTTCTAAGGAGAAGTATGGAGATCGGCGCGGATTATATTGCGACCGGGCATTACGGCAGGATCGACCGTCTGCCAAACGGCAGATATGCGCTTAGAACCTCCAGGAACGGAGCTAAGGATCAGACTTATGCGCTCTATAATCTGACACAGGATCAGCTTGCGCATACCCTGATGCCGGTGGGAGAATATACCAAGGAGGAGATCCGCAAGATGGCGAACGACATCGGCCTTAGGGTAGCGGATAAGCCGGACAGCCAGGATATCTGCTTCGTACCGGACGGAGATTATGCGTCTTATATTATGAGATGTGTTGGAACGAGCAGGAGAATAGAACCGGGGAATTTTGTCTTGTCTGACGGAACGGTCGTCGGACGGCACAAGGGGATCATTCACTACACGGTGGGACAGAGGAAGGGATTGGGACTTGCTCTTGGACATCCGGTATTCGTCCTTGAGATCCGGCCTGAGTCCAACGAGGTCGTGATCGGGACGCATGAGGAATCCCTGGCTTACGAGGTACGGGCAAACCGGGTGAATTTCATGTCGGTGGAGGATCTGACGGAGGAGAGAAGAGTCTGGGCGAAGATCCGCTATAATCACAAAGGCGCCTGGTGCAGGGTGTGTAAGACAGGAGCGGACGAGATTCGGTGTGTGTTCGAGGAGCCTCAGCGTGCGGTCACTCCGGGACAGGCGGTGGTGCTGTATGATGGGGAACACGTGCTGGGCGGGGGAACGATCACCGGATCAGTGTAAGCTTCTATCGGCAGGTTGGAGAAATTTTTATAGCTATAGATTTTTGTGAGAAAGTTACAAAATATATGTGGATAAGATGTGGTATTTTGGCGTTTGGCACGATAAATTAGGAGGAAATTCCGTCCATGAAATTACAGAGAAAAGATGAGATCATCCGTCTGGCCGCAGAGAACCGGGTGATAAAGGCGAATGAATTGTCGGAGCTTTTTCAGGTTTCGATGGAAACCATACGCAGGGATTTGACGGATCTGGAAAAAAGCGGTGTGATCAGGCGGATACATGGAGGTGCAGTCTTAAATGTTGCGAACAGCATTGAGCCGGATTATTCTTACCGGGAGATTAAGAATTATGAGGAAAAGCTGCTGATCGGCAGAAGGGCTGCATCGCTTGTGGAGGACGGGGAGACAATCATCATTGATATCGGGACGACGGCGCTGGAATTCGCAAGATTCCTTAAGGGTAAGAAGAAGATCACGGTACTGACCAATTCTCTGAAGATCGCTCTGGAACTGATGGACGACGCGGATATTACGGTGATCATCCTTGGCGGTGTGGTGAGATACGGGGAAGGTACAAGCTCTGGCTTCTGGGCGGAGGATATGGTGGACCGGTTCTATGCGGAGAAGTTATTTCTGGGGGTCGGGGCGTTGGACGCTAGGAGCGGGATTATGGATTATCATATCGAAGAGACGAATCTGAGGCGTCATTACATTACGCACAGCAAGAAGGTGATCGCCATGGCGGATTACAGCAAGTTCGGCATCAAGGCGCTCAACGAGGTGTGCACGCCGGAGCGGATTGACTGTCTGATCACGGATGAGAAGGCGGATAAGAAGATCTTAAAGGAGTTAAGAGAGCGGGGGATTGAGATCATCGTCACATAGATATATAGGCAACACATATGTGGGATAAGTTGCGATTAAGTAACTTTCCCACATTTTTATTTGCTGAAAATAATATAAAATGCACAAAAAATCTGATAATTGTGGATTTGCACAATAATAATAATTGTGATAGATTGTGAAATAGGAAAACGGCCGTGAAAAAATATGAAGGAGGATACAAGATGTCATTTGATCAGATTATTTTATGGGTGATGGCGTTCGGCGCACTGATCGGCGCAGCGGACAAGATCATCGGGAACCGGTTTGGGTTGGGCGAGAAGTTCGACGAAGGATTTCAGGCGATGGGTTCCCTGGCGCTTGGGATGGTAGGGATCGTGTGTCTGGCTCCGGTGATCTCTAAGGTGCTTGGCCCGGTGATCATACCGGCGTGTCAGGCGATCGGGGCGGATCCGGCGTTGTTTGGTTCGATCCTTGCTAACGATATGGGCGGCTATTCACTGGCCATGGAGCTGGCGCAGAATCAAGAGGCAGGTTTATTTGCAGGAAATATTGTGGCGTCCATGCTTGGATGTACGTTGGTATTTTCGATTCCGGTGGGCCTAGGACTGATTGAGAAGGACGACCGGCAGTATTTTTCCAAAGGACTGCTGATCGGACTGATCACGATCCCAATCGGCTGTATCATCGGCGGATTTATCGCAGGGTTTGCTCCGGGGATGATTCTGATGAATACGCTGCCAATCCTGATCATCTCCGTACTGCTTGCGTTGGGGCTTAAGGTGATCCCGGAGAAAATGATCAAGGGGTGTACGATATTCGGGCAGTTTATCACAATCGTCATCTATATCGGCCTGGCGGCAGCGGCATTCGAACACATTACGGGGATTGTCCTGATCCCGGGAATGGCGCCGATCATGGAAGGGATGGACGCGATCGCAGGGATTGCCATCATACTCCTTGGAACTTTCCCGGTGCTTTCAATTCTGGTGAAGCTTCTGGACAAGCCGTTGAACGCTGTAGGAAGGAAGATGGGAATGGACGCGGTCAGCGCGGCGGGAATCGTATTTACCCTTGCGAATTCCGTACCGGTATATACTATGATGAAAGATATGAAGAAACGGGGGATTATTATCAATACAGCATGGCTGGTCCCGGCAACGGCGGCGCTTGGAGACCATCTAGGATTCACGGCAGGAGTACAGCCGTCCATGATCACACCGGTAGTGGTTGGAAAGCTTGCGGCGGGTGCAGCCGCGATCGTGTTTGCATATTGGATGACGAAGAATATGAATGAGGAGGAGAAGAATGAGTAAATATTATATGGGGATCGACCAGGGAACGACCGGGACGACAGTATTGGTCCTTGACGAAGAGTGGAACTGCCTCTCAAGAGGATATAAGGAACACACACAGCATTTTCCGCAGCCGGGATGGGTAGAGCATGATCCTATGGAGATCTGGGAGAAGATACTGGAATCCATAGATATGGCGGCAAAGGAGGCCGATATCAATATGGAAGAGGTTACCTGTATCGGCCTTGACAATCAGGGGGAGACCGTGGTGCTGTGGGATAATGTGACGGGAGTGCCGGTCTATAATGCAATCGTATGGCAGGATAAGCGGACGGCAAGGGAAGCCGATGTGATCGGCGAGAAGCACGGAGATATGATACGCGAGAAGACAGGGCTTGTGGTGGATGCGTATTTCAGCGCGACGAAGATCAGATGGATCATCGACCATGTACCCGGTGTGAAGGAGAAGATAGAGGCTCGCAGGATCAATGCGGGAACTCTGGATACTTGGATGATCTGGAAGATGACTCACGGGAAGGTATTTGTGACGGATCAGTCCACGGCTTCAAGAACCATGCTCTTTAACGTACACACGGGAGAATGGGATCAGGAGATCCTTGATATTCTTGGGATTCCAAGATCCATTCTTCCAGAAATCAGGGACAGCGCCGAGGTATACGGACATACGGATCCGCTGGATTTCTTCGGCGCGGGTATCCCCATCTCCGGCTCTGTGGTGGATCAGCAGGCAGCGCTATTCGGGCAGGCGTGTTTTGAACCGGGAACGGTTAAGACCACGTACGGAACCGGCTGTTTCATGCTGATGAATACAGGAGATAAGCCTATTTATTCGGCAAACGGGCTGCTGACCACGGTAGGCTGGGGATTGAATGAGGGGCATATGACCTTCGCTCTGGACGGCGGGATCTATATCGCTGGGGCGGCAGTCCAGTGGCTTAGGGATAAGCTTCGGATTATCGAGCATGCCAAGGATACGGAAGCGATGGCAGAAAGTGTGGAGGATACGGGCGGAGTGTTCTTCGTGCCGGCATTCTCCGGTCTTGCGGCGCCCCATTGGGATCAGTATGCGAGAGGAACGATGGTTGGTGTGACTGGAGGAACCACGAGAGAGCATATTGTGAGGGCGACGCTTGAGAGTATGGCGTATCAGGTGAAGGATAACCTGGATGTGATGATTGGGGATTCCGGTATTGAGATCGAAGTGATGCGGGTGGACGGCGGAGCCTCCGTGAATGAATTCCTGATGCAGTTCCAGGCGGATATCCTGGGGATTCCGGTGGATGTCCCGGAGATCACGGAGACGACGGCGCTTGGGGCGGCGTACTTGGCTGCCTATGGTGTCGGCGAGTTCAAGAGCCTGAATGATATCAAGGGCAAATGGAAATTAAAGAAACGCTATGAGCCGTCCATGGATGAGAAGACCAGGAAGAAGCTTCTGGATAAATGGCACAAGGCGGTGGAGCGTGCCAAGGACTGGGAAGAGAATTAAGCTTGATGGCCTGCGGCCGGTTTGCCGTGCAGATTGGCCGCAGGCAGAAAACAGGAGGGAGAAACATGCAGAAGACAGATGTAGTAGTGATAGGAGCAGGCGCAGTGGGCTGCGCCGTCGCAAGGGAATTGTCCAAATATCAAGTCCATGTAACGGTGGTAGATAAGAGGGATGATATCGGCGGAGACGCGTCTAAGTCCAACAGCGCCATCATCCATACCGGGTATGACGCTGCGCCGGGTACGCTGGAGTCTCAGCTTGTGGTGGCTGCTAATCCCATGTATGATGAGCTGACCAAGGATCTGGACATTCCGTTTGAACGGATCGGCGCGGTGCTGCCGGCATTTACCGGGGAACAGTTCGAGAAGCTTCCGGCGATCAAGGAGAAGGCATTCCAGAACCATGTGTATGACGTGGAGTATTTGTCCAGAGAGGAACTTCTTCTGAAAGAGCCGGAGCTGAACCCGGAAGTCAAAGGGGGGTTATATATCCCGCGTGAGAGCATTATCGACCCGTTCATCCTCGTGCAGGCCCTTGCGGAAAATGCAAATGAAAACGGCGTAGACTTTATGCTGAATACGGAAGTAACCGATATCAGGACTGCGGAGGGATCTGTGACTGCGGTAGTGACAACACAGGGGGAGATCGAGACTTCTTATGTGGTAAATGCCGCTGCCCTCCACTGCGACGACATCGCGGCAATGGTCGGGAAGGCGGATTATAAGGTGGTGGCAAGAAGAGGCCAGTTCTATATCTTGGATAAGAATACGAATTGTAAGGTAAAGAATATCGTACTGCCGATCCCGACGAAGATCACAAAGGGGAAATTAATGACGCCGACCATCCACGGCAATATGCTGGTGGGGCCTACGGCTGAGGATTTGGATAACAAGGTGGATGTGTCCGTGACGGCCGAGGGGCTTGACAGCATATATGAGGATGTAAGGAAGATGATCCCTGGTGTCAATATCCGGGATACCATCACACAGTACAGCGGACTTCGCCCCAACCGGAATCCGGAGGGGCTTCATGTGGATGTCTATGATGACCTGAAAGGCTATGTGAACCTGTCGGGCGTGCGTTCAACGGGGCTTACCCTGTCCGTAGCCATGGGCAAATATGTGACGGAAAAATTAAAAGAGATCGGGCTAAATCTCATTTTAAAGGATGATTTCAAGAAGACGAGGAAGGGAATTCCGTGTTTCCACAAGATGACGGAGGAAGAACAGGAGGCCGTCATTCGGGAGAATCCTCTGTACGGAACGATCATCTGCCGTTGTGAGACTATTACGGAAGGCGAGATTGTAGATGCGATCCGCCGGCCGCTTGGAGCGAGAACCGTGGATGCGGTGAAAAGACGAGTAAGAGCCGGAATGGGACGGTGCCAGGGAGGCTTCTGCGGTCCGAAGGTGATCGAGATCCTGGCAAGGGAGTTGGAGATTCCGGCAGACCAGGTGGAGAAGAATCTGAAAGGATCTTATATGGTAACCGGAAGGAACAAAAAGCAGAGGGAGAATAGATATGTATAGAGTAGAATGTGACGTAGCGGTGATCGGCGGCGGCCCGGCAGGTTTATCTGCAGCCGTTGCAGCGAAGAAAGAGGGATCCGGGAAAGTTCTGGTGATTGAACGGGATGAGAGTATTGGAGGGATCCTGCAGCAGTGTATCCATCCCGGATTCGGACTTACATATTTTAAGGAGGAGCTTACGGGACCAGAGTATGCGGCAAGATTCGCCGGGGAAGCGGCCGAAAGGGGCGTAGAATTCCTGCTGAATTCTATGGTTCTTGAGATTAGGAAGGAGGAAGGAGAGATTCTCTGTGTGAATCGGGAGCATGGTCTGACGACGGTCCATGCGGCAAGCATCATCCTTGCCATGGGATGCAGAGAACGGACAAGGGCCAATATTATGATACCGGGAAGCCGTCCGGCAGGAGTCTACACGGCCGGGGCCGCCCAGAGGCTCGTAAACCGCCAGAACCAGATGGTGGGGAAACGGATCGTGATCCTTGGTTCCGGGGATATCGGGATGATCATGGCGCGCAGGATGACACTTGAGGGCGCGGAGGTTCTGGCGGTAATCGAGCTGATGGACTATCTGGCGGGGCTTACGAGGAATAAGGTACAATGTCTGGATGATTTCGGCATACCGTTGTATCTGTCCCATACCATCACGAAGATCGACGGTTATCAGAGGGTGGAAGGAGTCCATTTCGCACAGGTGGGCACGGATAAAAAGCCGATAAAAGAAACCGAGAAATATCTGGAATGTGATACGCTCTTGCTGTCTGTAGGGCTGATCCCGGAAAATGAACTTACCAGGAAGGCTGATATAGAGATATCCCCGGTCACCAATGGACCGAAGGTGAACCAGTATATGCAGACCTCCGCAGAGAATATATTTGCCTGCGGCAATGTGGTGCATGTCAACGATTTAGCGGACAATGTAAGCGTGGAGAGCCGAAGGGCCGGAGCTTATGCCGCAAGATATGCGATGGGATGTCTTGCCAGGGAAACAAAGAGAGTGGAAAATATGCCGGGTGGGAATATCCGTTATCTGTGTCCCCAGTCGGTCAGCGCTACAGATGAGGACGAGACGGTGAGCCTCTACTTCCGTGTGCTTTATCCCGATGAGAAGGTGATCATCCGGGCAAAGTCAGGGGATAAGATATTATCGTCAAAAAAAGCGGCGCGGGTGAACCCGGGTGAGATGGAGCATATAGAGATCCATACGAAGGATATTGAAGAGAATGAAGTGACCGTTGAGGTGGTAAAGGAGGGATAACCGTTATGAAGAAGGAGATCATCTGTACTGTATGCCCTATGGGATGCAGGATTACCGTGGAAGGAGAGGGTGAGAAGATCGAAAGTATCACCGGGCATACCTGTAAGAGAGGGGAGCAGTACGCATCCGCTGAATTCGCACATCCGGTCAGGATCCTTACGACTACGATGAGGCTTGAGGGCGGGAAGAATCCGGTGATTCCGGTGCGCTCCGCCAAGCCGGTGCCGAAGGAGAAGATCATGGATTGTATGGAGGCGATACGGGAAAGTGCGGCAGAAGCGCCGGTTAGGGTGTATGATGTACTGATCGAGAATGTGTGCGGCACCGGTGTAGATATCGTGGCAACCGGGGAAGCGTAGAGGTCAAATAGCATAGACTTTGGTATCCGGTTATGCTATACTGAATCTGGCACGATATTAAAGAGTTGAGAAGGTGAGATTATGCTGTCAGATTGCCACATGCACACAGGATTTTCCCTGGATTCTGATGCAAATCCAGAGGATATGATAGAAAGCGCCCTTGCGAAGGGATTAGATGCGGTCTGTTTTACGGACCATGAGGATAAGGACTATATAAGTGAAGGGAACCAGTGGACCTTCGATGTGAAGGAATATTTTGACCGGATGAGGGTATTGCAGGAGCAATACCGGACCAGGATTCCGGTGCGGATCGGTGTGGAGATCGGACTGCAGCCGCATCTTGGTGCCTATTACCGGGAGTATGTGGGGCGGAATCCGTTTGATTTCGTGATTGGATCCGTCCATCTGATTGGTTCCAGGGATCCGTACTATAAGGAGTTCTTTGAAGGTCGCAGTGATGCGGATGCATATGAAGAGACTTTCTTGGAGACCTATGAGAATATCCGGAAGGTGGAGGACTTCGATGTGCTGGGACACCTGGACTATGTGACCCGCTATGGAAGGCATAAGGAAGAGGAATATTCTTATAGAAGATTTGCAGATATCATCGATCAGATCCTGCGGTATCTGATCGAGCACGGGAAAGGGATCGAATTGAATACCGCGGGGCTTAAATACGGCCTTCCTTACGCACATCCGCATAAGGATGTGCTTAGGCGTTATCGGGAGCTTGGCGGGGAGATCTTGACGATCGGGGCAGATGCCCATAAGCCGGAGCACGTCGCCTATGACTTCCAGAAGGCGCCGGAGATCTTGAAGAGTTGCGGATTTCGGTATTATACAGAGTTTGTTGGGCGCAAGGCAGAGTTTAAGAAGCTGCCGTAAGGCGGGATTTATCCTGACAGAGCGCCAAGCTTTATCGCGACACGGGCGGTGAAAATGAGGGGCTGCGCTTAGCATACGCAGCCTTTTTGCTTAGTTATCACTGTGGTTTGTTCATGGTTTGTTCATATGGTTTTTATCTATTGCGCAAATTTTAAATTGATAGTATAATAACACGATAACGAACTAAAGTGTTTAGCATATTAGGATGGGACAAAGTAATGAACAAGGATATTATGATGCGGATAGAAGAAACATATCCTTCTATGACAAAGAAACAGAGACGGATTGCCGATTATATGAGAAAAAATATTGACACAATGGCATTCGTCACGTTAAAGGAGTTGAATAAGGAACTGGGAATCACAGAGATAACCATCTTAAATACCTGTAAGGTCCTGGGATATAAGAGTTTCAATGAAATGAAATATGAAGTACGTAAGTATATCAATGTCAACCGGCGGATGGATATATATAAACAGAACGACTATTTTAATACTGCGCTGCCCGAATATGAGCTGAGTGATAAAGAGCGTCTGCTAACAGAGATATGTATGGAAGAACGGTGCCTTATAGAAGAGTACATTAAGAATTTTGACTGCCGTCAGGTTATGGAGACGGCAAGGCTTTTCATTGAATACCATAAGATCATATTATGCGGGAGAGGGTTATCCCATATCCTCTGTCAGTGGCTTGCCTCAGATCTTGCAGGATCACAGATTCCGTCTATGATCGTTAATGCTGAGTTGAATGAAAGTGTCTACTCTGTCCTCCCTGCTTTGGATGCAGATACATTGTTTGTTGCGATTTCATTTCCGGATTATTACTTTATGACAGAACAGATGACAAAGTATGCGAAGATGAAGGGAGCGAAGATAGTCGGCATTACGGACAGTCCGAGTGCGGGAGTAGCGAAATATGCGGATAAGCTTCTGACAGTCCGCAGTACGACCAGGATGTTTCTGAATACGGCTTCTGCGCCTATGGCCCTGATCAATATGCTGGTGTCAGCGGTTAAGATCGAGGGCGGTCTGGAAGAGGGTGTAGTGGGAAAGGAGTTTGGCGAACTTTTTTGATATCTGTTCCCGGATCGCCGGATATGCGGACAGGGTTGCCTAATGAGTGATGGATTAGTTTTTTGGTAAAATATAATAAATACTATAGTTTGAAATATGCAATTTATACAAAATTGCATATTTTTTTGAATATCTATATTCAAAAACTATAGTATTTGCTATAATAGACAAAAGATATATTAGATATAGACAATGTATATATCTAAATAAACCAAAAGCATAAAGGAGGTCAATTTATGAAAAAGAAATTGATTGCATCACTGCTTATGGCGACAATGACATTATCGCTTGCGGCATGTGGAAAAGGCGACGGAGGATCATCCGGAGGGTCCGGAGGATCCGGAGGCGGAGAGGAGCAGTATTATAATACTTATCTTCAGACAGAGCCTTCCACACTCGATTCCATCAAAGGAAATGACAATTACAGCCGAGGCATCCTGATCAACACCATGGAGCCGCTGACACGTCTGGTTGAAAAGGACGGAGAGCAGGTAAGGGAGGCGGCGGGCGCCGAGAGTTGGGAATCTAATGAAGACGGCACCGTATGGACATTCAAGATCCGTGACAATAAGTGGTCTGACGGTCAGGAAGTAACAGCGGCAGACTATGCTTATGGTATTACACAGACATTGAACCCGGACGCAGGTTCCCCGAACTCATTCTTTACAGCCGGCTTCATCAAGAACGGAAGCAAGGTAGTGAACGGAGAAGCTTCTGTGGAGGAACTTGGTGTGAAAGCAGTCGATGATAAGACGCTGGAGATCACCCTGGAAGCTCCAACCCCGTATTTTATGTCACTGACCGATACGAGGGCATGTTATCCGGTACGTCAGGATTTCGCGGAGCAGTATGGAGAGACTTATGGATCAGAGGCTGAGAATTTCATTGGAAACGGGCCTTTTAAGATTGAGAGCTGGACACATAATTCTGAGATTAAGCTTGTGAAGAATGAGAATTACTGGGACGCAGAAAATGTGAAGCTTGATAAGATTAATTATGCGATCATCAATGATGAGACGGCTGTGTTCAACTCCTTTGACAGCGGTCAGTTGGATTGGTGTTCTACGGGGACGGAAAAATGGGTGAACCGTTTTGACAAAAAGGAAGGTGTGGACAGAATCGATGCAGTGATTCCTTCCATGCGTTATGATTTCTTCAATGTGAATGACGAACTGTTCAGCAACCTGAATGTGCGCAAGGCATTCGTACTTGCCGTTGACAGAGAGGATATGGCGAAGACGATCTATCAGGATATGCATATCCCGGCGTACTGGTGGGTTCCGCAGGCAGTTTCCACAGGAGAGCTTGGCGATTACCGGGATCAGGTAGAGGCTCCGCTTGAGAAGATAGCGAAGGAAGAGGACGCGAAAGAGCTGCTTCTTAAAGGAATGGACGAGTTGGGACTGGGAAGCGATCCTTCCAAGATCACGGTAAAATATTCCCTGAGCGCGACAACTCAGTGGGCGCGTAATTACGGAGAATATGTTCAGCAGAAATACAAAGACGTCCTGGGCGTCAATATTGAACTGGATTTCAACGAGTGGTCCACTTTCCAGCAGAAGACTAACAGTGGTGAATACCAGATGGCTAACATGACCTGGAGTACGGATTATGATGACCCGATGTCCATGATCTCCCTGTTTACCACAGAGAATTCCAGTAATATCCCGACAGGCTGGTCGAACGAGGAGTTCGATGCATTGATCGATCAGGCAGGAAAAGAGATGGATGAGGCGAAGAGAGTAGACCTTTATTCCCAGGCAGAGCAGATCCTGTTCAACGAGGGATGCAATATCTGTCCGCTTGTCAATGAGATGCAGCATATATTCCGCTACAGCTATGTAAAGAATGTGGACGAGAAGTTCACATCTACTTCTGGATTGAAGTATGTATATATTGAAGGAAGATAGGTAGCATGAAGATACCGTCGCCTGCTTCCAGGCGATGGTATCTTTTTTTGTACTTTGCCGGGCAAAGCCCGTCCGAAAGGGCACAGAAGAAATCAGAACGAAAAAGGGAGAGAAGAGATGGCAAAATTTATCATAAAGCGTATCGGATATATGCTGATCACGCTGTTTATCGTCATTACGGCAACATTCTTTCTGATGCACAGTATCCCCGGAGATCCCCTTGCGCATATGGCCAGGAATCTCCCGGAACAGACGAGAGAGAATTATTATGAAAAATATGGACTGGATAAATCGACTCCGGAGCAGTATGTGATCTTCATGAAGAATCTGCTCACCAAAGGAGAGATGGGGGAGTCTTTAAGATATCCGGGGCGCGAGGTTACAGACACGCTGATGACCAATTCGGCGGTATCTGCAAAACCCGGCGGAATGGCGCTGGTTGTAGGTCTTATCATCGGTATCCTGCTGGGGATCGTCGCTGCCCTTAATAAGAATAAGTGGCCGGACTATATTGTCATGTTTATTGCGATCCTTGGGATCACGGTGCCTGTCTTTGTCCTGGCATCCGTCCTTCAGTACATCTTCAGCGTGAAGCTGATGGTGCTTCCGACAACGGGATGGGGAAGCTGGAAGAATATCGTGCTTCCGATCATTGTACTGAGTTTTGGAACTATAGCGACATATGCACGATATGTGAAATCCAACATGCTGGATGTCATGGGACAGGATTACATCCTCACGGCAGAGGCAAAGGGCGTCAGCAGATTTAACGTGGTCAAAAAGCATGTCCTTAAGAATGCATTCCTTCCATGTATGACACTTCTGGTGGGACAGGTGTCCGGTATCTTCACCGGTTCTTTCGTAGTGGAGAAGATCTTCGGTATCCCGGGACTTGGTTTCTACTATATCAATTCAATCAATGACAGAGACTATACGATGATCATCGGTACAACGATCTTTGCGGCCGCGCTGTTTGTATTCGTACAGCTTATAGTGGATATCGCGTATAGTCTTATGGACCCGAGAATTCGTGTGAAGTAGGAGGAAGAGCAGATGTTGGTGAACCATGATGTGACAAATATGATGGAAAATATACCTGATGAGAAATTCAAGATCATCGGAATTGATAAAGATGCGGAAGCACCGTCAAGACCTCGGATCGGTTACTGGAGAGACGCGTGGAGAAGGCTTCGGGAGAATAAAGTAGCGTTTGTGGCGCTGATCATTCTTCTGATACTGATCTTTTTCATTATCTTCGGTCCTGCGATCAGCGGTTATGAATTTGAACAGATAGATTCAGATGCGATCAATCAGGGACCAAGCGCGGAGCACTGGTTCGGAACAGATGATCTGGGCAGAGATCTTTTTGCCAGAGTATGGCAGGCGGGACGTGTCTCTATCATCATCGGTATCTTAGGCGCCGTGATCGCCAGTGTTGTGGGGAGTATTTACGGCGGAATCGCCGCATATTTCGGAGGAGCGGTGGACGATATCATGATGCGTATCGTAGAGGTACTCTTAAGTATTCCATACCTGATCATCGTTATCCTGATCTCGGTCGTAACAGACAGTAAGAGCCTGGGAACTATGCTGGTCGCCCTGACGCTTACCGGGTGGTGCGGAATAGCAAGGCTTGTACGCGGCCAGATGCTGCAGCTTAAGTCGCAGGAATATGTACTGGCGGCCAATGCGCTGGGTGTTGCTCCTATTAAGATCATATTAAAGCATATGATACCGAATACGATCGGAATGATCATCGTTGCCATTACCTTTGATATTCCGGGATATATTTTCTCAGAAGCATTCTTAAGTTATGTAGGACTTGGAATCCAGCCGCCGTCAACAAGCTGGGGCGCGCTCGCTTCGGCGGCACAGCAGAACTTCATGTTCTACCCTTACCAGCTGTTGTTCCCGGCGCTGATGATCGCCCTTACTATGCTGTCATTCACGCTGCTGGGCGACGGCCTTCGGGATGCACTGGATCCGAAATTACGAAAATAGGAGAGACGGATATGGAAAAAGATAAAATATTAGAAGTTGACAATTTGAATGTTTCCTTTAATACATATGCCGGAGAGGTAAAGGCTGTGCGCGGCGTAAGCTTTGAACTTAGTAAGGGAGAGACGCTTGCGTTCGTAGGAGAGTCCGGATGCGGGAAGACAGTAACTGCCAAGTCAATCCTCCGTCTCTTGAAACCGCCTTTTGCGGTGATCAAGCCGGAGTCGAAGATCATCTGTAACGGAAAAGACGTACTGAAGATGAGTGAGAAGGAGCTGTGTGAGTTCCGCGGGGATGAAGTGGGCATGATCTTCCAGGATCCAATGACTTCCCTGAATCCGACTATGACAGTGGGCAATCAGATCATGGAGAGTCTGATGATCCATAAGAAACTTGATAAGAAAGCGGCAAAAGAAGAAGCCGTCAATATGCTCAAGCTGGTCAATATTCCAAGCCCGGAGAAACGTATTGATAATTATCCTCATGAGATGTCCGGCGGTATGCGCCAGAGAGTGATGATCGCCATTGCCCTGGCATGTAACCCGAACGTGTTGATCGCAGATGAACCTACGACGGCGCTGGATGTAACGATCCAGGCACAGATCATGGATCTGATGATGGAGTTAAAGACCAAGATGAACACAGCGATCATTCTGGTTACCCATGATCTGGGCGTTGTGGCCAATTTTGCGGACCGTATCCAGGTGATGTATGCCGGAGAGGTAGTAGAGCGGGGAACGACGAAAGAGATCTTTAACGAGAGCAAGCATCCATATACCTGGGCGCTGCTTCGGTCCGTGCCAAGGCTTGGCAGTGAATCCAAAGAAGAACTCTATGCCCTTGGCGGGACGCCGCCGGATCTGCTGCTTCCGTTGAATCACTGTCCATTCGCAGACAGATGCGAGTACTGTATGCCTATCTGTAAAGAATGTAAGCCTAAGGAGACGGTTCTTAGCGATACACACAAGGTATCCTGCTGGCTGATGCATGAGAAGGCTCCGAAGGTAGAGTCGTTTTATGATAGGAGGGATAAATAATGGGTGAATATATCGTAGAGGCGAAGAATCTGTGTAAATATTTCAAGGCAGGAAAGAACCAGACGTTAAAAGCGGTAGACGGCGTAAATATCCAGCTTAAGAAGGGCGAGACTCTCGGGCTGGTTGGTGAGTCCGGGTGCGGTAAGACGACCTGCGGACGTACACTGGTGAAGCTATATGAAGCCACAGGCGGTACGGTGCTGTTCGAGGGAAAAGACGTATCGAAGCTTAAGGGAAAGGAACTGCTTGGATTCCGCAAGGATGCCCAGATCATATTCCAGGATCCGTATGCATCTCTGGATCCCCGTATGACTATCGGAGAGATCATTACCGAGGGAATGAATGTGCATTTCCATATGTCGGAGAAGGAGAAAGAGGCGAAGGTGAACGATCTGCTTCACAAGGTGGGACTGAATGCGGAGTATGCCAACCGTTTTGCCCATGAGCTCTCCGGCGGACAGCGGCAGCGTGTGGGAATCGCCAGGGCGCTTGCCGTGGAACCGAAATTCATCGTCTGTGACGAGCCGATCTCTGCTCTTGACGTATCGATCCAGGCACAGATCGTAAACCTGCTGATCAAGCTGCAGCGAGAGATGGGACTGACGTACCTGTTTATCTCCCACGACCTGTCTATGGTAAAGCACATTTCCGACAGGGTGGGCGTTATGTATCTGGGGGTTATGGTAGAACTTGCCGGTAATCATGCGTTGTATGATCATCCGGTCCATCCGTATACACAGGCGTTGATCTCGGCTATTCCGGAGGCAGATCCGGATGAAGAAGAAGGAAAGTCAAGAGTGCATCTGGAAGGCGAGGTGCCAAGTCCGATCAATCCTCCTGCCGGATGCAGGTTCAAGGGAAGATGTAAGTACGCGAAGGAAATCTGCGGACAGGAGATGCCTGAGTTAAAAGAGGTAGAACCAAACCATTATGTGGCCTGCCACATGTGCGGGAAGAAAGACTGGTAAAGATATCCTGGCAAAGACATACAAGGGCATTGTTGCTGTAGAGAAGAATTCGGAATAGAGAAAAGGAGTATAATAAGAATGCTGACACAGGCATATATAGAGAAGATACTGGATTATGCGGTTTCATGCAAAGTGGATTATGCCGAGGTGTTCTTTGAGGATGCGGAGCGGACAAGGGTTGATCTCGTGGATTCGGAAGTTTCCAAATGTTCCTGCACAAGGGAGAGCGGGATCGGAGTCCGTGTGTTCCGGGGATTAGAATGTGAATATCTGTATAGTGCAGATACAAGAGAAGAGAAAGTGTTCAGGCTTTTGAAGGAATACCTTGGCACAGGAGGCGTTTTCGGTAAGAGAACGCCTCTTTCTGCAATGACACCTCACAGGATAGCGGTGTACCGTATGATTCCGGGCAGTATGGGATTACAAAGGAAGATCGGGTTGTTAACGGAAATCGTCAAAGCAGGAAAGAGCGAAGAAAGCTGTATTGTACAGGGACGCGCGGGTTACCTGGATACAGACCAGCGGGTACAGATCGCCAATACAGATGGAATATACGCAGAAGAACGCAGGATGCGGACAAGAGTGCGTCTGCTTATGACAGCAAAGGACGACAGAGAAGGAGACCGTCAGACATGCTTTGCAGGACCCGGAGCCATGTGCGGACCAGAGTTCCTTGAAGACGGCAGGTTAACGGAACATGCAAGGGAGGCTGCTCAAAATGCGAAGAATATGCTTGGGGCGAAACCTTGTCCGGTGGGCCGGATGCCGGTGATCATCGCCAGCGGGTTCGGGGGATTATTCTTTCATGAGGCGTGCGGACATTCGTTGGAGGGAACCTCGGTTGCCAACGGCTGTTCTGAATTCGCGGGCAAGATCGGGACAAAGATTGCCTCAGAGAAAGTAACACTGGTGGATGACGGTTCTGTTGCCGGAGAGTGGGGGTCTCTTGGGATTGATGACGAAGGGATACTGACGCGGAAAAATGTGCTGATCGAGAGTGGTATCTTGAAGGGATACCTCTTAGACAGGATGGATGCAAAGCGGATGGGACTTAAACCAACCGGTTCGGCAAGGAGAGAGAGTTACCGGTTTGCTCCGGTTTCCCGTATGACGAATACATATATCGCCCCGGGGACGGACAAGTTCTCAGATATGTTGGGGTCGGTAGATAAGGGGGTGTTCGTGAAGGATATCAATGCCGGATCAGTGGATCCTCTGACAGGGGAATTTAACTTTAATACGGGAGAGGCATATCTGATTGAGAAAGGAGAGATCACCGTGCCGCTTAAGAGTGCGACTCTGATCGGCACAGGAAGAGAGATCCTGCCTAAGGTTGATATGGTGTCGGATGATTTCGCGCTGGGGCAGGGATATTGCTATGCTGGAAGCGGTCAGATTCCGATCGGAGCCGGCCAGCCTGCAGTGCGGATTACGGAGATGACAGTGGGAGGAAAAGAATTATGACAGGTGTATGGGAAGAGACGAATGTCAGAAATTTCATCAGGCGGCTTAAGGAAGAAGGATTTGAGCATATAAGGCTGTCGGTTAATTCCAGAAAAACACTGTTTCTTGCGGTACAGTGCCAGAAGGTGAAGACATATGAACGTGGAAACAGCAGGATGTATGCTGTGGAAGCGGTATGGGACGGAGAGTACTGCTGTGCGTCTGCGAATTCCCTGGATGAGGGAGACGAGATGATCCGCAGACTTAAGGAGACGGCGGGAATCTTCGGCAGCCGGGAGTTTCCGGATAAGATAAGAGAGAGCAGAGATTACAGGGGGCAGCGGTGGCGCACGATTGAAAAAGAGGAGATCGCAGAGTGCTTAAGGTATGCGGAACGGGAGGCGCTTTCCTGTGAGAAGGCAGATTTTGTGGAGCGATGTGAATATCAGCAGTATGAAGAAACTATAACCTTGCTGGATGAGGATCTGAATTATCTGGCAGACGACGACGGGGATTGTACATTTACGATCCGGGTGTCGGCAAGAGACGGTGACTCTGTGTCGGCTGCGACGAAGCTTGCGGTAGTGGATATAAAGGAACGGGAAGAATTCTTAAGGACCGTACAGGATCTGGCGAGACGGGCGGCTAAGCATGCCAGATTCGGTCTTCATGGGAAGAAACTTCTATCGGGAAGTTATCCTATCGTGTTGGAAAACTGTGTGATGGCAGAGTTTATCGGACACTATCTGCCTATATTCTATGCAGAGAATATCAGGCAGAATAGCAGTGTACTGACAGGAAAAGAGAAGACGCAGGCAGGATGCCGGTTTCTCAGAATAGAAGAAGATCCTTTCAGCGTAAAAGGAACCCGCAGACGGAGGATCGATGATGAGGGGACGCCGGTTTCCGGGAAAATCCTGATCAAAGAAGGTGTATTCGAAGCTTCATTATATAATAAGAAGAGCGCGGCCGAGGCGGGGTGTAAAAGTACCGGGAATGGATTTAAGCCGGATGCTACGGCGGATATCGGAACAGGAGTTACGAACGTCATCCTCTCATCGGAGAAAGATGTTTTTGCTATAAAAGAGATGATCAGGGCTTCGGAAGGCGGAGTCTATATTACAAAGGTTGAGGGGATGTTCGCGGGAGCAGATACGGAGAGCGGAGATTTCTCTCTGCTGGCCAGCGGAAACCGAATCGAGAACGGACAGGTGTGCACAGCGGTCCGTCAATTTACGATATCGGGAAATATCTGTGAATTGTGGAAGGATATTGAAATGATCGGAGACGATCCGGTATGCCGGATGACAGGCGCGGCGTGTGTCGTGAGCCCGACAGTCAGGGTGAAAAGTCTTATGGTGTCCGGGGAATGAAGATGTGTTGGGAGAGCGGAAGGAGGCCTGGATTTGATCATGGCAAAGAAACCGGTAATTGAATCTAAGATATTTCTTCAAATGAATTCAAATGAATTTAACAGGTTTATTGACACATGGTATATATTTTGTTAGAATACAGACAGATTTTCTGTCTGTAAACGGACAGAAAATAACGAAAAGCGGAAAAGGGATTGCAATATGAGTATTTCAGCAAAGGAGTTGGCGGCAAAGATCCACTTGTCGCCAGCGACGGTTTCCATGGTGTTCAATAACAGATCTGGCGTCAGTGAAGCAACAAAAAGGCTTGTGTTAGAAGCAGCGAAAAAATATGACTATGTTCCGTCAAAGTCTTCTGCCCTGGGAAAATGGACGATTCAATTAGTGGTTTACCAGAAGCACGCAATGGTGGTGTCAGATACACCTTTTTTTCTGCAGGTGATCGAAGGGGTTATCCAGGAATGCAGTGAGAAGAACGGCATGGTGAATATCAGTTATCTGACAGGTTCGTCGGATGTACAGCAACAGATTAAGAATATCAGTTCGATGTCCGGTGAAGGTATGATTCTGCTGGCAACAGAGATGAACAGAGGGGATTTTGGAATTTTACGGGAAGTTGGGATTCCTGTGATCGTCTTGGATTGCTATTATGATGATCTGGATTACGACTGCGTCGTGATCAATAACAGTCAGGGGGCGTACTGTGCCACGGATTATCTTGTCAGGATGGGACACAGAAGGATAGGTTATTTACATTCGTCGGTTTCGATCAGTAATTTTGCAGAACGTGCGGCCGGATATCAGAAGGCATTAGAGGCGCATGGTATTCCGGTGAATCCAAAGTATGTGCACTGCCTGTCTTCAATGTCCGCACAGGGTTATCAGGATATGGTTCGGATCCTGGAGGGGAAGCCGGAGCTTGCAGATGCATATTTCGCGGATAATGACATCATTGCGGCGGCAGCCATGAAAGCGTTTCAGGAATATGGATACAGAGTTCCGGAAGATATCTCTATTGTCGGATTTGATGATATGCCGTTGTGCGATATCATGAATCCTCCTCTTTCTACGATGCGTGTGGATAAGAGGCAGTTAGGCCGTTGGGCGGTAGAATGTCTGTTGTCCCGAATGAACGGCACGAAGCACGGAAAGTTGAAAATTGCACTGCAGACTTCTCTGATCTGCAGAGAGAGCGTGCTGGATATGAGAACATGCGAAGAAAGTATCTGAGAAAAAGACAGGGTTATTAGGAAATGATATATTTACTAATAACCCTGTCTTTACTATCCGATATACTCGTCATTTATTCTCTGATCTGCACATTTCCTGAGTCGGATGCCGATGTACGGTGTACCAGGCAGTTTAAGTTCATATCTGCCTTTATGCCGTCCTGCCGGTGTGATGGTCATGTTCCAGGTATCGATAATCTCCGCATCATACCAAGTGCTGTCATCAATATAGATTTGTCTGAAAGGCGGGCGCCAGATACTGAAATAGAGGAAATAGTATTCTCCCTCATATGCTTCTTCTTCGGGAACGGCTACCTTGTCATCCCATTGAAAATGGATATCATCCCGTACTTCCCCTTCCTTCAATCCGTGTCCAGGCACATCCTTTAGAAAATCCATCATAAACCGAAAACGCGGTCCGCTAAGTCCTTTCAATCTGCCGCCGTGACACCACCAGATGATGTTGTCATCACTTAAGAAAGTCTCACCGTGTCCGCAGTATCCGCCTCGTATTAAGGATTCCCAGGCACGGCGCGTTAGTTCTTCGGCAGTAAAATTGCCCCAGCAGTGAGGGAAGTTTCCTTCATATCCTACTTCGTCCCAGATGACAGGTTTGCCGTAGAGTTTCCGGAGTTCAGCGGTAGTCTCGGTAGTCTTGTAGTGGTCGCAGCGCTGGCAGCTGCAATGCGTGATCCATGGTTTGGAATAATCGTAGAAGATTTCGCAATTATGGATGGACCGCAGATGACCATAATGGTCGCCTGCTGTCAGGACAGCGGCCATCTGTTCCCAGTCATCCACAGATAAATGGCGCAAAAGCTCATATTCATTCGCCAGCGACCACCATACATTGCGGTAGGCGCTGTATCTGGCGGTGATATACCGGATATACCGCAGGTTATCTTCCATGGGCATCTGGGAGAATCCCCAGCGGTCATAGGCATGAAAGAGGATCAGATCCGCCTCTAACCCCAGTTCCATCAGCCGTTCTATCGTTCGGTCATGGATACGGAAGAACGCGGGATTGAATCGGGTAAAATCCCAGTCATTTCCTTTGGGACAGCCGTTATACTGGCTGAAATTCTCTCTTGTCAGCGCACTTATGTCCACCGGCGTCCCTTCATAGGGGAATGCTTCCGGGTCATGGAGACAGAAGTCATAGTGCTTAGGCATGATACAGAAACGCAGTTTGTTAAAATATCCTTTTTTAAGCTCCTCAAAAGTTTCATTAATGATCGGCTCTTTCTGCAGATCAAAAGTATAGCAGGTAGTGCCAAGGGAATAGTGAGGCGTGTTGTCGGCATAAGCCAGCTGATGCTGCCCGTAGACCGATACAGGTCCATGGTTATTCCCGGAGGGGGTTGCTGCAGTGAAAGTGCCGGTATGGATTTCGTCGGAGAAGGAGCCTGTAATCTCATAATGATATTCTCCTTCAAAAGAAGGCATAAAACGTATCTTGTAGATGCCATCCCCATCATAAAAACCATCTATGGTCAATAATTCCTTCTCATGTGAAAATGTACCATGGATTTCATAATCAATAAAAGGATTCCCATCGCTTCTTCCCTGGAATGCCTGTTCAAAAATTCCCCATTTTTCAATTATCATAAAATCCCTCCTTCGGTATGGATTTGAATTATGTTTAAAAATTTAAATATATATTTTAGATTCTACAAAAGAATATATATAAATGTCAAGAAAAACTAAACTGTCAAATTAAACAAAAAATCAAGAAAGAAATATAAAATGAGGATATTAGTGAAACTAATCAAATCATAGGAATTTAAAGGGTTAATACAGGTTTGATATTAATTTAACAAAAATATGGAAGCCGTTGGTTTGTAAATTATTACTAAATATTTTTTAAATTATTCAAAAGTATTGACATATATAAGCGTAATAATTAGAATGAAATTCAAATATTATTTAAATTAATTTAAATCCGTCTTAAAGGATGAAGCAAATGGAGAAAAAACAGGGGTATTACGAAAGGGACAAAGACAGAGAGATTATCTGTCAGAGGTGGCCGGAACTGTCATTGGCCGAGAAAGGAAAATACATAGTATCTTATTATGGGATAGTTATTGCAGTTGTTATCATTGTGATCGTTATGGTAGTTTTTCTGGTCAGAGATATCTGTAAGGATGAACCAAGGGATGCCTTTTCTGTCATGGCGCTCGATATGGAACTTACGGAGGAGGTCCTTAAGAACCTGGAGCAGGGACTGGCAGAAGGCTTGGGGTTAGATACCGGGATATATAGATGCAGGATTGAGGCCGGATATTCCAGCGGGAGGAATATGCAGAATGAGGCAACGGTCTCAGCTTATATGCGTTCCGGACGAGTTGACTTACTTATCGCACCGGAGGAAGAATTTAACAGATATGCGTCTACTGGGTATCTGTCGCCTCTGATGGAATGTGGATTAGATGAGCTTTATGAGGAGTGCAGAACAGAAGAACTGTTTTATGCAGAGGCTGTAAATTACAGTGAGGCCAGAGCGGTCAGAGACGTTCCCTTCCGCCCCCATGAGATCTCAGAGGACAGTAAATGTTATGGGGTATATCTGCAGGATGAGGTATTTGGCGGTTATGTGGCAGGGGTAATGGTAAACTGTCCGAACCGGAAGCATATCCGGGCAGGAATGGAATATTTCCTGAACAATGGGAATATCGGGCGAAGAGAGCCTTGATATAAAAAAATATAAGGAGGAGCAAAAAATGAAAGGAAAATCAGTGAAAAAGTTTTTGTCAGCAGTTCTGGTTGGAACAATGACGGCAAGCCTGCTTGCAGGCTGCGGCGGTTCTTCTGGAGGCGGCGGTTCGGAGGATTCCAAAGACTCAGAATCTGACAAGGCGGCCAGTGACAGCGGAGTGGATCTGTCCGGGGTGGAGGCGATCGCGGATATCGGCTATGAGGGAGATCCGATCGAACTGTCTTTCTGGTATCTGCAGACCAGGCAGGAGGGTACGGATGTGTTGACAGAGGTCTTCAATAAAGCGAATCCTAACATCAATGTAACGGTATCTTATTATGATACGGATGGAATTAAGGATGCCTGCAAGACAGCGGCACAGTCTGGTTCTATGCCAAGTATGTGGTTTAACTGGGGAGGCGCTTTGGGACAATATTATGTCGACAATGACGTCACCTATGATCTAACAGAATATGGTGAAGCAAATGGATGGGCAGACCTTTATACGCCAGGCGCTATGAATCTTGTGACTCTGGGCGGTCAGGTCTCCGGTATTCCTACTTCTTACAATGTAATCGGCGTCTATTACCGTACGGATCTTTTCAAACAGTATAATCTGGAAGTGCCAAAGACGATAGAAGAGTTTGAGTCTGTCTGTGCTACATTAAAGGAGAACGGTATTACTCCGATGGATACGGCAGGGTTGAATGGATGGCATGTAATGCGTTGGATTGAGCAGTTTATTGAGTATGAAGCGGGCGCGGATATGCATGATGAGTTACAATCCTTAAGTACAAGCTGGGATTGTGACGCTGTTAAAAAGGGTCTGGAAAGATATGAGAGATATTGTAAAGAAGGCTATTTCCCGGATGGATTCATCACGGCAAGCCCGGATGATACCTATATGGCGTTTGGTATGGGGTCGGCCGCTATGGATATTCAGGGACAGTGGTATGACAGTACGCTTCAGAATAATGAGGTGACGCTTGAGAATGTAAGCTGGTTCCCGTTCCCAAATGAGACGGGCAGAATGTCCGCATTTGCTGAGATGAATCAGTTTAATAAAAATCTGTCCGATGAGGAACTTGAAGCGGCTATTGCTTATACTAATTTCTTGTTCAGCAATGAAGCGGCTAAAATATATCCCACATATTATAATCTTCCGTTACCAAGGACAGACGCAGATCCGGTAGATCCGGCTGTAAATCCGAATGTACAGGATATGTTAGATACGTCATCTGAGAACGGTACGTTCACCATTACAGACCAGGCGTTCCCGACAGAGGTTGCGGATGTTCTCTTTAATAACCAGGATGCCATCGCGAACGGCGAGACAACGCCGGAAAAAGCAGCGGCGGCAATCCAGAAAGCAATCGAATCATATCAGTCGAAATAGACAAAAAGTTGGTTTCCACCTGTGGGGCAGCAAACCACACAGGTGGAAATTTTTTTGAGATAAAGAAACGAGGAGGTTGACAAAGAATGAAAGAAAATAAGACGGCGCCCTATCTTTTTATGCTTCCGGCATTGATCATATACCTGTCTGTGATAATTTTCCCGGTATTTTATTCGCTGTGGATCAGTTTTCAGAGCGGTACGGGTATCGGCAGCATGGAATTTGTCGGTATGAAGAATTATACGCAGCTTATCCATGATGAAGTATTCTGGATGTCGTTCAAGCATACGATCATCTGGATCGTGCTTACGGTTTTTGTTACTACGACGGTATCCCTGATGCTGGCTGTCTTAATGAACCAGAAATTCAGAGGAAGAACGTTTTTCCGTGCGTTCTTCTATTTCCCAAGCGTCATCTCTGCAATTGCAGTGGCGATCATCTGGAGATGGATCTATAATCCCCAGATCGGATTTATCAATCAGTTTGCGCAGATGCTGGGGCTTGATTTTACGCAGACCTGGATTTCTACGCCGAATACGGCGCTGATCGCTTTATTTATCGCCGCACTGTGGCAGGCGATCGGGCAGCCTATGATCCTGTTCCTTGCAGGGCTTGGCGGTATTTCCCCGGATGTCCTGGAGGCTGCGTCTATTGACGGAGCCAATGGAGTACAGACGTTTTTCCATATTACGATCCCATTGATGAAGGATACCTTCATTATGGTAATCTCCACACTGCTGATTGCCGCCATGAAGGTTTATGATATCGTGAAAGGTCTTACGGACGGCGGGCCGAACAATGCGACCCAGGTACTGGCTTCCTATATGTATAACCAGGTATTCCAGTATAACAATGTTGGATATGGCACTGCAATCGCTATTATCATGGTGCTGATGATGCTGATCGTCATCATCCCGTATATGTCATTTACTGCAAAGAAAGAATAGGAGGACGATAATATGGAAGGAAAAGCAAAGAAAAATGCAAAATCAGCGTTGCGTTATCTCGTATTGATCATCCTGGCTCTTCTCTGGATCGTTCCAATTGTGACACTATTCCTGACGGCAATCAAAGCCAAGTCTGATTTTATCAGTGGACTGGGGCTGTTTGAGATGCCGGAGAGGCTTGCGTGGGAAAACTTTACAAATGCCATGACTCAGGGACGATTATTCTTGTATATGAAGAATGACTTGATTATCTGCCTTTTGAAGGTGCCTCTTGGAATATTTATTTCTTCTATGGCGGCGTTTGCCCTGACAAGGACAAAGCTTAAGCACGCTACGGCGTGGTTTGTGTTTCTGCTCCTTGGTATGATGCTTCCTATGCAGATTGCGCTGGTTCCTATCAGCATTATCTATAACAAGCTGGGACTGATCAATACCTATTTTGGACTGTTCTATATCTATATAGGTTTCGGAGTCTCTTTTATGATTCTGATCATGCATGGATTTATGAAGGGAATCGATTTTGCAATTGATGAAGCGGCTTATATTGACGGTGCGAATAAGTGGCAGAACTTTTTCCACATTATCCTGCCCATCTGTAAGCCGGCGATAGCAACTTTATTTATTACAGACTTTTTATCTACCTGGAACGAATATCTGCTGGCTTCCGTCATTATCAATGACAACAAACTTAAGACGGTGCCGGTGGGATTGATGACTTTCGTAGGCGAGCATGGAACGGATTATGGCTATTTGTGCGCGGGGGTACTGATATCGGTAATCCCGGTTATGGCGGTATATCTGATCTTCCAGAGATACTTTGTGGAAGGTATGGCCGGTGCGGTAAAATAGACGGAAATTAAGAATGATTCATATGGCGGCAAGTACAGGCGGGTATAAGTTTTGTCCGTAAAGAAGACAGGGACTATAGGCAAGTCTGCTTGAGAAGCAGAAGTTCATGCCGTCGTAACATTCAGGAAGAGAGGGATAGGCAGAATGAGTAAAGTCATACACTGTATGCAGAAAGTAGAAAAATGGGGAATTTTTGAGATTGCTCTGGAAGGAAAGGGCGATGGCAATCCATTTACGGATTATGAGATTAAGGCAGAATTTACCGGCGAGAATGAGAAAAAGACCGTAGATGGATTCTATGACGGTAATGGGATCTACAAGGTCCGGTTTATGCCGTCTTTTGAGGGAATATATAAGTTCCGTATATATGGAACTTATGCAAAGGAGGACGGATGTGAGGGGACTTTTGAAGTGGAACCGGTCTCAGAGGGGAATCACGGGCCGGTAAGAGTAGCAAATACCTGTCATTTTGCTTACGAAGACGGAACGCCGTATTATTCCATAGGAACCACCTGTTACGTATGGACATTACAGTCAGAGAAACTGCAGGAACAGACGTTGAAGGCCTTGAAGGAAAGCGCTTTTAACAAGATCCGTTTCTGTGTATTTCCCAAACATTATGATTACAATTTTAATGAGCCGTATAGTTATCCGTATGAGGGGACGCCTGTGGACAGTTCAGGTCTTACCAGGAATAATTTTATGGAGTACAACGGATGTCCTGACGGGAACCACTGGGATTATACAAGATTCAATCCGAAGCATTTTGAACATCTGGAGAAGCGCATTCGGGATTTGATGGACCTTGGGATTGAGGCGGATATCATCGTCATGCACCCTTACGACCGGTGGGGCTTCTCACTGATGTCCAAAGAGGAGGATGACCTGTATTGGAAGTATCTGGTGGCAAGATGTTCTGCTTTCCGGAATGTGTGGTGGTCTCTGGCAAATGAGTATGATCTTATGCCGCAGAAATCCATCGCGGACTGGGAACGCTATGCTTCTATTCTGTGTGAAAAAGATGTGTACGGACATCTGCGCTCTATACATAACTGTAAAAAGATCTACGATTTCACCAGGCCATGGGTGACACACTGTTCCGTGCAGCGGATAGATCCTTATCTGTCTGGAGAACTGGTGACCGAATGGCGGGAACGTTATCAGAAGCCGGTCGTGTTGGACGAGATCGTATATGAGGGGAACATTGAACTGAACTGGGGCAATATCCCCGGAGAAGAGATGAACCGAAGATTCTGGGAAGGAGCCGTTCGCGGCGGCTATCCGGGACATGGGGAGACGTACTTGTCCGAGGATCAGATTCTCTGGTGGTCTCATGGCGGTGCGTTGAAGGGGACAAGCCCCAGGCGGTTTCAGTTTCTTCTTAAGATTCTAAAAGAAACGCCGGGTTTGGGACTAAAAGAAACCCAGCTTAATCCATACACAGAAGATCTGATGGCGACTGTGGACAGCCTGATCCCCGTACCGTATTATCTGTTCTATTATGGGTTCCGCTGTCCGGCTTTTAAAGAGTATTATTTTGACGACGAGAAGGAATATGAGGTTGAGATTCTGGATACCTGGGAAATGACGGTTACGAAATGCGGTACGTTTAAAGGAAAAATCAAGGTACAGCTTCCGGCAAAACAGTATATTGCCGTGAGAATATATGAAAAGGGATTGATTTGATGAAATTTTCTTTCAGTATGGATTCAAAGTTATGGCGCTTTTTCGACTATGTGGGAGATATGGCCGCACTGAATTTGTTGTTCATCGTGACTTGCCTCCCAGTCGTGACTATCGGGGCCGCGGTTACGGCGTTGAATTCGGTTCTTTTTAAACGAAAAGAAAAAAGAACGGACGATGTAAAGAGAGAGTACATCCGTGATTTTAAAGCGAATTTCAAGAACAGTACAATCATCTGGGTTATTTTTCTGGTGTTCCTGTTCGCTTGCGGGTTGAATCTTGTCATTGTTTCCAAAACAGACCTGGCTTACAGGAGTCAGATCATGGTTGGATTCGGAGCCGTTCTGGCGGTAATGGTGATGACGGTTCTGTATAGTTTTGCTGTTCTGGCAAGATTTGAAAACAGTTGGTTGGATACGGTGATCAAGGCGTTTGTCATCGGTATTCTGAGTTTTCCCTATACGCTTGTCATCTTCCTGGTTCTGACGGCGGCGGTGATTGCCAGTATCCAGACCTATGCGTCAATCATGGCGGCTCTGGCCGTCTGGCTGTTGATTGGGTTTGCGTTGACTGGTCATCTGTGCAGCAGCATGTTCTACCGTGCGTTCCGCAGGTTTACACGGAAAGAGGATTTGCCTGAGGATACGGTGGATGAGGCGATGTATACGCTGCGGGAGCAGTATAGGAAGGAGAAAATGCTGAAAAAACAGAGATGAGAGATTATTTGATAGATATGAAACAGGAAATGGAGGAAGAAAGCTATGGCGAATATTAAGATTGGTTACGCGCCTACGAGAAGAAGTATCTTCAGTGCGCCGGACGCTGTAAAATACCGTGGACTGACGGCAAAGCGTTTGGGTGAACTGAATATAGATTTTGTGGATATCACGGATATCAATGAGGAGGGGCTGCTCTATGATGATGGGGATCGAATCCGGATTGCGGAGAAATTCAAGAAAGAACAGGTAGACGGGCTGTTCCTTCCTCATTGTAATTTCGGGACGGAATTCGAGTGCGCAAGGCTTGCGAAGGATCTGAACGTACCTGTACTGCTGTGGGGACCGCTGGATGAGAGACCGGAGGCGGACGGAACCAGGCTTAGGGATACCCAGTGCGGGCTGTTTGCTACAGGAAAGGTTCTGCGCAGGTTTAACGTGCCGTTTACCTATATGACCAACTGCCGTCTGGACGACCCTGTCTTTGAAAGGGGGATTCGGGATTTCCTTGCCGTCTGCAACGTGGTAAAGACATTCCGGAACATCCGGATCTTACAGATTTCAACAAGACCTTTTGAGTTCTGGTCTACGATGTGCAACGAAGGGGAGCTTCTGGAGAAATTCAACATTCAGCTTGCACCGGTTCCTATGCCGGAACTGACGGACGAGATGAAGAAAGCGAAAGAAGAAGGCGTAGAAGTGGCGGAAGTAGTAAAATACTGCCGTGAAAACATGGAGATATGCGTTAAGGATGATGAGCTTGAGAATGTTGCCGCCTTAAAGGTTGCGATGAAGCGGCTGATTACGAAATATGGATGCCAGGCTGCGGCAATCCAGTGCTGGAACCAGCTCCAGACAGAGATTGGGATCATGCCCTGTGCGGCGAATGCCCTGCTGAATGAGGAGGGGATTCCCGTGGTGTGCGAGACGGATATCCATGGTGCAATTACGGCTCTGCTTACGGAAGCAGCCGGGATGGGAGAGAAACGGAGTTTCTTCGCGGACTGGACCATCCGTCATCCGGATGTTGCCAACGGAGAACTGTTGCAGCACTGCGGACCGTGGCCGATTTCCGTGGCAAAGGAGACTCCGAAGCTTACTTATCCTCTGGCATTCGATCATCCGGGCAGTATTACGGCGGAGGCGCAGCACGGAGAGGTGACTCTGGTAAGATTTGACGGAGACCACGGGGAATATTCCATGTTACTTGGCAACGCCAAAGGAATTGAAGGACCTAAAGGGATGGGAACCTATCTCTGGGTAGAAGTGGAGAATATCAAACGGCTTGAGGCAAAACTGGTGGAGGGTCCATATATCCATCACTGTGTGGGAATCCATGGGAATGTTGTGCCTGTGCTGTATGAAGCTTGCAAATATCTGGGGATTACGCCGGATCTGTACGACCCGGTAGAAGAAGACGTAAAAGCATATCTGAGAGGGGAGGATGTTATATTATGAGTAATCTGAAAGCGCTTGCCTATGAACTGCGGGAAAATACCATGGATATCATCATGAGCGGAAAGGCCGGACATATCGGCGGCGACATGAGTGTCATGGAGATCCTTACAGAACTTTATTTTGATCAGATGAATATCAGTCCGGAGAACATGGAGGATCCGGACCGCGACAAATTTGTCATGAGCAAGGGACATTCCATGGAAGCTTATTATGCGGTACTTGCCAAGAAAGGATTCTTCCCGCAGGAAGAGGTTGTGGAGAAGTTCAGTAAATTTGATTCACAATATATCGGACATCCGAATAATAAGCTGCCGGGAATCGAGATGAACTCCGGTTCTCTGGGACACGGGCTTCCGGTCTGTGTGGGTATGGCCCTGGCATCAAGGATGAACGGGCAGAAATGCAGGGTTTATACCGTTATGGGCGACGGAGAACTGGCAGAAGGTTCTGTATGGGAAGGCGCTATGGCGGCAGCCCACTACAAGCTTGACAATCTATGCGCCGTGGTTGACAGGAACCGGCTGCAGATATCCGGGAATACAGAGGATGTCATGGCCCATGACGACCTGTATGAGAGATTCCGTGCGTTTAACTGGCATGTGATCGATGTGAAAGACGGAAATGACATCGATCAGTTAAAGGCTGCGTTTGAGGAAGCGAAGGAGACAAAAGGAAAGCCAAGCGTATTGATCGCCAATACGGTAAAGGGGAAGGGTTCCTCTGTAATGGAGAACAAAGCCAACTGGCATCATAAGGTTCCAAGTGAGGATGAACTGGCGCAGATCAGAAGAGATCTGAAGGAGAGAAAGGAGGCGCTTCAAGGTGAGTAAAATTGCGAACAGACAGGTGATCTGTGATGTGTTAATGGAGAATGCAAGGGAAGATAAGGATATCGTGGTGCTGTGCAGTGATTCCAGAGGAAGTGCATCCCTGGCAAAATTCGCAGATAATTTCCCGGAGCAGTTCATAGAAGTAGGGATTGCAGAGCAGAATCTGGTCAGTATCTCCGCAGGGCTTGCCAAATGCGGCAAGAAGCCTTATGCAGCGTCTCCGGCAAGCTTCTTAAGTACCAGAAGTTATGAGCAATGTAAGGTTGATGTGGCATATTCGAATACGAATGCAAAACTGATCGGGATAAGCGGCGGCGTCAGCTACGGCGCGCTTGGTATGAGCCACCACTCCGCCCAGGATATTGCGGCAATGTGCGCCATTCCTAATATGAGAGTTTATATCCCAAGCGACCGGCTGCAGACAGAATGTTTGATAAAAGCGTTGCTTAGCGATGAGAAGCCGGCGTATATCCGGGTAGGCAGGAATGCCGTGGAAGACGTCTATGAAGAAGGGAGTGTTCCGTTTGAGATGGACAGGGCAACTGTGATAAGGGAAGGAACGGACGTAGCTATCATTGCCTGCGGTGAGATGGTGAAGCCTGCCGTGGAGGCGGCGCAGCTTCTAGAGGCAAAGGGTATACACGCATCGGTTGTAGATATGTACTGTGTGAAACCGCTGGATAAAGAGGCAATTATAAAGGCTGCGGGAAATGCCAGAGCAGTCATCACGGCAGAAGAGCATTCACCTTTCGGCGGCTTGGGTTCCATGGTCAGTCAGGTAGTTGCCGGCGAGTGCCCGAAGAAAGTAGTGAATTTGGCGTTGCCGGACAAACCGGTGATTACAGGGACGTCAAAAGAAGTGTTCGATCATTATGGACTGAATGCAGAAGGAATTGCGAAGGCGGCGTTGGAAGCGCTGGGTTAAGGAATTGTAGGACAAGTCCTTATACAGATTGCGCGTGAGAACAGGAGCAGAGGAGGAATGACGAATGTCCAGGCAGTATATTATTAGTATAGACCAGAGTACCCAGGGAACCAAAGCACTGTTATTTGATTCTTCCGGGAGTCTGATCAAGAGAACGGATGAAGCCCATGAACAGATTATTAATGAGAAGGGATGGGTTTCCCATGATCCTGCCGAGATCTATCGTAAGGTGATCGAGGTGACAGCCAGATTACTTGAGGAATCCGGGATTGATAAGAGTAAAGTGGCAGGAGTCGGGATCAGTAATCAGAGGGAGACGTCGCTTGCATGGAACCGAATCACAGGGGAGCCGGTGGGCAAAGCTGTGGTGTGGCAGTGTGCCCGGGCTGCCGATATCTGTGATCAGCTGGTCTGCGCGGGCTGGGCGGAAAAGATCCGCGAGAAGACAGGAATGGAGCTGTCTCCGTATTTTCCTGCTTCGAAGATTGCCTGGATCCTTAAGAATGTAGAAGGTGCGAAGGAACTGGCAGACGCGGGAAAGCTATGCCATGGAACGATCGACAGCTGGCTGGTCTATAAACTGACCGGAGGAAAATCTTATAAGACCGACTATTCTAATGCTTCCCGCACACAGCTTTTTAATATATTTGATCTTACCTGGGATGATGAGATCTGTAAGGTGTTTGGGATCGATCCGGCGAATCTTGCGACAGTATGTGATTCGAACGCAGATTTCGGGGAAACAGATTTTGAAGGAGTACTTCCCCATAAAGTTCCGATCCATGCAGTGATGGGAGATTCTCATGGAGCCCTTTTCGGACAGGGTTGCTTAAAGTCTGGTATGATAAAATCGACTTACGGCACGGGTTCCTCTATCATGATGAATATCGGTGATGATCCGGTCTTAAGTACACATGGGGTCGTTACCTCTCTTGCCTGGAGTATGGACGGAAGGGTGAATTATGTGCTGGAAGGTAATCTGAATTATACGGGAGCCGTGATTACCTGGCTTAAGAATGATCTGCAGATGATCGGAAGTCCGGCGGAGACAGAAGAACTGGCCAGACAGGCTGCATCAGACGACTGTCTGTATCTTGTCCCGGCATTTTCCGGCCTGGGAGCGCCTTATTGGGACAGCCGGGCGACAGGAATGTTTACAGGAATGACCAGAACAACCGGACGGGCGGAGATGGTAAGAGCCTCTCTTGAGTGCATTGCCTATCAGATCCAGGATGTGATGGAAGCCATGAGTAAAGACGCCGGGGTGGAGATCAGTGAACTGCGTGTGGACGGAGGACCTACGAAGAATGATTATCTGATGCAGTTCCAAAGCGATATCGCCGGTATTGTCGTACAGGTACCGGATACGGATGAATTGTCAGGTATGGGTCCAGCGTATGCGGCAGGGATGGCCCTGGGACTCTGGGACGAGGGAATCTTTGGAAAGCTGGATCGCAGAAAGTATACGCCGCAGATGGAAAAAAGCCTGAAGCAGAAGAAGTATGACGGGTGGAAACAGGCTGTAGGGAAAGTTCTTGCCTGATTTATTTCCATTATAAGATAATTTGGAATGCCCCTCCTCTAAGGAACTGTAGAGAAATAATTTGTGCAGATTGCGCAGGATATTTTCTTGCAGTTCCTTAGAGGAGGGGCATTCTAAACCGCCGTTTCCCGAACAATATTCCGATCGCACAGGTGGAAACTTATCGTCGGTTCATCTTATCGATCATTTCCAGAAGTTCTTCTTTACTGCAGAAGCCATAGGATACAACATTCCGAAGAGGCATACAAGCAACCATGGCAGTATTCATTTCCTCGGTGATCGCAACATCTTCATCCCTACGCCCGTCAGCGGAAGGCGTAGCGAAGATTGTACTTAATTTCTTTTTAAAATCTTCCACATATCCTGCAGTCCGTTGGTCTGTCAGTAACTCTCCGAGGGTAGTATTCATGTGCACTTTAAACGGAAGCGTTCTCTGAGAGGTCAGATGTATTTTCCCGGACAGTCTCAGGTCACGGGAAGAAGCTCCGATCAGAATCTCATAATCACCGGAAGCGGCATACCAGTCATGGATTGCCTCGTTGTACCACGCAAAGCTTCTGTAATCTAGGGTGAAGTTCACTGTCTTTGTCTCGCCGGGCAGCAGAGAAACCTTCTCATATCCTTTCAATTCCCGGACAGGGCGTCGCGCCGCGTCGGTCAGGTCGCCGACATATAACTGTACAATCTCTTTTCCTTCCACATCGCCGGTATTCGTCACATCCACGGAAACCTTGACCATATCCGAATTCGTGATGTCAGACTTATCCATCCGCAGATGATCATAGGCAAAGGTTGTATAAGAAAGCCCGTATCCGAATGGAAATGCTACCGGCATCTCCTTTGCATCGTAGTACCGGTATCCCACGAAAATACCCTCCTGATACCTGACATTTTCCCCGTCGCCAAAAGAAAGATGGGACGGATTGTCGGACAGCTTGTAAGGCATGGATTCCGCCAGCTTCCCGCAGGGACATGCCCTTCCGTAGAGGAGGTCTGCCACGGCTTCTCCTACGGCCTGTCCGCCTAAGTATGCTTCCAGAACACCTTTTACTTTGGAAAGCCAGGGCATTTCAACCGGAGAACCGTTATGCAGGACGATAATTACCTCGGACTGCACGGAGAGGATCTCTTCGATCAGACGGTTCTGACACCCTGGCAGGCACATATGGGAACGGTCGTAGCCCTCGGATTCGAAGCTGTCGGGCAGCCCCGCAAAGACAACCACCTTATCCGCGCATTTGGCCGTTTCCAGCGCTTCTTTGGCAAGCGTTTCGTCGTAAACGTCGTCGTCAGCCGAAAATCCTTTGGCATAGCGGACCGTTGCATCCGGGGAAATGCTGTCGATGACGTTGCTTATGCGAAAGCTGTTGATATGGGAACTTCCGCCGCCCTGAAAACGCGGTTTTTTAGCAAATTCACCGATAAATGCAACCTTCTCTGTCTCCTTTAGCGGAAGTACGGAATCGTTTTTCAGAAGGACCATGGATTCCGTGGCAATTTTCCTGGCAAGCGCATGGTCTGCTTCCAGTGTGAACTCCTGTGTCTCCCGGTGATCCGTGTATTCGAATACAATGTTCAGAATGCGTTCCACGGCCTGGTCAAGAACCGCTTCATCCAGTGAACCGTCTTTGACTGCGGCGATAATTTCTTTGTCGTAAACGCCGCCGGAGGAAGGCATCTCAAGCTCCAGTCCGGCTTTCAGTCCTGGTACGCGTTCGTTGACGGCGCCCCAATCGGACATCACGTATCCCTTGAAACCCCACTCATCGCGCAGAACCTCTGTCAGAAGCCATGGGTTCTCGGAGGCGAAGGTCCCGTTGATGCGGTTGTAGGAGCACATGACGGTGTAAGGCTGAGCCTTCTTGACGGCGGTCTCGAATGCCGGGAAATAGATCTCACGCAAGGTGCGTTCATCCGCGTCGGACGAGCAGCTCATACGGTTGAATTCCTGGTTATTTGCAGCAAAATGCTTGATTGAGGTTCCGACGTGGTGTTCCTGCACACCGTTTATGAATGCGGCGGCAGTTTCTCCGGCAAGGTAGGGGTCTTCAGAATAATACTCAAAGTTACGTCCGCATAAAGGGGAGCGCTTGATGTTAACTGCCGGTCCAAGGACCACAGACAGATCGTTGGCCTGGGCTTCTCTTCCAATGGTGTCTCCAAATTCATGCATAAGGTCACGGTCGAAAGAGCATGCGCTTAATACGGCGGGAGGAAAACAAACAGCTTTAATACTGTCATTGATTCCCAGATGATCGCCGCCTTCTTCCTGCTTGCGCAGACCGTGAGGTCCGTCGCTTACCATTACGCTTGGGATTCCCAGACGTTCTACACCTTTGAGATGCCAGAAATCGAGGCCGGAGCACATACCGGCTTTTTCTTCCAGAGTCATTTGGCTGATCAGTTGTTTGATATTTCGTTTCATGGATGCAATCTCCTTTTCTAAAATGTTTTTCATGATATTAATGTATCAGTTGTAGTTAAAAAAATATAGTAATTTCTTGCGAAAAATGTTAAAATCTTGCTATAGTGAAAGTTTTCTACCTGTACGGTTGGAAGATCATTCAAGGGACGAAATTTCGAAGATACCCTTCCTAACGCAGTCTGGGCAACGTTCCGACGAACTAACCCCTAACTGCGACTAAGACACTCAGGACAGCCTTCGTGTCTAAGTCTCCGTAAGGGGTGGATTTCGTCTTCACTAAGAACGCCTTTGAATGCCTGCTTATAGGAAGGGTATCTTCGAAATTCCTGTGTACTGGAAATGGATTTTCAACCGTACAGGTGGAAAGTTTTCTGATTGTAAGGAACTGTAATCCGAGAATACCATGAAGAAAGAGTGTGAGAGATTTAATGGAAAAGAAACAGGATTTTCTGGAGGCATATAGAGGACATAGCCTGTTTGAGAGGAGAGAATTGGCGCAGCCTCATATGTCATATGCATTTGAAAAAGAAAAATACCGGGTTATCCGGGATGGACGAGTAGACTTGCTGGATTCTGTGAGCCGGCTTTTGCCGGATGGAACAGAAGGCGTCTTATCAAAAGATGCACTGCGCCACCAGAAGAATATGCTGATCGCCACTGTTACAGTATTTACCCGATCCGCTATGGACGGCGATTTGCCCGAGGAACTGGCATATGCGATGAGTGACAGTTATATTCTGATGGGAGAAGAGTGTACTTCCGCTATGGAACTGAATGAGCTAAGTGACCGGGCGTTCAGAGAATATACTTATGCGGTTGCGGCAAGAAAAAAACGACATTACAGCGGTAAGATCGAGGCGGCTCTGCACTATATTACGATTCATATACATGAGAAGATCACATTGGAAGCTGCGGCAGAGGCCGTGGGCTTAAGCGACTGCCATCTATCCCGGATTTTCAAGAAAGAAGTGGGTATGTCTATGGTTGATTATGTGCAGAAGGAGAGGATAGAAGCGGCAAAGCATATGTTGGTGAATTCTGATGAGACATTGGCGGCAATCAGCCAGTATCTATACTTTTCAACACAGAGCTATTTTATCAGGATATTCAGGAAATATACGGGGATGACTCCGGGAAAGTACAGGAGAGATTATGGAAACAGATGACTGTTAAGATAGAATCAAGCTAGTTACCAGATTGGAAACAGGAAGAAACCGGAGAGGTGCTTTCTATATTATATTGAAAATGCTATACTCTAAGTGTGCAGAAGTCCGAAATGTGAGTAAGGGCTTCTGGTACGGCATTGTATTAGAGAAGGGAGACGATGAGATGGCATTAGGCGAGAATATACGGAAGCTGCGGGAAGAGGCACAGCTTACCCAGCAACAGTTAGCGGACCGGTTGTATGTTTCCAGGCAGACGGTTTCGCGCTGGGAGAGCGGGACGAGGTGTCCGGATCTGATCACGGCGAAGAAGCTTGCAATGGAACTTCAGATATCTCTGGATGAGCTGATCTCGGATGAAGAGATCAGGAGCATGGAAGATATGAAGAACCTGTATTTGTGGCGGGGACCGCAGTGGAAGGAAAGACAGAGTTTAAAGGAATATAAGAGCAGGTTATGTAGAGTTTTGGATATCTTTGGTTCGGTATTTCTTGTGATAATGATTTTTCTACTGTATCTGGATATGAAGGTTCCTGTATGGTTTACGGCTACAGGGTTTGTGATTGTCGGGGCTATACGGATACTGATCTGGAGAGCGGATAAGAAGATGGAGGGCTGCGCTTAGTTTGGCAGCCCTTTTACATTCAATACATTCATCAATGCTTCCTGCAATACACGTGATACATTGATACCGGCGTGTTCAGCTTCATAATTAAGCCAGCTTGGAAGAGCAACATTCCTTCTTACTGTTTTTGTATCAATTTTTCTTCGGTATTCAGAAAAATCCACATCCACATATGTGAGAATGCCTTTTGAAAAGTCGATATATTCTGCATCTTGTTGCACTTTAGCTATCGCTATGGTTTGTTCAGAAGGCATAGGAATCTCCTGTTTGTGATCTTCCATTGAAATGCCAGCTAATCCGATAGCATCTCTGGCCATCTCTATAGCATCTGTAAAGCTGCTGCCTTCTGTAAGAACATCCATGTCAGGAACACATACAAGAAAAGGATGTTCTGATTCATCATTTGTATTTACAATAAAAGTTGGATATGCCTGTTTCATAAAATTCTCTCCCTTATAGTTGCCATTTTCTAAGTATCATTTTAGCTAATTGTTCATTGATTTCCTTATGTCGGGGAACTTTTTCTATATCATGGCCTCTTCTGTATATATCATGATTTCCTCCATGTCTTTCAAAGACAAAGCCGCTGTCTTCAAGTTTTTTTATTAAATCTCTTTGTTTCATTATAGTTCCTCCTGATAGTTATATTATACACACTTATTACACAATAATCAATGTGTTTATTGAAAATAGCAGGAAATAGATTAAGACAGGATTTATGACGTTCTGTTTTTAGCGAATTATAATGCAATCAGGTACATGAAAAGCGAAATTATATTTACTGCAGCCATTATGCTCCATAAAACTGTATATCCCAGATTAACGATTATAATTCCTGTCAGCGGGAGGTATACGATGTTTCCGGCATACAATACACCCAGGAATTTAGAATTTGCGTTACCGATATCCGCAGGCATAAACATTTTATCAACGACCAGATTATTGATGCTTCCGCTCGCATTTCCTACACTATAACCCAAAATAATTAATATGATCATCAACAATGAAGGATACATACCAAAAAGTATGAAATCCTTTCGTCTTTAAGGCGCCCAGAACCTTGCCGCTGAATAATGAGAAGAGGGCAGATCCCAAGTTCATAATGCTTACGATCGTGGCGCTTACTGATAGATCAATACCAGCCATTCCAAAGTACATTGTGGCATAAGTTGTGTACTTAATGCCGTACTTACCAATGAAACATCAGTACCATATGTTTCCGGAAATAAGGAATATCCCACCATGTTAATTGCCAGAAATCCCGTTGTGCAGAACAAGTAAATTGCACATCCAATAGTTACTCGATCTCTAAAAGTTTTGTCCGTTTTCATAAATCTGTATGTTCCTCCTTTGATATACTATATACAAAATAATAAATTTTCTGAAAATAATCTATTGACAAAAATGGAATTGTATCAATGCTGTTTGACATAAGACGAAAAGCGTCAAATTTTACGCTATTTTATTAGTGTCAACATTGATGACACTTCCTTTTTTATGTGAAATGAAGAAGGAGATTAAATCTGTTAGTATGTAGACAGCAAATAAAAACATACATTATATTAATGAAGGAGAACACATATGGCTGTAAAGAAATATTATGATTCCTGGTTTGCAACAGATTTTACCTACGAGGATGTAGAGCTTAATACTCACGGCAAAAGACTGTTCTTTCAGAGGGTATCCTCACCGGTAAGCGAACCAACTAAAAATATTATTTTGGTCCATGGTTTGACAGCAAATTCTTGATATCCAGTATAAAGGATATAGTATTGTCCGCAATTATGCGGCGAACGGATATTCTGGCTGGTTGATCGATCTTAGCGGGCATGGATTGTCGGAAGAGTGGGAGGATCCATTGTCGATTACAACTAAGACTGCCACAGAAGATATTATAGCTGCTGCCGAAAAGATTATCGAACTTTATGGGGTTAAAAATGTGGACGTACTTGGATGGTCATGGGGAACGGCGACAGGCGCAATGGCAGAGAGGATGAGGCCGGAACTATTCCGTAAGTTGATACTTCTCTCTCCGCTCACGGCAAGCTGTCATCCGCGTCTGCTAAAAGGAACTTTTACTAAGACACCTTATGGTGAAACGCCTTATGGCGGTACTGCCCGTCTTTTCCCGATAAAGGGTGTACCTGGAGGTATTGTCCCGCCGGAAGATTTTGAATTTGATGAAGCAAGGGTAGAACTCGGTATGGTCAATAAAGCAATGCATGATTTCTTCAGATATGTTGCGCCGAAAGGAAAACCCAATGGACCTGCAGAAGAAACTATGACAGGTGAACCGATTGATTTTGTCCAGCCTGAAAATATTACATGTCCTGCATTTATCGCTTATGGAGATGATGACGGCTATAATACTGTTGAAGAGGTAAATGAGATGATTGAAAAGCTTCCAGAGGGCTCCGGATCGCTCCGTTGTCCGGGTGGAACGCATGCGATTCCTTTTGATAAGAAAGCACTTATTTTGCATACTGCTATTCTGAGCTGGCTCAACCAGTAGATGAACGCCTCCTGATGACAGGTCCGGTCTTTATAGGCTGGCCTGTTTTTTTGACATTTCGCTGAAAATGTCAATTTTTTTTACATATAGAATGGATGTATAATGGTATAGAAAGTATCAATGTACGTTTTTTGTAGTCAATGGAGGGTGTTATGTCAAAAAGTATCTTTACACAAAAAGCTCTGGCCGAAGCGTTCAAAAATCTGCTCTTAGAAATGCCTCTTAGCAAGGTGTCAATTAAAGATATTGTGGCTCGATGTGGTATCAGCCGAAATGCATATTATTACTATTATAAGGATAAATATGAGCTCATGTGGTGGATTGTGGAATATGAATTAAAAGAAATCGTTAAGATTTATGATCCCTCTTTAGAATTATCTGATACATATGCAGCTATTTTTCATCATTTTTATAACAACAAAAAATTCTATTATACATGTCTTGAATATCAAGGGCAGAACTCTCTTTATCATTATCTGTCAAACCTGTTTTTTGATCTGACATATGAAAAACTTAAGGAATTATATAGTGATGAAAATATTGATATTTATTCGGTACCTATAGATATCTATTCTTCAATGCTTTCAATGAGTATGCTTGAAAATTTGCGTATGTGGCATAATAGTTGTTTTACTGATTAATATTATATTTTTACACATGTTCTCCTTTGTAACATAGCATTTACATTCTTCTTCTTTTGTGAATTGGATTTTTTAGTTATTCTTTGTAGTATATATAAAATTAAGAAAAGATTTGCTGAATGTATTTGAAAGGAGAAATGTTATTTATGAACAAAAAATTACAGCTTGATTCTGTGCGTGTAAAAAAAGTTCAATTCGGTGCTGAAACAACATTGACAGACGGTATTCTGACTTTGAATAAAGAAGAACTTTTGGATTTAATACGCAGTGATTTGTTCGAAACAGTAGATGTCAAATTAGCTGTTCCCGGTGAAAGCTGCCGTATTCTGGGGGTACATGATATTACACAGCCCCGCTGTAAAGCTGATGCTCCCGAAACTTCATATCCGGGACTTTGGGGGAGACTTGCGCCGGCAGGAGAAGGACGTACGGTCGCATTAAAAGGAGTTGTTATTCCTGAAATTTATTATCCTAAGTATAATGCAAAATGGTATCTGGATATGGGAGGACCATGTGCAAAATATACTAATTTTTCAAAACATTTTCATATTGTTATTGACGCTGTGCCGGCCAAAGATATTACAGATGCAAGTTATGCAGATGCGTTAAAACATGCGTCTCTTACACTCAATGTCCATCTTGCCAAACTCGCGATACCGCTTACTCCTGATGAAACAGAGACATTCGAATTGGGACCGGTTGGACCGGGGACAGACGGGAAACCGCTTCCTAAGGTGGCGTATATGGTTACGCACCTTGCTTCACATCCTACGATGAATTTCTATGTATACGGGCAGAGTGCTGTAGGTTTTCTTCCTACGATCTTACAACCGACAGAAATTCTTGACGGAGCTATGGTATGGTGCTATTGGGAACCCAATTATTTTCTGCAGAATGAGAATTATATCTTAGAACTTATGCGTCATCAGGGTTATAATAATGCTTTTGTCCTTGCAGATCCTAACCGTCTCGTACCAATAGACGGTCTTGTAAAATTGAAAGAGGAAGGGAAGATCGGAGAAGTTTTTCATTCTTACTATACAACAGCAGGTGTTATGACTCCGATGGAAAAGGGAAAAGAATTTGGAAAAGGCATTGCAGAAGATATGAAGGCGAATGGTGTTGATGCAGTTATCCTTACATCTACCTGAGGTACTTCTTCGCGCTGCGGTGCAGTAATGACCAAAGAAATCGAACGGGCAGGTATTCCGATCGTCCATGTTACAAACCTTACGAAAATATCCGAAGGTATCGGAGCACGCCGTATTCTTCGCGGTAACAGCGTGCTCCATGTGTTCGGGAATCCATCACTTCCACAGGCTCAGGAACTTACATACCGTAAAAATCTTCTTTCACATGCAATCGATATGTTGGCAAAAGAGCCGGCCCAGGGAGAATATAGCCTTATTGAAGAATGATATAGAAAAATAGCATAAAGGCTCTTATTTATCGGGAAATTCGATTGGACTTGCTTATATATAGAAGGTACACTTAATATCAGAAAATATCTAAGTGTAAAAAGGTATAAAGTACATCGAATTGATAGGAGGAATTACAGCATGGTTGTAAACAGAGTCTGCGGCATGTGTCAGGGCGGATGCCAGGTGAATGTTACAGTAGAAGACGGAAAGATCGTGAAGGTTGAACCGGATAAGGATTCGCCGAAAGGAAGGTTATGTATCAGAGGGGCGCTTACACCTCAGCTGCTGTACAGTGAAGATCGTCTGACCTATCCGCTCATCCGGGAGGGGAAGAGAGGCGAAGGCAGGTTCCGCCGCGCCACCTGGGATGAGGCCTATGAATATGCGGCGGAGCTGATCAGAAAGACAATGGATAAATACGGCGAGCGCGCTATGGCATCTTATCAGGGAAGAGGAGTCTTAGGGATGCCGGTGGGAAGGATTCTTTCTAATAATCAGAAGCCCTGTCTGATGAAGAGGCTTGGTTCGCCCAATGATTTTAATGCGGCCTCCATCTGTAATATGGCGTCCAGTACAGTCACTCCGGTTACAACGTCGGGTCTGAATACCCGTATGATGGTGCAGGATATCCCGAACAGCGATTACATATTCTCGTGGGGGAAGAACCCGGTGACAGACGACGGACCGCAGATGGCGATCAAGAGCATCAAAGCGGCCAAGGAGAGAGGCGCCAAGTTGGTTGTCATCGATCCGAGGAAAAACGGAATCGGGGAAATGGCCGACCTGTGGGTACCTGTGATACCGGGAGCAGACGGCGCGCTGGCGCTTGCCATGCTGAAGCTGATCATTGACAGCGAGCGATATGATAAAGAGTTTGTCCGGGATTATACACGAGGGTTTGAAGATTTTAAGACATATCTTGGGACACTTTCGATGGAACAGCTTTCCAAGTGGTGCGGCGTATCGGAAGAGATGATCGCACAGGTGACGGATATCTTCTGTTCCACAGAGAAGATTTCCCTGGTTGCCTATACAGGACTTGAATATCAGCTCAGCGCGATACAGAATAACCGCGCGATATTTACACTCTGGGCGATCACCGGGAAGCTTGATGTAGAGGGCGGGATCTATCTGAACTGCCAGAATGTACCGACATTTTCTCCTAAGGAGCTGCCGACAGAGAATAAACCGATTGGACTGGATGAATTCCCGCTGTTCTATAAATTCATCGGCGGCGGACAGTTCTGCCGTTTCCCCAGAGCAGTTCTTGAGGATGACCCCTATGCGGTGCGGGGGCTTATCCTGGCAGGCGGTTCTCCGGTGCTGACCTTCCCGGACAGCAAAAAATGGCGGGAAGTATATGAGAAGCTGGAGTGCTTTATCGTGTCAGACCGCTATCCGACAGAGGACAGCCGTTATGCGGATGTGGTGTTCCCGGCGTGTACGGTGTTCGAGACTTATAAGCCGGTAATGGGGGCAGACGGGAAGATAACATTGATCGAGCCGGTGATCGAGCCGGTAGGAGAGAGCAGGGATGATGTGCTGATCCTCTCCGGGATTGCGAAGAAGCTGGGAGTTGGAGATGATTATCCTGGATCTGAAGAAGAACTAAAAGAATGGCTCTGCCAGATGATACCGCCATATGCGGGAGACTTTGCAACAGGAGGGAAACAGGCGCCGAGAGTCTATCAGAAATATAAAACGGGCGGACTGAGGGCTGACGGACAGCCGGGCTTTCCGACGCCGTCCGGCAAATTCGAGATCTGCTCTGTTCTTCTGGAGGAGAATGGGTTTACGCCTTATCCGGAATACCGGGATATCCGCTCGATCCCGGAGCTTAACAGGCCGGAATTCCCATTTACCATGACAACAGGGGCAAGAAGCATGCACAGGATGGGAGTGTTTGGCGCGAATCTTCCCGGTGTGGCGAAGGCAGAACCGTATCCGTACATGGATCTTGATCCGGAGGATGCCGAAGAACTTGGGATTAAGGACGGTGACTGGGCGAAGGTGACTACTCCCTTTGGTACAGGGACCTTCAAGACCCGTGTATGCGGTATGGCGCGGCATTGTATCCATATCCCCCATGGCGGCGGAAGCGAGTATATGCCGGAGGCGTGGAGGATAGGCAATGTCAATGAGCTGACGAGTCTTGACTATAATGACCCGATCACCGGGTTTGTTACCATGAAATCTGTGCCGTGCAGGGTTGAAAAATCAGAGATGACTATGGAAAAGAGTATTTGAATATGGGAGAAAGAAATTATGGTTGAAAGATTTGGGAAAGATAAGTATACTACTTATAAACAAAGCGGTACATTTTTATGGAAGATTTGCTTTTTCCGGAAGGAGTGTGTGATATGGAGAAGGCCAGGATTCCTGTCGGGGAGGAGAATTTTGAACTCCTGAGGAAAAAGAAGAGCTACTATGTAGATAAGACAAGATTTATTGTGGAATTATTAGAAGAAGATTTTAAGGTCAATCTGATCACGCGTCCGCGCCGTTTTGGGAAGACACTGAATATGAGTATGCTGGAAGCTTTCTTTGATATCCGTAAGGATAGTAAGGATATTTTTGAAGGTCTTGAGATCATGGGATATGAGGAATTGTGTGCAGAGTGGATGAATCAGTGGCCGGTGATTTCTATCTCTTTTAAGGATGTTGCGAATGACAATTTTGAGGATTCCTATGAGCAGATGGCGCTTGATCTGGCCGGTCTGTGCGTGGAGCATGCCTATCTGCTTGAGAGTGTGCACACAGATGCAGACGATAAGGATCGTTTTGCAAGATTGAAAGCAGGGAAAGCGACAGAAGCGGAGCTTCGGAACAGCCTTTTTATTATTGCGCGGATGATGTATGCTCATTATGGCAAGCCGGTCATTCTTTTGATCGATGAATATGACGTTCCTCTGGCGAAGGCCAGTGAATATGGCTATTATCCGAAGATGCTGAATGTGGTCCGGAGCATGATGAGTACTTCCTTTAAGACAAATAGATTTCTGCAGTTTGCGGTAGTTACCGGGTGCCTGCGTATTGCGAAGGAGAGCATCTTTACCGGTGCGAATAATTTTAAATCTAATTCTATCGCAGGGAGCCACTATCTGGACAGCTTTGGATTCACGGAGAGGGAAGTGGAGCAGATGCTTGAGGATACGGGGCAGTTGACACGGCTTTCAAGGATAAAACAGTGGTACGACGGATATCATTTTGGTAAGTATGATATCTATTGTCCGTGGGATGTGTCGAATTACGTGTCGGATGTATTGCGTGAACCAGACAAGATACTGGGGAATTACTGGAAGGATACGAGCCATAACAATATCATCAGGCAGTTTGTCGGGAAGGATGGCATGGATGTCAATGATAAGTTTGAGAAACTGTTGTCAGGAGGAAGTATCAGATCAAGGCTAACGGAAGATTCTACTTACTGTTTTGAAAATGCTGCAGAAGAAGATTTTTGGAGTGTTCTTTATTTTACTGGATATCTGACAATCGACAGGAGTAGAGGAAAAAGTAATAGCGGTGAAGTCATTCTTAAGATTCCCAATGAGGAGATAAAAACGATCTTTGGAGATACGATTGTGGAATGGTTTCAGGAGACAATTGGGATTAAGGCGGCAGAACGGAGAGAGATGTTTGCTGCCTGGTGGGATGGTGACGACAAAACGGTGGCGGATGCCGTTTCCATTATTCTGAACGATGCCATCAGTTATTACGATTATAAAGAAGATTACTATCATGCGTTTGTGGCGGGATTATTTTCAGGGGCAGGATATCTGGTTACTTCCAATGATGAAAATGGACTTGGCAGATCAGATGTAGTTGTAAAAGACCGGAAGACCCGGAAGGTAATTATTGTTGAGGTTAAGCATTCTGATTCGGAAGATGAGATGGAGAAGGATTGCCGGAAAGCTTTGCAGCAGATTGATCTGAAAAAATACGCTTCCAGGTATCTGAACGGGTATAAGACAGTACAGTGTTACGGAGCAGCATTTTTTCAGAAGAAATGTCTGATCCGGAAGGTTACAGTGCCGGGAGCGGGAAAAGGGTCGGTATTTAAGCTTGAGTAAGCTATGTGTTTCTTACTCAGGCTTATCTGGTAATTTTTTGTAATCAAGAACAATTTACAGAGCCCTGTGCGGCTGTATTATGCAGTTTATATAGGAAGATGATATCTTTTTGAACAAGTTACATAAAAATGGGAAAAGCACTTGAATTTTATTACCAGATTTAGTACAATTATTACCAGTTGAGGATTATTTAACAAAGTAACAGGTTAAAAGCTTCACGATCATAGGACTGCGTAAACAGTTAATAAAACTTTAGGAGGAATTAATCATGGCAGTAAAAGTAGCGATCAATGGATTCGGACGTATCGGACGTCTTGCATTCAGACAGATGTTTGGGGCAGAAGGGTATGAGGTTGTAGCGATCAACGATCTGACATCACCTAAGATGCTTGCACATCTGTTAAAGTATGACTCTTCACAGGGCAGATATGCTTTATGCGACAAGGTAGAGGCAACAGAGGATTCTATCATTGTTGACGGCAAAGAGATTAAGATTTATGCAAAGGCTAACGCTGAAGAGCTTCCATGGGGAGACCTGAACGTAGACGTTGTTCTGGAGTGTACAGGTTTCTACACATCTAAAGAGAAAGCTTCCGCACATGTTAAGGCAGGTGCAAGAAAAGTTGTTATCTCCGCACCGGCAGGAAATGACCTTCCTACTATCGTTTACAATGTAAATCATGACAAATTGACAGCAGAGGATACCGTTATCTCCGCAGCTTCCTGTACAACAAACTGTCTTGCACCAATGGCTAAGGCTCTGAATGATCTTGCAACGATCAAGTCTGGTATTATGTGCACGATCCACGCTTACACAGGTGATCAGATGACTCTTGACGGACCGCAGAGAAAGGGTGACTTGAGAAGATCACGTGCAGCAGCAGTGAATATCGTTCCTAACAGCACAGGTGCAGCTAAGGCTATCGGTCTTGTTATTCCTGAACTGAACGGTAAGCTGATCGGAGCTGCTCAGAGAATTCCTACACCTACAGGATCAACCACAATCCTGACAGCAGTTGTTGAAGGTAATGTAACAGTTGATCAGATCAACGAGGCTATGAAGGCTGCTTCTAACGAGTCCTTCGGATACAACACAGACGAGATCGTATCCAGCGATATCGTTGGTATGAGATATGGTTCATTGTTCGATGCTACACAGACAATGGTATGCCCGTTAGACAACGGAACAACAGAGGTTCAGGTTGTATCATGGTATGACAATGAGAATTCTTACACAAGCCAGATGGTAAGAACAATCAAATACTTCTCTGAATTAGCATAATTCTGGAATACCCAAAGGGTCCGGTCTGATTAAGGACCGGATCCTTTTTCAACATGATGACAATTAATATCTAGGAGGCAATTTACATGCTCAATAAAAAATCAGTAGATGACATTAATGTAAAAGGCAAAAAAGTGTTGGTAAGATGTGACTTTAACGTACCGCTTATCGATGGGAAGATCACAGATGAGAATCGTCTGGTGGCAGCGCTTCCGACTATTAAGAAGCTGATCGCTGACGGAGGAAAGATTATTCTGTGCTCACACCTTGGAAAGCCAAAGGGAGAGCCGAAGCCGGAATTATCTCTTGCACCGGTAGCAAAGCGTCTGTCAGAGCTTCTTGATCAGGAAGTAAAATTCGCGGCAGATCCGGAGGTTGTCGGCGCCAACGCAAAGGCAGCGGTAGAGGCTATGCAGGACGGAGAAGTAGTTCTTCTTGAGAATACCCGTTACAGAATTGAAGAGACGAAGAACGGCGAAGCATTCAGCAAGGATCTTGCTTCTCTGTGCGATGTATTCGTGAATGACGCATTCGGAACCGCGCACCGTGCACACTGTTCTAACGTAGGCGTGACACAGTTCGTAGATACGGCGGCAGTAGGTTACTTAATGCAGAAAGAGATTGATTTCCTCGGCAATGCAGTCAATAACCCGGAGAGACCGTTCGTAGCGATTCTCGGCGGAGCGAAGGTTTCCAGCAAGATCTCTGTTATCGAGAATCTTCTTGACAAGGTGGATACTCTGATCATCGGCGGCGGAATGTCTTATACATTCTCAAAGGCGCAGGGCGGAAGCGTAGGCGGATCCCTTCTGGAGGCAGATTATTGCGAATATGCGCTGAATATGCTTAAGAAGGCGGAGGAGAAAGGCGTGAAGCTGCTGCTCCCTGTTGATACTGTGATTGCGGATGATTTTTCCAACGACGCAAACAGCAAGGTGGTTAAGGCAGGCGAGATCCCGGACGGATGGCAGGGGCTTGATATCGGGCCAGATACAGTGAAGATCTTCTGTGATGCCGTACAAGATGCCAAGACGGTTGTATGGAACGGACCGATGGGCTGCTTCGAGATGCCGAAGTTCGCGAGCGGTACAGAGGCAGTTGCGAAAGCTCTGGCAGATACAGAAGCTACGACGATTATCGGCGGCGGCGATTCTGCGGCGGCAGTCAACCAGTTAGGCTACGGAGACAAGATGACCCACATCTCAACCGGCGGCGGCGCTTCCCTCGAATTCCTGGAAGGCAAAGAATTACCAGGCGTAGCGGCTGCTAATGATAAGTAAGCACTTGGCGAGGTTTTATCGAGCCTAGTGCGAACTTACTTCACCGCACTTAGAGAATCCGAGCCGTAAGGCGAAGGATGAACTTAGTAAGGTGAAGTTACTTAAAATAAGCATTTGGCGAGGTTTTTTACGAGCCTAGAGAAGTGAACATCCCCCCGGCGAAGGATGAACTTAGTAAGGTGAAGTTACATTACCTTTCAACAATAATACAGAACAGGAGACCAACAAACATGGCAAGGAAAAAAATTATAGCAGGTAACTGGAAGATGAACAAGACTCCAAGCGAGGCAGTTGCCTTAGTTGAGGAGTTAAAACCATTAGTAGCGAATGACGAAGTTGACGTAGTATTCTGCGTACCGGCAATTGACATTGTTCCGGTTGTAGAGGCTTGCAAGGGAACCAACATCCAGGTTGGCGCAGAGAATATGTATTTTGAGGAGAGCGGCGCTTATACAGGAGAGATTTCTCCTAACATGCTGGTAGATGCAGGTGTCAAATACGTTGTTCTTGGGCATTCCGAGAGAAGAGAGTATTTCGGCGAGACTAATGAGGATGTGAATAAGAAGGTTCTTAAGGCATTCGAGCATGGTATCACACCGATCATGTGTTGCGGCGAGACATTGGAGCAGAGAGAACAGGGCGTGACCATGGACTTCATCCGTCAGCAGGTTAAAGTTGGATTCCAGAATGTAACGGCAGATCAGGCTAAGACAGCAGTGATCGCTTATGAGCCGATCTGGGCGATCGGAACAGGCAAGACAGCTACAACAGAGCAGGCTCAGGAGGTTTGTGCAGGAATCCGTGCATGTATCGCAGAAGTGTATGATGATGCCACAGCAGCAGAGATCCGTATCCAGTACGGCGGATCTGTCAATGCAGCTACAGCGGCAGATCTGTTCGCACAGGCTGATATTGACGGCGGCCTTGTAGGCGGCGCTTCTTTGAAGGCTGATTTCGGTAAGATTGTTAACTATAAATAAGCGCACGTCTGTGAACACTGATTGTTAATAATACGATGAAAATGGGGATATTGAAGGAATGTATTTCCTTTGATACCCCTTTTTTGGCTTCTTGAACAATTGGAAATATTTCTTTTAATACAGATGCTCGTGTGATACAATTAGTAAAGAGATAAGATAAGAAAGCGCTGGCGGGATGTTTGCAGGAGCTGTCAGGCAAAAGGAGAAGGAAAATGGGTATATTTTCATTTCGTAATAAGAATGAAAAAGAGGCAGAAGAAAAGAAGTATCGGTTCGGAATGGAGGGAATGCTTAGGGAGGTCCTGGATAAGAATTCGAAGGGACAGGAATCTCTGGATGCATTGTCTAAGGAGATCCGGCAGATAGGAACAGATGTCCGTAAACATGATATGGCACTGGAGGATTGTCTGGATGCATTAGAAGAGCAGCGTGAGGAAGAGACACAGAGTCAGAAGAGGATTGCCGAATTAGAGGCCGGTCAGGAGAAGCTGCTGCAGGTATTGGATGCGTACCAGGAACAGGTGTGGAATATGATGCGGTATGCCGCAGAGCATGATCCGGCATGGGTGGCGCAGATAGATCTGGTCAGAAATGCTGTGAGAGGGAAGCAGATCTCCGGCGGGATCAGCCTGATCGAGGAAACAGGAGTCAGGGTGGACTATGCACTTCATGAGGTGATTGAGATCATAGATACAGCGGAAGAGGAAAGGGCGCAGGTTGTCGCAGAGATCTATCATCCCGGATATGTATATATGGGAGTGGTAAAGAAGAAAGCGAAGGTGGCCGCTTATCGTTATGTACAGACAGACGGTCAGGAACAATGAACGGGCCCGGAGAGAGGCATACAAAGACAGGATTACATAGAGTGAAGTATGAAAGCAGCCTGTCAAAAGGCAGTAACTAAATAAGAATACAAAAGAAAGCGGGAACAGAGCATATGAGTACGGATACGATTATAGGTATAGATCTGGGGACCTCTACATCGGAGGCAGCCATTATCCGAGACGGAAAGCCGGAGATGATATTGAATTATGACGGAGAGGTGATCACACCTTCTGCGGTTGGAATAGATCAGGATAAGAATTTTGTATTTGGGGACAAGGCAAAAGCACAGTATCTTATGGCCCCGGAAGATACGGTAATAGAGGTAAAGCGCAAGATTGGATCGAAAGAGAAGATACATATGGGCAGTAAGGAGTTCACTCCGGTGGAAATCTCTGCCATGCTTCTTTCTCATATCAAAGATTATGTATCAGAATATCTGAAGGAAGAGGTTTCGCGTGCTGTGATTTCTGTTCCGGCGTATTTTGACGACCTGCAGAGGCAGGAGACCGTGGAGGCAGGGAAGCTTGCGGGATTTACAGTTGAGCGTATCATCAATGAGCCCACGGCGGCGGCGCTTAGTTATGGGATCGGGCATATGGAGGAAGAGAGCCATATCCTGGTCTATGATCTTGGCGGCGGGACATTTGATGTGACATTATTAGAGATGTTTGGCGGCGTGCTGGAGGTAAAGGCCAGCAGCGGGGATAATAAGCTTGGCGGCAAGGATTTCGATGAACGTCTGATCCAATGGATGCTCAGACAGTTTCGGAAGAAGGAAGGTATCGACCTTGAGAAGAACACGGCGGCAATGGTGAAGTTAAAGGAGCAGGCAGAATGGTGTAAGAAGGAATTGAGCACGCAGGATTCCTGCAGGATCGTAATCCCGTTCATCGCTCAAAAGAAAGGGAATCCGGTTGCACTGGATGAGACTATAACGGTCAGTGAGTTTGAAGAGATGGTTAAGGATCTGGTGGAGAGGACGCATAACCCGATCGATATCGTGTTAGCTGACAGCGAGATCCTGCCGGAAGATATTGACAGGATCCTTCTGGTGGGCGGTTCTACACGTATGCCGATGATCGGCAGGGATCTTGAGCGTTATCTCAAGAAGAAGCCGTCGCAGGCCCTGAATCCGGATTATGCGGTTGCGGAAGGGGCTGCCATTCAGGCGGGTATCATCGAGGGAACCATAAGCGGGGAAGACAGTCTGATCATGACGGATGTAAATCCATATACATTGGGAATCCGCACGCTGTCCGGTTTTGATCTGAATTATATGAGCGTGGTCATTCCAAGGAACGTAACGATACCCACATCCAGGAAGAATACCTATTTTACAAGCTGGGACGGTCAGTCGGCGGCTAAGATAGAAGTGTACCAGGGAGAAGCAGATGATGTGCGCAAGAATCATTTCCTGGGAGAGTTTGTGGTATCCGGCATTCCATGGAAGGAGGCCGGAGAGGAGAAGGTGGAAGTGGAGTTTGCCTACAATCTGAACGGAATGCTGGAGGTCAAAGCAAAGATCGTAAGTACGGGAGAAGAGGCGGCAGTTGAGATCAATATGATGGAACAGGCGGTAAAAGAGCATGAGGTAACGGATGTAAGCAGATGGAAGGATTCTTCTTATGCCAGGCAGTTCAGAACGGTTATACGGCGCGCTGAGCGCAGGCTTAAGAATGCAGATATTCTGGATGTCCTGTACCGCATAGACTTGGAAGACACCTTGTATGAGCTGAAGTGCGCGCTGATCGAAGAGGATCTGGAATCGGCGGAAGAACTGGAAGAAGAGCTCCTGGATATGTTGGAAGAATAACATCAGAAAAGAGGAAAAGAGCAATGAGCACTTATTATGATATATTAGGAGTCAAGCAGGGGGCGACGCAGGCTGAGATTAAGAAAGCATATTTCTCGCTGGTCAGGCAGCATTCGCCGGAGAAGGATCCGGAGAAATTCCGGGAGATCAGAGAGGCTTATGAACACTTGAAGGATGCGCAGGAAGATCAGGGGCCTGTATTTGCTCCGCCGAAAGATCCAGGGGCCGCAAAATTCTTAGAACAGATTCAGAGCTATCAAAAGGCCGGAGATGATGAACTGTTTCGGGATGCGTGTGAAGAGGCCCACAGGATTTTCCCGGAGGAGATACAGTTTCTGTATCTGATGACATATGCGCGCCGGAGAGCCGGTAATACAGGAAAAGCAGTAAAAAGCGGTGAAGAGTTGGTGGCAAAAGAGCCGGACAATAAGTGGTTCTGGCGGGAACTGGCTGTTTCCTATCAGGAACGCGGATATACGCGAAAGGCGTTTGGAGCGTTTGACAGGGCGTATGAGCTGGGCTGTCGGGACAATGATTTTGTTCTGGAATTCTCCGTGTCCTGCAACTCTTACGCACAATATGACAGGGGAATCCATGTGCTGACAGAATTTATCGGCAGCGGCAAGCGATGGAAGAGGGAAGAGATCCCGCAGGTCTTGGAAGGATTTTCAGGACTGATGGCAATGTATATGGTCACCGATGGGGATCTGTCGGCTATGCTTAAGTCTTTTAAGGCTTTTCTTGAGCAATACAGTATCTATGTAGAGGAGAATATGGATATTCTGTCTCAGATCGTGACAGTGATGATTCTTCATCCGGCACTGAGTGATAGACAGAACCATCCTATGATCCAGGAGATTATAGAGCTTTTTTCGGCGGCCAGCCGTTCGGAATTCGGGAAAAACCTGGCAGAAGAACTCGAAGGAAGGAGACGGGCTATTTTTTTCCGTGAAGATTCCAGACTTAGCGAGACCATGCAAATCTGTTCGGACATATATTTTATGATGGATGATGTGCCTTCGGACATCCGGACATTTGAAGAATTGGATATGAAGCTGTGTATGATCGAAGAACGGCAGGATATTCTGCCCCAGCTTGATATAGTCGAGGCAGAATATCCGGAATATTTTAAGAGGCTCGAAGACTTCGCAAGGCGGTTAAGAGAAGGGAAGAACCTGGAATATCTGAAAGACAGTTTGCTGAAACAATACTGCCGTCTGGAACCATATATAGAAGGCGGTATGTATTTTGAACGGTATCCGAAGGAAAGGACGAGAATTGAGGGAACGGTAGTCTATGAGGATGACACGCCGTATGTGAGAAGAGAAAAGAAGATTGGGCGTAACGACCCGTGTCCGTGCGGAAGCGGGAAGAAATACAAGCACTGCTGTATGAAAAAGAAAGAAGGGAAGTAAAATGGAACGCGCGCAGCTTGAAACTATGGTTCAGAGATTATACGCCGGAACGGAAGGCAATCAGGTCATTGTAGAAGAAGCGGATGGGGCAGGGAGATCGTTGAGGATGTTCGACGAGCCGCTGATCGGAATCGGCTCTGCCTCTGATCCGTTGTTTGACGAGTATAAGAAGCCGGAAGCGGTCGGACCCTGGCACCGTTCACCAAAGGAGTGGCTTGCAGAAGCACAGACGGTGATATCCCTGTTCTTTCCGATCGGTGAAGAAGCGAGGAAGAGCAATCGGGGACGCCCCGAAGAGCCGTCGCTTGAATGGCTTTACTGCAGGATAGAGGGGAATGAATATCTGCGGACGTTTATTGCAGGACTGCGGGACAGTCTGCGCCAAGAGGGGTATTCGGCCTGCGCTCCGGCGCTGGATGAAAGGTTCTGCGCCTTCATGAATCAGAAGCCGGATACGGGTTCTGAGACGGAGGTATACGGGAGCATGTGGTCGGAAAGACATGCAGCGTATATCTGCGGGCTTGGTACGTTCGGCCTGTCTAAGGGAATCATTACGCGCAAGGGGATGGCGGGCCGGTTCGCCAGTCTTGTGACATCCCTTGAATTAGAGGCGGATGTGCGGCCGTACCAGGGGCTCTATGATTATTGTATCCAGTGCGGTCGATGTATAGAGCGCTGTCCGGTTCATGCGATCTCGGCAGAAGGGAAGGAGCATCTGCCCTGTCACAATTGGCTGCTGCATGTAAAGAAACATCATGCGCCCCGTTTGGGATGCGGGAAGTGTCAGACGGCAGTGCCTTGTGAGTGCGGCATACCGGGGGCTGCAGGACAGAGATTCAATAATTTATAATTCAATAATTTTTTAACGAAATTTATTTTAAAATAGGACAAAATATTGTATAATATAAGACCGAAAGGGGTTTTGACATGATTTATGAAGAGATACCGATACGGGAGGAAGGTTCTGCCGAGTATGCGAGACTTCAGGTCTATATCCAGGATACGCCCCACGACGGGAGCCTTAAGGTGAAGAAACGTCCGCTGATCCTGATCTGTCCTGGCGGCGCGTATATGCGGACCAGTTACAGAGAGGGCGAGCCGACGGCGCTGCATTTCTTAAGCAAGGGATACCATGCCTGCGTGCTGCGTTATTCGGTGGCTCCGGTTCATTTCCCGACACAGGTCTTAGAAGTCGGCCGGTCAGTGAAGCTCATTCGGGATCATGCCGCAGAGTGGAATGTAGATGCGGATCGGATCGTCGTGCAGGGCTCGTCGGCAGGAGGACATCTTGCGGCAAGCTACGGCGTTTTCTGGGATCAGGACTTTCTTGTTTCAAGGCTTCGGGCAAAGACAGAGGAGTTAAGGCCAAGGGGGATCATGCTGAGTTACCCGGTCATTACTGCGGATCCGAAGTATGCGCATACGGAGAGCTTCGAGATGCTGTTGGGAGATGAGTATGAATCGTCGTCAGAGAAAGTATCTCTGGAGAAGCGGGTGACAAAGTCGACGCCTCCTTGTTTCCTCTGGCATACGATGGAGGATGAGACGGTGCCGGTAGAGAATTCACTGCTGTTTACAATGGCGCTTCGCAGGGAGAATATTCCGGCAGAGCTGCATATATTCCCTAAGGGAGCGCACGGCTTAAGCCTTGCAAGCCCTGTTGTGGAACGGGAGAATGGGGAAGGTGTGCAGGCAGAGTGTGCAAGGTGGATCGATCTGGCAGACGCATGGCTTGAGAGGTTATTTGGGTAGATGGAATATGAAAAATGTTGAGCAAAGGAGTGTTACGTTATTATGAACAAGAAACCAACGGTACTGATGATATTGGATGGTTACGGACTGAATGAGAAGAAAGAGGGCAACGCTGTCTTAGAGGGCAGAACTCCGGTTATGGACGGGCTTATGGCCGAGTGTCCGTTTGTCAGGGGCAATGCGAGCGGCATGGCGGTAGGTCTTCCTGACGGACAGATGGGCAATTCCGAGGTGGGACATCTGAATATGGGCGCGGGACGCATCGTATATCAGGATCTTACCAAGATCACGAAGGCGATCCAGGACGGGGATTTCTTCGAGAATCCGGCGCTTCTTGCAGCATGTGAGAATGTGAAGAAGAACAACAGCGCGCTGCATATGTTCGGTCTGGTGTCCGACGGCGGCGTACACAGTCATAATACACATATCTATGGCCTTCTGGAGCTGGCGAAGCGTCAGGGCATCGAGAAGGTATATGTACATTGTTTCCTGGACGGACGTGATACGCCTCCGGCTTCCGGGAAGGAATATGTAGAACAGCTTGCGGCGAAGATGGAAGAGATCGGTGTAGGCGAGATTGCGACGGTAATGGGACGTTATTATGCGATGGACCGCGACAACCGCTGGGACCGTGTGGAGAAGGCATACCGCGCCATGGTATACGGCGAGGGCGAGAAGGCGGTAAGCGGGCCGGAAGGCATCCAGGCTTCCTACGATAAGGATACGACGGATGAATTCGTGCTTCCGACTGTTGTGACGAAGGACGGCGCTCCGGCTGCGACCATTAAGGATAACGATTCGATCATCTTCTTTAACTTCCGTCCGGACCGTGCAAGAGAGATCACCAGGACCTTCTGCGACGACGGATTTACAGGCTTCGACAGAGGAGAGAGGGTGAAGACCTGTTATGTATGCTTCACGGAGTATGATGTGACCATAGAGAATAAGCAGGTGGCATTCGTCAAGGAAGAGATCACCAATACATTCGGGGAATTCCTTGCCGCCAACGGGAAGAAGCAGGCGCGTATCGCTGAGACAGAGAAGTACGCCCATGTGACATTCTTCTTCAACGGCGGTGTGGAAGAGCCGAATGCGGGCGAGGACAGGATCCTTGTGAACTCACCGAAGGTAGCGACCTATGATCTGAAGCCGGAGATGAGTGCGTACGAGGTATGTGATAAGTTGACGGGCGCGATCCGCTCCAAAGAATATGATGTGATCATCATTAACTTCGCGAATCCGGATATGGTAGGCCATACCGGTGTAGAGTCTGCGGCGATCAAGGCAATCGAGGCTGTGGACGAGTGTGTCGGAAAGGCTGTGGAGGCAGTCAGGGAGGTGAACGGGCAGATGTTTATCTGTGCCGACCACGGGAATGCCGAGCAGTTGATCGACGAGGAGACGGGCGAGCCGTTCACCGCGCACACCACGAATCCGGTGCCTTTCATCTTGGTAAATGCCGATCCGGCTTATAAGCTTCGGGAGGGCGGCTGCCTGGCAGATATTGCACCGACTCTGATCGAGCTTATGGGAATGGAACAGCCGAAAGAGATGACCGGACAAAGCCTGCTTGTGAAGTAGATTCTTATGTATATTATGATTGCGGAGGATGATACTGTCATCCGTCAGGAGCTTAGAGTGCTCCTGGAGAATGCATTGTATCAGGTGACTGCCCTTGAAGACTTCTCGGACGTTGCTTCTGCCGTGCTGGCAGAGAAGCCGGACCTTGTGCTGCTGGATCTGAATCTTCCAGAAGAGTCCGGCTTCGATATCTGTACGAAGATACGGGCAGAATCCGAGGTTCCGGTAATCTTCGTGACCAGCCGGACGGATTCAATGGATGAGTTGAACGGAATGCTGAAAGGGGGAGACGATTATATCACCAAGCCCTTTCAGGCGCCGATCCTTCTGGCAAGGATTGCAGCGGTTCTTAAGAGAACGCACCGGGATACAAAGGAAGAAGAGCAAAAGCTTGCGCATAAGGGTGTGGAGCTTGATATTGCAAGAGGAATGGTAAGCTGCGGCACACATCAGACGGAGCTTACTAAGAACGAGTTGAAGATCCTGCATTATTTGTTTCGGAAGAAGGGTGAGATCGTCCCCCGGGCGGATATGATCGAGTATCTGTGGGATAACCAGGTGTTCATTGATGATAATACACTGAGCGTCAATATTACGCGTATCCGCGGAAAGCTTCGGGAGATCGGAGTCTGTGACCTGATCGAGACGAAGCGGGGAATGGGGTATCGGATATGAAGCTTACAGAATATTTAAGAGATAAAATCCTGCTTATAGTGCTGCATATGACCTGTATGCTGCTTTTAGCAGGATTTTTATCTGCTACGGGATATGAGACGGAATATTACCTGCTGATCGTCATCTTCTGGTTCCTGATTCTGACTGCGTGGCTTGGATATGGGTATTATAACAGAAAATGTTATTTTGAGGAATTAGAGACGGCTCTTACGAAGATGGATCAGAGGTATCTTCTGGGAGAACTGATGCCGGCATCCCACAGGCTTGAGGATCAGTTGTACAGAGATTTGATCCGGATCTCCAACAAGTCGGTCATTGAACGGATTCGGCAGATTGAAGATGAACAGAGGGAATACCGGGAATATATCGAGAGCTGGGTGCATGAGATCAAGGCGCCGATCACGGGCATTGACCTGATGTGTGAGAATGATAAGAATGACAGTACGCGGCGGATCCGCCTGGAGAACCAGAAGATCGAGAATTATGTGGATATGGCGCTCTACTATGCCAGGTCGGATGAGGTGTACAAGGATTATGTGATCCGTAAGACGGATTTGCAGGAAATTGCGGCAGAGGTGCTGAAAAAGAATAAGCTCTGTCTGATACAGAGCCGGGTGCAGGCCGAGATAGACTGCGGGGATTCTGCGTATACGGACCGGAAGTGGATCACATTTATCCTGAACCAGCTTGTACTGAACAGTATGAAATACCGGAGAGAGGAAGGAGCCCGGATCTGGATCAGTACGGTTAAGTACGGGCATGGAGTGCGTCTGACCGTGAGGGATAACGGTATAGGCATCAGGGAAGAAGAACTTGACCGCATCTTCGAGAAGGGATTTACCGGGAGCAACGGGCGCAAGAGGGAGCGTTCCACGGGGATGGGACTCTATCTGTGCGAAAGGCTGTGCCAGAAATTAGGGATTGTGATAGCTGTGAAGTCCCGTGAACAGGAAGGGACGGAGATGATCTTAGAATTCCCGGTGAGCAGCTATCTTGCAAAGGAGTAATAAGCCTTGATTTTTAATCTTTCAAAATTGTAAGATTACTGCAAGACGGGGCGATACTACATTTTATAAAAATCTGCTAAAGTAAAACTGACGAAAATATTCAACGTTAGAAGGGAGAGACGGTACATGAAGGATTATATCCGGGTGTGTGATGTTGAGAAATACTACGGCAATGCCTCGAATGTGACGAAGGCCATTGACCGTGTCAGTTTTACCGTAGCGCAGGGAGAATTTGTGGGAGTGATGGGGGCGTCCGGTTCCGGAAAGACGACGCTTCTGAACATACTTTCCACCATTGACAGGGTAACGGCGGGGCATATATGGTACGGGGATACGGACATTGCGGAGATGAAAGAGAATGCGCTTGCCGAATTCAGGAAAGAGAATCTGGGGTTTGTATTCCAGGATTATAATCTTCTGGATACGCTGACCATAGAGGAGAATATCATTCTTGCCATGACGCTGCATGGGCGCGGGAAGAAGGAGATCCGCGGCAAATGCGAGGAGATGCTGAGCGTCCTTGGGATTAAGGATATCCGGGACAAATTCCCCTATCAGGTATCGGGCGGCCAGAAGCAGCGGTGCGCCTGTGCGAGAGCCTTGGTCAATGATCCGCGTCTGATTCTTGCGGACGAACCTACGGGGGCGTTGGATTCCCGGTCCGCCCAGACGCTTCTTGAGACGTTTACCGATATGAACCGGAGGATGCGAGCGACGATACTTATGGTCACCCACGATGCATTTTCGGCAAGCTACAGCAGCCGGATTCTGTTTTTGAAGGACGGGAAGATATTCCATGAGCTGATACGCGGTTCGAAGAACAGGCGGGACTTCTTAAATGAGATCCTGGATGTTCTGGCCCTGACGGGAGGTGAAGCGAGCGATGCTAGGTAAACTTGCATTTCGGAATGTCAGGCGTTCTGCCAGGGATTATCTGGTGTATTTCCTGACTATGACTTTCGTGACGGCGCTGATGTTTGCATTTAACAGCCTGATCTTCACCAGGGACATTGAAGAGATGTTTCAGGTGGCAGGTCTGATGATGGCGCTTGTGGGACTTGCGACCTTCTTCATTGTATTGATCGTGGCGTGGCTGATCAATTACATGGTACGGTTCATGCTTGAGAAGCGGAGCCGTGAATTCGGGATCTATCTTCTGATTGGTATGAAGAAGAAGGAGATCGCCCGTCTGTATCAGCGGGAGAATATCTTGCTTGGGATATGTGCATTCCTTATAGGGATGGTGTTTGGAGTCCTTTTGCAGCAGGTGATCATGGCGATCCTGTACAGCATGATTCGGATGAAATACGACCTTCACATGGAATTCAACAGAAATTGTATCCTGATGACTGCCGCTTGCTACGGGGGTTGTTATCTTCTGGCTCTGTTTCGGTGCAAGAGACGGTTCAAGAAGATGAATATCCGCGATTTGATGGAGGCTCAGAAGAAGAATGAGGAGGTGCGGGAATCGCATGAGCAGTTGAAGAGATGGCTGCTCCCTGCGTCTGTCCTGTTTCTGGGATTATTTGCGGCATTTATCTTCTTAGGCGGGATTCAGAACGGGGGGCATGTGCTGTTCTTTCTGGTGGGGATCGTCCTGGTCATTTATTTTTTCTATATGGGTTTATCTTCCTGGCTGGTCTGTTATGTGAGAAGAAGGGGGAATGCGGTGTACCGCGGACAGAATCTCTTCCTGCTGCGGCAGTTTTCCTCGAAGCTTAAGACCATGAGCTTTACCATGGGGACGCTGACGGCTCTGTTTACCGTAGCATTCTTAGGATGTACGGTGGCGATGATGTTCAGCGACTATCAGAATAAGATCCTTGAAACGAAGTTCCCATTTGATGTGCAGATCAACAGTGCGGACACGGAGGATGATTTTGCGGATGAGCTGGAGGTCATAGAGGAATCGGCGAAGATATCAGAGGCTTATTCATATCATATCTATGCAAGGATCCAAAAAGGCGCGCAAGGCAGTGCAAACGGTGCACGGGCAGATGGGCGCATCCCGGAGGAAAGCCAGGTCAATATCTGGCTCAGCACCCATTTGAAGACCTTCGGCAGGACGTATCTGAATGAGGATGGAAGCCCGAACCTTAAGAAGATTGCGAAAGACAGCGGGCAAGGTGCGTTCTATTGCAAGTATGATACCTATATGAAGCTGTCGGATTATAACCGTCTCCGCGGTATGCTTGGATATCCGGCAGTTTCTCTTGGAGAGCATGAATATCTCATTCATCTGAAAGAGAGGATACGGGAAGAAGCCGGGAATCTGAAGGATGATATTACGATCCGGGGGAATGAGGGAGAACTTCAATTTGCAGGATATTATACAGAACCATTTTCACAGGACGGACATAACGGCGGAGACTATGTGATCGTTGTTCCTGATTCGCAGGAGGCGCTGCTGACTCCTTATTATTCGGAGCTGGCTGTGGATATTGAGGGAGAAGCGCCGCTTGGACTGGGGAATAAGCTGGATAATATCGGCGGGCCGAAGTCCCGGGACGATACCGGGGACGATGAGGACTTTGCAGGGCATAAGGCATTGCAGGGAAATATCTGCTGCGGTTCGGATACGATCGTCGTTATGTCAGTGGAGAATATGGTGCGGGACAATCTGATACCGGAGACGAAGTATATGCTGTCCAGCCTGATCTTCCCGTGCTTCTATATAGGGCTGGTGTTCTTATGCGTTGCTTTGACGGTGCTGTCTGTGCAGCAGCTCAGTGATTCTGCAAAGTATAAGTTCCGGTATTCGGTGCTTAAGAAGCTTGGGATGAACAGGCAGGAGATCGGGATGGTGATCCTCAAACAGCTTGTGTGCTATTATCTGTGCCCGGTATTCCTTGCGGCGGTGATCGGCGGGAGTGTATCGGTGTTCATGAGCGGGAAATTCATCTTTTATACGGGGATCCGCACGGCAGTGATCAATTATTTCGGGTTATCGTTCTTACTGTTTTTTGGAATCTATGCTCTGTATTTTATTACGACTTATGTAAGCTTCAGGAGAAATGTGGAGGTGTAGACGCTGTTAACATACAACATATGCGGCTGGCTGACAGTTTAGGGTTGACAATAGCAGGTCATATGGCGTATTTTATATAAGTCGAATAGAGGACAATAGGAGGAAATACTCTGTGGGATCATAAAGAGTGAAAAACAGTTTATGAGTATTCGGGAATTGACGGTTGGCGGTCTGTTTGCGGCGTTGATCGCAGTCGGGGCATTTATTAAGATCACGCTGCCGACAGAGCCGATACCTATGCATTTTACCCTGCAGTGGTTCTTTGTGCTGCTTGCAGGGCTAATGCTTGACAGACGGCTTGCAGGATTCAGCGTGGGGGCGTATCTGTTGATTGGGTTAGCCGGAGTGCCGGTATTTGCTTCCGGCGGCGGTCTGGCTTATCTGCTTCGGCCAGGCTTCGGCTATCTCCTGGGATTTGCCGCGGCTGCATATATTATGGCATGGTTGTGTGAATGGCTTGGAACACTGCGGTTTTCGAAGCTTCTTTTTGTTTCCGCTGCCGGCCTGCTGGTATATTATGCCGTCGGTATGGTATATTATTATGCCGTATGCCGTTTTCTGATCTTCCAGGAGGTGACGTGGAAGATCTTGCTGGTAAATGGCTTTCTGGTGACTGCGGGAGCGGACTTTGCCCTCTGCGCAGCCGCCGTGTGCGCAGCAACAAGGCTTCGGGGAACGGTCAGGGCTTCCCTGTATGGATAGGGAAGAGGGACGGAAGAAGGATGAAGGTATGAGGAAGATCAGGATAGGTACAAGAGAAAGCAGGCTTGCGTGTATCCAGGCGGAGATCGTGGCAGGATACATCCGCCGTTATTGCGGGGGGTATGAGACGGAGCTTATAAAGATCGTCACGACCGGAGATAAGATCCTGTCAAAAAAACTGGATGAGATCGGGCAGAAGGGGCTGTTTGTCAAAGAGCTGGATCTTGCATTGAAGGAGGGGACGACGGATCTGTCGGTACATTCCCTTAAGGATATGCCGATGGAGGTTCCGGGAGAACTTCCGATCATCGGATTCTCCCGCCGGGAGGACGCAAGGGATGTCCTTGTGCTGCCAAGAGGAAGTACGGAATATGATTACCGAAGGCCGATCGGCTGTTCCAGTAACAGGCGGATTCTGCAGCTTAAGGAACTGTATCCGGATGCAGAGATCAGGACCGTGCGCGGCAATGTCCTCACAAGGCTTCAAAAACTGGATGACGGAGAGTACGGCGCCCTGGTTCTGGCAGCAGCCGGTCTCTTAAGGCTGGGGCTGTCAAAGCGCATCAGCAGGTATTTCTCTACGGAGGAGATGATACCTGCAGCCGGTCAGGGGATCCTGGGGATTCAGGGGCGCGCCGGGGAGGACTACAGCTATCTTAACGGCTTTTTTGACAGAGAGGCAGAGATATGCGCACGCTGCGAGCGGTCTTTTATGGAGTACTTAAGCGGCGGCTGTTCCATACCCGCCGGCGTGTACGCAGAGCTCATAGATGAGAGACGGATGAAGGTGCAGGGCTTATATTATGACGAGACGGCGAAGGCCGTCCGCAGGATGTGTATGACGGGAGAGAGAAGCAGGGCGGAGGAACTGGGCAGGAGACTTGCGAAGGATCTTAAGGAGGGCGGTCCATGTGCCGTGCAGAAGGGCTGCGGCAAGGAGGTGGTAAGATGAGTCAGACAGGAAAAGTCTGGCTTACCGGGGCCGGGCCGGGTTCGCTGGAGCTTCTGACCGTGAAAGCCAGGAGACTCCTGGAGACGGGAGACTGTATCGTATATGACAGGCTGATCGGCAAAGAGATCCTGTCCATGCTGCCGGCGGATAAGGAGCTGATCGATGTGGGGAAGGCTGCCGGTCATCATGCGGTCCCTCAATCACAGATCAATCGGATCCTGGTAAGAGAGGCGAAGCTTGGGAAGCAAGTGATTCGTCTAAAGGGCGGAGATCCGTTTCTGTTCGGAAGGGGCGGTGAAGAAATAGAAGCACTGTGTGCGGAAGGGATACCCTACGAAGTCGTGCCGGGAGTCTCTTCTGCTGTTGCAGTTCCGGCTTACAACGGAATTCCGGTTACCCACAGGGATTATGTGTCGAGTGTGCACATCATTACAGGACACCGCCGGGCAGGGGAGAATGCAAAGATCGATTATGACGCGCTGGTCAGGATGAATGGGACGTTGGTGTTCCTGATGGGCGTGGGGGCGCTTAAGGATATCATGGACGGTCTCCTAAGCGCCGGAATGGATGAAGCCGTGCCTGCGGCGATCCTGCAGCAAGGTACAACCGCAGGACAGAAGAGGCTTACGGCGGCGGTAGGGACGCTGGCTGAGGAAGCAGGGAAGCGGCAGATCAAACCGCCCGCTGTCGTAGTTGTGGGCGAGGTATGCAGTCTTGCGGATCAGTTCGCATGGCATGAGAAGCTTCCCTTATCCGGGGAGCGTATTCTTGTAACCCGTCCGCTGGAGCGCGGCGTCAGATTGCAGGAGCAATTAAGAGAGTTGGGAGCGGAGGTGCTTACGGTTCCGGTTATCCGGACGGTTCCCATCGCCGATGAGGCGCGTGTTCAGACGATCGAGAAGGAATTGACCAGGCTTCCTGCCTACCAGGTGTTGGTATTTACCTCGGCTTATGGAGTGGAGCGGTTCTTTGAGATCCTGTTGGAGATGGGGCTGGATGTCCGGAGCATATCGCATATGAGATTCGCCGTGATCGGGAAGGGAACTGCCGACGCGCTGAGGAACCGGGGAATCCGGGCAGATTACATGCCCGGACAGTATGACGGGGCATCTCTTGGCAGGCTCCTTGCGGAGAGCCTTGCAGACGGTACAAGGATTCTGCTTGCAAGGTCTTCTATCGGAGCGAAGGAACTCCTTGAGGAGATTGGGAGGAACCGGGCGCTTTCGTACACGGATCTAAGTATCTATGATACGATATTTGCAGAAGAACAGGAAGAACGTCTTCGATCGTTTATGGGAGACGGAAAGGTGTCAAAGGTGATATTCACCAGCAGTTCCACTGTGGAGGGGTTCTGCCGGTTATTAGGCGAATTCGCCTATGATACGGTGAGAGCGGTGTGTATCGGCAGGAAGACCGCGAGGGCGGCGAAGGCGGCGGGTATGGAGACGGTGGCGGCCCGCAATGCCGCTGTGGAAGAATTGGTACGGCTATGTATTGGAAGAGGTATTGAAGATGGAGAGAACGGATATGACAGATGAACAGTGTAAGGAAGCAGGGGAAGCCTGGGATGATCCGCTTAATCAGGATATTGAAGTTTCTTTAATATCTTTTTTCGCATATATGTGATATAGTAAAAGTTAGCAGGTGTTGTCTGCAATCCGAATATAAATTTGATTGAAAGAATACACAGACAGATGGATATTGACTGTGGAGAAGGAGGAGCTGTATGGAAAGTCAATTAATATGGAAGGATGAATACAATATCGGGGTAGACATTATCGATAAGGAGCATATGAGGCTCTTTAAGATCATTAACAAGCTTTTCGCTTTTGGGGAAGAGGAAAAGAAGAGTCAATGGGCGTGCCAGGAGGGAATCAAATTTTTTAAAGACCATGCATTGAAGCATTTTGGGGAAGAAGAGAAGTATATGGCCTCTATCAACTATGAAGGCCTTAAAACACACAGGGCGATTCATCAGGGATTCCGGAAGAAGACGCTTCCGGCGCTTGAAGCAGAGCTGGAGCAGAATAACTATTCTCCTGAGTCAGTGAGGCATTTCCTGGGTGTCTGTGCGGGGTGGCTGATCGGTCATACCTTGACGGAGGATCGGGCAATAACCGGTGAAGGAGTGAGCAAGTGGGTGGATCTTCTGCCGGATGAAGAGCTGGAAGAGATGAAGAAGGTGATCGTTCAGCTTATATATGACATGTTCCGGCTGGAATCGCACGTGGTCAGCGATACATACAGCGGTGAGAAGTTCGGTAAGGGCGTATATTACCGTCTGGTTTACGGTACGAAGGATGAAGAGGAAGAATGTGAGATCTTCCTGGTATTCGAGGAGAAGCTTCTGATCAACACGGTGGGCAAGGCCATGGGGATCGAGACAAATAAGCTTGATACCATGCTGCTCAATGTGACCAGATACACGGCACGCCAGTTCGTGGGGCGTGTCAGGGAGCATTTGCCGAATTCGGAGCGGTATGAGGTGAAGGAGGAGAACCTGCTTACATATGAGCAGTTCCGCAATGTGTATGAGAAAGAGCGCTTACAGATAAGTATGCTGTTGGATACGGGCGCCGGATACTTCGCATACTGTGCGATCGCACCCCATCTGCTTCAGAACGGTATTGGAACGACGATCGAGACAGAGAATGACATGTCCGGGATCGAAGAGTATCTTACGAGAAGAGAAGAAGAGGCGGAGGAAGCAGTTGCCAAGAAGAAGATTCTGGTGGTGGACGATTCCGCGACCATACGGCATGGAATGAAGAACCTGCTGGAGAAGGACTATGAGATCGCGATGGCAAGTTCCGGGATGGAAGCGCTTCGGTGCGTGATTCTTGACCGGCCGGACCTGCTGCTTCTCGATTATGAGATGCCTGTCTGCAACGGGAAGCAGGTATTGGAGATGATCAGGTCAGAGAATTCACTTGCAGGTATCTCGGTAATCTTCCTGACCGGGCGGACAGACCCGGAGACGGTGAGAAAGGTGATAGCCTTAAAACCAGACGGATATCTGGCCAAATACTTGAAGCCAGAAGAGATCAAGAAGAAGATAGACGATTATTTTGAGAAGAAGAAGGCCTGATGTAACAGGACAGCCTGTCTGAACGGTTACGGTCTGATGAATAGACAGAGAGAGCATGCGGTAAATAGATGCTGCGGCTCTTTCTTTTTTATCTAATGTGACAGAATTGTTATGGAATAGTCACGGAAGGGTCATGCAGACTGCGTATACTAGATTTACATCAGGATGAAACATGCATCCTGAGAGTCTGGATATGGGAAGGTGAATCGTATGGAAATATTAAGAATTGAGAACCTTTGTAAGGTATACGGGGAAGGAGAGAACGCGGTGCATGCGCTTAACGGCGTGTCATTTAGCGCCAGCAGGGGAGAATTCATCTCGATCGTCGGTTCGTCCGGGTCGGGCAAATCGACGCTTCTGCACATGATCGGCGGGGTAGACAGGCCAACCTCCGGGAGGGTGGCCGTCCAGGGGATCGACGTCTATGCGCAGGATGAAGAGGAGCTTGCGATCTTCCGCAGGCGGCAGGTGGGACTGATCTATCAGTTCTATAATCTGATCCCCGTGCTGAATGTGCGGGAGAATATGATGCTTCCGGTGCTGATGGATGAAAGGAAGGTCAACGAGAACCGGATGGAGGAGCTGTTGGAGCTGTTAAAGCTTAAGAGCAGGGAAAGGCATCTTCCCAACCAGCTCTCCGGCGGCCAGCAGCAGAGGGTGTCTATCGGGAGGGCGCTTCTGAATGCGCCGGCGCTGCTTCTCGCAGACGAACCCACCGGGAATCTGGACAGCGAGAACAGCCGTGAGATTATGAAGCTTCTGCGGTACTCCAACGAGGTCTACCATCAGACGGTGATCGTGATCACTCACGACGAGAATATCGCCCTTCAGGCGGATCGGATCATTGCGTTGGAAGATGGTCGGATCGTGAAAGACGAGGTGATCCGGAGATGAATATTTTCTCAACGATTACGGCGAAGACTATGCGGGCAAACCGTGTCAGGACGATTGTGACCATCATCGGCGTGATCTTATCCACGTCTATGATCACGGCGGTGGCGACTTTTGGGACCAGCTTCCAGAGATTCCTGGTGAATTACAGCATTGCCAGAGACGGGAACTGGCATGTGGCCGTCACGGATACGGACCAGTTAAGCGCAGGGGAACTGGCCAAGCAGGAAGAGGTTGCAAGGACAGCAGAAATATCTGTCCTGGGGTATGCCAGATTTGAGCCGGTGCTTGAAAATTCTTCTAAAATGCCTTATCTCTATGTGCGCGCCTTATCCAGGGAGGCTCTAGAGATGCTTCCTGCAAAGATGAAGGAAGGAAGGCTTCCAAAGAATGAGAATGAGATCGCTGTGCCGTCCGTGCTTCTGGCTAATGAGAAAATGGGAGAGGAGACGAAGATTGGAGATACGCTGACACTTGAGCTTGGAGAGCGGTCCCTTGATGGGGAAAGGCTTGGCCAGAATGTCGGGTATATGGATGAAGAGTCCGGAAAACCGGAGACATTTATCCCCAGAACAGTGAAAGAATTTACGGTGGTTGGAATCTTCGATAGCTGGCCGATTATCTCTTACGCAGGTGCGGGATATGACGTGCTGGCAGGACCGACAGAAGAGAAGAGTGCATACCAGGATATATTCATAGAGATGAAGCAGCCGCGGCAGGTATTTGATTTCGCGGAGGAACATTTATCCAAGACGGGGATACAGGTTGTGTATAACGAAAGTCTCTTAAGGTGGCTTGGAATAGTGGATAATTCCAATCTGACCAGAGTGATGGTGGGATTATCCGCAATTCTGATCATTGTGATCATGGCGGGGTCGATCACCCTGATCTACAATGCGTTCTCCATCTCCCTTCGGGAGCGAACCGTACAGTTCGGGCTCTTATCGTCGATTGGTGCAACGAAGAAGCAACTTCGCCGTGCGATGCGGTATGAGGCATTCTTCGTAAGTGCGGTGGGGATTCCGCTGGGTATTCTTGCAGGAGTCGGCGGTATCGGAGTGACGCTCCATTACATCGGTAGGGACCTGACCCAATGGATTCATGGGACGAAGATGGGTATCCCGCTGTATGTGCCGGTTTGGGCCATCGCCGTGGCGGCGGTGAATGCATTTGTCACCATCATGATCTCGGTGTGGATCCCGTCGAGGAGGATCAGGCAGATTACTCCTATGGAGGCGATCCGTTCCAACACAGACATCCTGATCAGACCCAATGAGGTCAGGACCAGAGGATGGGTGACTGCTCTGTTCGGCCTTGAGGGGATGATGGCGCAGAAAAATTACAGGCGGGACAAAAGAAAATACCGCGCCACGGTGGTATCATTGACTATGAGTATCGGGCTTTTCACAGCGGCGGGGCTTTTCAACTTGTATCTGATGAAAACCGGGGCGTTCGTGATGGATGTGCCTAAGACGGATCTGGCGTATACGCTCTATGACAGGGTGAATGAACAAGATAAGGATGTGAGGGAGGTTCTTGGGAGTACGGAAGGCGTTCTATCTGTAGACATTCATTACAGGGGGTCATTCGTGTTTTTGCTGCCGGAAGAATGGGCGCAGACAGAAATCTTAAGCTCTTATGTACAGGATTTCTCATCGGAAGCGGCCTTGGACGTAGTTACTAACAGGAACGCGGAAGGGAAAGTATATGTCAGCGGTACCATGGTGATCCTTGAGGATGATGATTTCATCCGGTTTGCGAAGCAGCAGAAGGCAGACGTATCTAAGTATCAGGACAGCGATCATATTCGAGTGATATATCTGGATTCGGCAAAGCAATATAATCCGGAGACAGAACGCTACGAGAAGCAGAAGATCTACCCTGAGGAAGCAGGGGGTGTGATGGAAAGCGGATTCCTGGAATACAGTGAAGAAGGAGACTCCGCAAAGCTTAAGCAGACATTTCAGATTGAGTTTGGAGATGCCGCCAAAGAGGCGCCGGAAAATCTGGGCGAGTATGGAGACCGTCCGGTGATGTTCCTGCCAAAAAGCATGTACCTGAAATTCATGGAAGATTTTCAGGAGGACTGGATGAGTGCGGTCTATGAGATCCGGTGCGAGGATGTAACGGGAACGTTTGAGAAGCTGGAGACGAAACTTGCGGAAAGTAATTTGAGAGGATATCTGGAGAACAGGAGAGAAGCGTATGAGACGGACCGGAATACCATCATTGCGGTCAAGGTGCTGACTTATGGCTTCGTGATACTGATCTCTCTGATCGCGGCGGCAAATGTATTCCACACCATCTCCACGAATCTGATGCTTAGGCGTAAAGAATTCGCCATGCTGCGGTCTATGGGGATGTCCCCGAAGAAATTCAGGAAGATGATGAATTACGAGTGTCTGATCTATGGGGGCAGATCTCTGATCTATGGCTTCGTGTTAACGCTTATGATCAGCGCGGCGCTGCAAAAAAGTATCGGCGTGGGGGCGGATGTAAGCTTCCTGATCCCTTGGGGATATCTTGCGGCGGCAGCGGCGGGGGTATTCGGAGTGGTGTTCCTGACGATGATGTATATTATGCGTGCAATCCGCAGGAATAATATCGTGGAGGAGCTGAAGATGAATTAGTGCGCGGCGGCAGTTTGCGGCGGTTAAGCCGCAGGCTGTCGTTTGAAGACAGAAGACCAATCTCCCGGCGGGAATCTTCGGATATGCTCCCGCCGGGAGATCTTTATAGCGATTACTTCAGCGAATCGTAGTCGATCTCCTTATCCTTATAGTAGTATTTTCTGTCGTGCTCGTTGATCTCGCGCACGACCTTGCATGGATTCCCGACCGCCAATACATTGGCAGGCAGATCCTTCGTGACGATACTTCCTGCGCCGACTACCGTATTATCGCCGATGGTAATGCCCGGCAATACGACGACTCCGGCTCCAAGCCAGCAGTTCTTGCCGATGCGGACAGGCATGTTATATTGGTAGTAGGAAGCTCCCCGCAATTCGGGCAGGATGGGATGGCCAGCCGTGGCGATGGTCACGTTAGGTGCGAACATGGTATAATCCCCTACATAAATGTGCGTGTCGTCCACCAGTGTCAAGTTGAAGTTAGCATAGATTCCGTTCCCGAAATGTACGAAGGCGCCGCTCTGGTTAGCATGAAGGGGCGGCTCAATATAGCAGTTCTCGCCGATCTCGGCAAACATTTTCTTCAAAAGGGCCTGACGTTTCTCGCCCTCGCTTGGCCTGGATGCGTTGAAATCATACAGCATTTCCAAGCGCATGGTCTGCTCATTCATGATCTCGTCGTCTCCCGGCAGATAGAGTTCCCCGGTATGCATCCGTTCCTTCATTGTGCTCATAATAAATATTCCTCCTGCAGTTGTCTTTTGGTAAGGTTTTTCAAGAATTCCCTGGTGTGGATTTTAAATAATCATAGCATATTCCAATGTGTATGTGTATTTATAATATGGGATCATCTATGACAGATAATCGATGCAAACAAAAGGTGGCTTGTTATTGAGAGTTCTCTGTGATAGAATGCATGTTAGGCATTGTAGTGCAATATTATAAGGCAGGGACAAAGAATATGAATGATAAGAGAAGTTATGAAACCTTCTTCTTCGATCTGGACGGGACATTGACGGATTCATCTCTGGGTATTACGAATTCTGTGATCTACGCTCTGAAGAAATATGGCATCGGGGAGACAGACCGCACGAAGCTCTATCCCTTTATCGGGCCGCCGCTTACGGTATCCTTCGAGAAATATTATGGTTTTTCAAAGGAGCAGTGTGCGGAAGCCATCGGATTCTACAGAGAATATTATCAGGAGAAGGGGCTCTTCGAGAACCGGGTTTACGACGGACTTGAGGATGTGCTCAGGGAATTGAAGCATAGGGGGAAGAACTTGGTTGTTGCGACCTCCAAGCCGGAACCATATGCCAGGATCATCATCAAACATTTTGGTTTGGACCAATATTTTGATTATGTGGCGGGCATGGAGATGGACGGCGGCCGGGGAACGAAGGAAGCGGTGATCCGCTACGCCCTTGAGGTCTGCGATATCACGGATAAGTCTAAGGTGCTGATGGTAGGAGACCGGGAGCATGATGTGATCGGAGCGAAAGCCGCGGGGATCGACTGTCTGGGAATCTTGTATGGATTCGGATCCAGGGAGGAGCTTCTTGAAGCCGGAGCCGATTACATAGAAGAGACGGCGGAGGGAATTCTTAAGTATTCCTGATATTTTACTTGACAAAGGCAAAAGATATTGTTATGATTAAAAAACAGAACGCACTCTGTTTTTTGGATAATATTATTTTATTATAAGAAAGAGGTGCATTATGCAAAGAGTTTATTCATTGATCGTTGATAACACCACCGGTGTGTTAAGCCGGATATCCGGTCTGTTCAGCCGGCGCGGGTACAGTATTGACAGCATTACCGCCGGTGTGACGGCTGATCCCAGATTCACAAGGATCACGATCGTCGCGTCCGGAGACGAGCTGATCTTATCTCAGATCGAGAAGCAGGTCAGGAAGTTAGAGGATGTGATACAGATCAAGGTGTTAAAGCCGGAGGAATCGGTTTACCGTGAACTGATCATGATTAAGGTCCGTGCCAACGCAGCGGAGAGGGCGGAGATCATCTCGGTTGCGGATATTTTCCGCGCCAAGATCGTAGACGTGGAGACGGGTTCGCTGATGATCGAGCTTACAGGTAACCAGTCGAAGCTGGAGGCTTTTCTGAACCTGTTGGACGGCTATGAGATCTTAGAGCTTGCAAGAACGGGAATTACAGGATTGTCCCGCGGAAGCAAGGATGTTACATATATTGACTGACTGTAAAACGGAGAACGGATTTTTGCAGTAACCGTTTTCTGTTTCACAAATATTAATTACACATATTTTTAATTTATTTAAATGTAGGAGGAATGCTAAAATGGCAAAAATTTATTACCAGGAAGATTGTAATCTGTCATTACTGGAAGGAAAGACGATCGCGGTGATCGGATACGGAAGCCAGGGACATGCCCATGCCCTGAATGCGAAGGAGTCAGGATGCCATGTGATCATCGGTCTGTATGAGGGCAGCAAGTCCTGGGCTAAGGCTGAGGCGCAGGGATTCGAGGTTTATACGGCTGCTGAGGCTGCTAAGAAGGCCGACATCATCATGATCCTGATCAATGATGAACTGCAGGCAGCTATGTATCAGAAGGATATCGCTCCGAACCTTGAGGAAGGCAATATGCTGATGTTCGCTCATGGTTTCGCGATCCACTTCGGACAGATCGTTCCGCCGGCAGGCGTGGACGTTACAATGATCGCTCCTAAGGGACCTGGACATACAGTAAGAAGCGAGTATCAGGCCGGCAAGGGTGTTCCTTGTCTGGTAGCTGTTGAGCAGGATGCTTCCGGCAAGGCGCTTGATAAGGCTCTGGCATACGCGCTTGCGATCGGCGGGGCAAGGGCAGGCGTTCTTGAGACAGATTTCAGAACAGAGACAGAGACAGACCTCTTCGGCGAGCAGGCAGTTCTGTGCGGCGGTGTATGTGCGTTGATGCAGGCAGGCTTCGAGACATTGGTAGAGGCAGGATATGACCCGAGAAATGCTTACTTCGAGTGTATCCATGAGATGAAGCTGATCGTTGACCTGATTTATCAGTCCGGTTTCGCGGGAATGAGATATTCCATCTCCAACACAGCAGAGTACGGCGATTATATCACAGGACCGAAGATTATCACAGAGGACACCAAGAAGGCTATGAAGAAGATTCTTTCCGATATCCAGGACGGAAGCTTCGCGAAGGAATGGCTGACAGAGAACAAGGTCGGCGCGCCTCATTTCCGCGCTATGAGAAGAAATGCTGCAGAGCATGAGTGCGAGAAGATCGGCGAGGAGCTTCGTAAGCTGTATAGCTGGAGCGACGAGGATAAGTTAGTAAATAATTAATAAAATTAATAAAAGGAAACGCACATCCTGAGTCTGGAACAGGATGTGCGTTTTTTGAGTGCCGTTGCTTTATCATTCGCAGTTGGCAGGGCCAAATCTTTTATTTACAGACCATAGCCGTAATGTTAAAATAGCAATAGATAGGAGAAAGCGGATATGGGGAAAATATTTAACGTGAATGCAGCCTGTATACAGGAATTGCATTATATGGTAGACATATCAGAGAAATTAGAAAAGATCAAATCTATGGTTGACGCAGGGCAGTATTTTACGATCAACCGGGCAAGACAGTATGGTAAAACGACCACACTGCGGGCGCTTAGAAAGCTCCTTAATAAGGATTATGTGGTGGTGAGTCTGGATTTTCAATTATTTGGCGAAGCAAAATTTAAAAATGAAAATATTTTTTCGTTGTCATTTGGGCGGTCTTTTTTGAGGGAATTGAAATGCAGCGGTGCAGATTGGGGCAGTGAGTCTGCAGAAGCCCTGGAGACATTGGATTCTGACGTCAGAACAAGAAGAGAAGATTTTGAGCTACAAGAATTATTTGAGGATTTAAGTGATCTGTGTAATAACCTGTCAAGAGGGATTATTCTAATGATTGATGAGGTGGACAGCGCGGCGAATAATCAGGTGTTTATAGATTTTCTTGCACAATTGCGCGGGTATTATATACAGCGGGATGAAAAGCCTATATTCCAGTCGGTGATACTTGCCGGAGTATATGATATAAAGAATGTAAAGAGAAAGTTTGTGTCAGAAAAGGAGCACAAGGTAAACAGCCCTTGGAACATAGCGGCTGATTTTCTCGTAGATATGAGCTTTTCAGCGCAAAATATTCAGGGAATGCTTCTAGAATATGAGACAGACCATAAAACAGGAATGGATACTGGCAGATTGGCATCTGTAATCTATGATTATACATCCGGATACCCATATCTGGTTTCGCGTATTTGCAAATTAATAGATGAACACCTTGTACAGGACAGTTTGTTTTCAGACAATAAGGAGCTTCCTGTATAATTCAAATATAGGGAATTCCAAGAAAGAGGGTTGAGAAAAAAATACCTCAGAGTAAAATAAGATTACTGACTTTGGAGGTTAGTAAAAATCTTATTAAACAGAGAGGTATCTAAAATGAATTGTAACACACAAAACGCAAAAATTGCATCCATAACTGAAAAAACTTTGATTATCGGAATCGATGTGGGAAGTGAAACCCACTATGCCAGGGCATTTGACTGGAGGAATTATGAGTATAGCAAAAAGCCGCTGGAGTTCAGCAATACGGAAGCAGGATTCCTGACATTGAAAGCATGGATGGAAGATATCGCAGAAAAGCATGGCAAAACTGCTGTGATTCCCGGAATGGAGCCGACCGGACATTACTGGTTTGCACTGGGAAAATTCCTGCAGGACAGCGGAATGAAGCCGGTTCATGTGAATCCCCATCATGTTAAGAAATCGAAGGAACTGGACGACAACAATCCGAACAAGAATGACCGGAAAGATCCAAAAACAATTGCGGCATTAGTCAACGAGGGGCGTTTTTCATATCCCTATATACCGACTGGTATTTACGCAGAGATCAGGAGCCTTTCTAACCTACGCTTCCAGACACAGGAAGAGCTCACAAGGATCAAGAACCGGATTGCAAGGTGGTTTTCTATCCACTTTCCAGAATATAAAGATGTATACAGAGATCTGAAAGCAGTCAGCGGCAGGATGGTATTGAAGGCAGCTCCGCTGCCGGAGGATATCGTAAAGCTCGGGGCGGAAGGTGTGAACCAGATCTGGAGAAATGCGAAGCTGAGAGGCGCTGGGATGAAGAGGGCAAAGACCCTGGTATCAGCCGCAGAGCATAGCATTGGGAGTAAGGAGGCGCCGGAAGCAGCGAGGATTGAATTAAAAAATCTGCTGAATGACATGGATATATATGCGTCAAGACAGGAGGAACTGCTTCTGAGTATAGAAGAAAAACTAAAGGAGATTCCATATATTGATAAGCTGATGGCGATCAAAGGGATCGGCCTGATTACAGTCAGCGGTTTTATTGCAGAAGTTGGAGATATTGGACGTTTTAATAATCCTAAACAACTGCAGAAGCTGGCTGGATACGCGATCGTGGCGAATGAATCCGGTAAACATAACGGAGAAAGCCGGATCAGCTACCGAGGACGGAAGCGTCTGAGGTATGTGCTGTATGAAGCGGCGATATCGCTGATTGGAAAGAATGCGGAGTTCCGGGAAATACACGAGTATTATCGAAACCGAAAGGAAAATCCATTGAAGAAGATGCAGTCAGTGGTTGCGGTAGCCTGCAAGGTTATAAGGGTATTTTACGCGATTCTTACAAAAGGAGTAGACTATGATGCGGAGAAACTGATGAGAGACATTAGAAGGCCGCAGATGCAGGCAGCATAATCACCAGAGACAAAACAAGTAATGTCCCTGCTACAGTTGAATTGAGCCTTTAGAAAAGAATTCTGAGAGCTGAATTCAGCTGTGGCAGGAAAGCTGAAAGGTATGGGGAACAGGCCGGGAAAACGTCCACTGCAAGGTGCTGGCTTGTGAGCATACAAAGAAGGTCAGTAAGACTTAAGACAAAGAATGAGCCAGTAGTCGGCAGGAATCATTACCATAGGGCATGACCCTGACAAGGAGCTAAGCTGACACCCTGGTTATGGACAGGCGGGACGAAGGAAGTTAGGACCCTGTAGAAATGCGGGTGATCCTGGTAGACACGGGAGGTGCGCTGCCATAGATGGATGGGTATACACAAGGCCATGTAGAGCGGAAACCCAAGACGTTTTACTTCGTATACCCAGAACCAGCTATTTTTGTACCAGATACTAAGAAATGTCCATACGAATGGCTCTTTCTGCTGAGATATTTATTAATAGTATATTGAAAAATCTTTGATTTTCAAGGGAAAAAGACTTGACTTAATAGGGAGGCATGGACAAGAGAGGGGATTTTAAAAGCGGTTAATATATTGATATCGGAGAGGAATACCCTATTTGATTCATTGATGGAGAAGCTGGATGCCTATCCGCTGCTTAGAGATATCTTGTATTCCATATTATTTCAAGGAAAGGATTTCTCTTACAATCCGGATGATGAGGCAATCAATATAGCCTGTATGTTTGGTTTTATAAGAGTAACGGATCAAAACAGAGTAGAGGTGGCAAATCGAATCTTTGAGACACGTATCTATAATTATTTCCTTTCGTTGCAAGAAAGTCAAAATTGCAGTATTTATACAAATGCTCTGCAGAATAAGAAGCAATTTATCAAAAATGGGCATTTGGACATGCGTCTTATATTGGAAAAATTTGTGATGCATTTTGACGATTTGTATGGAGACCAGAAGAAGACATTCTATGAAGAAGATGGGAGGCGATATTTTCTGCTTTATCTCCGTCCGATTATCAATGGCGTTGGGAACTATTATGTTGAATCTCGTACACGGAATATGGAACGCACGGATGTGGTCATTGATTACCTCGGCGAGCAGACAGTGGTTGAACTCAAAATTTGGCGCGGAAATGCATATAACAAAAGGGGGGAAGACCAACTGTCGGATTACCTGGAATATTATCATTTGAATAAAGGCTATATGCTTAGTTTTAACTTTAACAAGAAAAAAGAAATTGGTATAAAGGAGATAAAAGTGGGGAATAAACTGCTTATCGAGGCCGTTGTGTAAATGAATAATAGAAAAATGCGTATGAGTATGGTAGAATGATACAAAAGAATCAAAGGAAAGGCTCAGAAAATGAAGATAAAAACAAAATTCGGAATGGTGATGCAGATTTTAAGTGTTTTATGTCTGACGGGATCTACTTTAATATTGGCAGCCGGATGGAATCAGATACCGGCGGTAATACCGGGGCATTATAATTTCGCGGGAGAGGCGGATTCCATGACGGGAAAGGGGGCTTTGATCCTTATGCCTGTCTTGAACTGGCTGATGTATCTGGGAATATCCATACTTGAGCATTTTCCGCAGGTGTGGAATACCGGTGTAAAGATCACGGCACAGAATCGTGAAAGAGTGTATCGGATTCTGTATCACATGATCGTCTGCCTGAAATTGTCTGTGGTGCTGATCTTTTCTTTTATGACCATCTGGCATGAAAATTATTTGCCGTCCTGGTTTTTTATAGCGGCGATGTCACTGACATTCGGGCCGATGATATTTTTCCTGGTTCAAGTGTGGAGAGCCAGATAGAGGGGGATTCCCCGAAGAAGCGGAAATGATGATTATTTTGTATCTTTTAAAAAGATAGTTTGCAGAATTAAGACTTTACACTCCAGTCACTTATTGCTATAATAAAGGCATCACAGAAACAGAATTCTTGTGAAAGCGGGTGAATATATGTCAGATAAGGAGATGTTAAAAGTATCTGTCGAAGAATTTTCCAGATTGCAGGATTACATGGTGGAGTGCGAGAAGGATTCTATTGTCTATAAGAAAATGAAAAGGCGGTATATAGAACTGAAAGTCATTCTGACGGCATCGGAGATCAATCTGACAGAACTTGACATAATCAACGAATGACCGGCTTGTTATTCTGATAAAAGGAAGGAGTGGAAAGTATGGATATTGCTGCATTATCAACTGCTATGTCGATGCAACAGCTGCATCTGAATGTAAGCTATGCCATGATGTCGAAGGTTATGGATACGATGGAGATGTCGACGGAGGCGATGGCTGAGATGATGGACGCGGCAGCGCAGATCTCAGGGGGAGCTGCGATACCGGGACTCGGAGAGAATATTGATATATTAGTATAATCTATATACTGACGTTTGACAAAAAGGAGTGTATCTGAGCAGAGAGTATTGTTCAGTATGCTCCTTTTTTGCAGCGTACGGAGAGATATGAGTTCGGGACATGGCGCGAAAAATGTAAAAACTTGCGAACTTTTTTACTATATTCCGACAGTGAAATCTTGTACAATAGGGATAGGAAGAAAAGGGGGAGGCATGAGTGATGCAGGAAAAAGAATTATCTATCTGTATAGGGATTCATCATATAGCAACATTTTTTGGAATATGGGAGGGAATCTATTATCTGGCGAAGGGCAGGCAGAAGTTTTTCAGGAGCTGCATGATATTCCTGCTCACAGCATTCCAGTCATGGGCAGGGCTTAAGATATTGGCAGATCTAAAAGCCGGAAGATCAAGACTGGAAGAAAGCTACAGAAGCCTGGATAAATTGAAGGGGAACAGCGAAAAGAAACGGGGCTTCCTGTGGGGGCTGGTCTTGTCTTCGGCGATATTCAAGGTGGTGCCGGTGCGCCTGTTAGGGCAGCAATGAAAAAGCAAGCATAACCAGCCGGCATGCCGCATAGATTACTATAAAATCCATGAATGGCGTTTCTATGAGAGCGAAAAGACAGAATCAGAGACAGGATGAAGAAAGTCATTCTTTCCGAAATAAAATTGCAGAATTATCAGAGCTTCCTAAGGATGTAGCGCTTGGCATGCCTGTACTTACCGTCACCGGTCAGATGGAGCTGTGTCTGGAGAACTACAGAGGAATCTTAGAGTACACGGATTCGCTGGTGCGCATCCAGACGAAGACGGGGCAGATCCGCATCATCGGCCAACGGCTGCAGGTCGTGTACTATACCAATGACGAGATGAAGGTGAACGGACATATAAAATCTATCGAATACCAGAATTGAAGGGGGTACCATATTGCTGTTAAAGATTATCCGATATGCCAAAGGATATATCCGTATCCGTATCACAGGATATTCTACGGAGAGATTCTTAAATGCGTGCAGTCACAGGGGGATCATATTGTGGGGGCTTGAGCCAAAAGGACGGGCTTATGAGATGAATATCTCAATCCCGGGCTTCCGTAAATTAAAACCGATCATCAGGAAGACAGGAACAAAAGTGAGCATTGTAGAGCGGTTCGGTCTTCCTTTTTTTTTACACAAATACCGCAAACGGAAGATGTTCTTCGCAGGAGCGCTGTTATTTGCTGCATTGATATTCCTTATGTCCAGATACATATGGAATATTGATATCAAGGGCAATCTGACTTATACGGATGAGACCCTTCTTAAATTCCTTAAGACCCGCGAGGTGGAAAATGGGATGAGGGTCTCGGAAGTGGATTGTGCAAGGATCGTTAAGGATATCCGCAAGGAATATGACGATATTATCTGGGTTTCGGCGTCGATTCAGGGAACCCGCCTGATCATTCAGGTGAAGGAGAATGAGGACACCATACCGGCCATGGACGAGGCGTCAGAGAATCCGGATCAGGAGAAGCCGACAGACATTGTAGCCGACAGGGATTGCGTGATCACCAGGATCGTTCCGCGCAACGGGATTCCCATGGTCAGCGAGGGTGCCGAGGTTAAGACGGGAGACGTGTTGGTATCCGGCCAGGTTCCGGTGATGGATGACGCAGGTACCGTGACCGCCTACCAGTACCACGAGTCGGATGCCGATATCCAGGGGCGGACCGTGATAGAATACCAGGATGAGATGGAGCTTGGTTATGAAGAAAAAAAATATTATTATGATAAGAAGACACATCTGCCTTTAGAGAAGAATGAATACTTTTTGAAGATCGGGCGTTATACACTGGGATTCGGCAATATCCGGAATCAATACAGGGCATGGGAAATGTACGGATATGAGAAGCAGCTATGCATCGCCGAGAACTTCTACCTGCCGATATCTTATGGGAAAAAGACGGCCAGACCTTATGAATCCGGGGAGATAAAATATACAAAAAAGGAGCTTCAACAGCGGTTGAGCAGAAAATTTCAGCAATATTGTAAAGATTTGGAGAAAAAAGGGGTAGAAATTATTGAGAATGATGTTAAAATATACACAGGGTCTCAAAAGGCCGAGGCAAAGGGGCGGCTCACAGTACAGATGCCGATCGGCAGGCAGGCTGAGTCCCGGTTACTGGATATTCCGGCAACCGAAGAACAAGACGAGACAGGAGAATAGCGGATGGGATTAATGGAAGCAGTCATGAATATACCGGCAGAGCATGAGAGTAATGTGTTTGGCCAGTTTGATGCTTATGCTAAGAAGATAGAGCGCACGCTTCATGTGACACTGATCGCGAGAGGCGAGAATATGAAGATCATGGGAGAGGCCGCGAACGTAGAGAAGGCGAAGAAGGTCTTAGAACAGCTCGTGGAGCTTTCCAGGAGAGGCAATACGATCCAGGAACAGAATGTGGATTACACGCTTGCCCTTGTGATGGAGGACAGCGAGGGAAGCGTACTGGAGATCGATTCGGATATTATCTGTAATACCCTGCAGGGTAAGCCGATCAAGCCTAAGACTCTGGGACAGAAGAAGTATGTGGATGCGATGCGTAAGAAGATGATCGTATTCGGCCTTGGTCCTGCCGGGACCGGGAAGACATATCTTGCGATGGCTATGGCGATTACGGCATTCCGCAATAATGAGGTAGGGCGTATCATACTGACGCGTCCTGCCATCGAGGCAGGCGAGAAACTTGGATTCCTGCCGGGGGATCTGCAGAGCAAGATCGACCCGTATCTGAGGCCGCTTTATGATGCCCTGTACCAGATCATGGGTGCGGAGAGCTTTCTTAAGAATTCGGAGAAGGGGCTGATCGAGGTGGCGCCGCTGGCATATATGAGAGGGCGGACGCTTGACAATGCATTTATCATACTGGATGAAGCACAGAATACGACGCCGGCTCAGATGAAGATGTTCTTGACAAGAATCGGTTTTGGTTCTAAAGTAGCTGTTACGGGTGATATTACCCAGAAGGATCTTGCGCCGGGGCAGATATCCGGCCTGGATATTGCCATTTCCGTCCTTAAGAATATTGATGATATCGGTATCTGTCATCTGACCAGCAAGGACGTGGTGCGTCATCCGCTGGTTCAGAAGATCGTGAAAGCATATGAAGATTACGAGAACCGTGAGAAAACGAAGAGCCGCGACAGGAATGACAGATATAAGAAACGGCGGAATCGGCAGATATAGAGGGAGAAGGATATGACACTTTACTATGAGGAGGAAGGGGCGCTTCCGCTTCCGCTTGAAGGTCAGAAGACGGCGGAAGCGGTCATTGAGAGGGCGCTTGATGTGATAGGCTGTCCCTATGAGGCAGAGGTGAGCCTTCTGCTTACCATGGATGAACAGATACAGAAGATGAATACGGAATTCAGGGGGATAGAACGCTCTACGGATGTGCTGTCATTTCCGATGATCGACTATCCCGGACCCGGAGAGTTCGGATTCCTTGAGGAGAGGGAGGACTGCTTTGACCCGGAATCGGGAGAGCTCTCACTGGGAGATATTGTGATATCCAAAGAGAAGGTAATCGCGCAGGCACAAGAATACGGACATTCTGTGCTGAGAGAGTATGCGTTTCTGATCGTACATTCCGTGCTGCATCTGACTGGATATGACCATATGGAAGAGGAAGAACGGCAGGAGATGGAGGCAATGCAGAGGAAGATCATGGAGAGCCTTTGTATCTTGCGCTGATATTTCCGGATAATATATTTTACGATAAGATGGAGTAATATATGGCGAAACGACGAAAAAAGAGAGATAAGAATTTCCTGTTACAGGGTTCTATTCTTGCGATCGCAGGAGTGATTACGAAGATTATCGGGGTTGTATACAGGATCCCGCTTACGAATATTGTAGGTAACGAAGGGATGGGCTATTACAGTGTGGCTTTTTCGATCTATACGATCGCGTTGATGCTCACTTCTTACAGCCTTCCTCTCGCTGTGTCCAAATTAGTCTCCGCAAGGGTTGCGGTAGGGCAGTACAAGAATGCTTATAAGGTGTTCCGCTGTGCGATGATGTTTGCTTTCGTGGCAGGAGGACTGGTTGCTTTGGCGATCTTCCTGGGTGCGGACTTCATAGCGACGTCTGTAATGAAGATGGATATGAGCGTATATGCCTTGCGGGTATTGGCACCCTGTATCCTGGTTGTTGCGATCCTTGGTGTTCTGAGGGGGTTCTTTCAGGGAAATGGTTCCATGATGCCGACGGCATTGTCCCAGGTCTTAGAACAGGTGGTCAATGCCGCGGCATCTATTATCGGGGCTTATCTGCTCTTGAATACAGGAAGAGACCTTGCCGAGACAAGGGGAGACGCGTCCTACGGTCCGGCGTATGCCGCGGCGGGAGGAACGGTGGGAACGGTTGCCGGGGCAGCATTTGCACTGATAACGGTAGTGTTCGTTTTTATCGTCTATCAGCGGGTGTTTAAGCGGAAGATGTGGAAGGACAGGAGCCGCAAGAAGGAGAGCTACAGCAGGATCTATCAGATCCTGTTCCTGACCATCGCGCCGGTCATATTGAGTGCGACGGTATATAATATCAGTGATTTTCTGGATACAGCGATATTTAACAATATTATGGCGGCCCAGGGCTATCAGAAGACCGAGTATGCCAGTTTCATGGGGATCTTTAACAGCCAGTATAATACGCTGGTTAACGTGCCGTTATCCGTATCAAGCGCGCTGGCGGCGTCTTTGATCCCAAGCCTTGTGACGACTGTGCAGACCGGAAGCAGGAAGCAGGTACATAACAAGATCAGCATGGTGACAAGATTCAATATGATGATTGCGATTCCTTGTGCCATGGGCTTTCTGATCCTTGCCAAACCAATTATGGATCTTCTGTTCTATGAAGGAGACAACCGGATGGCGGCGCTGATGCTGCAGTTAGGAGCGGTATCCGTGATATTCTTCTGTCTCTCTACCGTGACGAATTCTGTTCTCCAGGGGTTGGATGATATGATGACGCCGGTCAAGAATGCGGGGATCTCGCTTCTGATCCATACGCTGTCATTGTTCTTGATGCTGGTGGTCTTCAAATGGAACATCTATGCGGTGGTAATCAGCAAGATCGTTTTCTCCGGTGCAATCTGTATTCTGAACGCCCATGCACTCCGCGAGCGGATCGGATATGTGCAGGAGCGCAGGCAGACATTTATCATTCCCCTCCTTGCGTCGGGAATCATGGGAGCCGTGACGGTGGTTGTCCACCTGATTTTTGAATTATTTGCAGGGGAGAAGATTGCGACGGTGGTTGCGTTATTTGCCGCGGTATTCGTATATGGAGCGGCGCTGGTGCTCTTAGGCGGAGTTACGGAAGATGAGGTACGCAGTATGCCAAAGGGAAGGATGATTTTGTCTGTGTGCCATCGGCTGCACTTGTTCAGGAATTGAATTTTGAATGCATAAAATATAAAATATTTACCGATACTGTACTAAAAAAGGAGTTGCTCTTATGAGAACGAAGTATGGTATCGGTTTTTTTGCAGTAATGATCGTGGCGATGACGCTGATGGCGGGAGCTTATCAATTAAGCTTCAAGAAAGCACAGGAGCGTGCGGCTAAAGTAGAGATCGCCAGGGACACGGAGCCTAAGGAGCTGACGGTGACGGAACAGGAGCCTGTGACGATCGCGGCGGACGGCCAGGCATTGAAGGAGGATTGCTATTATCTGATGGAGGTCAACGGATATGTGGTCGTATATCTGAGTGATAAGAAGACCCCTTATGAGTACACGGATATCAAGTGTGACGGACTGCCTTCCGAGATGCAAAATGAGATCAGGAATGGGAAGTATATGGAGGATGCGAAGGCACTGTATGGATTCCTTGAGAATTACTCCAGTTAATGCGTTGAAACAAAAGTCCAGATGAGACCTCTCTGCTTGTGGTGCCGGCAATGTATAGCCCAGTCTCTTGCCGTATGGCAGCTTGCAGAGAGGTATTTGTTTTTTTGGCGGTGGACTTCTCGGCAAAGATAGTGTAAGATAAGATTTATGTGAACAGGCATAAGCATTTCAGGAAGGAAGAGGGCAATGAACGAACAGAAGATTGCAAGGATCAATGAATTGTATCATAAATCAAAGGCAGAAGGGCTGACAGAGGCAGAGCAAAAGGAGCAGCAGATCTTAAGGAGGGAGTATATTGATTCTTTCCGGCAGAATCTGCGGAGTCAGTTGGATCAGATATCCATTCAGGAGGCGGACGGAAGCATTACGAATCTGGGTGAGAAATTTGGAAACAAAAAGGGAAATTAGAAGACGGATTCGTCTAAAACGGCGGGAGCTTGAAGAGGATGTGTGGCGCAAGGCTAGCGGGGATATTATGGCCGCGGCTGTTTCCCACCCCTGGTTTTCTGAGGCAAGGGAGATCTATACATATGTGGATTACAACCGGGAGGCAGGGACGCGTAAGATCATTGAGACGGCTTTCGCACAGGGCAAGAATGTATGGGTACCCAAGGTAACGGGAGATACCATGCATTTTTACCGTATTGAGAGTCTTACCGAGCTTAGGCCGGGGACGTGTGGAATATTGGAACCGGCGGGAGACGGGCCGATGGACAGCGGCGGCGCGGGTTTGATGCTGATGCCGGGGGTAGCATTTGATGAAAAGTGCCATAGAGTCGGTTACGGAGGCGGATATTATGACCGATATCTAGAGTCGCATCCGGGAAGGCGTAAGATGGCGCTGGCGTTTGAATTCCAGATTCTGCGTTCGGTACCGTACGAGGAATACGATATACGGCCGGAGATCGTGATTACAGAGAAGAGAATGATAAGTTGTTGTGAAGGAAAGGGGGACCAGGATATGCCGACAGGACTGCCAAAGGATCCGGTGCTCTTGCTGAGTGTTGTCAATACGAAGCTTCGGGATTATTATCCGGCATTGGATGCAATGTGTGAAGATATGGGCGCGGACCGGGATGAGATCATAGATATACTTCGGGGAATTGGATATGAGTATGACGAGGGGAGAAAGCAATTTGTATAATGAATTTGGGTTAGATAATATAGATATAAATTTGGAGCCGCCCACAGAGGAACCGGCCAGGCAATACTATTTTATGGCAAAATGCCGGGAGTGGATAAAAGGCTTTGAACAAAAAAACGGGCGCGTTCCCACAGCCTGTGTAACCACATTTGGATGTCAGATGAACGCCAGGGATTCTGAGAAGCTTCGAGGTATCTTAAAGGAAATGGGATATGAGGAATCCTCGGAGGAGAAGGCGGACTTTGTGATCTATAATACCTGTACAGTTCGGGAGAATGCGAACACGAGGGTATATGGACGGCTTGGGCAGCTAAAGCCCCGGAAGGAGAAGCATCCGCATATGATGATCGGTCTTTGCGGCTGTATGATGCAGGAGCCGGAGGTTGTGGAAAAGCTAAAGAAGAGCTACCGGTTTGTGGATATTATCTTTGGGACTCATAATATCTATAAATTCGCAGAGTTGGTTGCAACGCGCCTTCTGTCGGAGCGGATGGTGATCGATATCTGGAAAGACACGGACAGAATCGTGGAGAACCTTCCGAATCAGCGGAAATACACCTTCAAATCCGGAATCAATATTATGTTTGGATGCAATAATTTTTGCAGCTATTGTATCGTACCTTATGTGAGGGGCCGGGAGAGAAGCCGGGATCCAAAGGCGATCATCCGGGAGATTGAGCGGTTGACGGCAGACGGAGTCAGTGAGGTGATGCTGCTTGGGCAGAATGTGAATTCTTATGGGACGACATTGGATACGCCGATGACGTTCGCCGGGCTGCTTAAGGAGATCGAACAGATCGAAGGGCTTAGGCGGATTCGGTTTATGACCTCCCATCCGAAGGATCTGTCCGACGAGCTGATAGAGGTGATGAAGAATTCGAAGAAGATCTGCAGGCACCTGCATCTTCCGGTGCAGTCGGGAAGCACGGATATCCTTGCGAAGATGAACCGGCGCTACACGAAGGAGCAGTATCTTGAATTGACGGAAAAGATCCGTAAAGCGGTGCCGGATATCTCTCTTACGACGGATATTATCGTGGGATTCCCGGGGGAGACGGAAGAGGATTTTGAAGAGACCCTTGACGTGGTAAGGAAGGTGCGCTATGACAGTGCATTTACCTTCATCTACTCAAAGCGGACAGGGACGCCGGCAGCCGTGATGGAGAACCAGGTGCCGGAAGATGTGATCAAGGACCGGTTCGGCCGTCTGCTTAAGGAAGTGCAGGCGATCGCGGCAGAGACTTGCGCAGTGCATGAGGGAACCGTGCAGGAGGTGCTTGTGGAGGATATCTGCGACCATGACCCTTTGATGGTAACAGGGAGACTGAGCAATAATCTTCTGGTACATTTCCATGGAGGAAGGGAACTGATCGGGAAGTATGTGAATGTGGCGCTTAAGGAGTGCCGGGGATTCTACTATATCGGACAGGCAATCGGCAAATGAAAAATTCGTTTGATACGGATGACAATGTAAGGGAGAAAGATATATGACAGTGAGATTCTACGAAAAGGTTGAGGACAGCCTGCTGAAATTTGCGGTGATCATAGCGAGAACGGAAGGAAAATATGTTTTCTGTAAGCATAAGTCAAGGGAAACTCTGGAGGTGCCTGGAGGGCATAGAGAAGAAGGGGAGACGATCCTTGCGGCGGCAAAAAGAGAACTGTATGAAGAGACCGGGGCGTTAGATTATCGCATAGAACCGGTCTGTGTATATTCGGCTGCATCTGATCCTGACGGGGAAGAGACCTTTGGGATGTTGTATTATGCCGAGATTGAAGCGTTCGAGAAGGAATTACATAGTGAGATCGAGAAGATTGTGATCATGGAGGAATGTCCGGAGCGCTGGACATATCCCGAGATACAGCCGAAGCTTCTTGCCGAGGCGAAAAGGAGAGGGTTGTATGCTGGATCTTAGGATCAAGGAATATCTTTCTAACGTCGGAATACACAAGATATCCGAACTTGATACGGCGCTGATCGAAACCTATGGACAAGAAGAGGGAGAGAATCATATTGATCGAATGACCAAATTATTTGATCTTTCAGAAGAGCGGCTGATGTATGGGAGCAAGGATATGCCTTATCTCCACCGTCAAGAGGAGCTTGTGGATTACCTGAATCAAAGCATACAGATGAGCATTCTGGCTGCTTCTTTTTATGATTATGTGTTCTTTCGAAGAGTCATGGATTATCTGCTGAAGTATGAGCGTTATTGGACAGGGGATATTCTTGACATTGGCTGCGGCAATGGGATTCTGGCTTGTTTTCTGGCCATGCTGCATCCAGAGTCTTCTGTCACAGGTCTGGACTTGTCCCTGAATGCCGTATCCGTGGCAGAAGAGCTTGCCAGAAGCCTTTCGGCAGGGAATGTGCATTTTGCCTGTGCAAAAGAGTCGGGGGAAAGGACGTATGACACCCTATTTTCCTGCCGCACGGTACATGAGAATGTTGTATGGAGGCCTCTTATCGAGGAATCGAAGGCGGCTTTGCTGTCCATAGAGGAGCAGACGAAACGGCATGAGGAATATGCGAAGACGCTTTCAGCGTTCGTAAAGCCGCAGGGATATCTGATCAGCGTAGAGCGTTACGAAGATGACAGCGCGTATGCCGGTTTCCTCTGTGCTTTGAAAGGGGCTGGCCTTTGTACCGTGAAGGGAACGCGGATGCAGTTTCCCTGTAAAAACGGGGATGAGATGGCTGTGTTTCAGGCGGCGGTCTTTCAGCAGACAGAGATGTGAGGAAGAAAAAACAGGAGTGTGAGAAGATGAAGGACAATACCGGTTCAAGAAGAACACCGCAGATCTCTGGAAGCGATTGGCGCGGACATGCATTTTACTTATGTAAATCGGAAGGAGGCGATTTCCGGGCGTTTCTTGAGGGGAAGCTGCTTCGGAATGAAGTGGACTTTGTCACAGGATATAGAAAAAGGGTTTGCTAATGAAGAGAATATTGATCATATCCTCCGATTATGAGCCTTCTTACGGCGGAATCGGAATACATGTGAAATATCCATCTCCATGACGCATTTATTTCCTTTGGCGCAGTAATGCTTGGCAGATATCTCCGTATTCCTGTAATCGTGACCATGCATTCCATGAATTCTGGAGAGGGATGGATGATCGATAACGTGAGGCGGTATCTAGTACACCGAATAATGTGGATCGGATCTTATGTGTCAGTGATTTTATCCGCAATGAAATCATGCATAGATTTTGCTTCAAGGATGAAACGAAATTGCTGACGATTCACAATAGTGTCAAGCTTGCAGTCAGGAACAGAGAAACGCCGATTCTTCCCAATGGAGAAATTGTTTTGCTTGAAGCTATGAGTATAGGGGGCTGTGTCGTTGCGTCAGATGTGGGAGGCTTTACCGAATTAATTCATGACGGAGAGAATGGATTTTTGTTCGAGGCAGACAATGTCCAGGAATTAACGAGAAGGCTTGCGTATATCTTTGAGCATATAGAAGCCGCAAATGAAATGGGAAAAAGTGCACAGGCCAAGGTTATGGAGGAATATTTGTGGGAGAATACAGTTAAGAAGATCTGCGAGATCTATGAAGAAATAAATACCACCTATAATCTCTGCCCAAAATGCTCACACTAAGTATGACAAACATAAGTGAGGGTATATTACATGAAGAAACTCAGCGAGTATTTATTTCTGTGGACACTTGGCGGAAGTCTCTATTATTTCTTTGAGATATTTTTCCGCGGTTTTTCCCACTGGTCCATGTTCATCCTTGGGGGGATCTGTATGGTATTTTTTACCGTACAGGGACAGGCGGTCCATTGGGAGGATGCACTGTGGAGGCAGATCTTAAGGTGCATCATATTTGTAACGGCAATGGAATTCATTACGGGAATCATTGTAAATAAATGGCTTCATATGGCGGTGTGGGATTACAGCAATCAGCCCTTTCAGTTATTCGGGCAGATCTGTCTGCCGTTTATGATTATTTTCTCCGGCTTATGTGCCCTGGGGATTTTCCTTGGAGGGTACCTGACTTACTGGCTGTACGGGGAAGAGAAGCCGCATTATCATGTACTATAGGTGTAAAATCTTTGCGGAATTATCAGAGATTTTACACCTTTTTGCTTTGCTGTAGTTGCCATTTCGCGGTTCTGTAAGTATACTTGAATGTAGATATGAAGTAAGTTACGGAGGTTATAAGATGTCATTTACGATCTATGTAAGAATGAAGAGGAAGGGCAGGCGCATGAACATTGTTAATAAAAAATGGTGCAGCTGAATCGTAGCCAAATGAGAAATTCTATCTTCCTTATTTTAGAAAGAAATGCTATAATTGAGAAGCACAATCAGAAGAAAAGTAGAAGAGAGGTACGAAAGTGGCGGAATTAACACCGATGATGCAGCAGTATGTGGAGACGAAGAAGGAGTATAAGGACTGCATTTTATTCTATAGATTGGGAGACTTTTATGAGATGTTCTTCGAGGATGCGCTGACTGCATCACGGGAACTGGAGATTACGCTTACCGGCAAGAACTGCGGACTTGAGGAACGTGCACCTATGTGCGGCGTTCCTTATCACGCTGTGGACAGTTATCTGAACCGGCTGGTATCCAAGGGCTACAAGGTAGCGATCTGCGAGCAGATGGAGGATGCGGCGAGCGCCAAGGGTCTGGTCAAGCGTGATGTGGTCCGTATCGTGACGCCGGGGACGAATCTGGATGTGCAGGCCCTTGACGAGACGAAGAATAACTATATCATGTGCGTGGTCTATATCGCGGATCGGTACGGGCTGTCGGTTGCAGATGTGACCACCGGGGAATATATGGTCACGGAGCTTACCGGATCAGAGAAGTTGTTTGACGAGATCTACAAGTACATGCCGTCGGAACTGATTTGCAATGAGTCCTTCTATATGAGCGGCATGGATCTGGAGCTCCTGAAGGATAAATTAGGGATCACGCTTTATTCGTTAGATTCCTGGTATTTTGACGATAAGATCTGTCAGCGGACGCTTACGGATCATTTTCATGTAAATGCGCTGGACGGGCTTGGTCTTAAGGATTATGACTGCGGGGTGATCGCGGCGGGAGCGCTGCTAAAGTATCTCCTGGAGACGCAGAAGCGGGATCTGTCTCATATCACCAAATTGTCCGTCTATGCGTCAGGGAAATATATGCTGCTTGACAGCTCTACAAGGCGTAACCTTGAGCTCTGTGAAACGATTCGGGAGAAGCAGAAGCGAGGTTCGCTTCTGTGGGTGCTGGATAAGACGAAGACGGCTATGGGAGCGAGAGCTCTGCGCAAGCAGATCGAACAGCCGCTGATCGACAAGAGGGAGATCGAGCGCCGATTGGATGCAGTGGAGGAGCTTAAGGATAATGCCATTTCCAGAGAAGAGATCCGGGAATATCTGTCCTCTGTCTACGATCTGGAGCGTTTGGTGTGCAGGATCACCTATCAGTCTGCGAATCCAAGAGATCTGATCGCATTCGAGCATTCCCTTGCCATGCTGCCCCATATCAAATACATTCTGCGGGAAATGAAAACGCCGCTGCTTAAGGAATTATTCGACAGCCTGGATACGCTTGAGGATCTCTGTGATCTGGTAAAGAGCGCCATCAAGGAGGAACCGCCCATTGCCATGAAGGAGGGCGGCATCATCAAGGAAGGCTACAACGAGGAGGTGGACCGGCTTCGGTCTGCCAAGTCGGACGGGAAGGAGTGGCTTGCGAAGCTCGAAGCCAACGAGAGGGAGAAGACGGGGATCAAGAACCTGAAAGTGCGTTTTAACAAGGTGTTCGGCTATTATCTGGAGGTGACCAATTCCTTCAAGAATATGGTGCCGGAATACTATATCCGCAAGCAGACCCTTGCCAATGCGGAGCGCTATATTATACCGGAGCTTAAGGAACTGGAAGATACGATCCTTGGCGCGGAGGATAAGCTGTATGCACTGGAATACCAGTTATACTGCGAGGTGCGGGATCAGATCGGCAGGGAGATCCTTCGGATCCAGTCAAGCGCGGGGGCTGTAGCACAGTTGGATGCATTCTCATCCCTGGCGCTGGCCGCAGAGCGGAATCATTATGTCCGTCCGGGCATCAACGAGAAAGGGATCATAGATATCAAGGACGGGCGTCATCCTGTGGTGGAGCGGATGATACCGGGTGATATGTTTATCGCCAACGATACCTATCTGAACGATAAGAAGAACCGGATCTCAGTCATCACAGGTCCGAATATGGCGGGCAAATCCACCTACATGCGGCAGACGGCGCTCATCGTCCTGATGGCGCAGATCGGCTCCTTCGTACCGGCATCCGGCGCGGATATCGGTCTTGTAGACCGGATCTTCACCCGGGTGGGGGCGTCTGACGACCTGGCGAGCGGCCAGAGTACCTTCATGGTGGAGATGACGGAGGTTGCCAATATCCTGCGCAATGCCACCGGCAGGAGCCTGCTGATCCTAGATGAGATCGGCCGCGGGACAAGTACCTTCGACGGCTTAAGCATCGCCTGGGCGGTGATCGAACATATCAGCAACAGTAAGCTCCTTGGAGCCAAGACACTATTTGCCACCCATTACCATGAGCTGACGGAGCTTGAGGGAAAGATCAATAACGTGAATAATTACTGCATTGCCGTGAAGGAGAAGGGAGACGATATCATTTTCCTGCGCAAGATTGTCAAAGGCGGAGCGGATAAGAGCTACGGCATCCAGGTGGCAAAGCTTGCGGGAGTTCCGGAGACGGTGATCGAACGTGCGAAGGAGATCGTGGAGGAACTGGTGCAGGCGGATATCACGGATAAGATCAAGGATATCGCTTCACACGGGCAGGAACAGCCGTCGGCGAAGCCCCGGCATTACGACGAGGTTGATTTAGCCCAGATGTCTTTGTTCGATACGGTAAAGGATGATGATGTGATCGACGAGATCAAGAACCTGGATCTGGGGAATCTGACTCCCATCGACGCGCTGAATATGTTATATCAGCTTCAGAACAAGCTGAAGAACCGGTGGTAACACATAGCAGGATAAGAGGACAGGATAAGGAATGAATAAGATACAGGTCTTAGATACAGTTACAATAGATAAGATCGCAGCGGGAGAGGTGATCGAGCGTCCCGCATCCGTGGTCAAGGAGCTGGCGGAAAATGCCATTGACGCCGGGGCGACTGCTATCGTTGTGGAGATAACGGACGGCGGGACAACGCTTATACGGATTGCGGATAACGGATGCGGAATTGAGCGGGACGATGTGCGAGGCGCGTTCCTGCGCCATTCTACCAGTAAGATCCGTACGGTGGACGATCTGGTGCATATCGGGTCTTTGGGGTTCCGCGGAGAGGCTTTGTCGAGTATTGCGGCAGTTTCCCAGGTAGAGCTGATCACAAAGACGAGAGAGCAGGAATTCGGGGTCAGATACCGGATCAACGGCGGGAAGGAAGTAGATCTGGAAGATACGGGCGCACGCGAAGGAACTACGTTTTTGATTCAACAGCTGTTCTACAACGTTCCTGCCAGAAGGAAGTTCTTGAAGACGCCTATAACGGAGGCAAGCCATGTGGGAGATCTGATGACCAGGCTTGCCCTGTCTCATCCGGAGATTTCCTTTCAATTTATCAATAACGGACAGTCCAGACTTCACACTTCCGGGAACGGGAACTTGAAGGATGTGATCTATCATGTGTATGGGCGGGATATCGCGTCGAATCTGCTTCTGGCAGAATGGGAAGCGCCGGGGATGAAGATCACCGGATTCTTAGGGAAGCCAGTGATATCCAGGGGGAACCGGAATTTTGAGAATTATTTTATCAACGGCAGGTATGTGAAGAACAATATTGTATCAAAGGCTATCGAGGATGCATACAAAGACTTCTCCATGCAGCATAAGTATCCGTTTGTGGCGCTGCATATGGAGATCGACGGCGAGAATGTGGATGTGAATGTACATCCGGCGAAGATGGAGCTTCGGTTTCATAATCAGCAGGAGGTCTACAATCAGGTGTATGCGGCGGTGAATCAGGGGCTTCATGCGGAAGAATTGATTCCGCATGTGGAGCTTGAGGTTCCAGATACTTCCCGTGCGGGTAACTGCGGGAATGGTGTGAAGAACGCTGGATCGGCGCTTCCCTTTGAGGAACTTGCACATAGATCGGGCATTCAAGAATCACGTGCTGCAGATAGGCAGATGCAGGATAATCCGGTTCAGGGAAAAGCAGCGAAATCTCCCCTTCTCCCGCCGTCAGAGCGGAACCTTGATTACTTCATGGAGAAGATGAGGGAACGTGTCAAAGCGTATCACAGCCAGCGCTCATCTGCCGAGGTGATGGACAAGGGCGGGATATTTAAACCGGAGATCCAGGTGGACAGGATCCGTGAAGCGGCAGAATATGGTAAGAATCTGCAGATCTCAGAAAAGACGGAAGCTTCTTTGAGCCAGGCAGAGGAAGGCTTGAAGAAAGAGAATAGCGGACAGACAGAAGAACCCAGGCAGTTGAATCTGTTTGAAGAGAAGTTACTGACGAGAGAGGCGAAGGATGAGTACCATCTGATTGGACAGGTCTTCGAGACTTATTGGCTGGTGGAATACCGTGATAATCTCTACATCATTGACCAGCACGCGGCTCATGAGAGGGTCTTATACGAACGGACCTTAAAGAGCATGAAGTCAAGGGAGTTCACCTCTCAAATGATCAGTCCGCCGATCATCCTGGACTTGAGCATGCAGGAGGCGGAGCTTCTGAGGCAGTATATGGATCAATTTACCCGGATCGGGTTCGAATTCGAGGAATTCGGGCAGGAATCTTTCGCGGTTAGGGCGGTTCCTGATAATCTGTTCAGTATCGCCAAGAAGGATTTGCTGCTGCAGATGCTTGACAGCCTGTCGGATGAAATCAGCCGGAATCTGTCGCCGGAGTTGGTCGACGAGAAGGTGGCTTCTATGTCCTGCAAGGCGGCGGTGAAGGGGAATATGAGGCTTTCCGCCGCAGAGGTCGATACGCTGATCGGTGAACTTCTGACTCTTGAGAATCCCTACCACTGTCCGCACGGGAGACCGACCATTATCGCCATGAGCCGCCGGGAATTAGAGAAGAAATTTAAAAGGATTGTGTGAGCATGGAGCATAACAGTAAGAAACCAGTGGTAGTCCTGACAGGCCCTACGGCCGTTGGGAAGACGAAAGCGTCTATCGGGCTTGCCGGGGCGATCGGCGGGGAGATCATTTCCGCGGATTCTATGCAGGTTTATAAGCATATGGATATCGGTTCTGCCAAGATCCGCCCGGAGGAAATGAACGGGATTCCCCACTATCTGGTGGATGTGTTAGAACCGTGGGAGGAATTCCACGTGGTACGATTCCAGCAGATGGCGAAATCAGCAATGGAGAAGATCTATGCCAACCAGCATATTCCGATCATCGTCGGCGGTACGGGATTTTATATCCAGGCGCTTCTGTATGATATTGATTTCACAGAAAACGACGGGGATGACGGCTATCGGCAGGCGCTTGAAGAAGAGGCAAGGGAACATGGGGCGCAGGCGCTTCACGACCGCTTACGCAGGGTCGATCCGGCGGCGGCTGATCAGATCCATGCCAATAATGTGAAACGTGTGATCCGTGCCCTGGAATTCTATCATCAGACGGGGGAGCAGATTTCCAGGCATAATGAGAAGGAGCGGCAGAAAGAATCCCCCTATGAATTCGTCTATTTTGTGCTGAATGACGACCGGAAGCGCCTCTATGACCGGATTGACAGGCGGGTGGATCAGATGCTTGCCGAGGGACTTGTAGACGAGGTGAAGGCCTTGCAGGATATGGGATGCACCAGAGATATGGTATCCATGCAGGGGCTTGGATATAAGGAGATTCTGGCTTATCTTTGCGGGGAGTTGAGTCTTGAAGAGGCAGTTTATCTGCTGAAACGGGATACCAGACATTTTGCTAAGAGACAGATTACCTGGTTTAAGAGGGAGAGAGAAGTAATCTGGATCAGCAAGGGAGATTATGAATACGATGAGGACAGGATTCTTGAAGATATGCTGAGATATATCCGAGAGAAGCATTTGTAGGGAAGATAAGGGGAGTACTACGATGAGAAGATTATTTAAGAGCAAATTTATCAAGAAAATGAATACGCTGCTGAAGGTCTATTCGCATTCCCATAATGCGGAGGCGACCTACAAAGAGCTGCTGAATCTAAAGCCGCTGATCCGGAATCAGGGGGAGGAATCGCTCTTTGAGCTGAACCGTGCGTCCCTTCTCTATGATATGAAGCAGTATAAGGAGGCGGCGGAGATTATTATGCATATCCAGCCGCTGAACCCGGAATTCGACGCCAAATGTGCGGTCGTCAGGACGAAGATCCTGGATTCGTGGAGGTAATTTTATTAAGGAAGAAGAGGAATTGACATGTTGAATGATCATAAGATAGATATGGCTTCTCTGTATGAAGAGATGGGCGTGCGACGAGAGGTTCTGGAATTCGGACGTAAGATGGAGGATGGGCTTAAGGATCGTTTTGCTGCCATTGACGAGACGGCGGAGTATAACCAGCTCAAGGTAATCCATGCCATGCAGAAGAATCAGGTCAGCGAGGGATGCTTCCACTATGCCAGCGGTTACGGCTATAACGATGCGGGACGCGACACGCTGGAGGAGGTGTATGCTTCTGTATTTCATACAGAAAGCGCATTGGTGCGCCCGCAGATCACCTGTGGAACCCATGCGCTGGCGCTGGCGCTGAGTGCGAATTTACGGCCCGGAGACGAGCTGCTGTCACCGGTCGGCAAGCCTTATGATACCCTGGAGGAAGTAATCGGGATCCGCCCGTCTAAGGGTTCTCTTGCGGAATATGGAGTATCCTATTCCCAGGTAGAGCTTCTTGCGGACGGAACCTTTGATTATGAAAATATCCGCAGAGCGATCCATGAGAAGACGAAGATGGTGACGATCCAACGGTCCAAGGGCTACCAGACCAGGCCGAGCTTCTCTGTGAAGCAGATCGGTGAGCTGATTCATTTTGTCAAGGAGATCAGGCCGGACATCATCTGCATGGTGGATAATTGTTACGGGGAATTTGTGGAGACAAGGGAGCCAAGTGATGTGGGTGCGGATCTGGTGGTCGGGTCGCTGATCAAGAACCCGGGCGGCGGATTAGCTCCGATTGGAGGATATATCGCGGGCAGGAAGGACCTGATCGAAGCGTGCGGGTACCGCCTGACTTCCCCGGGGCTTGGGAAAGAGGTGGGCGCGTCCCTTGGAGTGATGCAGTCCTTCTATCAAGGGCTGTTTCTTGCACCTACGGTGACGGCAAGCGCGCTGAAGGGAGCCATTTTCGCGGCAAATATCTATGAAAGTCTTGGGTATCCGGTGGTGCCTAATAGTACCGAGAGCAGGCATGATATTATCCAGGCAGTGACATTTGGGAAGCCGGAGGGAGTGATTGCCTTCTGTAAGGGGATCCAGGCGGCGGCGCCGGTGGATTCCTTCGTGACGCCGATTCCATGGGCGATGCCGGGATACGACAGCGACGTGATCATGGCGGCAGGGGCGTTCGTGCAGGGATCGTCCATCGAGCTGAGTGCGGACGGGCCGATTAAGCCTCCTTATGCGGTGTATTTCCAGGGCGGGCTTACATGGCCCCATGCGCGGCTTGGGATATTGATGTCGCTTGAGTATCTGGTGAGGGAAGGTGTGGTTGTGTTATGAGGCAAATCTCAAGTATGTGGGATTTTCCGGTTATGGATGGGGTTGATTTTCAGGATGCCAACCGTGTGCACCCACTTATGAACTGCGAAAAGAACTTCCGGATTCTGCAATAAAAGAAAAGCTGCTTAATTGTCTGCCGGAGAATAAAAAGGATTGCAGTGATTTTGAGTTAAATTGTTACTATATCATGTTTGGGAAGAAGATCAGGATGAAGGATGAATGAGAAGGATTGGAATTATCGGAGGCGGAGCGGCAGGTATAGCGGCGGCGGTCACGGCGGCAAGAAATGACCGGCAGGCGAAGGTATTTATTCTGGAGCAGAAGGATCGAATCGGCAGGAAGATTCTCGCGACGGGGAACGGACGCTGCAATCTGACCAACTGTCAGATCGGCAGTTCTTGTGTGGTGTCGTGTTATCATGGTGAGAATCTTGCAGCCGTGGGCGAAGTGCTTCGGCAGTTTGGATATAAGGATACATGGAGATTCTTCGAATCCCTGGGACTTGTGATGAAGACGAGGGGAGACTATGTCTATCCCCGCTCAGATCAGGCAGCGACAGTGCTGGAGCTTCTGAATCTGGAATTAAAACGTCTTGGCGTTGAGATTCACTGCGGTGTACATGTTCAATCAGTTATTCGGGATGGGAAAGCCTTTGGAATCCGCGCGGAACGAAGCTTTCATGCAGACAGGATCATCCTGGCCTGCGGAGGAAAAGCGGCATCCGCATTGGGTTCTGACGGGAGCGGTTATCCGTTGGCAAAGGCCTTCGGACACAGTATCGCGCCGGTTGTGCCGGCGCTGGTACAGCTTAAGGTAAAGCCCCACCCATTTGCCAAGGCATCCGGTGTCCGCACCGACGCCAGGGTTACGGCGCTGATCGATGGCGCACCGGCCGCAGAGGATACCGGAGAATTGCAGATCACGGCGTATGGGATATCCGGAATTCCGGTGTTCCAGATCAGCCGCCACATTGCATTGGGGTTATATCAGAAGAAGCGTGCAGAGGTGGAGATTGACCTTATGCCGGAGTATACGAAAGAAGAACTGTCAGGATTGCTTGTGAAGATAACAGAAAACCGGGCGGATCTGACGATCGGGGAGTGCCTGGCAGGAATATTTAACCAGAAGTTGATTCCGCGGATCCTGGAACAGGCAGGAGTGCGGATGCAGACGAGCGTGTCGGAACTGGGCAGGCATAAGCTTAACAGGATCGCAGATCGGTGTAAGAAGATTCGTCTTACGATCCAGGATACGAATGGTTTTGAGAATGCACAGGTGTGCGCCGGCGGAGTGCGGATGGATGAGGTAGACCCGCGGACGATGGAGTCGAAGAAGCGGAAGGGCATCTATCTTGCGGGAGAACTGTTGGATGTAGATGGAATCTGCGGGGGATATAATCTGCATTGGGCGTGGGCAACCGGGTGTATTGCGGGGAAGGCGGCTGTTAGCAGCAGGTGTATGTGATATGTGTTGATTATCAGGGAAATATCATGACCATGATAAAGGATGATTTTCTCATCAGCATCCGGTTTCTTGTGAAAGAGAACTCAGAGTATACTATAGTAAAAATATGTCAGGAGGAACACCCGAATGGATATCGTATTAGAAACAGACCGATTGTATTTACGCGAGATGAATCAAGGTGATATGGAAGCTTTATGCAGGATCCTCAAGGATCCGGAGGTGATGTATGCTTATGAAGGAGCGTTTACCGATGAAGAGGTGCAGGAGTGGCTTGACAGACAGATTGCCCGGTATCAGAAATGGGGTTTTGGATTATGGGCAGTCATTTTGAAGGAGACAGACGAGCTGATCGGACAGTGCGGTCTGACCATGCAGCCCTGGCAGGACAGGGAAGTGCTTGAGATCGGATATCTCTTCTGCCGGCAATACTGGCATAGGGGTTACGCCACAGAGGCAGCCAGGGGGTGTAAGAAATATGCGTTTGAAGAGCTTGGAGCCGATGAAGTCTGTTCGATCATAAGGGATACGAATACGGCTTCCCAGAATGTAGCAGTAAGGAATGGTATGGTTAAGAAGGATTGCTGGACAAAGCATTACCGCGGTGTAGATATGCCGCATAACCGCTATGTGGTTACACGGACAGATTGACTTTTTATTTACGTCTATTTTTAATTATGCTGAATAGTTTGTTGGTTATCATCATAGCCAGAAGAATCCACCAATAGAATTCTCCGCTTTTTTGTCCGGTTCTGATACTCCGGAAAAAATAGAGAGTTAAGGCAAAACTTCCGGCAAATAGTCTTGACGGTCTTAAAGGCCGCAATTATACTGTAGATTAAGAATTGAAAGGGAATCGGGTATATGTAGATGATCACAAAAGAAGCTGTCAACCAGGCGATTGATTATATATTACAGCATATCGAAGAAGAACTGACGCTTGAGGATGTGGCAGGATACTGCCATTTCTCCAAGTATTATTTCAGCCGTCTTTTTAAGGAGCAGACGGGAGAGAGCGTCTATGGTTTTATCAAGAGGGTGAAGCTTGAACAGAGTGCGTTCCGCCTCAAGACGGAACGGGATCGCCGGATTACAGAGATTGGAGCGGATTACGGCTATAGTTCGTCGAATTACAGTTCGGCATTTAGGCAGCATTATCGGATGGCCCCTATTGATTTCCGAAAGAAGAGTTACCGGCGTTCCATGGAGCATCCCTTTTTCCATCACGAAAGCTGGCAAACGGAATCTTTTGAAATGTGTGACAGTAAGATCACGATTGAAGAGATACCGGATCATTATGTGATCTATGAGAGACGTTTCGGCAATTATGAGAATCTGAGAAGAAACTGGGATACATTTATCCATAAATACCGGGAGTATATCACAGAGGAAACGCTTCTTTTAGAGCGGACCTATGACGATCCCGCGGTGACGTCTGCCGGACACTGCCTGTATGACATCTGTATGAGCGTTGAGGAAGATTGTCCGCTTGGACATACGGCGAAGATCCGGGGCGGGAGATGTATCGTGTATCATTTCAAGGGATATGCGAAACAAATCTATGCGGCATACCAGACCATATTTCTGGTGTGGCTGCCGAGAACATCCTATGAATTGGACGCGGCGAAAAGCTTGTTTGACATCTATCATGAGGTGGACAGCGAGACAATGTATATGGAGCTTGATATCTGTGTTCCTATAAAATAGTAGGCAAGAATTCAGAAGTATATAATCAGATTCTTTCTTATAATGAATGAGATCAGTAAATGGATTCATGATAAGGAGGAATTTTTTTATGGACTTAGTGCAGATGAAGCAGAACACGGCAAAGATAATCTTAAGATTCGCGATACCGGCGATCATATCTATGATTCTCACATCACTGATCACGATTGCGGATGGATTCTTCATCGGGAATTATGTGGGGAAGGAGGGAATCGCGGCAGTCAATCTGGGACTTCCGATCATATACTTGTATCTGGGAGTGGGCCTGATGGTTTCCATCGGAGGTGTAGCGATCGCCGGAATGGCGCTTGGGTCCGGTGATCGGAATACGAGCAACCAGGTATTCAGACAGACAATCCTGACGACTCTTGTACTCTCAGCGCTTATCAGCTGCACCATGATCTTCTGTTTTCAGCCGATGATGAATATTCTGCATGCAGATGGACAGGTGAGTAGTTATTTTAAAGACTACTATCAGATCATGCTTCTGGAGCTGCCGGTGATGGTGGTTAATTCTTCTTTGGGAATGTTCATCCGGGGAGAAGGGAATCCAGAGTATTTCATGAAGGTCAGTGTGCTGAATGTGGCGCTGAATATCCTATTAGATTATGTATTCGCGGATCGGATGCATATGGGAGTTGCCGGGATTGCCGTTGCGTCTCTTCTTGCGGCATTGGCTTCTCTTTGCTGTATTCTGTATTTTTTCGTCAGAAAAGCGAAAGTCTACCGTCTGGGGCGGTTTCATTTTTCTGTAAGAATCTGTGTACAGGCGATTCTTAACGGAAGTTCGGAGTTTATTGGGGAGATGTCCACGGGGATAGCCATGTTTGCCTATAATTTTGTGATTATGAGAAGGATTGGGGCAGACGGCGTGACTGCATTTACGATCGTTGGATATGTGGCGTATGCCTTCAGTATGGTTATCGTCGGATTCGGACAGGGAGCAAGCCCGCTGATCAGTTTCGCCTATGGTGCGGATGAGAAGCTGCTTGCTGCTGATATCCGGAAATGTACGAACCGGTATGTGTTTGGCGCGGGCGCTGCCGTATTCCTTCTGATGGCGGCAGGAATGGAGTGGTACAGCGGTATATTTGTGCAGAATGAGAATGTGGAAGAGATGGTGCGGTCCGGAATGCTGATCTTCATGCTCTCATTCTTCTTTTCCGGCGTGAATTCTATCACTTCGTTTTATTTTACCGCGACGGGGAGGGCATTCGAGTCGGCTGTGATCTCGGCGCTAAGGGGACTGATTGTGTTGCTGATCTGTATCTTCACACTTCCGTATCTCTTTGGCATGACGGGAGTGTGGATGGCGGCTCCGGTGACAGAGGCTGTGACACTTGGAGTAACGGTATCCTTCCTGCACTTCCGAGACGGTTCAGACAGATACGCGCGCTCGCAGCGCTGATTCGTGTAAATCCTATCATAAGCCCCGTCTGTAACGGGGCCTGATTAATGCCGTATTACATGTTCTGCTATATCACAGAAACGGTAAAAGATATAAATATAGACATCTATGATCTTAAGTCTGTGATCAGTTCCGCCTGAAATGCTTTCTCCAGCTCAGGTCAAAAGTGATGCTGAATTTCGCACTTGTTCCGCTCAATACGAAGGAATCGCTCAGATCCCTCTCTTTTGCTTCATTCAAAGCGTCAAGTGAATTTTTTAAGGATTCAAATCTCTTCGTAAATTTTACGTCCATACTCTCTGATATCCTCCATTAATAATATGTTCGTACAAGTATCGAGATCTACCAGATCTACGGTATACAGGGTTGGTATGTTCTCGATATCTTCTGATAGCCGGTCAAAATCTTGGATTCCGGATACGGCGATATCAATGTCGCTGCGTTCTCTGGCAGTTCCTTTCGCTCTTGAACCGTATAAGATTACCTTTTTTACAGAATGTCTCCGGCAAATTTCCGTTACTGTATGAATTACTTCTTCTGCGCTCATAGATACCTCTCCATTTATCGTACCTTAATGGACAGAGTCCATCCTTCTTTCTCAATTATAGGCTAACCGGATATATTTTACAAGAAGAAGCTTTGTTTCCTGAAAAAGTATGGTATAATTGGATAACATGGAGGTGAAGGAAATGGGGTTAAGATTAATCCCTGCTTATGGGCATGTGCCAGAAGTGGAGCAGCTTTTTACAGAATATACGCAGATGTTAATCGCCGGTGATCCGGCCTTTCAGGAGTATCTTGATATTCAGAATTACGACGGGGAGTTAGAGCATCTGGAAGATAAATACGGACAGCCTGCCGGCCGGCTGTACCTGGCATATTATGATGAGAAATTGGCCGGATGTATCGGGTTAAGGAAGATTGACGGAGAGAATTGTGAGATGAAGCGGTTGTATGTAAGACCGGAGTTTCGCGGTAAACGTATCGGGAATCAGTTGATCCGGCGGATCATAGAAGATGCGCGGGAGATCGGATATTCTTATATGCTGTTGGATACGCTGCCGTTTCTTGAGAGTGCGGTCCGCCTTTACAGGAAATATGGGTTTTATGAGATAGACAGCTATAATGACAGTCCGATGGATGCGTCCATCTATATGAAGATGGAATTGTAAAGATTCAGATTTTAAGGTTGTGATGAGAATGAATAAGACGTTTAATTCAGATGGATATTGTGATCCGGAGTTACATTATATGGTTGATATATCCAGCCGCTTAGAAGAAATAAAAGATATGATAGATACCGAAAAGTATTTTACGGTTAATCGTGCCAGACAATATGGCAAGACTACGATATTATTTGCCCTGACAGATTATTTGAAGGATGAATATGAGGTCGTGTACCTGGATTTTCAGACTATGAGTTCTCTGGCGTTTGAAAGTGAGCAGTCGTTTGTTGCAGCTTTTTCAGAAGAATTGTTGGATCTGGTCGATGAATTTCCAGAGGGTATTGAAGAGAAACTCTCAGCTTTTGCAGATCGATCAGCGCAGATTAATTCGCTTCAAGCACTTTTCAAAGTCATGAAGAGCTGGTGCAAAGAGTCTGAAAAGAGAATTGTCCTGATTATTGATGAGGTAGATACTGCTGCAAATAATCAAGTGTTTGTCGATTTTCTGGCACAGCTTAGGGCATGCTATTTGAAGAGAAGAAGAATACGCACATTCCAGTCCGTAATTCTTGCAGGAGTCTATGATGTGCGCAGTATCAGAGGAAAGATTCGTCCAGATGAAATCTATAAGGAAAATAGTCCATGGAATGTTGCGGCAGATTTCCTTGTGGATATGAGTTTTTCAAGTAAAGATATCGTTGGAATGCTTGAGCAATATGAGATGGACCATCATACCGGCATGGATCTGGCTGAGATTGCGAACCTACTCTATGACTATACATCTGGTTATCCTTATCTGGTGTCACGGCTCTGTAAATTAATGGATGAACGGATTGCAAGGGCGATGGGATCGGAAGATAGAAGCAATATATGGACAAAGGCGGGATGTTTGTCTGCGGTAAAGATGCTATTGGAAGAAAATAACCCTTTGTTTGATTCATTGATAAACAAACTGTATCAATTTCTGGAATTGA
>Ga0137308_100148_pt1 | contig 130466 bp, 120 predicted proteins | sample Inofrocosms_June_FD_97181 | JGI IMG/M metagenome (GOLD analysis project Ga0137308, IMG submission 97181) | Mouse cecal microbial communities from Vienna, Austria - N-Acetylneuraminic and N-Acetylglucosamine D2O microcosms_June | ecosystem: Host-associated > Mammals > Digestive system > Large... | reverse complement strand
CGCCGTCTGTCTCACCGTTGCCTTATTCTCAATAATATAATATGCGATCTCTACTGCCCTTTCCTCAATATAATCCTTCATTTATAAACCCCTGCACTCATTGTTTTTACAATGTATGCAGAGGTTTATTTTCATATTCCTTTTTTAGCAAACACAGTTTCAAGCATATCCCGATCTGAATAATCTTATCCCTGAGTTCCTTTCTGATCTGTGAATCACAACCCAGATCAAACCGAAGCAATCGTAATAAGCTCCACTTTGGGTTCAAATCCCGGTACTCCCGCCGGCGGTGCTCCCATATGAATATCACCACTGTTGATTACAATCAGCTCTCCGTCCATTACACGGTTCTTCTTTCCATTTACAGTGAATTCAGCATTTCCAAGCAACATCAGGTTCAATTCAATATCCTTATGCCAACGCAGCGGTACATAACATCCTTCATCCCTGAGCGTCCAGCTCACAAATACCTGGCCACCTTTCTTACATCCCCACAATCAGTCCGTCAAGGTTCATCCGGGGCAGTCCTGTCAGATACCATTCATCGTTGATCCCGTGTACTTGTCCGATGATAACCATATGTAGCCATTCTGCCGCCTCCCGTATAAAACACCATACAAAACCGTGAGCGACCACATTATATTTTTGAAAAAAACAGGCGTAATAAATAGTTTATATTCTTTCCTTTTTGAGTTCTTCATATGCAATACGTTCTCTGGTAAATCCCTGACCATTCACCTCGTTAATCTGATTAATGGTAAGAAATGCAAACGGATCTGTTTCACAGACCATCTCTTTCAAAGCAAATAGTTTGTGTCTTGGAATCACACACATAATTGCTTTTTGTTCTTCACCGCTATATCCCGTCTGTATGTGAAAAAGAGTCACTCCGGCTTCTATGTCCTGCAATATTTTTCCCTGAATCTTTTTATACTCTCTTGAAATAATCATCACCTGCATAGAGACCTTTCCATTCGGAACAACCTTATCAATCACAACCGTTGCCAGAAGAGTCAGTATAATCCCATAAAGTATTTGCTCCATATCAGAGAAAGATGCCTGTATGCCTAAAACTACAAAATCTACCATATATACCGTGACGCCGACTGAAAGGGAAGTTTTTTTGTTTGCTATCATGGCAATAATATCCGTTCCCCCCGTCGATCCTCCGACCCTTACCACAATCCCCATACTAACGCCTACAAGAAGTCCTCCAAAAATGGCAGACAACAGTATATTGTCTGTCATAGTTGTGATTCCTGGAATTTTCTGTAACATTTCAAGAAATAAGGGATAGATAAATGTACTCAATAAAGTTTTCTTTACGAATCCTTTTCCCAGAATAAACCATGCTATGATAAGCAATATACTGTTCAAGCTAAAGACGATGATTGAAGTCCGAATTCCCCAAAAATGATTCCCGGCAATGCCTAAGCCGGTGGCTCCTCCCATCGGAATCCCTGCCGGAACAATAAAAGCAACCACGGCAAGCGCCAATATTGCATTCCCGGCTGCAACGCCCAATAAATTCATTAATTTTTCGCTGGTGTTCTTTTTCATTTTATCATCATCTCTATAATCTTCTTATTCGTTTCTTTCATTCCTTCCTTGCCGAGTATTCCTATATTTTCAATCGTCCGATCGATTCCTTCCGCCACAATTCCTTCCCCCGCGCAGAATTCCTGTTCATTCAGATACATATAATACCCGACAATTCCTGCTTCTACAGATGATGCGATTTTTGCTGCGCAAGACGCTTTTGCGCCGTCACAGACTATGCCAGATACGATTGCAAGCGCATTCACGACCGTATGCTTGATTTCCTCATATCCGCCTCCATGCAGATAAGCGATTCCCGCTCCTGCGGCGGCGCCTGCGCTGACCGCCCCGCAATATGCAGATAATGTCCCGATTCCTGCTTTTATATAAATAGCCGTAAGATTTGACAACAATAATGCCCGATAGATCTTCTCGATATCACAGTTCAGACTTTCTCCATAAACCAATACCGGAACAGAACAGGTAATGCCTTGATTGCCGCTTCCTGAATTGATCACGACCGGCAATCCGCAGCCGTTCATTCTTGCATCAGAACCGGCTGCTGCCATCGCTTTTGCGCGTACTTGCACAGAATCACCTTCCATTTTAAGCAGTATACTTCCGATATTTGCCCCATAATTTCCGCGTATACCTTCCCTGGCAATCTTCATATTGCATTCTATCTGTTTATCCAGGGTTTCTTTCACATCTTCAATATCTGCACATCGGACAAATTCCCATATATTCTCCATGGAAAGAACGTCCCTGTTCGCTTTTTCTATTTTCTCATCTTTCAAATCGTCACGGATGAGTTCCCAGTTCTTTTCTATCTGAACAATATTGGTATGATAATCTGTAATCCTGACGCATGCCTGGGAATGTTCCTTATAAACACATACGGACAAATCAAATGTACGCCCTGTCTCCTGATATTCAACTTTGATATCTGCCTGTCCCAAATAACCTTTAATACGCTCTATGTCCTCCGACTCTATCTCCGAAAGAACTTCTAGTTTTTTGTTCTCATTTCCGCAGACAACGCCGGCTGCGGCTGCGGCCTCTATTCCTCTTAAACCTCCGGTATTCGGAACAACAACGCTTTTTACGTTTTTAATAATGCTTCCGCTTGCCTTTACTACAACCTTTTCCGGCAATTCCCCTAATACCGCCCTTGCTTTTGCGGCCGCATAAGAAATCGCGATCGGTTCCGTGCATCCCATGGCTGTAACCAGTTCTTCTTTCAGAATCTGCACATATATCTGATAAATATTATCCTCTCTTTTCATTATCACATCTCCACTTCAAAAATGCTTTATAGCCTTTCACCGCCTGATAAATATCTGATTTACTGCTCACTTCATATGGAGCATGCATATTCAGCACCGCCACGCCTGAATCAACAACATCCATGCCGTAATTAGCCATAATATATGCGATCGTACCGCCTCCCCCGATATCTACTTTACCCAATTCCGCAAATTGGTATGCCACCCCGGCTTCTTCCATGATTCGGCGTATTTCTCCCAGATATTCGGCGTTCGCGTCATTAGACCCACTTTTACCATGGCTTCCTGTAAATTTATTAAATGCAAGCCCCTTCGTTAGATATGCAGCGCTGCGCTTTTCAAACACTTCTTCAAATTGCGGATCATACGCCGCGCTCACATCGGAAGAAAGCATTTTTGAATTTGCGAGCGCTCTTCTCACCTTAATGTCCGACTCTCCTTCTGTCAAAGCAATCAACTCAGCTACCACATTTTCAAAAAAACGGGAATGCATTCCTGTCGCGCCGACGCTTCCGATTTCCTCTTTGTCCACTAACAGACAGCACGCCGTACGACTGCTGTCTTCTACACTCAACATAGCCATGATAGAAGTAAATGCACAGATACGGTCGTCCTGCCCGTATGCCAGTATCATACTGCGGTCAAATCCTATATCTCTCGCCTTTCCTGACGGTACAATTTCCAGTTCCGCAGAAGCAAAATCTTCTTCGCTAATCCCATAAGTTTCCTCCAGGATTTTCAGAACATTGGCTTTCACCGTTTCTTTTTCTTCTTTCAAGTTCTCATCCCGTTCAATCGGACAATTTCCAACCAGGATATCCAGTTTTTCTCCTTCGATGACTTCTCCCGCTTTCTTTTCCAGTTGCTTTGAAGCCAGATGGACCAGCAGATCCGTAATGACAAATACTGGTTCATCTTCTCTTTCGCCGATACTGATATTCACACAGCTTCCGTCTTTCTTGACAACCACTCCATGAAGCGCTAACGGCTGCGTTACCCACTGGTATTTTTTTATGCCCCCGTAATAGTGTGTGTCCAGATATGTAAAATCATCTTTTTCATAAAGCGGATTCTGTTTTATATCAATTCTCGGAGAGTCGATGTGGGCGCCAAGAATATTCATGCCTGCCGAGATCGGCTCTGCTCCCATTCTAAAGAGCACAATACATTTTTTCATGCAGACAGCATAAATTTTTTCCCCTTTCTGGATCTGTCTCTCTTCTGACAGATATTCCTCAAGATTATGATATCCCGCCTTTTCTGCCAGCTCTGCCGCCAGTTCCACACATTCTCTTTCCGTTTTCCCTTTATCCAGCCAGGACTTATATAATTCACAGATTTTATGAAGTTCTTCTTTCTCCTTTGCACTATATGTCAGCCAGATATTCTTATTCTCCATCTTTATCATTTCTCCTTATATTTACTCCATCAGTACCGTTACATTGTCGAATTGACTGGCCGCCTCTTCGATCTTAGCTCTGTTTCCAAGAACGCAGACGGTTCCCTCTTTTGCAAAGCTCTCCATCGTCTGACGCCTGTTTTTCAAATCTTCTTCCGACGCCTTTAACAACCCTTCTCTGACCTTTGCCCTGACCTGCGGTCCTTCCTGCCTCAGATACCAGGAATCCATTCGTTTTGCCTGTACATATGTTTTGGGAGTCCGGTCATATCCGGCAACTGCGCCAATCTTATAATTCAGAAGCTCCTGCTCTCCTAATTCAAGATCTTTCAGCCAACTTGAAGTGCTGCGGAAGGCTTCTATCGTCCTTTTTACATTCGGATCTCGATAGGAGCTCATGGTCCAGCTTTGATTTGGGAGTACAGACATCTGGCAGCCGTAAGCCCCTCCTTCAGCGCGGATCTTTGCCCACAGATAATCGAAGCTCACCATTCTGCCAAGAAGATAATCCTCACCGGTATATTCCCCGATTCCTCCAAGCGCAACATAGGATACCTCCGACGGAATGATAAATGCCTCTGATTTTCCGGGAAGCAATTTATCCTGATACCATCCGGGTTCCCTTTCCCTTGCACTGCCGCAGAACCCGGAAACTGCGATCAACTGGCGGAAATCGCCGTAAGCTTTCTCTGTGCCTGTAAAACTCATCACCAGATTAGATTTACGGCAAAGCTTCTCCTGAATTTCCTTAAGTTCCCGGATAATCTGCCCCTGGTCTGCGTCAAAGTTCTTCAGAAGCTTTCCTAGGAACTGATAATAGTGAATTCCGTTATAGCGTTCCCTTGCCGCTCCTTCCGGCATATAGTGTGCGGCCGCACGTCCGGACGCATAGCTGTTCCCACTGGTAACAAATCCCCTTTCCAGTTCCATCCTGCTCTGCCTGATCCTTTTCAGAATAATCTCCGGATGCTCCAGAATGGTATCATACAGCAGCTCTTCCCCCAGTTTTACCGCTCTCAGGAGATTCTGTTCCAGACAGCTGATATCCATCACAAACTTGAGTTCCACATGCCGAAGGTCATCTGCTTTGGTGTACGCTTCCAGATAAGCCCTTACATTTCCAAGCCACATATTCTTTTCAACCACTAATTCTTCCAGGCTATGCTTTCTCGTAGGAAGGTCCCCCAAAAGTTCCGAAAGCAGCTTCGCATAAGGGACTTTCTCCGGCTCCAGATCACTGATATCAAAATAGCAGCTTTGATATGCCACCCCTTTTGAAGGGATCTCTTGCTTCAAATATGTAATACCGGATTCTTCCTCTATCCTTGTGAGCGCCTCTTTCTTAGGAATCAGATCATCCGCAGACAGACCCGGCAGGTCTTCTGTCTCTTCTTCCTGCCCCTTCTCTTCGGCCTTTTCAAGAGGTTCCAGGAAAACCTCTGCCTCATAATCATTTTCCAGGAGGATTTCCCTCAGAAGTGATTCAAAGTATCCTTCCTTTACAAGGGTTCTCATCTTCATATATGTTTCTTCAAATTCTATCATCTCGCAAGGTCCGGTTCCCTGCGCCCATCCACCGGCAATATCCAGTACATATTCTATTCCCTCCGGCTGGCTCCCGCCTTTTTCCCTCATCCAAAATTCCAGACGGTTGATCGCCGAAACCAATACCTCTTCTCCGATTCCTTCTCTGCAAAGTCTGTCCGCCTGTTCTGTGATAACCGTTTTCAACCGTCCTGCAGTTTCTTTGTCTGTATTCTTTATTTTAACGGCAAGATAGGGCTGTCTGATACCATCCATGATAAAATACTGAATCTCCGGGATTCCCAGGCTCTGAATAAGCCCTTTCTTCATCGGCGCCTCGTCTTCCCCCATAATCGCCTGCATAAGAATATAGACTGCATTCATACGTTCCCGGTTGTCAAAATCACCCAGACTATAGGTGCATGACGCAAACACACCCTGATCGCCGAACTTCTCCTTATCATACAGCTTATTTCGGATTCCCCTTACGGGTTTCTGCAGCATAACCGGCTTCGCAGGTTCTGAGCGTTTCATTTTTCCCAGATAAACTTTGTCAATATACTCAAACAGTTGTTCCGTATTCATTCTCCCATATAGAACAATACAGCAGTTGGAAGCATTATAAAATGTCCTGTAATATTCCAGAAATTCCTCATAAGACAGTGCGGGAATCGTATCCGGAAATCCTCCTGAAACAAAACGATAAGCCGTTTCCGGAAACATTGCCTTAGACATTTCATCCTCTAATATGTTGTCCAGGGACGAGAAAACTCCCTTCATCTCATTATAGACAACGCCGTTAATCTCCGGAGCTTTTCCGTCTTCGCACTGAAAATGCCAGCCCTCCTGTTCAAAGATCTCTTTATCCGTAAGAACATTCGGACAAAATACCGCGTTTAGATAAATGTCCATCAGATTCATAAAATCCTTCTCATTCTCTGTGCAAAAGGGATATACCGTATGATCCGGGTATGTAATTGCATTTACGAATTCTGCCATGGAATGTTTCATCAGATTGACGAACATAGTTTTATCCGGATATCTGCGGGAACCGTTCAGCACAGAATGCTCCAGAATATGGAAAACTCCCGTGCTGTCCTTTGGTATGGTCCGAAATCCAACCAGAAAGCTCTTTTTAACGTCCTGATTGTCTATGACGATGACCTGCGCTCCGGTTGACAAGTGCTCCATCTGAATAACATCTCCTTCGACCTCCCGCACATACTTCTTTTCTTTAACTTCAAATCCATAGATTTTTTCCCCGATTTCCATATCCGTTCCCTCTTAATACATGAATTCTGTAATCTTCTCTTTTATTTCCTCAACTTCCATCACGCCTACGTTCTCAAACTTCTTTTCACCGTCTTTGTAAAATTGAACGGTTGGAACCGCAAAAATACGATTCTCTTTGCCAAGCTTCGGATAATCTGTGGTGTTCACTTTCACGATATTGATAAACGGAAGCTCCGCGTCTAACTCTTCCAAAATACGGGAAAAGGCTTTACACGGTACGCATGTTGCGGAAAAGAAATCCACGATCACGAACCCTTCCTTAATCTGCTCCTTAAAACTCTCATCATCCGCATATTGAATTGCCATCTACTTTTCCTCCTTAAAAAAATTCTCTGTCACGTATTCTTTTACCTTATTGTAATAATAATTTACATAAAACATAATTTCCGAATATTCATAAGTATTGATTTTTTCTGCATTTTCTTTCGTTTCATGCCAGAATTTCACGTACTCTTCCATATCGTCCCGGTATTGCTCCATCGTATATCTGACGCCGTCTTTTTCTGCGTATTCCCGCCCCAGAAGATAGCCGCAGAGCCTGTCCCATGAATCGTTCTGCACGCTTGCGAATAATTCATGATAGCTTGAGAACGGCATCTTCCCTTCAAAGTCCTCTGGCGTCATGGTTTCCAGATTCAACCCCTGTTCTCTGGAGATTACCTTCAATCTCTTAATTTCATGATCTGTCATTTCTTTCCAGTCAGCCTTCTTAAGATCGAACGTACTGGCCTCAAATACTTTGTCCATCACATATTGGACGGCTTCGTATCCCTCATTTTCCGCAATCTTTTTTTTCTGCTCCCGGATCAGACGAGCCTCATATTGTTCTACATCGCTCACTCCTTCAATTCCAAGAGCTTCTATCATCCCGTCCGTGATCACAGGAATCTTTTTTTGCTGAATGGAACGGACCGTTACGGTCACTTTCTCCCCGTCGACGTCCAGCACACCGGCCACTCCTTTTTTCAGCCCGACGCACATCGCTTCCAGCTTCTTGTGAAAGAACCCCTGTCCTACCATGATTTTCAGGTTCTCTCTGCTAAAAAACGGATTTACCGATTCCATGTCGCATACAATAAGCGCTCCGTCCGTAACTTCCCCCGCTTCTTCCCATGTGCTGTTTTTGTTCTTAATAAAATCCATTTCTTTCTTGTACGCCTTCTCATCAAGGGTGAATATTTGCTTGTACATACTGATATCCACCTGATCATATTCGGCAAACGATAAAACTTTTGACTTCATCTTTCTCCTCCTAAAGCGTAAGCTTCGCATATTTACTTTTCAGAAGCTGCAGTACTTCCGTATATTTATCGCGGCTCACCATAACTTCACCCGCATATCCGTCGAAAATCAGAGCAAAATTTTTCGCTTCGTTGTCCGCCCGGACATAAGATACTTTGGAAAGATTCACGATAAAAGACTGATAGCACCGGTAAAAATTATAACCTTCCAGAATCTGTTCCAATTCATTCATGGAATATCCGGAAAGAATCATCTCCTTTCCGTCCACCATTACCATCTTGTTCTTTCTGTCCACTCGCTCAATAAAGAAAATCTTATCAATATCCACCAGCTGATATCCGTTCTTCGTCTTGATCATAATCGAACGGTTCACCGATAACCGTTTATACTGCAGCAATTCAAACAAATACTGCAGCCTTCTGACAACCCGCTGAAGCACATGAGTTTCAAACGGAAGCAAAAAGTACTCATCACAGCCGCAGCTAAATACCTGGCTCGCTTCCAGTTTTTCTTCTGAATACAACGCCACCAGAACATCTGGCTTAATCTGGGACAGATTATACGCCAGAAAAGCCCCGTCCCCGCTGAATCTGGGATTGCCTGTTCTAAGATTGATAAATACCGCATCCACCTCATTCAGACAAATATATTTATTGGCTTCATTGATTCCCTCAAAGGTTTTCACAATATCAAATACATTATAAAACGCCAGTAATTCTTTCAGCTCTGTACACAATCTTTCATCATTTTCTACCAGAACAAGCTTCATTTTCATCAATCAATTCTCCTGACCAAATTCTCCAAACGCTTTTTCTAACGCCTGCACATCGCCTTCATAATAGGTTAATAAAAGTGCAAAAGGCCCGTTTTTCTTCGGCATAATAATCGTACCGGCTCCATATAAATCGATCTCGCCTTTTGTCCGGAGACTCTCATATGCCTGATACTCGCCAGATTCCGGATCCAGATTCTCCAGATCCCACCAGTATATTTCGGCTCCGTCATACTTTAGCGCAAGTGTACACAGACCTTCCGCACTGAGCGTCACTTTACTGTCTGCATGGATCAGTCCCTTCCCCTCCAGAAATGAGACGAGTTCATCCACCGTCTTATTCCAGACAGGCGCTTCCCTGTCTTCTTCAGGCACGGCCGCTTCTTCTTCCTCCTCCTTTGGAGGCGTAAAGTCTTCGGACGACGCCACATATCCCACCATCCCACAAAATAGTAACACGAAAAGCAGGGAAGACACAATCGTAAATTTCTTCATAATCATTCCTTCTTTCTTTTAAGATGCCTCAGTAGACTGCAGATATTCCTGATAAGTCCTGCTTACGGCAAATACTTCTTCATGGGTTCCGCAGGCTTCAAGACGTCCGTGATGCATAACAACCAGATAGTCTGCTTCTGCAATCTCGCGCATATCATGGGCGATGAAAACAATAGTATTGCCTTCCATCTTCTTCCTGATACCATGATAGATCTTCATATATGTGTCATGATCCAGACTCGCCCCCGCCTCGTCGAGTATCAGATAATCCGGCTTCGCAATCAACGCCCTGGCGATGGCTATCCTCTGTTTCTGACCGCTTGACAAACGATTCCCCGCCTCTCCAAGAGTCGTATCATATCCGTTGGGAAGCGCATCTATAAAAGAATCCGCCCTGGCTTCTCCTGCCGCTTTTTTCATCTCTTTCTCCGGTGTCTCTCCTTCTGTGCCATACAGAATATTATCCCGGATCGTACCTGACATCAGCGGATTGTTCTGAAGTACATAGCCAAATTTTTTATGACATTCCCGGGGACTCGTTTCGCTTATCTTGTTTCCTCCAACCCATATTTCTCCCGAATCAGGCTGGTAGAATCCCTGTATCAGTTTCATGACCGTAGATTTTCCGGAACCGTTATCACCGATCACCGCCGTCGTCTTTCCTCCCGGAATGCAAACGGAAAAGTCATGAAGGATTTCTTTTTCGCTCCCATATCCAAAGTTCACGTTTTTGAACACAATATCTCTGTTCTCGGATTCTGTCCAGGAATTGCCCTTTTCCGTATGTTCCTCTTCCATATCAAGAATATCCCCGACATGGACGAGCGCGCCTTTCGAGCCCATCACGTTCTGCCACACCGTCAAAAGCTCCGCCATATAGAGATTCACCTGCGTCATATAGGTGCTGAACATATTAATCCCTGTCGCTTCCATTTTCCCGGCGTTAATCAATCTGGATCCGCCCACTGCCATTACGACAGTCGTAAGAAGGGAGTAGAGGGAATTGGTCAGAACCTGAATCTGCTCCATGAAAGCATAGTATACATCTGCCTTATACCGTGAATCGATTGCCGCATATCCGCTTTCCAGCTCTTTCTCTTCCATTACCTGCGCTTTTACATATTTCCCGGCCGACAGGTGCTCGGAGAAAAAGGTAGTCATTTCATTCAACGCCGCATAGCGCTTTTTCATTATGGTAAACTGCAGCTTGCCGACGATGATAAACATCGCCACCGCAACCGGTATGCAGAGCAAAAGGTATGCTGCGAGAGGCGAATTGTATTGATACAAGATCATACAGGCGCGTACAAATCCGAATAGCGACGCAGCTCCTGAGAATATTCCGCTGATCACCAGAGTCGCCTGAGTTACGTCGTTCGTAACGGCCGACACCAGCGAAGACGGCTGTTCCTTTCCGAACTGATCCATCGGAAGATGCAGGATCTTCCTCCACATCGAAAACCTTACCCGCAGGATCACTTTTTGATTGGCATACTCTTCCACAAGCGGCCGCAAAAATCCCAGCAATGCATTAAAAATCGTAAAAAAGACATAACCTAAAATAACAGAATTATATAGTTCCCCCTTGTTCACACGGACCAGATACTCCGATACTCTCATTCCGACCTCGGCATAAACCACGCCGCTTCCGAATGCGATCAGGTAGAGCCACCAGGGAATTGAAAGCCTTCTGTAAAAGCTCAGAAAAAACGATATTACATGTTTGTTGTTTTTCATCTGCCCTGTCCCTCACTTCCTATTAATTCTCGGTAATATGTATTCTCGGCATATACTTCCGCCGGTTCTCCCTGACAGATAATCCTTCCGTTATGCATTACTATGATATAATCTGCTTTCTGTACGGTCTGTCTGTCGTGGGCAACCATAAGCACGGTTTTACCTTCCATATGCCGTTTCACACTCTTCCATACCTGATCTTTTCCCCGGATGTCCATAGCCGCGGTCGCCTCATCCATAAACAGATAATCCGATTGTTTTAGAAGCGCCCTCGCAAAGGCAATCCGCTGTTTCTGTCCGCCGGAAAGCTTCTCTCCCTGCTCGCCTACATCCGCCAGGAATCCCTCCGGCTGTTCCCTGATAAAGTCCATAATTTCCGCGTCCGTACATGCTTTTTCCAGTTCTTCATCCGTGACTTCTCTCTTAATTCCGAACAGGATATTGTCGCGGATCGTTCCTGCAAACAATGTACTTTCCTGTGTTACATATGAGATCTCGCTTCGGAAGCTCTTGAGCGAATACCGCGCGGTATCTTCGCCCCCAAATAAAATCTTACCTCCCGAAACCGGATACATACGCTCCACCAGATTCAGAAGCGTCGTCTTTCCGCTCCCTGACGGTCCGATAAGCGCCGTCACGCGTCCTGCCGGAATCTTCAGATTGAGTTTGTCGAACAGGAGTTTATCCTCATAAGAGAAATCAACCTCTCTTAATTCAATATCGCCGCAAAGATGCTCCACATGCTCGCCGTTCTCTATATCTTCTTCCATTTCTTCCATAATCTGGGCTACTCTTCTGGTCGCTCCCTGGGAACCCTTGAAGGTTGTCCAATATACACAGTACGCGCTGAGCTGATTAACGATGTTCACCGCGAATCCATAATAGGCGATCCATTGGGTAAGGGTTAACGCGCCGGATGAATAAAAGCTTCGGCCTACCATCACGATCACAATAAACTGCATAGCGCCCACCAATGCATACATCGGAGTTGCGAATCCAAGCCACGCGTTCAGAATCGAACTCTTATAGAATCCTTTCATCTTCTCCTGCCCTGTCTGAAGCTCCTTTTCTTCTTTTCCGTAAGATTTGATGAGAAGAAGATTATTGGTTTTTTCTGCAATCGTCTGTGTCAGCTCTGCATTTTTTTGATTTACCAGATCCAACACTCCGAACTTCATCTTTCCCATGACGAATGCAATGACTAAATTCAGCGGAAGAACCGCGATCAGAGCAATCATCAGCTTCTGGTCGTAGGATCCGATTTTTCCCAGCGTAATGACCAGCGTGTATGCAGAAGTGAGAATAGAAACAAATACTTGCATGATTAGCTGACTGATCGCCGTGATATCCGTTGTAATACGGGAAATCATTTCTTTGGGCTTATTTTTTTCGTAATATCGAAGCGGCAGCCTGACGGTCTTACTCCAGATCATTTTCCTGATATTACGGTCAATTCGCGCAACACACAAGTTACTCATAATCTTACTGACCGAACTGATCAGCTGGGATAGTAATGTAAAAGCCAAAAACGGAAGAACCACGGTACCAAAATTCACATTTCCGGCAAATAGTTCGGCCGTGTATTCCGTTACGCTGATTCCTACGTTGGTAAGAAGAGCTGTAATGGCAATATATGCAAGAATCCACAGATAAGGAAGTCTTGCCTTCTGCAGCATGCGGAAGAAACTTCCCATGCTGCCCCTGTCTTTTCCAAAAACCCGTTCCATATTGTTTCCCTGCCTTTTCTTAATTTCAGAGCATCTGCTTTCGTACTTTCACAGTTATATTGGAGCTTGCTATTCGTTTTCCAGCGTTTCAAACGCTTTGGCCGCGTCCTGTTTCTTTTCATAGTCCTCTGAAAATGCAATCGCATAAGCTCCGTTTGCCGCTTCCGTCTCAAGAACCGCGGCGCCTCCGGCAAGGACTATCGTTCCCTGGTTAGTAGCCATAGACTCATAGTTTCCATATAAATCCGTCTTGTTTTCCTGATCCCACCAGAACAGCCAGAGTCCATCATAATCATATGCTTTATCCGCCACTTTCGTCTCAGTAAACTCTCCGTTTGTATTGTCTGTGAGATATCCTGTTGTTTCATTGATATCAACCGGTTCGCAGTCCTCCAAAATGAATCCTTCCTGCTCGAAATAATCCACCATATCTTCATATGGAGAAGTGGAGGCATTCACTTCAATTTTTTCTTCTTTCGGCGTACATCCCGCCGTCATTCCACATACGGTTGCTGTTGCAATGATAACTGCCGCAGTCTTCTTCATCTTTTTTGTACCCATCTCATCAATCTCCTTTTATAAAAATTTTACAATTAGGTTACTTTATTTTTACAACAAAATCAGCAGTTTAACAAGAAGGTTATCCTATTCTGTCCCCGATTTCGTTCATAGTGTCTTTTATCTCTCATCCCACTGCCCCAATTGTTGGGAAATGAAACACCTTTCATCCTCGCGAAGCATCACTTCTTTTCTATAACGTAATTCCAACATTTCATCTATCGAAGAGCCAAAATGTGCCGAAGATTCTTCTAAAGGCCTTTCTACTCTGTAATGGCATTTACTATATGATATTAAGTTATAAGAACAAAGGAATCTGAAGCTGATACGCTTCCACGAACTCGGGCATTATTCAATGAAGGAAATAAATCAGAAGGCAAATGAACTTTTCTCTGAACTATGCAACACGAAATATCACACAGAATAGAAAAACCGGCGTAAATACGCCGGTTTTTAAATGCCGCAGACCGGAATCGAACCGGTACGGGAGATTAGTCCCGCAGGATTTTAAGTCCTGTGCGTCTGCCAGTTCCGCCACTGCGGCATTCCTTATGATGTTCTCACATCATAAATGGGACCTATAGGGCTCGAACCTATGACCCTCTGCTTGTAAGGCAGATGCTCTCCCAGCTGAGCTAAGATCCCGCTTATTAAATTGCATATAACATTGCCCCTATACCGGTATACAATGCTAACGACCCAGAAGAGACTCGAACTCTCGACCTCCGCCGTGACAGGGCGGCGCTCTAACCAACTGAGCCACTGGGCCTCGTTATGAGCACTTAGCGTCTGTCCTTTAGACGCTTACGTGCGATACATCTCACCGCCGTTAGCGAGGTTTTCCACGAGCTTACCAGGTGAGGCGTTATGAGCACTTAGCGTCTGTCCTTTAGACGCCTACGTGCGATACATCTCACCGCCGTTAGCGAGGTTTTCCACGAGCTTACTAAGTGAGATAAAATGGACCTTCGGGGACTCGAACCCAGGACCGATCGGTTATGAGCCGATTGCTCTAACCAACTGAGCTAAAGGTCCATAAAATATAAGTCCCTTATAGGACTAAGCCGATGATCGGACTCGAACCGATAACCTGCTGATTACAAATCAGCTGCTCTGCCAATTGAGCCACATCGGCATCAATAATGAATATACCTCCCCGGTAATCCATCAATGACTCCAACGGGAATCGAACCCGTGTTACCGCCGTGAAAGGGCGATGTCTTAACCGCTTGACCATGGAGCCATAACCTCGGCCGCACACTTTTCTTGTGGTGACCGAGATTTATATTACCACAATTCATATCATTTTGCAACACTTTTTTTCATGTTTTTCGCTATTATTCGTATTTTTTTGTTACGGTTCAGACACGCCGCCCTGCTGCATACAATAATCCATTTAAAATCGCTTTGCAATGAGATTTTTCACTCTAATAACTCCAGGAAATCCTCTCTGCTCATATTGCCCAACTGACCCGCGGCGCCTCCGACTATCTCCTCTAACAGCTCCTTCTTCGATTCCTGGATCTTACGGATCTTCTCCTCCACCGATCCCTTAGCAATAAGCTGATAGACCGTGACCTTCTTATCCTGTCCGATCCGGTGTGCACGATCGGTCGCCTGATTCTGGACTGCAAGATTCCACCACGGATCATAATGGATCACGACGTCCGCCCCGGTCAGGTTCAGCCCCACGCCTCCGGCCTTCAAGGATATCAGAAATACTCTTGTATCATCCTCATTGAACTTCTTCACCAGCTTCAGCCGCTTCTCCTTGGACGTCTCCCCGGAGATCATGTAGAATGACAGTTCTCTCTTCGCAAGCTCCTGCCTGATGATCTCCAGCATAGAGACAAACTGAGAGAACAACAGGATCTTATGTCCGCCCTCTGCCGCCCGCTCAACCAGTTCAAGACACGCTTCCAGCTTAGCGGATCCTCCTTTATAATCCTCGAAACACAGCGACGGATCGCAGCAGACCTGTCTAAGTCTTGTCATCTCCGCCAAGATCTGAATCTTATTCTTCTGGAATTCCGCTTTATCCTGCCCGGCAATCTGCTGGCGCATATGAACGACCTGCGCATCATATAACTCCTGCTGCTTTTTCTCAAATTTGACATAATGGATCTTCTCGATCTTGTCTGGAAGGTCCTTTAACACGTCCCGTTTCAAGCGCCGCAGGATAAATGGAGACGTCATCTTCTTAAGTCTCTCCATCGCCGCTTCATCCTGATTCTTGATAATCGGAACCTCAAAATCCCGCTTGAACACTTCGTATTTGTATAGGAAGCCCGGCATCAGATAATCAAAGATACTCCAGATCTCACTGAGCCTGTTCTCGATAGGAGTGCCTGTCAATGCATATCTGATCTGGCTGTTGATCACCTTCACCGCCTTTGCCGCCACCGTCTGATGGTTCTTAATATACTGCGCCTCATCTATGATCTGATACAGGAACTCTTTGCCCTCGTATAACTCTGTATCACGTTTCAGCAGATCATAAGACGTAACCAGCACGTCGGCCTCCCGGTAAGCTTCTAATTTGTTCCTGCGCTCTCCCTGTGTGCCTGTAACCAGGACAAACTTAAGCTCCGGTGCAAACCTGCGAAGCTCCTCGCCCCAGTTGAAGACCAGGGATGCCGGAGCTACCACCAAGGATACCCCTTCTCTTCCTTCCTGTTTTGCCGCAAGAAGCACTGCGATCACCTGCAATGTCTTCCCCAGCCCCATATCGTCCGCCAGGATCCCTCCAAACTTGAAGGCTTCCAGGGTACGCAGCCATCGGTATCCGTTCTTTTGATAGTTTCGGAGCACCCTTTCAAGCTCCTTAGGCAGTTGGAAATCAGAATCATTTACCGTCTTAAAATCCCTGACCAGATTGCGGAAATGGCTGTCGCGCTCGCTGTAGACATTTTCATTTTCTTCCAGCATCTTATCAAGATACAAGGTCCGATACATGGGAAGTTCAATATTCCCTTTGAGAAAATCTTTCACCGACAGATGGAGCGAATTCATCATCTCGTCAAGCATCTCATAGGAATTGTCTGTAAGATCCACAAAATCTCCGTTTTTCAAACGGTGATACTTCTTCTTGCTGCGGTAACTGTTCAGAATATCCAAGAGTTCTTCCGCCGGAAGATCTTCCGTCGCAATATCCAGATTCAGAAGTCCGCTCTTGATCGATACTCCCACGGACATTTTCATCTTCTTCGTTACCTTAAGGTTTGAGAAACGCTTGGTACACTGAACCTCCCCCAGGCCGAACAATGCGTCTAACCCCTTCGCCAGCACCTGGTACATGCATTCCTCATCTTTTCCGCAGTGAAGCTCCTGCTTCTCCCTATCCAACTGAGGGAACCACTGCCTTGCCAGGAAGAGGATCTCCCGTTCTCTGTGTTCTTCCCGCACGATATTCCCGTTCCACCTAACCCCCTCGCTCTCAGGTTTAATAAGCGGAAATTCTGTATCTCCGTAACGCACGCCCGGTTTGCAGACAATATTATGATCCTCTGCATCCAGATAGAATATGAATTCCGCTTCCGGCGGCAGATACTCTTCGATCTCTTCCTCATTGTCTTCCGTGATATCTACAATATCCCGAATCTGCGGCAGTACGGAATAATAGAACTCACCCAGGTTATTTCTCCCGATCTGAAATGACAGGCTTCCGCCGTCACACTGCTCTGTCAACGGCCGGATACGCTGCAGGAAGCCTTCCTCCATCCTGTATAAGCCGTCTCCCTCAATATAATAAGCCGTCTTCACTCCGTAAAACATATCAGGAAATTCACACTCCACATTGATTCCGTGAAATATCTTGCTTTTACCTAACAGATTCTTATTAATCGACATAAAAACCCTGGGATTCCTCTCCCGGCAGGTCAGTTCACAGCGCTCCCGGCTGTCCGCATCCCGATTCTCATAGGCTACCGGTTCCCCCGACGCGATCTCATAGAATTGATCCAGACGCCATCCAAAGAGATGCATTTCATTCTTCCTGGCAGCCGACCTCCTGAAATACGGCCCGGATTCCATCAGACGATTTTCAAACTCTCCTTCTTCCAGCACAAGATTTCTTATAAAGGCAATCCACCGTCTCCCCTGCTCAGTAAAATTCTCCAGCCGATGATTAAGCTCCAGGCTGGTACCATAGCTCCCCATCGCGGAATTTCTTACATCTTCATCTAATTTAAACAGATCTTTCACGATCAGCATCTTCTTCTGCCCGATCTTAAATGAAACCATCAGCTTGCCGTCTTTCTGAACCAGGCGCGGTACAAGCCGAATACTCTCATCATCCCCCATAACCCCTGAGATCGTCTGGTTGGCGTGATCCTTCTGGAATAAGAAGAGAATCTCGCTCCCCCATATGTCCGTCGCATCTCCAAGGCGGTTCTGTTCCAAATATACCGCCAACATCTGCAGCGCTGCAGCCACATGCTCGCAATTATCCATCTGCGTATAATATCTGTAAAAATTCCCTCCAAACATGCTGCAGCTGCATTCTGCAGATATCGCCTGATCCCTGGAAAAAATAATATGAACCTCGTATCTCTTACTCTTACCCTTACCCTTCTCCCTGTCCTTAACTTCGCATTCTATAACTCCCATCATCTCTTCATAACCGTTGATATAGCCGGTATCTATGCTCTTAAGCACAACTTGCTTCTGTGCCAGAAGCTCTTTTCCCCTTTTCACTGCATCCATTTTAAGATGCAGCGATTCCCTGATCTTAACGATATCAAAATATGTATATTGTTCCATGATCCTCCTGCTCTTTTGCGCGTTGCCGTATAAATCAGGCTCATTCAACCCTGATTACAGCTTATATTTTCTTTAATCATAGCACATTTACCGCACAGAATGCAAAAAAGAGCAGAAAATGTTGAATTTTTCCGCTCTTTTTATGATTATGCAAATTTTGCTTTCAACTCTTCCATCGCTTTCACAACCGTTGACCTCGGACAAGCCAGATTGAACCTTGCGAACCCGTCTCCAAGCTTCCCGAAGAAGTTCCCGTCATTTGACGCGATATGGCATTCCTTCAGCAGATAATCGTGAAGCTTCTCCGAAGGCATCCCTGTCTTACGGAAATCCACCCACACCAGATAGGTCCCTTCCGGCTTGCACACAGTCAGAGAAGGAATCTCGCGTTTCACATAGTCTGTAAAATACTCCAGATTCCCGTCAATATAGCAGTTCAGCTCTGTCAGCCATTCCTCGGAATCATTGTACGCCGCCACAAGAGCCGCCTCTGCGAACGCATTATTCTCGGCCGCATGGGACCGCTCTGAGACCGCCTGATACTTCTCCCTCAATGCTTCATTGAAGATAAAGCAGTTGGCCACATGGATACTTGCCAGATTAAATGCCTTGGACGGAGATGTGCAGACAATACACCTGTTCCGAATCTCTTCTGACAAGGAAGAGATAAATGTATGCTCATACCCTTCCGAGATCAATTCACTGTGGATATCGTCTGAGATTATGTACAGATCATGTTTTATGCAAATATCTGCAAATGCCTGTAATTCTTCCCTTCTCCATACACGCCCCGATGGATTGTGCGGATTGCAGAAGATCACGGCCTGCGTCTTCCCGGTGATCCGGCTCTCAAAATCATCCAAGTCCATGGTATAATAACCGTCATCATTTTTCATCGGGCTTTCTACCAGAATGCGGTCATTATCATTTACAACCTTAAAGAACGGACCGTACACCGGCGTCATGATGATAATCTCGTCCCCTGCTTCGGAAACCGCCTGCACCGCGAAGGACAATCCCATCACAACATTAGGCACATAGCAGATTTCCTCTTTCTTTAACTCCAGTCCGTGTCTCCTCTTCATCCAGTTTATGATCGATTCATAATACCGATCTGATAAAAACTGATATCCGAAGGCTCCCTGTCCGGCTATTCTCTGCAGGCTCTCCGTGATTGCCGGGGCAACTTCAAAATCCATATCGGCGATCCACATCGGCGTTACATCCGATGTTACAAACGGCACATCCCATTTCACACAATTCGTTCCTCTTCGCTCAATACCTTCATCAAAATGATACATCTCTAATCTCTAACCTCCAACATCTTATTTACTGCAAATGACACGCCACAAAATGCTGCGGCTCCACTTCCCTCAGAACAGGCGCTTCCTGCCCGCATCTATCCTGAGCACGGGAACAGCGGTTACAGAAATGACATCCTTTCGGCGGATTCATCGGACTGGGAATTTCCCCCGCCAGATGGATCTGCTTCCTATTCTTCTCTATCTCAGGATTCGGAATCGGAATCGCAGACAGAAGCGCCTGCGTGTAAGGATGCAGCGGATTCCTGTACAGTTCCCGGGACGCTGCAAGCTCCACCATATTTCCCAGATACATGACGCCCACCCTGTCGGAAATGTGCTTTACCATAGACAGGTCATGTGCGATAAACATGCTGGTAAGGCCTCTCTCCTTCTGCAGTCTGACCAACAGGTTCACAATCTGAGCCTGAACAGATACATCCAGCGCTGATATCGGTTCATCACAGAGCAGAAATTCCGGGTTCACCGCAAGCGCCCTTGCGATCCCGATTCTCTGTCTCTGACCTCCGGAAAATTCATGAACATACCTGCTTGCATGTTCCGCATTCAGCCCAACCTGCCGAAGAAGCTCCTGGACCGCCTCAATCTCCTGTGCACCGGTATCTGCCAGATGATGAATCCTCATCCCTTCTGCTATTATATCATGTACCTTCTTACGCGGGTCAAGAGAAGAATACGGATCTTGGAAAATCATCTGCACCTGCTTCGTGAATTCCTTTTTCTGTGTCTTATTCATCTGATGTACATCCTGCCCCCGGTACAACACCTGACCCTCCGTCTTATCATACACACCGATACAGGTCCTCCCGCAGGTCGTCTTCCCGCACCCGGATTCTCCCACGATTCCAAGAGTTTCTCCTTCATATATCTGGAATGACACGTTATCGACGGCCTTCAGCACATGCCTGGAATCAATGCGGAAATATTTTTTCAGATTCTTTACCTCCAGAATCACTTTCTCCGTCTTCATCTATATCTTTGCCTCCCTGTCAAATTCTATATCCTGATATCCTGAATCCGGGTGATACAGCCAGCACGCCGTCCTATGCTCCTCTTCATGGCTTCCCCCTTCTTCCTGGAATCTGCCGGCTTCTGCCGGCATAATATACTCCGGCGGCTCAGTCTTTGTGCAGATATTCATACAATACTTGCATCTGGCGGCAAACGGGCATCCGGCAGGCGGATCGATCAGATCGGGAGGGGTTCCCTCTATTGACACCAACTGCTGCTTATTCTCCAGTTCCAGGCTGGGCGCCGCATTCAGGAGCGCCCAGGTATATGGATGCCTGTGTCCGTAAAAGATCTGGTTCAAATCTCCCTTCTCCATAATCTTTCCAGAATACATCACGACCACCTTGTCTGCAATGCCCGCGACCACGCCCAGATCGTGCGTGATCAGAATGATCGTCGTGCCAAGCTTCTTCTGAATATCCTTCATCAGGTCAATAATCTGTGCCTGGATGGTTACATCCAGGGCCGTTGTCGGCTCATCCGCAATCAGTATCTTCGGCTTTCCCGACAAAGCGATCGCGATCATCACTCTCTGGCGCATCCCGCCGGACAGCTCATGAGGATATTTTTTCAGACACAGCGCCGGGTCCGGTATCTTTACCAGATCCAGCATCTCCACGGCCTGCCTGCGTGCTTCTTCTTTCGTCACCTTTGAATGATTCAGAATATTTTCCATGATCTGTTTCCCGATATTCATCGTCGGATTCAGTGAAGTCAGGGCATCCTGAAAAATCATGGAACACTTAGCGCCCCGGTAGCTTTCCCACTCCTTCTCTGACTGTTTTAATATATTTTCACCGAAATACAATACCTGGCTGCCGCTCTTGATCTCTCCGGGCGGCGTACTTATAAGCCCCATGACCGTTTTTGCCGTCACGGATTTGCCGCATCCCGATTCCCCTACAATGGCGACGGTCTCTCCTTCCTCTACCCGGAAGGAGATCCCCCGTACAGACTGCACCTCCCCGGCATAGGTATGATAAGAAACCTTCAAATCCTTTACTTCTAATATCGTTCCCATCTATCTTCCCCCGTTACTTTATCATCTTTGGTTCCAGTGCATTTCTAAGCGCATCTCCCAGAATATTGAAGCTAAATACCGTCAGCACGATAAATATTCCCGGAAATATCGCAAGCGTCGGCATATCCATGATATAGACCTGCGCCCCTTGAAGCATGGTACCCCAGGACGCCTTCGGAAGCTGCACGCCAAGCCCCATAAAACTCAGCGCAGACTCTGTCAGTATCGCCCTTGCGACCGCAAGACTTCCCGCAACAATGATCGATGAGCTCATATTGGGAATGATATGGCCGAATATGAGCTGCCTGTGGCTTGCCCCAAGATGTTTTGACGCCAGCACAAAGTCCCTCTCTTTTAATGACAGTGTCTCCGCTCTTGTGATCCTGGCGATCTGGCACCATTCGAATAATCCAAGGATCACGATCATCGACCATACCTTCGGCGGAAACAGCGAGTTGATCACTACCATCAGAAGGAAACTCGGCACCGACATAAATATATCCGTGAACCGCATAAGAAAAGCATCCGTCCTTCCGCCCATATAGCCGCTTACCGTGCCGATCACCGTACCGATCGCTGTAGACAACACCATCGACAGAAAGCCGACAGACAGAGAGATCCGTCCTCCATACAACGCCCTTGTAAAATAATCTCTTCCCAGCTCGTCCGTCCCAAACCAATGCTCTGCGGACGGCCTTGCCAACTGGTTGGTAAGCTCCTGTTTATCAGGATCGTATGGGCTTAACGGTGCAAGCACTGCCGCCAGCAGGATCAGCAGCAATATCACACTGCAGCACATTGCCAGCTTATTCTCTCTTAACGAGATCAGGACATCCTTAAAAAGCCCTCTTTCATAATTCGCCGAGATCTTGTTTTCCTCTTTCTGTACTCTTAAAAAACTATTCTTATCCATTGTCCCTGTCCATCCCCTGTCTGATTCTTGGGTCGGCAACTGCATACAATACATCCGCAAGCAGATTACCCGTGATTAATATAATACAAGAAAACATCGTATAACCCATGATTACCGGAAAGTCCCTGTTGCCGACAGCCTCCATCGCAAGCCTTCCGATTCCCGGCCAGGAGAAGATCGTCTCAATCACAAAGGATCCGCACACAAGCCCGGCGATATTGATTCCCGCAAGTGTGATGATCGGCAGAAGGCAGTTTTTCAGCACATGCCGGAACAATACTTTGCGTTTCCCCGTTCCCTTGGCTATAGCCGTCAGAACATAGTCCTCTTCCAACTGGCTGATCGTATTGGAGCGGATATATCTGGTGAAAACCGCCATATTATTCAGGCTCAGAACAAAGGCCGGGAGAACCATATGCCAGATCAGATCTCCCGCAGTATATACATTCAGGGTTCTCATGCCTCCGCTTGGAAATAACTGCAATTTCAATGAAAATATAATAACCATAATCATCGCCATCCAAAACGGCGGCACCGATATACCAAGATAAGAGATAAAGCTGATAACGTTATCTGCCAGCTTATTCTTCTTAAGCCCCGCCCATAGCCCCAGCGGTATGGAGACGGTTAAGGACAGGAACAGAGCGGAGCCCATCAGCATCAATGTATTGGGAAGTCTCTCACCGATCATCTCCGCCACGGGCCTGTTTTGATGGATAGAATTCCCAAGATCCCCCTGAAACACATGAAGGACCCATCGTCCGTATTTTTCCGCGATATTGCCGTCCAATCCATATTCTCTTTTTATATCTTCTATCTCTTCTTTTGTCATCCCGGCTCTGACATAATTATCTACCGGATCACCCGGAGCTGCCTCTATGATCAGGAAAGAAAATATACTGACCAATATCACCACCGGTATCAACTGTAAAAAACGTTTTATAATGTATTTTCCCACAATAATTCATCCCCGCTATAGATTTCAAGATTGCGGAAAGACCGTCTGTCATTATGCCGCAGACGGTCTTTCCTTCTTGTTATTCCATTGTAATCTTCAAATAATCTTCAAAAATCGGAACTCTCAAAATTTCATCCAATCCCTTGAATTCTTTCCTTGCAACGATCACATAGTTTGTGTTCGCCATCGGGAATAAGGAATAATCCTCGTTCATCTGTACCTGAAGCTCTTTGTAGTAAGTTTCCCTGTCCTCCTCTGTCAATGCCTGAGAAGCCTTATCCCATAACTCGTTCGTCTCCGGGCTTACATAGAAGCCGTTCTGAACAAGCTCGCCTCTCCAGCTTGTCATCTTCGTCGCCGGATCTGAATTCAACTGATCCATCCCGTTTGTCGCAAGATCCCATGAAGTATCTTCCACAGTATCACCGGTAAGCCATGCAGCGAACAGATGCGGGAAGAACTCGCCGCCGTCAAGACCCTCAAGCTCTACCGTTACTCCGATCTCCTTCAACTGCTCCTGCACGATCTGAGCCGTCTCTTTCATGTTCGGTCTTGCAGTAAAGTAGATATAGTGCAGCGTTTTTTCTGTAAGCCCGCTCTTCTTGGCCAGCTTCTTCGCCTCTTCGATATTCTGCTGATAACCTTCCATCTCGTCATTGAAATAGAGATTCTGCGGGGAACAGAAATTCTTGGCCGGAATTGCAAGATCCTCAGAACCATATGCTCCCGTCACGATATCATCTACATTCAGTGCAAGACAGATAGCCTTTCTTGCGTCCATATCCTTCATAAGCGGACTCTGGTAGTTGAACGTCAGATAATTCAGACGTGCTTCCGGGATATTATATACGGTATAATTATCATCACTGGAATATTTCTCAAGCTTTGTCTGGTTTGTGACACGCATCATTGAGATCTCACCGTTCTGAAGCGCGGCTTCCTGGGCGCTCTGGTCCGGCATCAGCTTGATAACCACCTGATCCAGGCTTGGTTTCCCTCTGTAGTAATCATCATATCTCTCATATACGATTGAATCGCCCTCGTTATACTCTTTTAACTTGAAAGGGCCCGATCCAATAGACTTATTAAGATTGTCGATGTCGTCTTTGATCGTTGTATTTCCGTCAAACACATGCTCCGGCAATATCTGTATCCTTCCGAACTCACTCTCAAAAGCGCTGAACGGTTCCTGAAGAGTGATTGCCACCGTCAGCTCGTCAACCGCTTCCGCAGAGATCGTCTTGCCATTATAGGTTACACTCTCCGAAGAATCGCTGGTATTGGCTTTGTCTAGCAGAACATTTACGGTATATACAACATCGTCCGCCGTAATCTTCTCACCGTCATGCCAGGTAAGGTCATCCCTTAATTTCATCTCATAGTGACAGCCGTCATCCGCTGTCGGCTCTAAACTCTCCGCCAGATACCATCTTGTCTCATCCTTGGTTACAACATATAACGGGTCAAAACATGGAGCGGATGCCATAAGCAAGTCGTCTGCGCCATATACATTGTACGGAGTCAGGGACGCAACTGAGTTCGTATTGATCGGAACTACAAATGTTCCTCCTCCACTCTCTCCTGACGCTCCCTCTGAAGAACTGCTTCCATTAGAGCCTGAACCGGAATTCTCCGAATTCCCGCCGTTTCCGCCGCATCCGGCAGCCATCACTACTGTCACTGCCGTGATGAGCATTGCTGAAATTAGTTTTCTTTTCATCTCTTCCTCCTATAGTAGATTATTTTACCAGTTAATTATACTCTTCCCCCTATATTGGGGTCTAATTGATAATTATAATATGTTTAAGGCATATATAGATATATGTCGAGGAAATCCGACATTTTTAGTATGCTTGTAAACACGATTTGGGACGTAGTAAAATTGAATTTTACTACGTCCCAAATTGTGTTTTGCCCTGTACCTTTTCGAGCTTATTCCCCGATCATCATCTTGATGATCTCTTCGTTCGTCTCCCTCATGCCTTCCTTCCCGAGACGTCCGATATTCGTAATCGTAGCCTCCACACCGTTTGTCACGATCCCGTCTCCCGCGTAGAACTGCTGCCCTCTTAAGTACATATTGTACCCTAAGATCCCGGCATCCACAGACGCGGCGATCTTGGCCGCACAGGACGCCTTCGCCCCGTCGCACACCATACCGGACACGATCGCCAGTGCATTGACCACCGTATGTACTGCCTCTTCATAACCTCCCCCGCACAGATAAGCAATTCCGGCTCCTGCCGCAGCTCCCGCGCTGACAGCTCCGCAGTACGCAGACAGCCTCCCGATCCCGGTCTTCTGGTGGATCGCTACCAGATTCGACAGTACCAGCGCACGGTATGCCTTCTCCTGCCCGCATTCCTTCTCCTTCGCATACTCCAGGACCGGCAGCGAACAAGTCATACCCTGGTTCCCGCTCCCCGCATTGATGATAACCGGAAGTTCACAGCCGTTCATACGGGCATCTGACCCTGCAGCCGCCATGGCCTTCGCCCGAGTCCTCACATCCGTACCATAGGTGTCCAGCAGCACGCTTCCGATATTCGCACCGTAATCACCTCGCAGACCTTCCTCGGCAATCGCAGTATTATACTCGATCTGACGGTCGATCACTTCCTTTACATCCTGAATATCCACGGTATTGGCAAAATCCCAGATACTCTCCATATCCAGGAGACTCCTGTCTGTCAGCCCTTCCTCGCTCTCGCCCTCTACAGGAACCGACATAAGCTTCTCGCCGTCCTTTTCAATCAGTACGATATTCGTATGATAGTTGGCGATGCGCACCTTCACATAAGAGTCTCCCTTGAATACGATCACGATAATGTCAAATGTGATACCGTTATCAATATGATCCACACTGACCGGTACCTTCTCAAGGAATTCCACCATCTGTCTGGTCTGTTCCTGGGAAACTTCTGCGATCACTTCCAGCTCCCGCTCCGGTTTCCCGGCGATGATCCCTGCCGCCGCTGCCGCCGGTATCCCTTTCAGATGGTTAGTATTGGGAACGATCACACTCTTGACATTCTTAATAATGCTTCCGCTCGCCCCGATACTCACCTTATCCGGAATGCATCCCAGCACTTCCCGCGCCTTGGCAGCCGCGTAGGCCAGGGCAATCGGCTCTGTACATCCCATGGCCGGAACCAACTCCTCCTTCAAAATCTGAACATACGCCTGGTATTTTTCATCCGATTTTTGCACAATGATCCTCCTCTGTCCCTTTCGACATTTTTCTTTATTATATGAAAATTCCAAAAATTTTTCAACTGTTTACAATCTACTATTTCAAAATAATTAAAAGCTGCCAATTTAGACTTTTCTCTCTTAGGCACTAAAAGTAGTTATAGCTATATCTTTGCAAAAATATATGTTCCTCTTGCAATCTGCCGTCAGAAATACTATAGTATGACGTAGAAAAGGAGCAATCGCCCACAAAGCGGGTGACCTCCCGGTTTAGGCTATAAGCCTACCTGGTACCGGTCAAGTAACAAGGTAGGCTTATATTTATTTTCGCTTGTTGTTCCTACTGTCTATGTAGGCAAGCAATGCAATGAGAAACGTTCCAAAAAGAATTAACAGCGTTAAAACTTCGTATGTACTCATTTGCATCACCTCCCCCTCTCCTATTTCCCATGATGGGATCGGTGCCGGAAGGCACGACAGCGAACGCTGTTCTCTGATAAATCTCCATTTTTTCAAATCACTCTTGACAATTCCATTTTATTTCACTAAAATATGTTTTGTATCGAACAGTTTTACAGAGAACAATTCGCAATCGAACATTAGGAGGCCATATGAAAAGGCGGGAAGAAAAGATAGGTTTTGAGATACGGAGACTCGACCACATGCTGGGCAGAAATATGCAGGCCCATGTAAGGGCGGCCGGAATCGATGAGGTAACCCTGATGCACGGCTGGATCATCCGTTACCTGTATACCAATCAAGACAAGGATGTATTTCAGAAGGATATCGAGCAGTATTTTTCCATTGGCAGGTCTACCGTCACGAACATTATACAGTTGATGGAGCGAAAGGGATATATCGCCCGGGAATCCGTAGAACACGACGCCAGGCTTAAGAAAGTGGTATTGACGGAAACGGGAATCCGCAATCAGGAGATGCTTGAAGATCTGGTCGAGAGTCTTGATACCAGGCTGGTGGACGGGATCACAGACGAGGAGTTATCCGTGTTCTACTCTGTGATCGAGAAATTAAAGGCGAATCTTACGAGACAGATACACTCTGACGGCAGAAAGGAGGAGTTTGATGATCCGAACTTTATTGAGTGAAGTAAAAGAATATAAGAGAGCTTCGATTGCGACGCCGCTGTTCATGATACTGGAGGTACTGATGGAGATGACGATCCCGTTTCTGATGGCTTCGATCATTGACGACGGTGTTAATGCAGGGAACCTTGGACATATCTACAAGGTCGGCGGCATCATGGTTGCGGCTGCTGCTATCGGGCTGCTTGCCGGAATCGCGGGAGGGCGATACGGCGCGAAGGCTTCCGCCGGACTGGCGAAGAACCTCCGCGAGACGATGTTCAACCACATCCAGACATTTTCATTTGCCAACATCGATAAGTACAGCACGGCAGGCCTGGTAACGCGTCTCACAACGGATGTGACCAATGTACAGAATGCTTACCAGATGACCCTGCGCATGTTTACCCGGGCGCCTGCAAGCCTTCTGTGCGCCATGATCATGGCGTTCCGCATCAACGCGCGGCTGTCCAATATCTATCTTGCGGCCGTAGTGATCCTTGGAATTCTGCTGATGCTGATCATGCGCCATGCGACTCAGTATTTTCAGCAGGCATTTCCCAAATACGACGCCCTGAACGCATCTGTCCAGGAGAATGTCTCTGCGATCCGTGTAGTCAAGGCATATGTCCGTGAAGAACAGGAGACCGGCAAGTTTAAGAAGGCAAGCGAGAACATTTACCGGATATTCATGAAGGCAGAATGCAATCTGGTATATAACGCGCCGCTTATGCAGTTCACAGTCTATAGCTGTATCCTTCTGATCAGTTGGATCGGAGCGAAGATGATCGTATCCTCTTCGCTGACCACGGGAGAGCTGATGAGCCTGCTTGCCTACTGTATGAACATCCTCATGAGTCTGATGATGCTGTCTATGGTGTTCGTTATGATATCCATGAGTATGGCGAGTATCCGGCGTATCTCAGAGGTACTCGGCGAGACCAGTGATATTAAGAATCCGTCCGAACCGATCTATGAAGTGACAGACGGAAGTATCGAATTTCGCCACGTGGATTTTGCATACCGCAAGGACAGTGAGCGGCCGGTCCTTAAGGATATCAATCTTAAGATCCGCTCCGGGGAAGTGATCGGAATCATCGGCGGGACCGGAAGCGCCAAGACCAGTCTTGTGAACCTGATCAGCCGTCTCTACGATGTGACGGACGGAGAGATTCTTGTCGGAGGACGCAATGTAAAGGAATATGACATGGAGGCTCTGCGAAATCAGGTGTCTGTAGTGCTTCAGAACAATGTACTGTTCTCCGGCTCTATTCTTGATAATCTCAGATGGGGCGACGAAAATGCCACGGAGGAAATGTGCCGGGAAGCATGCCGCCAGGCGTGTGCGGATGAATTCATCCGGCAGCTTCCTAACGGGTATGAAACCCACATTGAACAGGGCGGAAGCAATGTATCCGGCGGCCAGAGACAACGGCTCTGCATCGCAAGAGCGCTCCTTAAAAAGCCGAAGATCCTGATCTTAGACGACAGTACCAGCGCGGTGGATACGGCTACGGACGCAAAGATCCGCAAGGCATTTTGCGAAGAGATCCCGGACACGACAAAGCTTATTATTGCCCAGCGGATCACAAGCGTCAAGGATGCCGACCGCATTATCGTGATGGAAGAAGGCTGTGTGGACGGTTTCGGAACCCATGAAGAGCTGCTTGCGGAAAATGCTATTTACCGCGAGGTCTATGAATCACAGACCAACGGCGGCGGAGATTTTGATGAGAAGGCAGGTGAATAGATATGCCGGGACCAATGAACAGGGGGCCAAGAGGAGTAAAGCCTCAGGTGAAAAACCCCATGAAGATATTTAAAAGACTGATGGCCTATGTGTTCCAGTATTATAAGCTTCATTACATAGCTGTGATCGCGCTGATATTCATAAGCGTGATCGCAAGTGTACAGGGCACTATGTTTATGAAGAATCTGATCGACGATTATATTACGCCGTTTCTTCTGACGGATACGCCGGATTTCACACCGCTGACCCGTGCGATCGCAAGGGTCGCAACATTCTACGGCGTAGGGATCATCGCTACTTACGCGTATACCCGGATCATGGTAAATGTGACTCAGGGAACACTAAGATCCCTTCGGGATGATCTGTTTGCGCATATGGAACGGCTTCCTATCAAGTATTTTGACACCCACGCCCATGGGGATATTATGTCTGTCTATACCAACGATATAGATACCCTGCGCCAGATGATCAGCCAGAGTATTCCGCAGGTAGTCAACAGCGCCATCACCATTGTCAGCGTGTTCATCAGTATGCTGATCTTGAACGTACCGCTAACGACAGTGACACTTCTGATGGTTGCCGTTATGATCTTAAGTTCCAAGGCTGCCGCCGGGCGAAGCGGCAAATACTTCTTAGAGCAGCAGGCGAACTTAGGAGCTGTGAACGGATATATCGAAGAGATGATGAACGGTCAGAAGGTGGTGAAGGTATTCTGCCACGAGGAAGAGAATAAGAAATCTTTCAAGGAACTTAACGACCGTCTGTATGTCAGCGCAGACCGCGCCAATACCTACGCCAATCTCTTAGGACCGATCAACGCGCAGCTTGGCAATATCAGCTATGTAGTCTGTGCGATCGTAGGCGGCGTGCTTGCCTTGAACCATATAGGCGGATTTACCCTTGGCGGGCTTGCAAGCTTCCTGACCTTTAATAAGAGCTTCAGTATGCCGATCAATCAGGTAAGCCAGCAGTTGAATGCGGTGGTGATGGCGATGGCCGGAGCACAGCGTGTCTTCGATATGATGGATGAGGAGGCTGAGCAGGATCAGGGATATGTGACACTGGTCAACGCCGCCGAAGAGAACGGACGGTTAACGGAAAGCGCAGCGAGAACTGGAAGATGGGCGTGGAAGCATACCCACCAGGCGGACGGCAGTATAGACTATGTAGAAGTACGGGGCGATGTGGTATTCAACGGAGTAGATTTTGGTTATAACGACGACAAGATCGTACTCCATGACGTGAAACTCTTCGCCGAACCGGGACAGAAGATCGCATTTGTCGGCTCTACCGGCGCCGGCAAGACAACGATCACGAACCTGATCAACCGATTCTACGATATTCAGGACGGAAAGATCCGCTACGACGGCATCAATATCAACAAGATCATGAAATCCGACCTTCGCCGTTCTCTTGGTATCGTACTCCAGGATACCCATCTGTTCACTGGAACCGTGAAAGAGAATATCCGTTTCGGCAAATTAGACGCGACGGATGAGGAAGTGATCGCGGCGGCAAAGCTTGCCAATGCAGACGGATTCATCCGGAGGCTTCCCAATGGGTATGACACCATGCTGACCGGTGACGGCGCGAACCTAAGCCAGGGACAGAGACAGCTTCTTGCGATCGCCCGCGCCGCGGTAGCTGATCCGCCGGTGCTGATCCTGGATGAAGCGACAAGCTCTATCGATACCAGAACCGAACGGATCGTACAGGACGGTATGGATAAGCTGATGAATGGCAGGACTACCTTTGTGATCGCCCATAGGCTGTCGACAGTGCGCAATTCAGATTGTATCATGGTGCTGGAACAGGGACGGATCATTGAGAGGGGAACACATGAACAGTTGATCGAAGAGAAAGGGAAATATTATCAATTGTATACCGGGAATGCGATCAGTGCTTAATCTTGAAACATTTCACATTCAATGGTATTATAACAATGCAAAGGGAAAGCATCCACTCCAAAGTGGATGCTCCGAGTTTAGGTTAATGATTGTCCTTACGGACACCGGGGCAGTCAGCTAATACCGATTTCTTCCGAATTTTAAGGAAAATAGAGATGCCCTGCGGAAATGATGCCGTTTAGCACTGGCACATTCTGTGGGGTATCTCTATTTATAGGATAAAATGGATGAAGCGGGAGTGGACAAAACGGTATTATTCTGTACTGCACCACACCCGGAGAAAGCAGGCACATTAAGCGAGCTAGAAGTAGAAATGGCAGTTCTGAATAAGATTTTAGGAGGCTCCAACACTAAGGACGATAACATCAGCCGCCTGAAAAAGAATATTGCAGAAGTGGCGGAAACAGATGCCCCTTATGGGGAACCATATCTATACCGGCAGCTTATTGAATTTATCAGCCCGGACAAGAGTACTGCAGAGATGGCATTAGGGGAAAACATATCCCGTTTACTGGAATTGCACTAAGGATAAAGCGATAAGGGCTTGAAAACCTTGACTTGTGGCTAAATTTAGAGTAAAATAGAGCCACAAGAAAGGAGGCATTTTTATGCAGATTATTCCTATGCGTGATTTGAAAGACACAGTTGAGGTAGAGCGACGCTGTGCCGAAGAAAAAGGACCGGTTTATGTAACGAAAAATGGGTACGGACGTCTGGTTGTTATGGATATTGAGTATTATGAACGAACCATGCAGAAAATGTATGAAGCAAAAACCATCCTGGAAGGTTTGGAAGATGTGAAAGCCGGGCGGACCTTGGATGGAGAAAAAGCAATCAGCGATATAAGGAGAAAGTATGGAATCTAAATGGGGATATCAGTTGACACAGAAAGCGGATGCCGATTTAGATGACATTGTGGGATATATTGCCGTGGAATTGGCAAACCCTAAGGCAGTCTCGGATTTTTTAGACAAATTGCAGGAGGCGATTGAGGAAGCACGGGCTTTTCCGGAAAGCGGTTCTTTGGTCATCAATGAATTTGTACCAAATACAAAGATCAGAAAAAAACTGACAGGTAATTATATTATGTATTATCTGCCGGATTCCGCCGAAAAAATGATTTTTGTCTTGCGGATTGTTTACGGCAGACGGAATATGGATGAAATTTTGCGGCAGCTAAATATATAATGATAAAAAAAATAATGAAATAATATAGGGTATCGTTATAAACTGTTGATATTTGACATACGATGGACTATATTGATTAGGTCTGAAGAATTATATATAAACAACATGTAAAGACGGATACCAATCTCTTCATTGATATCCGCCTTTACTCTGATCCTTCAATCATTCTTTTTTTACCTCTTTCTTCTTCGATTACAGTTCCTTGACGTTTTGTCAATTCACCGACCGATTCTGGTATTTTGTGAAAAAGTTTAAGTTCTTGGCGGTCCGTACCTCCTTTTCATAAACTCTTCGACTCCTGATATTCAGCGCCTTCTCTCAGGAATCTTCTCTCAACACTTGTGCTGATGGTAAATAACAATTCATTACTTACAGCTCGCGTCTGTCTTGTAATGCGGTTTTGTTATTTGTTAAATATAAAATATCACACTTATCTTTATTTGTCAATATATTTTTTGTAATTTTATCAATTTTTCTTTTGTTGTTTGTATATTTATTATTTTAATTATATTTTTCAGTTTTTGCAGCAGCTCTCACGGAAAAAAGAAAAGGTGTAAAGCCCATACTGAGATAGAGACTTTACACCTTATAATCATTATTCTTTAATCACATCAAGTTCAGCAAGATTAATTCCTGACGCCGTCAGAATAACTTTTAACTCAATATAGCGTCCCCGGATTTCTTTATAAACTGCTGAATCCTTATTATCAATTAAAAGCATATATTTTTGGACTCTTGCAAATTCTTCTACTGATATTTTCATCATCTCTTTTTCAGTCATAACTTCACCACCTTTTATAAGTGCCGTTTACTTTGATGCTTTCATTATATCAACAGGCAAATGTGGTGTAAAGCTTTTATTTCCGTTATATCAGATCACATCCGTATATTTCATGATCTTCGTCATGACCGCCATCTTCTTGCCAAGATTTCCCGCATTTTCCATACCGATCTCATCTTCCATCGTCTGAGACCCGTCTCCGGGACTCCACAGGGCCGCGCCGGAATAGATGCCGGAACCGCCGTTGCAGATCGTCATTCCCTGCGTGTTATAGAAATTGACGATCGTCTGGAGTGTGAATTCCTGTCCGCCGTTCCTGGTTCCGCCTACCGCGATGGCAGCCCCCACCTTCTTCGTAAAGAAATACGGGTCCTTCACGCTGATCATCCATGCGGAGCGGAATCTGCTGAAGAATGTGGATAACTGTGCGGTAACACTCATCTCATATACCGGTGAGGCAATGATGATACCGTCCGCCTCGTAGAATTTGTCATATAACTCTGTCATATCGTCTGTAAATACCGTACAGCGGTCTGATTCGTCACGCAGACATTTGTTGCAGTGAACACAGGGCTGCATCTTTCTGGCACGAAGCTCCACCAGTTCTGTCTGCACATCACCCTGGGCTTCCGCCTCCTTAAGCGCTGCACTAAGGGCTGTATAGGAAGATTTTCTTCTGGGACTTCCGCATATTCCTAATATCTTAACCATGGTTATTCCTCCATTTTGTTCATATGTATATTTTCTTCATATGTCAATGTCTCCCACTCGGAGAACCGGTTCTCAATCTGCTCTTCGCTAATCAGTCGGTTGTCCTACCCAGCGCGTGCAACACTGCCTCCGGATTCGCCGGCAGAGAGTCGATCTCAGCGCCGATCGCATTGCAGATGGCATTGACAACTGCCGGAGCGCACGGTACTACCGGACACTCGCCAAGACTCTTGGCCCCGTACGGACCTCCCGGCTCGCCTTCTCCTTCCGCGACAAAATCCATATAGAGCTTGGGCATATCGGACGCGCTCAGAAGTTGATACTGCTTAAAACATGTCTCCTGCGGATTCCCTTCTGCATCATAGGTGATATTCTCCAATAATCCGTATCCGAGGCCCATATGAATGGCCCCCGCAAGCTGTCCTTCCAAAGCCAGGGGGTTGATCACTCTTCCCACATCCTGTACCGCGGAATATTCTAAGACCTTCGTCTTGCCCGTCTCTGTATCCACCCGTACCTTCGCAATGTGGACGCCGTAAGAGCTTGGCCCCCTCGGCGCCGGATGGGTCTCTGAGCAGCACAACTCTCTCATACTGTCCCTCTGACAATGCAGCATCACCTCTGCAATGGATACAGACCTTCCTTCCTGCGTGCTGTCCCACGCCCTGTCGTCATACAGTTCTACCTGCTCAGGGTCTATCTCAAGAAGGTCTGAAGCTTCCTTCTGAAGCTCCTTCTTCATAGATTCCGCTGCCTTCTTGGCAGCCATTCCGACCACGTATGTACCGCGGCTAGCATAATCACCCAGATGCCACAGACAGGCATCCGTATCCGCCTCTACCGTATCGATCTTATCAAGCGGGATTCCCAGCACTTCGGACACCACCTGTTTCTGCATCCCCACGTTATCATTTCCCATATCATGGGAGCCGCTGTATAGGATACAGGTTCCGTCTTCGTTCATCTTCAGCATCAGTGTCGTGACGTCGCGGTGTGCGCCGAAGCAGTTATTGCCGTGAACACCTAGCGCTACCCCTACGCCGATTCGATATCTTCCGTCCTTGGATTCTTCCTGTTCCTTACAGATATCCTCATAATGGATCAGATCTTTGGCTCTTCTTAAACAATCCTTCGGTCTTGGGTTGCCGTGCGGCTTATGGAAGCAGGGATCCAGACTGTCTGGATCTACCATATTGATCTCCTGAAGCCATGCCGGATCCATATGCAGGAAGTTCGCGATCTTATTGATCTGACGCTCCAGGCCGAAATACGCCTGAGGCGAACCGTACCCTCGCATCGCTCCCGCTATAATCGTATTGGTATACACCGGATTCACATGAAAACGCATATTTTCAATCTTATAGGCCTTGAATACCTTATGGGACATTGCGCCGGATACGTTCAGCGCACTGGTGGCGTAAGCGCCGGTATCATTGTAGAACTTCATATCTACCGCATGGATTCTGCCGTCTTTCATGAATCCTGTCTTAATAAAGGCAATAGAACCGTGGCGTACACGGGTTCCAAAGATACATTCCCTCCGGGTATATTCAAGCTTTACCGGACGGCGCGTCATCTTAGAGAGCACTGCCGCCACCGGTTCCACCGTCATCTCAAGCTTGCCTCCGAATGCACCTCCGACCGCCGGCGCTGACAAGCGGATCCGGTTATAAGGAAGTCCGAATATCTGGCTTAAGATCACCCGGAATCCGAATGTATTCTGGGACGGGCTGTAGATAGTCAGCTTGTCGTCATAGCTCCAGTCCGCGATCGCCACATGGGGCTCGACCGCCGCGTGGTGGATTGGCTGTGTGGTAAAACGGTCCTCAAATACATAGTCGCACTCCGCCAATGCCTTATCCACATCCCCGGCTTCTACATGTGCCTGCCCTACGATGTTGCCGCCCTCGTGGATCGGATATGCATCCTCCTTGATCGCCTCCTCCACCGTCATCATGGCCGGAAGATCTTCGTATTCCACTTGGATCAGCTTCACCGCTTCCTTGGCGATCTCCATGGTATCCGCCGCTACCGCCGCCACACGGTCCCCGACAAAACGAACCGTATCGTCGAAGATTCTCTCCGTATTCGGGATCTTATGCTCAATAAACCGCAGCGCGCTGTTGAACCTGGTCTGCGGTGTATTCTTATAGGTCGCAACTGCACGTACGCCCGGCAGACTCTCTGCCCGGCTGGTATCGATACTCTTGATTCGCGCATGTGCCTTGGGGCTGAACAAAACTTTCGCATACAGCATGCCCGGAAGCTTCATATCACCCACATATATTTTTCTTCCGGTAACCTTCGATGCAGCATCACGGATGGGAACTCTCTTTCCGATCTCTCTGAACTCATTACCTTTCATCTGACTCACCCCGCATTCTTTCTGCCGCTAAGATAATCGCCTCCACGATCTTCTGAAAACCTCCGCACCGGCAGATATGTCCTGAAAGCGCCTGGCGTACCTCTTCTTCTGTCGGCGATAAATTCTTATCCAGGAGCGCCTTCGCCCTCATGACCATTCCAGGGGTGCAGAAGCCGCACTGCACGGCTCCCGCATCAATAAATGCCTGCTGTATCGGGTGCAGCCTCTCTCCGTCTGCCACACCCTCGATCGTCAAAACCCTGGCTCCTTCAAGCGTGCATCCCTTGATCCTGCAGGAACGCTTCGCCTCGCCGTCTACGATTACGACACAAGCGCCGCAGCCGCCGTCCAGACAGCTGTCCTGGCAGCCGCATTTGGTCCCTGTAAGCCCCAGCACCTCACGAATAATATATAGCAGCGACCATGATTCCTGGATTTCCAGTTGTTTCCATTCTCCATTTATTTCAAATTTTATATTTTTCATCGCTTCTATCCTTTAACTTCTCAATATTTATTCAGTCTGTGCTTCCATATCTGTCTGCGCTTCATCCTCCGGATCCTTAGGAACCACAAGATTCAATACAAGAGCCATAAGTCCTGATACCAGGATCGGCTCTGTCAGGAACATGTGCATTCCCTCTGGGAATCCGCTTATCGCCGCCGGCGCCATAGAAGCCCCAAGTCCAAGGGCAAGAGACAAACCGGCGATGGTTCCGTTCCGAAATGACAGATCTTCCTTCATAAGACGGACTCCGGTAATGGTGATCATACCGAATACGATCACCGTCGCTCCTCCGATCACCGCCTTTGGCATTGTAGACATCAGCGCGCTGAACTTCGGAACCAGTCCAAGGATCAGCATGAACCCTGCTGCTGCACCGATCACTCTGCGGTTTACCACCTTCGTCATAGATACGATTCCCACGTTCTGGCTGTATGTAGATACCGGCAGTCCTCCGAAGCATGCTCCTAACAGAGTAACCACACCGGATGCCAGGATACCGCCTGAGAGTTCCTCGCTCTTAGGCTCACGCTCGAATCCGCCCACGGTCGTTCCTGTGATATCGCCTACGGTCTGCATGACATTGACCACCGTAAGAAGGACAATTGCGACTACCGCTGTCGGCGAGAAGCTGATCCCGAACCGGAACGGTACCGGAACTGTGAGCCAGCCGGCGTCCGCAATACCGCTAAAATCAATATTTCCCATAAACAGAGATACCGCATATCCTACCACTACACCGATCACGATTCCAGCAAGCTGAACATATCCTGTACAGCACATATTACAGATAATAACCGTTATCAACGTTACGCCTGCGATGATCCAGTTCTGAAGTGAGCCAAAGCCTTCGCTTCCTTCCCCGCCTGCCATATACTTAATGGCGATCGGGTAAAGAGACAGTCCGATCGCAAGGATGATCGTCCCTGTCACAAACGGCGGAAAGAACTTCCTGATGTACTTGATTCCGAATCCCATGATCAAGGTCACGATCCCCGCTATGATCTGCGCCCCAAACACACCGGATAATCCGTACTGCGCACCGATGGCTGTAAGGGTAGGCACGAACGTGAATCCTACGCTGAATACAGTGGGTACTCTTGCACCGAACATCTTGATCGGATACAATTGAATCAAGGTACTGATCCCCGCCATTAAGAGCGCGAACTGAATAAGAAGCTGACGCTCGGCATCTGAAACTCCACATGCATTTGCCACCACCATCGGTACTGTAACCGTGCCGACGAACATTGCCATAACATGCTGAAGCGAGATTGGGATGATTCTCGCAACAGACGGCTTTCCTTCATATGTAAATAAGGAATTATCTGTATTTATATTATTTGCCATATTTATTCTCCTCTTTTCTCCCGCAGATCTTTGCTGCCATGCGCCTGTCAGTCTCCGTACTCAGACTGCGGGAGTATTCCTCTCTGAATGTGCAGCGGCTAAAAGGGCTGCTCAAAATTACCGCTGCACAGATGTATCATATTAATATACGCTGTTCCACTTATGTCCTTCTCTGCGGTTCGTGATCTTGCCGCGCACGCACAGGTCTTCCGCGCATCTCTGTACGGAACGGTATACTTCCTTCTCATCCTTCACGCGGACGATGATTCCGTCTTTTACGATCACCTGTCCGTCTACCATCACGCCTGTAATATTCTTAAGCGAAGAAGAATATACCAGCGTAGATACCGGATTGTGCATCGGGATTGCCTTCGGGCACTCCAACGGATCGAAGATCACCAGGTCTGCCTTCTTGCCTGTCTCCAGAGAGCCGATCTCATTTTCAAGGCCTACTGCACGCGCTCCGTCGATGGTTGCAAGCTCCAGAACCTTCTCTGCGGAGATCGCCAGCGGATTCTTCGTCGCTACCTTATGCTGCAGCGCCGTGAACTTCATCAGCTCTACCATATCCTGCGCGTTGTTGCTCGCCGCACCGTCTACGCCAAGACTCACATTGATACCTCTCTCCAACATCTCCGGTACCCGCGCTACTCCGGAAGACAAATACTGATTGGAACATACGTTGTGAGAAACCTTGATGTCGTATTTCTGCGCCATATCCATATCTTCGTCGGTCAGATAGCAGCAGTGTACCATCAGTACATTTGGCCCTACGATGCCAAGCTCCTCTAAGAGCGGTGCGTCGTATAATCCATGAAGTGCCTTGGTAGCCTCCCTGTCGAACTCTGTCTCTGAGATATGTACCGTGAAACCGGACTTGTATTCATTCGTCACCTTCCACAGCATCTCAAGCATTTCCCTTGAATTGGACCACATAGCAGCCGGAGCCACCCAGATCTTGATCCTTCCGTCCTCGGAATTGTGGTAGGTCTCGAACAGCCTTCTTACATCTTCTTCCACAACATCCTTCTGCTGCATGATTCCCGGATGCACGCCGAAGTTCTCTGCTGAATCCATACATCCTCTTCCCAGGATACCGCGGATTCCAAGTTCCTTGTATGCATCGATGATACCGTCGCACAGTCCTGCACGGTTGTGCGGATACATGTAATCTACCATCGTGGTGATACCGCTGTGAAGCCCTTCCATACATCCAAGCATTGCGCCGAGATAACAATCCTCTCTTGTGAGATTTGTCGCTGCCGGGAAGGTCATAGTTGCCAGCCAATCCTTCAATACCATATCATCTCCAAGCCCCTTAAGGAGTGTCTGGAACAGATGGTTGTGCGTATTGATGAATCCCGGGAACACTACCTTGCCGTCAAGATCCGTAACCTCTGCCACATCCGTGTATTTCTTCTCCAGCGCGTCGCTGTCTCCGATATCTACGATCTTATTTCCCTGGATCGCAATCGCTCCATGATATAAGATCTCTCTTTCCTTATTTACAGTTACAATAATTCCGTTTTTCAGTAAATGATCAATCATTCGTATATCCTCCGTTTTTTATATATTTCTTAATCTGCAGCCTGCCTGATCTCCGCAAGCATCTCCTCTTCTACTACTTTATCCACTCCGTCCTTCGGAAGCAGAATGTTCAATATAAGCGCTGTTCCGGCTACCAGAATGATACTGGACTCTCCGAAGAACATCTGCACATATTCTCCCGCGCCTGCCAATGTATCCTTTGCAAAGGAGATTCCAAGGCCAAGCGCCAGTGATGTTCCGCACAGCAGCATGCTGCGGCTTGTGAATCTGCTCCTTGATACAAGGCTCATGCCGGACAGTGCGATCATAGAGAATACCACGATCGTCGCTCCGCCGATCACACAATTTGGTATGGTAGACAACAGCGCCGACAGCTTCGGGCAGAATGCCGCAACCACAAGGGTCACCGCCGCACATCCCATAACGAATCTGCTGCACACCTTGGTCAGAGCCACGATTCCTGAGCACTGGCTGTAGGTTCCGGTTGCAAAACAATTGAAGAAAGATGAGAAGATGCAGGCAACCGAATTTCCTACGATACCTCCCTGCAACTCGGAATTCTTAGGCTGTCTGTTCAGTCCGCCTGTCGCCGATACTGTAAAATCTCCCGTCATCTCTACCGCGTTGATGAAGAACAGCAGTATGAATACAACAGCGAAATCCATATGGAATTCCAATCCGAACGCCATCGGCTTCGGAAGCGAGAACCATGCCGCCTCCGCCACAGGAGTAAAATCCACGATTCCCCACACAACAGAGACCAGATAACCTGCCACCATACCGATCAGGATCGCCGCCGCGTTTACAAGGCCTTTACCGAATCCAGAGCAAAGCATAATCACTGCGATAACGATTCCGCCGATGATCCAGTTATATGCCAGCCCCGTATCCGGCGATCCCTGGCCTCCTGCCAGATTATACGCCGCTGTCGGGAAACAGGAGACGCCGATGGATACGATGATCGTACCTGTCACGATCGGCGGGAAGAACCTGCGCACCTTCGGAAGCGCGAATCCTATGATGATCGACACCAATCCTCCGATCAACTGCGCTCCAAACAGAGCTGCCAGCCCGTAATTGACCGATACTGAAATACAGATAGGAAGAAACGTATAAGTTAATCCCATCATAACCGGCAGACCCGAACCGATCTGAACCTTCCCAAATTTGATCGGAAATGCCTGGATCAGGGTTGCTACACCCGCACCTAAAAGTGAACATTGCAACAACAGGGTTGATTCGGCCGTTGAAAGTCCTGCTGTCCCTGATACCAGTAGCATGGGAACGATATTTCCCACAAACATTGCAAGCAATTGCTGCAATCCCAGCGGAAATGCCTGCGTAATAGGCGGTCTGCCATCCAATTCATAAATAGCGGTGCTTCTTGAAGTACTTTCTGAAGTATTCGTTTTCATTTTTACCCTTCCATTTTGTCCGAACGGGGGCTTCTTCCCGTTCTTAAGACTGCTCGAAACTGCTTTCGGACAGTCTCCAACGACTGACTTCGTAGTGCCCCGCAGGATACCCGCACGGCATCCGGTTCTAATATCTTCTAATGTCACAATACAAATATTAATATCCTGCGTACATGTAGAGAATGCATCTTCCCTCCCGTTCGGAACACATGCATAGGTGGTTGACTAAAGTCAGTGAAAGCCAACCGCCTCACAAGGGGCCATGCCCTCATGCCGAACTCTTCATATCTTCTCTTTTTCGTCTTTTTCGTCTCTTACCGGCAGAATAAGAACTTTCCCTCCGGCTTCTCCATTACCCACTCTCCTTTTCTCTTAGCTTGTATACCCTTCACAAATACATCCTGTATCTGATAAGTAACCTCAAATCCTTCAAACGGCGTATAATCTACATCCTGACACAGCGTTCCGGCGCTGATCCTGTGAGGTGCATCTCCCCTCACGATGACCAGATCCGCATCGCCTCCCGCCCTTATCGTCCCTTTTACAGGATGAAGACCGAAAATCCTTGCCGGTTCTGTACACAGAAGACTTACTAATTTCTCCAGAGGAATCCCTCTCCTGCTCCCATATTCTAACATCAGTTCCATACGTGTCTCTATTCCCGGGGTTCCGTTTGGAATCCTTGTGAAATCCTCTTTCCCCAGGTCCTTCTGCCCATGAAACCGGAAGGAACAATGATCCGTGGAGACTGCATCGATCGTACCGTCCACAAGCGCCTTCCAGAGCGCCTCCTGATCGGCTTTCGTGCGAAGCGGCGGTGAGAGCACATATTTGGCGCTCTCGAATCCGGGCAGATTGTAAAGGCTCTCGTCCAGAAGCAGATATTGCGGACAGGTCTCGGCATAAACTCTCTGACCTCTTTGTTTGGCCTGCCTTATGACCTCAGCCGCTTCCTTCGTGCTGACATGCACGATATAGACCGGTACATCCGCCATAGCTGCGAAATCGATCACCCTAGATACTGCCTCCTTCTCCGTCAGATTCGGCCGGGACTTGGGATGATTCCTGATGTCGGATGCGTTCTCTTCTCTTAACTGCCGCTGCAGGCGCCTTAACACATCGCCGTTCTCACAGTGCACGCACAGCAATGTATCCAGTTCCTTCATCTCCTGAAGAATCCCAAAGAGCTGTTCGTCATACACTCCGATACCGTCCTGATATGCCGTATAAGCTTTGAAAGAAGTAATACCCTGCTCCTTCATGCGGACAAGCTGCTCCTTCATGCCTTCGTCCCATCCTGACACAGTCATATGGAAACCATAATCACAGTATGCCCGCCCTTCTGATTTCTTACACCAGCAATTCAGGCCATCCATTAGAGTCTCCCCCTCGTCATACTCCGGAAAGTCCATAACGGTCGTGGTTCCTCCCATAACGGCAGCCCTCGTCCCGGTCAGATAATCATCCGACGTCATACATTCTCCGGCGGGCATATCAATATGGGTATGCACGTCCACGCCTCCCGGCAGGATATAGGCCCCTTCTGCATCCAGGACTTCTTCTTCTCCTTCCGTTTCTAATTCTGTCCCGACTGCTGTGATCTTCCCGTCTCTTATACGCAAGCCGCCTTCAAAGCGTCCGTCTTCTGTTACAATGACTCCATTCTTAATCAGCATTTTGCTACCTCAAGTTCTTTTTAAAGAAATCCAATGCATTCTCAAAAAACATCTTATCTATGATTCTCTCAGAGATTCCCCTTGTGAGAAGATACTCTGCAGAGCGGGCGAATTTGACCGGGGTATCCAGTGTCTCGTCTATATCCGCACCGTCAAAATCACTTCCGCAGGCGATAATATCTTCGCCGCCAAGCTCCAGCATCCGGCTTACATGCCGGTACATGCTGTCTAAGTCTCCCTTATGGTCGTCCGCCAAGAATTGCTCATACAGATTCACGCCCACCAGTCCCTTACGGTTAATCATCTCCTTGAACTGCTCTTCCGTCAGATTCCTCTTATGAGAACATACGGAACGTAGATTGGAGTGGGTCGCGATAAACGGCTTCCCGGCAATCCCGCACAGCTCCTCGAACCCCCTGTCATTCAGGTGGGACACATCTACGATGATCCCCGCCTCTTCCATCCGCTTTATAGCCTGCCGCCCGAAAGGTGTAAGCCCCTGATCGGTCCGCTGCCCGCTGCCAAGCTCGTTCGGCCCGTTCCACACAAGCGTCATCATCTTGACGCCGTTTGCCGCAAGATAGTCTACGTTATCAAGAGATCCCGCAAGAGCCGCACCGCTCTCAACCGCCAATATCACCGCACATCTGCCTTCCGCAGTAATCCGTTCAATATCCTCCGGCGTACATACCAACTCCGCCATCTCACTTTGCTTCCTAAGAAGCATATCCAGATATTCCTTATGATCACGGAAATACTGAACCGCCTCTTCACCCCTGACATCATCAGGAATGAAAACTGCCATCGTCTGACACAGCCTATTAAACTTATCAATCTCCTTCAGCGAAAACTGCGTCTTCCCACACAAGAAATCAGATTGTTCTTTCTTATAGTTAACGATCGAATCACAATGCAAATCAAACAACTGCAAACTACCACCCCTTTCAATAATATAAACATTTCTGCCCGTTCGGCTGGAATCCAAATCCATGGCTTACGGAGACTTAGGCATGAAGGCTTTCCTGAATGCCTTAACCGAAGTTAGCCATTAGTTCAGCGAAGCGTTGCCCAGACCGCGTGAGGACGGACATCTCCGAACGGCCGTCCCCATTGCACCCCTCTTCCACCCGAACGCCCAAACATAACTACTTAAGCAGCGCCTTCATCACTCCGTAATAGCTCTCCGTCACCTTCACAAGCTGCTCAATCTCAATATACTCATTGATGGTATGCGCAAGATTCTCCTTAGAAGGTCCGATACCAAGCGTCTTGATTCCTGCCTCGCCTGCATAATGGCTTCCGTTCGTACAGAAATTATAATTCGTAATCGTCGGATTCAGCCCAAGCGCCTTCATCTCCTTATACACATCCTGCACAAACGGCTCGTTCTCATCATATAACCAGCCCGGGAAGAATCTCTCGCTGCTGATCTTATTGCCGGTATAGCACTCTTCTTCCATCTCCACGAAGGACACCTTCGCCTTTAACCCGGAATCTTCCTTCATCATCTGATCCAGCAGCTCTTGGATCGGCGCAAGCACGCTCTCCTTCGTCTCTCCTACCAGAAGGCGCCTGTCATAGGTTGCCCGGCAGTAATCCGGCACTACGGAAGCCCCCGGATACGGTGAGGACTTGATATCCACAAGCTCTAAGATCCCGTCTCCAAGTACCGGATGATTGGTCGGCTTAAGCCCCTGAATCGCCTCGATCACCTTGCACATCTTGTATACGGCATTGACTCCCTTCTCCGGGTTAGCAGAATGCGCCGGCACGCCGAAGGTCTCAACCTTAAGTTCCCCGCGTCCTCTCTGTCCGATTTTGATATTTAACTGAGAAGCCTCTCCGATCACTACATAATCCGGTTTCACATAAGCGCTGATCTCTCTTGCCGCAACTCCCTCGAAGCACTCCTCGTGTACGACGCCTGCCACATAGATATCGCCGGGGAAATTATAATCACAGTCCTTCGCATAGTAGATTGCCGCTGCCATCATGGAGGACAGGGCTCCCTTCATATCAGAGGTTCCTCTTCCGTACATCTTCCCGTCTATGATCTCTGCTCCGAACGGATCATGCTCCCATGCGCTCTCATCCGGCACCGGAACGGTATCCATGTGACCGTCGAACAGGATCTTCGGTCCGGGCTGTTTGCCCTTGATATGGCAGATACAGTTCCCGTACTTATCCACATGTACGTCTGTGAAGCCTTCCTGGTCACAGAACTGCTTCATCTCCTCTACTACCTTGTCCTCGTGGCCGCTGTAACTCTTTGCCTGGATCATCTTTTGGCAAAATGCGACCAGTTTCTCTTCTCTTTCCTTGCTAAGCATATTGATTTCCTCCCTATTTTATGTATCATTAGTTAAATGAATTGTAGAATTCGATTGATTTCCTCTCAAGCTCCAGATCTTCCTCTGTCTGTGCGGCACGTTTCCCCGTGAGCGCTCCTGTCGGACAGACATCCAGACACAATCCGCAGAAACGGCATTTCTCAAGATCCACCTGCATCTCAGGGAAGGATAAGGTTCTGGCATCATAACAGCAGGCCGCCACACATTTGCCGCAGGAGATACATTTCTTCTTCCCATCCTCTTTATATGGCTCAAATGCAAAATCTAACTTGCTGACATACTCCTTCTTCGGGAAATTTGGAAGCGCCGCACGGTTCACTTCTTCGATGGAGTGATAGCCAAGCTCTGCTAGTCTCTTCGAGAGGTCATAGCACATCTTCTCCACATACTCGACTCCCTTAAGGATTCCTACCGTACAGATGCCCGCGCCCATGGCTCCCGCCATCATGTATTCAATGGCATTGTCCGCGCTCATCACGCCGCCGGATGCGTACAGATTCTTAAGCTCTGGATGATTGCGGGCGATCTCGGCATTGATGCGCATAGAGATCGGCCTCATAGCCGCTCCCGTCATCCAGCCGTAGCCGTCTGCGCTCATCATCTCCGGGCGTGCCTTCTCGATATCGATCTTAAGCGTCGGTCCGATGGAGTCGATAGCACATAAGCCGTCCGCTCCGTGCTCCAGGCACTTCTTCGCCGTTCCCACCGGGTCAGGCCAATTGCCGCTCAGCTTGCAGATCACTGGGATCTTCACATGCGCCTTCGTGTAATCCAGCATCGGGATCAGCGTATCCTCCGTATAAGAAACCAGCTCAATAATATGCGCTCCCGCCTTCTCTACCTCGCCGACGATCTCCTGCGCCTCTTCAAGCGTATGGCCGACGCTTGCGATCACGATCGCTCCCGCCTTCACCGTCTCCGGGATCTCCTTCTCATACCACTGCTGCCTGTCGCTGTCCGCCCATTTCTCACAGTTGATCAGGGAGTCATTATTTACCGTTCCCATGTGATGAACCGGATTGATAGCCGCTGACTTGCGGATGGTCTTCGTAACCACCGCTCCGCAGCCTGCCCGAAAGCCCTTGATCATACCCTCCGCTCCGTAAGTAAGCGGTCCTGATGACAGGATAAATGGACTCTGGAGCTTATAACCGCAGAATTCTATTCCGATATCTGCCCCCGTCAGTTTCTCTTTCTCAAACATGCTCGTTTCTCCTTTCTATTCTCTACATGTTATCTGCTTATATTTTAAATCTGTTCTCTGTGTGCTTCCTTTAACTGCTGTGCCGCCTCATAGATCGCAGCGGTAAGCTGCTCATAGCCCGTACAGCGGCACAGATTCCCTGAGATCGCCCTTCGGATCTCTTCTTTGGTGGCATCCGGGTTCTCGTCTAACAGCGCCTTGGCGCTCATCACGAATCCCGGTGTGCAGAATCCGCATTGCAGCGCATGATTTTCAAGGATTGCTTCCTGGATCGGATCCAGCTTCCCGTCTGTACCTACGCCTTCAATCGTAATGACTTCTCTTCCTTCCACGGAACCGATCGGCACCAGACAAGAAGTCACTGCCTTCCCGTCCAGAATGACCGTACAGGCGCCGCATTCTCCGACTGCGCAGCCTTCCTTGGTTCCCGTAAGTCTCAATGTATCTCTCAGCACATCCAGAAGTCTCTCATTTGGATATGCTTCCACCGTTACCGGTTTCTTATTGACGATGAAATTCACTTCTATTTTCTTCATCTTGATCCTCCGATTATATGGTCAGTTTCTTATGCAAGTTTCTTATGCAAATTGGCTGCCGCAGCACTCTGTAAGCGCGTCTTCCACGATGGCCTCCACCGCCGGCTGTTTGTATTCCGTAGACCAGCGGATTCCGGTGCGCCTGATCATCTCTTCCGATACCGCCTTCCCTGCTTCCCTCCACAGTTCTTCTGACGGTTTTCTTCCTATTAATATATTCTCTGCCGTCTCTACCCGGTCCGGCGTACTGAATATACAGCCCGGAGCTATTCGTGCGAAGTCTATCCTTCCCTCTTCGTCAAGCCTTAACGCCGCCGAAACATTCAGTCTGGATATCGCAAGAGCCTTCCTTCTTCCAAGCTTGGCGAATCCTGTGACCGCACCCTCGGGAAGCTTCCTGACGGTAAATTCTTTCACGAACTCATCTTCTTTGAGGCCGACCTTGCCCTGCCCTGTGTAGAAATCCTTAAGCGTGACCACACGCTCCCCGTCTCTTCCTCTGATCACCGTCCAAGCGTCCAGTGCGATCAGCGGCGTCAGCGGATCCGCCGCCGGGGACGCATTGCAGATACTTCCTCCGATGGTTCCGCGGTTCCGAATCTGCGGAGAACCTACGGTAGACGCCGCTTTCCCGAGAAATGGGATCCATCTTTTGATTACTTCTGACCTCTCCAGGTCCGTATGGGTCGTAAGCGCCCCGATATGAATCTGATCTCCTTCTTCCCTAATATACCGAAGCTCATCTTCGAGAAAAGACAGATCCAGGAGACATTCCAATTCTTTCCATCGCTTATCCTTCTCTCGAATCTGTACCATGATATCCGTACCGCCGGCTACAATACGCGCTTTTCCATGATATCTGGCAAGCACCTCACACACCTCATCTGGCGTTTTCGCTCTATAATAATCATATTTAAACATATGTGTTTTCCTTTCTATCTAAGCTTCTTCCCTAACAGTACCGTCTCCAGATCACATGGATTCTCACGAACCCTTCTGCCTGTTGCATTGTAAACCGCATTGGCTATCGCCGCCGCAACCGCTTCCGTCGCAGGCTCTCCGATACTCTTCGCTCCGTAAGTGCCTGCCGGATCCCCGGATTCATAGATATTCACATCCATCTCAGGCGCATCCATTGATGTAGGTAGGATATAGGAATCGAAGTTCCGGTTCTTCACTCTGCCGTTCTTAGGAGCGACATCCTCCATAATTCCGTATCCCTGTCCCATCACGATACCGCCGTAGATCTGTCCCTTGATCAACGCCGGATTGATGGCTCTTCCTACATCGTGGCTCGCCGTCACCTTCTTAAGATCCACATATCCGGTTCTCATATCCACCTCGACCTCTGCAATCACACAGCCATATGCGAAGGTCGGGAATGCCTTGCCCTGCCCAGTCTCATGATCCTGCGGCAGATCTTCCGGCATAAACCATTCATAAGCTGCCATCTGCTTGCCTGTCCAGATGCATGCGCCAGTTACGGAAGTGAACGGGACCGTGATCTCGGGATGATCTTTCAGGAAGAACACCGCGTCTTTCAGATCTATATCTTCCTCTGTGAGCTGCTCATAGGTAAGATCCGTGCCTTCCAGGGAAAATGACCGAAGCTCCAATGCATTCTTTATCATGATCTTCTTAAGCTTCTCCCCTGCCTTCCGCACAGACTGAGCGCCCATGACCGTTCCTCTCGATGCAACCGTCATACCGCTGTCCGCGATCGCGAAGGAATCAAGCTGCGGGAACTGGATATCCTCGTAATGAACTCCCAACGCCTCCGCCGCGATCTGAGCATATGCCGTCTTAAGTCCCTGACCGTTCTCCGCAAGACCGGAGGCAATGCTGACGCTTCCGTCCTCGTTGACGATCATCATACAGCCCGACGCATCCGGGGACTCTGCACCAAGCCCGCAGCCGCGGTAACAGATAGCAAGTCCGATTCCCTTGCGGATCCTGGTATCCGGCTGCTGCTTATATTCCGCATGCTTCCTGATATAATCTGTCCGCTCTACCGTATCGTCCATCACATCCTGGAGGATGACATATTCTACCGGGACTCCTGTCGCCGTGAGGGCTCCGTCTTTCAGGCAATTAATCCGTCTTAATTCCACCTCATCCATTCCAAGCTCCTCGGCAAGCTCTTCAATCAACTGCTCCTGTCCGAATATCAGAGACGGGGAACTGTAACCTCTCATGGCGCCGGAATGAATATTATTCGTAAATACACCGTATGTATCCGTCTTGATATTGTCGATCTCGTAAGGGCCTGAGGAATGTACATTGGCGCGCCAGTTCATGAACTGTGTCTGATTATTATACGCGCCGCAGTTGTCTACCTGCTCTCCTTCAAACGCCACGATCCTGCCCTCTTTGGTAGCTCCAATCTTATAGCGCAGACGGAACGGATGCCGCTTGGAGCTCTCCAGGAACGAATCCTCTCTTGAAAATACGAACTTGACCGGCTTCTTCGTCTGATAGGCGAGATATGCCGCCCTTGCCGTCACAAGACCGATTCCTTCCTCCTTGCCTCCGAAGGTTCCTCCCAGGATCGCCTGTATCATACGGACCTTATTCAGCGGGATCCCAAGGATGTCAGACACATATCGTCTGGTAAAAAATGGATTCTGCGCCGACGCCTGCACTGTCATCAGTCCGCTGTTGGGATCCATGTATGCAAGCACCGCTTCCGGCTCTATGTAAGAATGCTCGATATACTGGGTCCTGTATTCCCGTTCTAGTATCACGTCCGCCTGTTCAAAACCTTTCTCTATATCACCCTTGCGGATGTGGAACATGGAATCCTTGAAGATGTTCTTCTCATACTCCTCATGTACCAGCGGCGCTCCCTCTTCCAGCGCGTCGTCGATGGTGTACACTCCCGGAAGTTCTTCGTATTCTACTTCAATCGCATCCAGCGCGTCTTCAACCAGCGATTTGCTTACTGCCGCCACCATTGCCACACAGTCTCCGGCATAACGGATACGGTCTGTCAGGTACATATACCCTGCCCAGCTCTTTGTCTTGCGAAGATCGGCAAATGTCACCACCGCCTCGACGCCATCTATCGCCTTCGCCTTATCTGTATTAATCCTTGTCACCCTTGCACTGGAATATGGGCTTCTTAACACTCCCGCATAGAGCATCCCTTCCATATACAGATCAGCCGCATAGAGCGCTCTTCCTGATACCTTTTCCACACCGTCGATCCTTGGCTTGGATCTGCGGATTACATTATAATTCTCTTCCTTCACCTGATTCATGACTATTTCCTTTCATTCACCTGCCAAAATTGCCGGGTCACTTCCCTCAGTTTCTCTTTTGCTGCCGCCGCGTCGACCGTCATCATCATCCCGTCTTTCTTAAGCTGCCTTCCGCCGACGAATACATTCTTCACATTCTGCGGATTGGTAAATAACACCAATTGGTCGTACACATTCTTCTCATTTACCGGAGTCGGCTGTTCCAGACTAACGGTGATCACATCCGCAAGATTGCCTTCCTTCAATACTCCCGCGTCCGCAAGGCCGATCGCCTGCGCACCCATGGACGTCGCCATCTCGTACACTGTCTTCGCCGGCATCACCTGGGGATCCTGTTGGTTCGCCTTGTGCATCAGGAACGCGCCCCGCATGACTTCAAAGAAGTTGTTAACGTAACCGTCTGTGCCAAGCCCTACCGTCATTCCTCTGTCAAGCATCTTCGTTACCGGGGCGAACCCTCCGCCCACCTCGCAGTTGGACAGAGGCATGGACACCGCCTTCACCTTGTGCTTTGACAGGATATCGAGTTCTGCGTCCGTTGCCTGGACTACCTGGGAGGCGAGAACCTGTTCATCCAGATATCCGAGTTCCTCATAGATCTCAACCGGCGTCTTGCCGTATTCTTTCCGGCACCACTCCGGTTCGAATACGCTCTCGCTTAAGTGCATATGGATCATACAGTGGTTCTCCTGCGATAATTCCTTCGCCTGCTTTACAAATTCCTTGGAGCAGGTAAACAGAGTATGTATACTGTTGATTCCCTGTACCAGTCCGCCCTCCCGGTTATACTTCTTCACAAATTCTATATTCTCACGCAAGCCTTCCTGTCCGTTTTCTTTGCTTTTTCTCTCACATGCCTCAAAGGATAAGCGCCCCCGAAGCCCGGCTTCTTCCACGACCTTCTTCTCTACCTCCAACGCTCCCGGGATTGCATTGGGTCCTTCCAGGATATCCACAAATGAAGTCACGCCGCTGTCGATCATTTCCGCACACGCCCACCTGGACGTCGCTTCCACTAACTCGTGGTTCAGCCGGTCCTCTACATAAGGCCACCAGAAATCATCCAGGAAGCTTTCAAACTCTGTCACCATCGCTTCCGCCGTGATCCCGTGGGAGAGGAAGCCGTACATGTGGTTGTGTCCGTTGACGAACCCCGGCAGGATGATCTGGTCCGGTAAATCTAGCAATTCATCCGCTTCATTTACCAGAAGCCTGCCACTCTCGGCGATCTGTACGATCCTGCCCTCCTCCATTCTCAATCCATAGTCCCTCTTAAGCCCTTCTTGGGTCATTAAAAATGCACCTTTGATCACTGTTGCAGACATCTTCTTTCTCCTTTCTATTGAAACATAACTTTTCTATCACCTTATCCCCGCTCTTTAGGAAATACAAGATTCAGGATAATAGCTAAAATAGATGTCAGAATCACACTGTTTTCTTCAAGCATCGCTGCCACTCCAGAAGGAAATTGTGCGCTTGCCCCTTTGCAGAATTGTGTTCCAAGTCCAAATGCAAGTGATACACCGATTACCAGACAATTCCTATTGGAAAATCCGGCTTTCGCCAGAAGCTTCATACCAGATGTTGCTATCATCGCGAATACCACTACTGTACCGCCTCCGATCACACAATTCGGAATTGTTGATAATATCGCCCCCACTTTCGGACATAATCCTGCGATAAACAAGATCACACATCCCACTCCAATCACGTGACGGGAACATACCTTCGTAAGAGCCACAATCCCTGAATTCTGACTATAAGTCGCAGTCGGGAAGCTGTTAAATACTGCCGAAATAATGGATGATATCCCGTTTGCCGTCGCTCCGCCGCCAATCTCTTCCGGCGTTGGCTCCCGGTCAAGACCTCCCATACAAGACACATTAAAATCACCGATCATCTGTACTGCCACAATAAAATATAAGAGCAAAAACATCAGGAAATGTCCCAGATTAAACTTCACGCCAAAGGCAAATGGTTTCGGAACCGCAAACCAGGCGGCATCTCCAATCCCGGTAAAATTCACCAGCCCAAGAGGAATGGATATAAGATATCCTGCCAACATGCCTATCAGAATCGCTGCTACCTTCGGAAGCCCTTTGCCAAATACATTGAATCCGAGTACTACAAATACAACAAACACACCAACTCCCCAATTAATCAACGCCCCAAAACTCGGAGAAGAAGTTCCGCCTGCTATATTACCAATCGCAAGATTAAAAATCGAAACCCCTACTGTCATAACGATCGTTCCTGTTACTACCGGAGGGAACAGATTCGTCATTTTCTTAAGAAGCGCCCCATAACTAATTGCCACAACTCCTGCTGCAATCTGTGCTCCAAAGATATATGCCACGCCGCTGCTTCCGGCAATTGAAAGACACGCCGGTAGGAATACATATGTAAGACCCATCATGCAAGGAAGACCCGAACCGATCTGTATACCACCAACCTTCAGTGGATATAACTGAATTGCCGTAGATATAGCCGCGCCTATCATACAACATTGCAGCAACATATTTGACTCAGACGCCGAAAGCCCTGCCGTTGCCGCTACTAAAATCATTGGGACAATATTTCCCACAAACATCGCAAGCACATGCTGCAGTCCCAACGGAATTGCTTCCTTCAAAGCCGGCCTTCCATCCAATTCGAATTTTGACACACTATACATTTTTGCCTTCATAGAATTTACCTTCCTCTCTTCCTTTTTGAACTTGTAAAAAAGTAAATACATTCAACCCCTCACACCGGTGTCATATTTCTTGAGACATAGAATGCGTATTTATAAAAAAAGAAGAGCTCAGCAACCTTTGTGAAAGGTTGCCAAACTCTTCTTCGAGTGCCTGACTTTATAGCTCTGACTTTTCTTGTCAGAAATTGATGAAAAAAAGAGAAGCCTTCCGGCCTTTGTGAAAGGTCGGCAAACTTCTCTGTGAATTCATTCTTTATTAACTTTTTCTATATATTATATCATTGTTTTATATTTGTCAATATATTTTTGTAAAATTTTTATAATATTATCTTTTACTTTATAACTTCTCAGGAAATATTGCCGAAAATGAATGCCAGTCAATTGGCACATCCGCTGTATATGCAGCTTCCTGCAATCCTCCCCTAATGTTCAGAGAATATAGCAGGGTACTTGGCACGATTCTTATTCCGGCACTCATATAGCACATCATCCGCCATTTCAAGAATATCTGCAACCGTCATCTTATTCTCCTTACTCTTAACCTCCAGGACGCCATAGCTGAAACTGCGCTGGTATTTCGCGTAGACCTCCTCCTGGAATTCCCTCATGATCTCGGCAAGCTTACGGTTGATCAGCTCAGCCATATTACCGGAAAGAATCACGCAGAATTCATCTCCGTCGATTCGTGTGAATGTATCGCCGCCTCGGAAATTCTTCTTGACGATCTCCACGAACTTCTGGATATATTCATCTCCCTCATCATGGCCGAATGTCTCATTCACATATTCCAACCCGTCTAACTGCAGATAACAGAGCGTCGCTTCCAGCTCGTCACGCAGAACGATCCCAATATATTCTTCAAAGAACAGACGGTTCTTAGTCCCCGTCAGCGGATCGTGATATGCCTTGCTGGTCATATTGCGGGCGTTGCGCTTCTCATCCGTAATATCTACTACGACATGAACGTAGGAAGACCGTTCCTTCCACTCCATCTGAAAAGACGTCACGCGGTAAAATGTATCCGCTTCACCTTCCATCTCCCACACCTGATACTGCTCATGGCTTCTCCAATTCAGAAGCTCCGACTGGAAAGACAGACGCTTCTTGCAAGTCTGACAGAAGGTATCTTCTATGACTCCCACCTGCTTTTTCTTATTGCAGTATATGATCTCGCTGGTATCTCTGTCCACAACAAGCAGCCATTCCTTGCGTTTGCTCAGCATCTCCACCAGGAGTTCGTTATAACCCTCTATCATCTCCGCCCGGCGCTCCGCTTTCTCCGCAGCTTCTTTAAGCTGTTCCTCCCGATCCTTAAGCTGCCTCGTCATCTCGTTAAACGCATCGGAGAATTCTCCCAGGAAAGCCACGTGCTGAGAATAATCTCCCTTCGTGACCTGCTGCGCCTGCCATGTGAGATGATTCAGGTTCGCATGTAGGTTCTTAAGATTCTCACATAGGAAATTATATTCCTTCGGAAATTCTACCGACAGATTCCCTTTTGAAAGTTCCGCAGAATATGTGACCAGCTCATTCACTGCATTCTGCATGTACTGCAGTCCGCGTCCCAGGTCCCGGTAAGGTTCGCTGAGTTCACCGACTTCAAGCTGTTCTATCCATGAATCGTATAATATCCCTCTCAAATATTCAAACAAAAGCTCGCAATTCTTATTCGCATCCGTTCCCATGCCACATCCTCCTTATTCCTCTATATCCGCCCGGAACCGGCATACCCTGTCTCCGGTCGCCCAACAATTCACCTCCGTCGCATTATAAACTCTACCTGTATACGAAGTAAGAATTCCTGCCAAAAAGCCCTCGTCATAGTTGCATACTGTTTCCCCAAGCAGAGGCAGTCCGGAACAATCGGCATCCTCGGATACCGTAAGTACCATCTTACCCGTCTCTACATCAAACTTCTCAATCCGGAGGACCCCCATCTTAAATTCTTCCAGACGCTTCTGAAGCTGTGACGTAAACTCTGACAGCTCCAGAGATGAATCCAGATACTTTTCTGCAAAATATGTTCCGGCACGGAACCCGGCGCTCCGAAATATATCTATCTGCTCTTCTTTTCCAAACCTCGCACTCAGTTCTTCGCGAAGAGAATACTCCAAGAGCCTGTACACCGCAACCGGAAGCTCCGTCCCCAGATTCTCTCTGCCGTTTTCCTGCGCCTTCATATAATCTGCAAGAGAAAGTTCCTTTCTGTTCTTCAAAAAAATGTTGTCTTCCATCATGCTTCCCTTTCTTAAAAATATAGTCTACCAATTATATTATAATAGATTACGATTGCTTTGCCAATAATAAAAAATATTTGTATTGACAAAAAAGGAATTCTTGTGTACATTAATATCAATGAGAAAGAGTTTGTCGACCTTTTTTGAAAAGGCCGATAAGCTCTTATTTTTTTACACTGAATATCGTATATATCCTATCCCGGCAGGATACAAAAGAAAGGAGAACAACATGAGTCAAATCAAATGGATCAAAAATTCACTTCCGAAAACAGAGGATCAGAACCTCAAATATCTGTCTCCCGAAGAATCAAAAAAGGTTCGTGCTTTTCACGAGAGCTTTCCGCAGTACACCAAGACACCTCTTGTGAAGCTGGATCAAATGGCTAAACATCTGGGACTCGGGAACATATTCATCAAGGACGAATCTTACCGCTTCGACCTGAATGCATTCAAGGTATTAGGAGGCTCTTACGCTATCGCCAAATATATCGCACAGAGATTAGACCGCGATGTCAGCGAAGTTCCTTACTCCGTTCTGACCTCCGATAAACTCAGAGAAGAATTCGGACAGGCAACCTTCTTCACTGCCACCGACGGCAATCATGGCCGCGGAGTTGCGTGGGCTGCGAACAAATTGAACCAGAAATGTGTCATCTACATGCCCATTGGAACCACGCAGACCCGCCTAAACCACATATTGAATGAAAATGCCAAGGCAACCATCGAGAATCTGAACTATGACGACTGTGTCCGCAAGGCTGCCGCCGAGGCAGACGAGACTCCAAACGGAGTGATCATCCAGGATACTGCCTGGGAAGGCTATGAGGAGATTCCGACCTGGATCATGCAGGGATACGGGACCATGGCTTATGAGGCAGACGAACAGTTGGGCGAATACGGCTGCGACCGCCCAACACATATCTTCATCCAGGCCGGCGTGGGATCTCTCGCCGGAGCCGTACAGGGATATTTTGCAAACCGATATGCCGGTAACGAGCCTACGGTCGTTATCGTAGAAGCTGACGTTGCCGCCTGTCTCTATAAGAGCGCGGTTGCATGCGACGGTAAACCGCATATTGTGGACGGGGATATGCTGACACTGATGAATGGCCTGGCATGCGGAGAACCAAGTACCATTTCCTGGGATATCCTGCGCAATCACGTAGATACCTTCGTCTCCTGCCCTGACTGGGTAACGGCAAAGGGAATGCGTCTTCTGGCCGCTCCGATGAAGGGGGATACTCCGGTGACTGCCGGCGAATCCGGCGCGGTGACCATGGGACTGCTCTATAACCTGATGAAGAATGAAGAGTATAAGGAATTGCGCGACCAGTTGAAACTTAACGAAAATTCCAGGGTATTATTGTTCTCCACAGAAGGAGATACCGATCCGGGCCGCTATAAATCTATCGTGTGGGATGGGAAGGATTCTCTCTAGCCGAAGACCTCATAATAATAATAATAGACTCATAAGTTATCCACTCATGAGTCTATTATTTTGCTTTATACGCTACTGTCCTCTCTCTATCGTAAATCCTCTCCCCCGCACCTCATTGATCTGCGTGATCGTGATAAATGCCTGGGGATCGATCATCTGGACCATCTGGTTAACAGAATACAGCTTTCGGTTCGGTATCACACACAGCACGCCTTTTTGCTGCTTCGCGCCGTACCCGGTCTCGATATGGACCATGGTAACCCCGGCGTCAATCTCAGTCAATACCTTCTCCTTCACTTCCTCGTACTTCTCGGTTACGATAAATAACTGGATCTGCGACTGCCCCATCAGCATTACCCGGTTCAGCGCCGCCGTAGAGACGATCAATACCAGGATACCATACATAGAACGGCGTTCCCAAGCAGAACACATACCAATGTCTCCATACTCTTCTTCCAGTTTTTCTTCATTTCTCTATGAGATTCCTTTCATAGTAAGCGCAATACGCTTCTTCTTCATATCCACGCTCAAGACCTTGACATCGACGATATCTCCTACGCTCAAGACTTCCAGCGGATGCTTGATGAATTTCTTGTCCGTGATCTCTGAGATATGTACCAGCCCGTCCTGGTGAACTCCGATATCCACAAATACCCCGAAGTCAATCACATTTCTCACCGTACCTTTCAGAAGCATGCCTTCTGTCAGATCCTTCATCTCCAGCACATCCGTGCGCAGGATTGGCTTGGGCATCTCATCACGCGGATCTCTTGCCGGCTTCTCCAGCTCTTTAACGATATCCCTCAAGGTAATCTCACCGATTCCCAACTCTTCTGCCAGCTTCTCATAATCCTTAACCATGAGAGATAATCCCACCAGTTTCCCTCCGCTTAGATCTTCCACGGAGAATCCCTGCCTCTTCAGGAGCTTCTCTGCCGCCTCATAGGTCTCCGGATGCACGCTCGTCCCGTCTAACGGGTTATCGCCGCCCTGGATCCGCATGAATCCCGCACACTGTTCAAAGGCCTTGGGGCCAAGCTTCGCGACCTTAAGAAGCTGCTTGCGGCTCACGAATCTACCGTTCTCTTCACGGTATGCCACGATATTCTTCGCGATCGTCCCGGAAATACCGGATATATAGGAAAGCAGCGGCGCCGACGCAGTATTGAGGTCTACACCGACCCGGTTCACGCAGTCCTCAACGACTCCTGACAATGCCTCGCTTAATTTCTTCTGGTTCATATCATGCTGATACTGTCCTACTCCGATGGACTTCGGGTCGATCTTAACAAGCTCTGCCAGCGGGTCCTGAAGACGCCTGGCTATAGACGTCGCACTTCGCTGTCCTACATCAAACTTAGGGAATTCCTCTGATGCAAGCTTGCTCGCCGAATATACGGATGCTCCCGCCTCGTTGACGATCACATACTGCACCTTCTGAGGGATCTCCTTAAGAAGCTCTACGATAAACTTCTCTGATTCACGGGATGCCGTGCCATTTCCGACAGAAATCAGCGTGATATTATACTTCGCAATGATCTTCTTCAGCATGTCCTTGGATGCCTTGATCTTCTGGGGCGTCGTCGGAGCTGTCGGATAGATGACCGTGGTCCCGATCACCTTGCCTGTCGGATCTACAACCGCAAGCTTACAGCCGGTACGGAACGCCGGATCCCATCCAAGGACCGTCTGTCCCACAATCGGAGGCTGCATCAGAAGCTGCTCCAGGTTCTTCTTGAATACGTCGATGGCTCCGTCCTCCGCCTTCTCCGTCAGGTCATTGCGGATCTCCCTCTCGATTGCAGGTGCAATCAGGCGCTTGTAGCTGTCTTCCGCCGCAGCCTTCAATATCGGCGCCGTATACGGGTTATCGCCATGGAGCGTCTTCTTCTCCAGATAACGGATGATATCTTCTTCCGGCGCCTCGATCTTGACCGTCAGGAACTTCTCCTTCTCCCCTCGGTTGAGCGCCAGGACCCTGTGTCCCGCAAGGCGGTTCACCGGTTCTTCAAAATCATAATACATCTCGTATACGGACTCTGCCTTCTCATCCTTCGCAGCCGAGATGACACGCCCTTTCTGCACCGTGATCTTCCTGATCCAGCTACGGTAATCCGCTTCGTCGGATATGCTCTCTGCGATGATATCCTTCGCTCCTGCGATCGCATCTTCTACTGTATTGACCTCTTTCTCCGGATTCAAATATTCTGCCGCCAGTTCTTCTACCGGCTGCTTCGTCTTCTGCAACGTGATGACCGCTGCCAATGGTTCTAATCCCTTCTCCTTCGCAATGGTAGCCCTGGTCCTCCTCTTCGGCCGATATGGACGGTACAGGTCTTCTACCACAACCAGCGTCTCCGCCGCAAGAATCTGCTTCTTAAGCTCTTCCGTAAGCTTCCCCTGTTCCTCTATACTGGTCAGTACCTGCTCCTTCTTATCCTCCAGATTGCGCAGATATGTCAGTCTCTCATGCAGCTTGCGAAGCTGCTCGTCATCCAAGGTTCCCGTTGCTTCTTTTCTATATCGGGCGATAAACGGTATGGTATTGCCTTCGTCGATCAGCTTGACCGCCGCATCCACCTGCCACTTCTTCACACCAAGTTCTTCTGTGATCTTCTGATTAATGTCCATAAAATATTCCTTTCTATGTTAAAACATTCCGGTTCTTATTATATCGGAATTCCATGGATTGTGCAATGGAATACTTAATACCGAGTTCACTCTGTTTATTGAAAATCAAAGGCCGCTATGCTATAATCGTTTTGGACAAAATCACTCAAGGAGTTTTATCATAATGAAGCAGGAAACACAGGAATTATCCAAGCAGCAATTAAAATCTCAGGAAACAAAAGGAAAGATCTTCCGCGCCGCCAAGAGCATCCTGCAGAAAAAGGGCTATGAGCAGCTCTCCATCAAGAATATCTGCGAAGAAGCCGGCGTCTCTAACGGGAGCTTTTATCACCATTTTAAGACCAAGGACGATCTTCTCTCTTACTACATAGAAGAGCAGCCCAACATCAATCCCGATCTTCTGGACATGCCGAAGAATCCCAAGGAAGCGAAGCAGGCCATTATCTATGTATACCTGAATTATGTACATTATTGCCAGAAGCTTGGAGTTGAATTCATGGCAAACTATTATACCCCCAAGAACCAATCGTTGAATCCGCTGACCCGTACAGAACGCCCCTATCCCATCGTTACTGTAGCTGATTATCTCAGGAAAGCAATTGATGCCGGTATCGTATCCTTGTCTGCTGACCTTGAGGACATCACAACGGATATCCGCATGATCGTGATCGGTAATGTCTTTGAATGGTGCCTGAAGAACGGTGAGGCAGACTTTGAAGGGAATATGCGGCGTTCTTTGGAGATCTATTTGGATGGGTGCTTTTAAATGGAAGCTTTAATGGAAACTCCGCAGAACAGCCGCCGGCGGTTCCAAGGAGCGCGAATGAAAAAATCCTTCGAGCAAGCGGACTCAAAGGATTTCTAGAAGGGAATATGGTAGTGAAACCATTTAACAATAATATCTTGTAACTGTATTATAACTCTGACCTGCAAATAAATCCAATCACTAATTATAATATAACTTTTCTATTTATAGATATTATCTATGAGGAGGCTCTATGTATATTTTTATTGTCAATCCCAACTCCCGTTCCGGGATGGGATCGCGGATATGGAACACCGTAGAACCCGTTTTAAACGAACGCAATATCCGATACCGCGTATTTTTCACGAAATATCAGCGCCATGCTGTTAAACTCGTCCGCGAGATCACTTCCGACGGTCAGGCACATACCATTATCGTACTTGGCGGGGACGGAACTGTCAACGAAGTGGTCAACGGTATCGCAGACCTGTCTAAGACCACGCTCGGTTACATTCCCACAGGGTCAAGCAACGATTTCGCACGCAGCCTCCGCATGCCCACTGATCCGCTGACGGCTCTTGACAACATCCTCCGGCCGTCCCGTTACCTGTCTGTCAATATTGGTATTCTTACATATAACAATAAGAACAGTGTTAAGAAACGACGTTTTGCCGTTAGCTCGGGGATGGGCTTCGACGCCGGTATCTGCCATGAGGCTATGATCTCACACGTGAAAGTTCTGCTCAACAAGCTCCGCCTTGGGAAGCTTACCTATGTGGGGATCGCGCTCCGCCAGCTCCTTACGCTTACTCCCTGCCGGGTCACTGTGACCCTGGATGACAGCCGCAGGATAAGCTTTGACAGGGCATATTTCGCGACTGCCATGAATTTCAAATACGAAGGGGGCGGATTCAAGTTCTGTCCAGATGCAGACTGCTGCGACGGACTCTTGGACATCATCGTTATCTCCAACCTGTCTAAGCTCAAGATCCTTACCCTGCTGCCAACTGCCTACAAGGGATGGCATACACGTTTTAAGGGAGTCTATACCTACACCTGTAGAAAGGCGGAATTCAAAAGCGCCGCTCCTCTTCCTGTCCACACAGACGGGGAACCCATCTATAAGCAGACACAACTCACCCTGTCCCTGGAACAGGAGAAATTACGCGTCATCGCCATGCCGTAGATGTCTGCCGCAGCCTCCCTTATTCTCCAAAAGAAAGAGGTCCATCAAGATGATCCTTATACTTAACTTGTTCATAACCATCGTTATATTATATGTATTCGCAATCCTCCCCCGGTTCTCCAGGAGAAAGGAGATGCTCGTCTACCGGCAGACCATGTTCGCCCACCGGGGCTATCATTGTATCGAGCGGGGCATACCGGAGAATTCAATGGCTGCATTCCGCGCCGCCATAGAAAAAGGCTATGGCATAGAGATCGATCTGCACCTGACCAGGGACGGACAGCTCGCAGTCTTCCACGACGATACACTGGAACGTATCTGCGGACAGCCGGATACAATAGAAGATATGACCTTCGAGGAATTAAAGACCTGCCGTCTTAGCGGCACCTCTGAGATAATTCCCTCTTTTCATGACGTATTATCACTGGTAAACGGCAAGGTTCCGCTGCTGATCGAGCTTAAGATCCCTGATTCCTCCGAACAGATCTGCCGGGAAACGCTGGCGCAGCTTGACCATTATCAGGGTCCTTTCCTGATTCAGTCCTTTAATACCATTGGTATCCGGTGGTTCCGGCTCCATGCGCCGCATATTCTGAGAGGCCAGCTCTCGTCTGACCTGACGCATGAAGACCATAAGGAAGCCTGGATCCTCCGTTTTATGGTCAAGCATTTATTCTCAAACTTCCTGGGAAGGCCTGATTTTATCTCATACGGCTTAAATGACCTTCCGATTGTAAATGTATGGATACTCAAACATATATTACATGTGCCGGTCGCTGTATGGACACTCAACACTCCGGATATGCTAGAAAGAGGAAGACAGCATTATGATATCCAGATATTCGAAAGACAACATGAAAATTATTAACAAACGGTGAACATTGTTGTTGATTCCTTTTTTTCATGTTATAATTTAAGTTGAACTGTGAATATGCTGTATTATATATATTGATTTTCAGGCTTATGAAGGGGTAATTATTATGAAAGCCATCGAGAGGGTTAAGAAATTTATCAAAGACTACCGCCATGCATGGGTATTATTGTATGGCCTGATTTATATGCCATGGTTTGTTTATCTGGAAAGACGGACAGATGTCCATTATTTTCTGATTCATTCCCCGATTGACGACTATATCCCCTTTGTCGAATATTTCATCGTACCTTATCTGCTGTGGTTTGTATTTGTCGCCGCAGCGGCCGGATATTTTTTCTTCACCGACAAGAGAGGCTTTTACCGCTTATGTGCGTTCCTGATCGCCGGGATGACATTCTTTCTGCTTTTGTGCACGGTTTTCCCCAACGGGCTGAATCTGCGCCCGGTTACATTTGAACGGGAGAATATATTCGTAGACCTGGTAAGACACATTTACAGAACCGATACACCAACGAACGTGCTGCCGAGCATCCACGTATTCAACTCCATCGGAGTCTGTATTGCCATCTGGCACAGCGATGCCTTGAAGAAACACAGGAAGATCCAGTATGCCTCTTATCTGCTGGCGGTCTTGATTATTCTGTCCACCATGTTCCTGAAACAGCATTCCGTGACAGACGTGATCGCAGCATTTGCTTTGGCATGTGTGATCTATCCATTTGTATATGCCGCTCAGGCGAAGAAAGCACCCAAGTTTTCACACCAGCCAATTTAAAATATTTATCATAAGAGGAGGATGCAGACTATGTATGCAGAATTTAGTGACAACCTGGTAACAGGCAACGAGATGATCGATTCTCACCACAAGGAGCTGATCGACCGTATCAACAAATTATTAGACAGTTGCGAACAGAGCAATGAGAAGACCGCCGCGATCAAGATGATGGACTATCTTGCAGATTACACGGATTTCCATTTCTCCGCAGAAGAGCAGCTTCAGAAGGATATCGACTATCCGGGATACGAGCAGCACAAAGCTCAGCATGAAGCCTTCAAGAACACCATCAAAGAGCTTGAAGAGATGTTGGTAGAAGAAGAAGGTCCGTCCAATGCTTTCGTAGAGAAGGTCCAGGAGAATGTGATCAAATGGTTCTATACACATATCGAAGGCTTTGACAGATCTGTTGCCGAATACAAGTTCATGAAAGAGAACAATGAGAGACTGTAACCATTGTCATATGGTTACATAATTAATAGGGATACCGCGAATCAATTACTGTTTCACGGCATCCCTATTTACTTTCGTCTTCAAGCTACTCTCTGATCCCTGCATATCTTGTATAATATTCATATGCCGACGGAATGGGATATTCCTTCTCTAGCTTCTCCGGGGAAATGAAGAGGAATCCCTTCTCGTTCGTTCTCTCCAATTCATCCACAAGGATCTCATATCCTGCCATATGCCATTCGATATGGCTGAAAATGTGCTTTGCCTCCCCCAACGCCTTGATCCTGACCGGCATCAGACCGATCTTCTTACTGTAAGCCGCCGCTTCATTAAGAGACAGATGCCCGGATACGCTCGGGAACTCGTACAGGCCTGCAAGAAGCCCCTTAGACGGACGCTTGCGGATCGCAAGCTTTCTCCCGTCCCTGAATAGGAATACGGTCCGATCCTCTATCCTCCTCGCCTTGCCCTTACTCTTCACCGGAATCTCTGCTGCCGCTCCCTGCTCCCTTGCCGCGCAAAAACCAGCGGCCGGGCATTCGCCGCACTTAGGCTCCCCATTGGGTACACAGACAAGGGCTCCAAGTTCGATCAATCCCTGATTGAAGTCACCGGCCGCATCCCGCGGAATCACCGGCTCTAACAATTCCTCTATCTTCTTTCGCACGCTCTGCTTCCCGATATCCTCACGGCTCCCTGTGATCCTGGATATGACCCGTAATACATTGCCGTCCACCGCAGGCTTGGGAATCCCGTAGGCAAACGCACTGATCGCGCCCGCCGTATAATTGCCGATTCCTTTCAGCAAGCGGATCTCCTCATAGGTATTCGGAAACTCCCCATGGTAGTCTGCCATAATCTGCTGCGCCGCCTTCTGCATATTCCGCACGCGGTTGTAATATCCCAAGCCTTCCCACAGTTTAAGCAGCATATCTTCCTGCGCCTCTGCCAGTTCCTTTACCGTAGGCAGTTCTCTTAGGAAACGCTCATAATACGGCTTCACCGCCTCTACCCTGGTCTGCTGCAGCATGATCTCCGATACCCAGACCCGGTAGGCGTCAGCTTCTCTGCGCCAGGGAAGATCCCTCTTGTGTTCCCGATACCAGGCTATGACAGGTTCCACAACATCTGCAAGATCCGAATCGGAGCGCTTAACAGCTTCATCCGCACATGCCGCGTTGTCCGCCCGCTGATCGAATTGATCGAATACAACCGGTACCTCATCCGCAATATGAATATCATCCTTCCTCACGTCACAGTCATACGAAAGAATGTGGACGCCAGCTCTCGCCGCATCCATAAGCGCCTCGCCAAATGCCGGATGCGTGTCCATATTCGGCGTAAAATACCGGACGTCTTTCATCTGTACCACGAAAAACACATATGCCTCATAGCCTTCCTTCACAGCCAACTTAAGCTCCTCCACGTGCTTTACCGCACGGTCGCTCGGCGCATCGGGAAATCGCACCACCCCGTCCTCCTCAAGGGTAACGCCCTTTACCTCAATGAATATCTTCTTGCCGTCCGCTTCCACATACAGGTCAAAACGAGAACTGCCATAAGTGTATTCCGGGCGTATCCGGGTTATATCTTTAAAAAGGTTTCCCTCTTCTAACCACTCCTTAACCAGATGATTGGGAATCTGAGAATCCATATTCACCATACGGCTGCCCTTCTTAACCGCGATCAGGTCCCACTTCGTCTTCCGGTCCGGTTTGTCTGATTCCTGAACATAGACCACAGCGCCCGGCACCAGCAACTCCGCACAGCGGCCCGTATTCTTAACATGGACCGTCTCAGCGCTTCCTTCTATATTAATGTGTGCGATAAACCGATTGGGGCGGTCTATGAATGTTCCCTGACAGATATTAGTGTAGTGCATCTATTCATCCCTTTCATTCTCTTAGTATATCTTCTATTTTCAGCATAAGTCATACCGAAATCTTCTCCTATTATAAATATATCTGCTTTCTGAATTATGTCAATAAAATTCCGTTACAAATTCTTCCACGGAAGTCATAAGCAAAATTCCATATAATCTTCTCTTTTTCCCATTGACTTATAAATACATGGACATATAATACTAGTAGACACAATTATTGGGGATTTTTACAGATATCCCCGCAGTAAACTGCGGGAAACCAACCCGGAGAGATTAAAACTAGGAGGTACAAAATGGCAATCGTATTTCATGAACAAACAAGCATATTCCATCTGTTCAACAAAGATGTAAGCTATCTGATCAGAATCATGGAAAATGGGCAATTGGAGAATCTCTATTACGGAAAAGTACTGAGAGACAGGACAGATTTTTCTTATCTGCATGAAGAACAGATGCGGTCCCAGATGTCAATAAACTCACCTGAACCGAGCATTCTGTCCATGCATTATACCAGACAGGAATATCCTTCCTACGGAACCGGCGACTACCGAAGCCCGGCATTCTCTGTACTTCAGGAGAATGGAAGCAGAATCGTCAATTACGTTTATACTGCCCACAGCATTTTCAAGGGGAAGAAAAGCTTAGAACCACTTCCGGCAGTCTATGCAGAGAACGACGAGGAAGCTGCGACACTTGAGATTACTCTGCATGACCAGGTAACGGACACCGACCTCATACTTTCTTACACCATATATGAGGACTACCCTGTTATCACTAGGAATGCCCGCTTTCTGCAGAAGGGTTCTGAGAAAATTGTCCTTGAACGTGCTCTGAGCGCAAGTGTAGAGTTTCTTGACAAGGATTTTGAACTGATGTATCTCTCCGGCGCATGGTCAAGGGAGCGCTATGTAAAGACACAGAAGCTAGACACCGGAATCATGGGAATCCAGAGTTTGAACGGAACCTGCAGCGGCGCTGAATTCAATCCTTTCCTTGCCTTAAGACGCCCTCACACCACAGAGATGCAGGGTGAAGTATACGGATTCAGCTTCGTTTACAGCGGTAATTTTCTTGCACAGGCCGAGGTATCCACTTTCGATCTGACAAGGATCACCATGGGGATCAATCCGGAAGGATTTTCCTGGGAATTAAAGCAGGGCGAATCTTTCCAGACACCGGAAGTAGTTATGGTATACAGCGATCAGGGGCTTAATAAGATGAGCCAGGTATATCACAGATTATACCGCACACGTCTGATGCGCGGTGAGTGGCGGGACAAGGCGCGCCCGATCCTTCTCAACAACTGGGAAGCTACTTATTTTGATTTTGACGAGGAGAAGATCCTTAACATTGCCAGGAAAGCACAGGAAGTCGGCGTAGAGCTGTTCGTACTGGACGACGGCTGGTTTGGAGCACGCGATGATGATTACAGAGGCTTAGGAGACTGGTATGTGAATCTCGAGAAACTTCCTGACGGCATCTCAGGTCTGTCCAGGAAGGTAGAAGAACTGGGATTGAAGTTCGGTCTGTGGGTAGAATTAGAGATGGTCAATAAGGACAGCGATCTGTACCGCGCGCATCCTGACTGGCTGATTGGTGTTCCGGACAGATTCGAGAGTCATGCGCGTCACCAGCATGTCCTTGATTTCTCAAAGAAAGAGGTAGTAGATTACATCCATGAGATGATTGCCAAAGTAATCCGGGAATCTTCTATTTCTTATATCAAATGGGATATGAACCGGTATATGACGGAGCCTTACAGCAGAGGCGGTGATCCGGCACATCAGGGAATGGTTATGCATAAGTATATCCTGGGTGTATACGACCTGTATACACGGCTCATCAATGAATTCCCGGATATCCTGTTTGAATCCTGTGCCAGCGGCGGGGCAAGATTTGATCCAGGTATGCTGTATTTCGCTCCTCAGACATGGACAAGCGATGATACGGACGCCAACGAGAGGACTAAGATCCAGTATGGTACTTCCATGGTATATCCTCTTGTCAGTATGGGCTCTCACGTGTCTGCAGTGCCGAACCATCAGCTCCATCGGAACACTTCTCTGGCTACCCGTGCCAATGTCGCTTATTTTGGCACCTTCGGCTATGAACTGGATCTGAATCTGTTGGAAGACAGGGAAATCGAACAGGTCAAGGAACAGATCCGCTTCATGAAGGAATACCGCAAGCTGATTCAGATAGACGGAGATTTCTATCGTCTTTTAAGCCCGTTCGAAGGAAATGAGACCGCCTGGATAGTCGTTTCCCAGGATAAGAAAGAGGCAGTTGCAGGATATTACCAGTGTCTCAACAAGGTGAACGGCTCCTGGATCCGTCTGAGATTTCAGGGATTATGTGAGGATACTCTTTATGAGATAAGCTACAGCACCGAGCCTGATGTTCCTGTAGATCCGTCTCTGGCAGCCGCATACGGTATCCGGATCGATGCCCAGCCGCTCAAGACCTATCAAGCATACGGAACAGAACTCATGTATGCCGGTATCCCTATCAACAGAGATACTCTGAATAAGAAGAGTATGGACTTCTCCTCTCTCCTCTTTGTCATTAAGCAGATAGAAGAAGCATAATTAAGAGGCAGCGCTGATTCATTCCGGCAGCGCTGCCTCTTATCGTCTTGTTATATACTAACCGCCGGTCAAATCTGCCGCTCAGTATAACAGGACGGACTCTCTAAACTGTTGCGTATTATTTGTAATCCTTCATATAATCTCCGTGTGCCTCGATCAATTCATCGCACATACGGATAATATCCTTGATATTCAGTTCTGCAGCCGTATGCGGATCCAGCATAGCCGCCTGGTAGATCTTCTTGCGGTCCTTCGTAACCGCCGCTTCGATTGCGAGAAGCTGCGCACCGATATTCGATGAATTCATGGCGGCAAGCTGTGCCGGCAGCTTTCCTATTCTCGTTGGATGTACGCCTGTCCCGTCGATATAACATGGTACCTCCACGCATGCATCCGGCGGAAGATTCTCGATATATCCCTTATTCAGGACATTTCCGCCGATCTTGTACGGCTTATCCGTCACAACCGCCTCCATAATGTAAGAAGCATACTCATGGCTTCTCTCATGGGTGATCTTCCCGTCCTTTAATATATTCGCCTTCTCCTTATTCCAGCCTTCTATCTGCTCAATACAGCGTCTCGGATATTCATCAAGCGGAATATTGAACTCATCGATCATCTCAGGATATCTGGACTTGATAAAGAGTGGATTATACTCAGCATTATGCTCGCTTGACTCTGTACAATAATATCCCAGATGACGGATATACTCCAGACGCACCATATCCTTATGCTTTTCTGATGTATTCTTCTCTTCAGCACGTTTTCTGATCTCCGGATAGAGATCATTGCCGTCCTTATCACGGATGTCTAAGAGCCAGCCCATATGATTGATTCCTGCGATCAGCTCAGTCCTGCCGTCAAGCTTATCCTCCATCCCCAACTCTTCCAACAGAGTCTTGGAGCATACCTGAACGCTGTGGCACAAACCGACCGTATTCACCTTCGTGTATCTCTGCATATAACCTGTCAGCATCGCCATCGGATTGGAATAATTCAGGAATAGTGTATTCGGGCACACTTCCTCCATATCCCTTGCAAATCCCTCCATCACAGGGATTGTACGCAGAGCGCGCATGATACCGCCGATACCAAGGGTATCTGCAATCGTCTGCCTTAAACCGTACTTCTTTGGAATCTCGAAATCAGTAATCGTACACGGATCATAGCCGCCCACCTGGATTGCGTTGACCACAAAATCCGCATCCCGCAGCGCCTCTTTCCGATTCTCTACTCCTAAGTAGCTCTTAATACTTGCCCTGTCCTGATTGACATTGTGATTGATCGCTGACAGAATCACCCTGGAATCCTCCAGTCTCTGCGCATCAATGTCATACAATGCAATCTCGCTCTCACACAATGCAGAAGTGCACATGCAATCTCCCAGTACATTTCTTGCAAATACTGTACTTCCCGCACCCATAAATGTAATCTTTGCCATTCGTGTTTTCTCCTTCTTCTTATTATTCTCTCACGCTTCTGAGATTCTGACGCTTCTATCAGATCCTCTGGCATTTACCTCATTATACAGCATACCATAAAATATAAAATAGTACCATGCCTTCACATTATGGAAAAATCACCACAAATTACTGGAAAAGATAATCCAAAAATGTTTCTACATTGTCTATACGATCCGGCTCGTCAATATATGCCGATACACACAGATAACATCCGTCCTGATAGCTTTTGGTCCCCTTTAACAACGGACTATCAGAAATATTGATTCCGACCGGAACGGTCTCGCCTTCTTTTGTAGTATATTCCACAATACGGTCCTTATATTTCTCATAGATCTTTTCCACCCTCTCATCCCTAAGACTTAAGACTCTGCCTCCCTGGGCGAGACCTTTAAGATTCGACTCCTGGCATACTACTGCATCTGTGGTTCCCGCTTCCAGATATGCTACTGTTTTCTGAAAATATGTGTTCGCATAATCACTCTCTTTCTCAAGATTAAAGAAAATATTCGAATCAAAGTATACTTCTCCGCTCTCCTCAAAATCCGCAAATTCCATAAAATTCTTATAAAAATCTGAATCCTCAGATATATCTTCATAGCAATTGACGAAAGTCACATGGAGAAGTGTATCCTCCGGCCGATTCAAAAATGCGTGCACAAAATATATGATCAGAAAAATTACGGTCATAACCCCAACGATTGGAATCTTATAATATGTCCAGATATATCCGGCTGCTTTCTCTCTCGTCATTCCTTGTATTTTTTTCTTTTCTGTCCTTAACTTCTCTCTTAGCAAATCCCTTTTCTTCCCCAAAACACCACTTCTTTCTGCTCTGTCTTCTAAGATTAAAAAGGCAATGCCATAATTGACATTGCCCTTTCATATTTTTTAAAGCTTTCCGCCGGATGTTGCGATACCTTCGATGAACTGTTTCTGGAAGAGCAGATACAGTACGATCATCGGAACACATGCAATCGCCGAAGCAGCCATCAACTGCGGATAGTTCGACTGATACTGTCCCTGCATAGTCGCAAGCGCTGCTGAGAGCGGCATCATGTTCGCACTGGAATTAACAACCAATGGCCACATCAGATCTTTGTATGCAAACACCGCAGTAAAGATACCAAGCGCTACCATAGAAGATCTGGTAAGCGGTGACATAATAAACAAGAATGACTGGAAGATATTACATCCGTCAAGTCTTGCCGCCTCCTCAAGAGATACCGGAAGTCCCATATAAGCAGTCTTCAGGAGGAACGTACCGAATGCGGTAACGATTCCAGGGAACACCAACGCAAATATCGTATTGGTCATTCCAATCTTGCTGACCATCAGGTACTGCGGGATAATGAAGATCTGCGCCGGAATCATCATCTGGAACAACACCAGAGAGAACATGAAATTCTTCCCCCTGAACTCCAGTCGTCCGAACGCATATCCAGCCAGTGTTGCCGTCAAAACTGCACATACTACACGCCAGAAAATCAACAACAGCGTATTCTTGTACAACAGCAGGAAGTTCATGTTATTCCATACTTTCGCAAATGCATCCGATGTCCATACGGTTGGGAAGATCACAAAAGGATCTATCTGTGTCGCCTCTGATACAGACTTAAATGCTGTCAACAGCATCCAGATAAAAGGTATCAGCATGATAATAGAGAAAAATATCAAAACAACATGTACGACAACCCGTTCAACCTTTCTTCTTGTTTCCATACTATGCATAATATCTTCCCCCTTCTATTCGTAATGAACCCATTTCTTCTGTCCGATCATCTGGAACACAGTAACAACCAGAATTACTGCAAGGAGCAGTACAACGATGGTAGAACCATATCCTTTGTCACCGAAATCAAAAGACTCACGATAGAACAAATATACAAGAGACTCTACTTTCGGGAGCGCCTTATTCGACTGATCCATTACCATGTAGATCAAGTCAAATACCTGAAGCGCACCAATGACTCTCGTAATCAGAACAAAGAAGATCGTCGGCGAAAGCAACGGAACTGTAATATTAAAGAACGCCTGTATTCCGGACGCACCGTCGATATCAGCAGCTTCATAATAATCGTGCGGAATCTCCTGCAGACCAGAAATAAACAATACAATATTATAACCTAGGATTGACCACACACCGATAACTGCTATGGAGATCCACGCAATCTTTGGATTGGAAATCCATTCAACCTTCAGTCCGAACAAGTTGTTCAGAAGTCCGAACTGTGAGTTATATAACCAGCGCCATACCATAGCTACCGCCGCCGGTGCTACGATCATTGGCAGGAAAAATATTGCCCTATATGCACTGCGCCCTACCATCTTGCGGTTCAAAAGAACCGCAAGAACAAGAGCAAAACAAATAGAAAATGGCACTTCAATTATCGCGTATTTAATCGTGTTGAGCAGCGCCTGCCATACCTCGGAATCGGCGAACATTCTGCTGAAATTCTCAAATCCAACGAAAACATTTCCTCTGCCAAAGTCACCCGTCTTACACATTGACTGATAGATCGTATTCACGATTGGGTACAAGTTCAGTATAATCAAACCGGCCATCGTCGGAATAATAAACAGCCAGCCCCAAAACAACTGATTCTTTTCCCATGTTGTCATCTTATGCTTAGCAGGTGCTTTAGCTTCACTTTTGCTATTTGTCATCTCTTCTACCCTCTATACTCTTCATTTCGTTATCATTATTTGCTTTCACTTGCGATAATGTCATTCATAGTCTTCGCAAATTCCTTACACTTGTCCTCCATCTGAGTCGGATCATCCCATGCTGGAACCAGATCCTTCTGGCACTGACTGGTCCACTTTACAGCGTTGTATGTAAACGGATATTCAACGATCATATTCTCAACGCCTTCAACTGTAGACTCTTCTGCCATAGCAAGGTGTCCTGTAAGGTCAAAGAGATCCGTATTGCTTGCCCATGCGTCAGAAGTTCCTTCGTAAGCAGACATCGTTACACCAAGTTCTGCCTGCTTGATCTGCATCTCTTCGGAACCAAACCATTCAATCAGCTTCCAACAGTCGTCCGGACGCTTCGTATTAGCAGCAGCAGCCCATCCAAGTCCATTACAGATAGATGCACGGATACCTGTCTCAGCATCGTAAGGAATCATTGCTACGTCGCAATTCTCAGCAGTATACTCATTCTGCTTAAATGCAGGCACCATCCATGAACCCTGTGTGATCATTGCAACTGTTCCGGACTCAAAGAGAACGTCTGTCTGTGTCTCAGCCATTACAGAAGCCGGCGGGCATACGTCTGAAAGGAGCTTGCCGACAAAATCCATCGCCTTAAGCGTATTCGGGTCATCATAACCTGACTCCTTATGATCCTCTGAAAGAACATGTCCGCCCTTAGAATAGATCATATTCCAGTAACTGTCCTGATCGTTCGTTACGTTCAAAGCATAACCGTATTTCTTAGCGTCTTTATCCGTCAGTTTTACCGCGGCATCATACAGGTCGTCCCATGTCCAGTTCTCGTTCGGATATTCCATCTGTGCATCGTCAAACATGGTCTTATTATACCAGAGTGCGATGGTATCATAGTCCTTCGGAATCGCATAATAAGAATCATCGTAAGTATAAAGCGCCGTTACCTGCGGGAGATACTTACTCATATCGATCTTGTCGCTCTTATCGATATAGTCGTCAAGTTTCAAAAGCATATCATTGTTCATATAAATCTGTGAGTTGTTGGCATGCATCCAGAATACATCCGGCATATCTCCGCCGGAAGCTCCTGCCTCAAGCAATGTCCAGTAGCTGTCCCATTCTTTCACCTCTACCTGGACCTCAATACCTGTCTCTTCCGTAAATAAGTCACAAATCTCCTGAATACCTGGCTGCTGGTTGTTGTCCCAGATTGCAACTCTGAGGGCACCTGATGAAGAACCACCGCCTGAGGAGCCGCCGTCTGAAGACTCACCGCCTCCGCCTCCACATGCTGTCAGTGACAGACACATTGCTGACACCAAAAGTGCTGAAATTAATCTTTTCTTCATTTTCTACTTCCTCCCTTTATATGTTTTTTATGCACATCTATGTTATATTCTATATATTTTTGTTTGATTTTCATATGGAAAAATGTCCAATACTTATGTAAAAATGATAATTCGCACAACACTTAAGGATATTTTGAGTTGACTTTTAGACATATTTATACTAAAATAAGCAAAAATTTTAAAATTGAAATTATTTGAAAGGAAGGGAATATTTATGAATAAAATATATAAATTTTTCGGAAATGACAGCCTGTTCGGCCGCATCTTCGGCACGCTCGGCAATATGATCGTTGTGAATTTCTTATTTATATTATGCAGTATCCCCATTATTACCTTTGGAGCTTCTTTTACTTCTATGTATTATGCTCTTCTGCGTAATCTCAAATACGGGGATTCCTCCCTGACCCGCGACTTTTTCAGCAGTTTCAGGCAGAACTTCAAGCAATCCACTCTCTCATGGGGAATTGCTGTGATCTTTATTATCGTATTTTCTGCTGATATCGACATGTTCGGGCCCCGCGGCATATATCCGATAACCGCCATTTACTATCTGATCATCGTCCTGGCTGTTATCGTGGCGATCACTGCCATGTTCGTGTTCCCCGTAATCGCCACATTCCAGAACACCTTGAAAAATTTGTGGATACAGTCCTTTTTCCTGGCCGCCAAAAACATTCCATCCGCGCTGGCAGTACTTGCACTGAATGTTATCCCTCTATATCTGTCACTGACAACATCAAGCCCTCAGGTATTCGGGCTTGCGCTGTTTATATGGATCATTGCCGGATTCGGGCTGACCGCATGGATCAATACATTCCTTTTCTATCGAATCTTCGAGCCTTATCTTGTCGGCATCGACGTATCAGACGTACCAGAATCCTGTGATTGACCCCTGCCATCACAGATGGTACCATTTGGTATATTCACCCTTGGCATCGCACCGTACGAGCTCAACAGAAGTAGTTCGGTATGCACTGGGACTCATCCCGTACTTCTGTTTAAATGCTTTGGAAAAAGCCAGGGGATCCGGATACCCCACATTGATTCCGATATTCTGAACAGATTCATCGGTCTCCAGCAGATCCTGCGCGGCTTTTTCCATCCTGAAATTCATCAGGAAACTTTGCGGCGACATCTCGAATTCACTCTTAAAAAGATCCGTCAGATAATTCCTGCTTATTCCGATCGTCGTCGCAATATCTGATATCTTCAGCTTCTTCGAGTAAGACTGCATGATTATCTCTACGGCTTCATTCACATAGGTTACATTAGAAGGATTCTCAACTTCCCCGCAAACCGGATTCCCTTCTATCATCATACCTATCATGGAATACAGAGAACCTGACCGCTTCATCATATTCACAAATGTAAGCTCACGGGCTTCTAATATCTTCTCTACTTCTTTCTGAAGCAGATCAATATTCTGCACGCGGATCACCGGACATTCATCCGTAAATCCCATAAACCGGACTGTCTTTTTCGCTGCATATCCATGGAATCCGATCCACATATATTCCCACGGTTCCTCACCATCCGCCTGATAGACAGCCTCACATCCCGGATAGATAATAAATGCCTCCTCCCGTGATAAATGATAACCCTGTTCCCCGATCTGTAATATTCCATGGCCGTTCAGAACAATATGTACAACATAATTCTCCCGCACATACGGACCGAATCTGTGCCCCGGTTCACACCGTTCCATCCCGCAATAATCCAGATTCAAGGGACTTGCAATACTCATGGCATTTACATGCTGATGATCTTCCAAACATCTGTAATTTCCATTTTCAGTATATCCTACCGTCTTTTTTCCATTACTTCTCACTGCTCCACTCTCCCATCTGACAATTTTCGTATCAATGTAGCGTTGATCTCTATCGAGATCTTAAGTGTATAGCCATGAAATATAATCTTTACATAATTCATAAATTATATTAAAATATTATGGCGTGAAAATCAAACATTTTTTATTTTTAATTAAAAATTTATATTTAATGGAGGAATATTGCAATGGAAAACAAACATGTTATGATACACCGTACAAATTCGGAAGAACTTCATCTTGTATCCTGCGGATATGAATATTGCTCTCCTGAACAATCTTACGGTCCCATTGTCTGTAATTATTATATCCTCCACTTCATACTTGACGGACAGGGACATTTTTATAATGACAAAACGCATTACGTCCTTAATAAAAATCAATATTTCCTGATCACTCCCGGCACTCTTGTATTCTACAGGGCGGAAGCGCAAAATCCCTGGACTTATGTCTGGATCTGTTTTAATGGAAGTTCTGTACCTGATATGCTCCGGCGATGCCATATCAGCAAAGAATCGCCCCTCCAGCGCTGTGCCGATCCCGAAAACATCCAAAAAATCATCCTCCAAATGATACAATATCCAGAGAAAACTCCTGCAAATGAATGTCATATTCAGAGCGGACTTTATGCAATATTTGCAGAATTATATGAATCCTCCCACGCCTCCTACAATGCCCTTGAGTCCAACGATAATTTCTATGTAGCGCAGGCTACCAGCTATATATTAGGCAACTCCGATCCAGAAATTACAGTAACAGATATTGCCAACTATCTTCACATCAGCAGAAGTTATCTGTTCACTTTATTCAAAAAGCACCTGAACACATCTCCGCAGCGTTTCCTTGCTCTGGCACGTATCAGAAATGCTTGCGAAATGTTGACTAATACCGATTTACCTATTACAACCATCGCCAATTCATGCGGTTATCAGAATCCCTTCGCTTTCTCAAGGGCATTCAAAAAAGAAATAGAAATATCTCCCCGCAACTACAGACAGAAGTATAAAAATACAAGAACAACATAGATTCATCTATCACATGATATTCTTTTTTTATGGATAATTCTATGACCTGATGATTTTTATACATTGCAGAATGTTTACTTCTTTGTTCTGTCACAAAAATAACGGGGACGTAGTAAAATCGAATTTTACTACGTCCCCGTTATTTTTATAACGATCTCATATCACTCCAAACAACCCGTCTATCTCTCCTTCGTCCAACATCCGACTGGTCCTGTTCCCGGCATTGGCAAGCATTACCTCCACCCTGTTCGCAAGAGTCACGTCGATGAACCTTCCCACTTCGATTCCCCTGAGCTCAAAGAACAACAGCGGATTCTCGTCCAGACGCACGCCTACTCCATAGAGAGCCGCAGCCACGTGCTTACACAACAGCGCCCAGTCCGGGCAGCTGCAGCTAAAGCTGATCTCATTGGGTGACGGGAACAGCCCCTCCTTACTCTGGAACAGTTCTTTCATCTCTTCCGGAAAATCGCCTGCAAGAAGCGCTTCCAGATTCTCTAATTTCCTGCCGCAGCTCTGGATGATTGCCTGACACTTCTCCTCCGACAGCGGGCTGATCCTGATCTCTACCTTATAGGGTGTCTTGCGCGTTCCCTGTACCCTGGCAAGGATCTTCCCCTTCTGGATCTTAAGATCGATCACCGCGCCGGTACGGATATAGCGCTTCCCGCGGTCTAAGCGGCTCTCATAGTCCGCATATCTCTCCAGGTTATCGCACCAGGCCTTGCCCCACCACTCATTTACAATCGTTCTCCCTTTGACGGTGACCGGCTCTAATACCTTGCCCTTTGCTTTCTCCTTCTTCCTGCTCGCCGCCGATTTCCGACGCAGCTCTGACGCGTTCGGCTGACTGTACTGCGGGATATCGGCCCAATATTTACTGCTCATATGCTCACATCTCCTTAATTAACAGATATTACCCCAGCCTCAGCAAGGACATCAGCTCATCGTTGCCAAGTTCCGTGATCCAGCTCTCACCGCCGGAACCGATCACATTCGCCGCCAGTTCCTTCTTCGATTCGATAATACGGTCGATCCTCTCTTCCACGGTCTTCTGGCACACCAGCTTATGCACCATCACATTCTTCTTCTGCCCGATGCGGAATGCACGGTCCGTCGCCTGGTTCTCCACCGCCGGATTCCACCAACGGTCGAAATGGATCACATGGTTCGCCTTCGTCAGATTCAGTCCTGTCCCTCCTGCCTTAACAGACAATACAATAAACGGAACATACGCCTCACCCTGGAATGCTTCCACAATCTGTCCCCGGCTTGCCACCGGCGTACCGCCATGGAGCACATAGCCGTCCGCATGGAATATCTCCCGCAAGAACGCTGCCAACTGATCGATAATCTCCCTGAACTGGGTAAATACCAGTACACGTTCCCTCTTCTCGTAGATGGTTTCGCAAATCTCACGGAGCATCGCGAATTTGCCGCTGTCTTCCTCTGAAAATGTATTCTGTCCCAAATACTGGTCCGGATGATTGCAGATCTGCTTCAGCTTCACGATAGTTGACAGCACGATCCCGCACCGCTCAATACCATCGGCATCCTTGACACGCTTCTCCATATCATCCACGACTTCCCGGTACAATACCACCTGTTTCTTCGATAATCCGGCATAATCAATGGTCTCTAGCTTCTCCGGCAGATCCTTGATAATGCGCTTGTCCGTCTTAAGTCTCCGCAGCATGAACGGCGCTACCATGGACTTCAATTTCCCGTAGTCCTCCGGGTTATCCTTAAGATGCCTGCAGAATTCCCTGAACTCCATGGACGTACCCATAAGCCCCTTATTCAGGAAATCAAATAATGACCAGAGATTCGTCAGATCATTCTCGATCGGCGTACCCGTCATAGCAATCTTCATCCGTCCGTTCAGCTGCTTGATCTCTTTGGTCTGCTTCGTACCGGGATTCTTGATTGCCTGCGCTTCATCCAATATGATGCAGGACCATTCAATCTCCCGCAGTTCCTTGATCCTTGATGCCATTCCATAGGTTGTGATATTCAAAAATACCGGATCTGCCTTAACCTTCTTTCCAAGGGTTGCAGCCCCTCCCCCATGGAGAATGGACAGATCCATCTCCGGTACGAATTTCTCTGCTTCCTTCTGCCAGTTCCCAAGCAAAGACGCCGGCACCACCAACAGCACCCGGGCATTCTTCTCCTGATTCCGTAATCTCTCCAAATAAGTCAACACCTGCAGGGTCTTGCCAAGTCCCATATCATCTGCCAGACATGCGCCAAATCCAAGCTGATCCATATAACTCAGCCATGCATACCCGTTCCTCTGGTACGGACGCAGCGCTGCCTGTACTGTCCCCGGAACCGCTGCCTTACGGATCTTCTCCGGCTTGCGCAGATTCGCAAGGAGAGATGACAGCCATTTCCCGTTGGTGATCAGCGGCCCTACATCCGGCGCCTCTTCACCCTTCTTCGTCCCCATCTCCATCTTCAATGCGTCCATCAGGGTGACCTCTCTCGTCTGCCCTTTCATCTCTTCCAGGAGCTGCTTTAACCGAGCATGGTCTACCTCGATCCATTTGCCTTTCAGGAGAGCAAGTCCTTCCGTCTGCGCAAGAAGTGCCTGCACATCTTCTTCCGTCAGCTCCACGCCGTCTACCATCAACTGCGGCTTCATAGATACCAGCGCGTCAAAACCAAGCATGGACGGCTTCTCGTCGCCCAACTTCACAGCCATGGTTACTGACGCTGCTTTCTTCTTCCACCAGTTAGGAATCCGGCACAGGATCCCGGTCTTCTCGATCTCCTCTACCTGCGTCAGTATCGTATATGCTTCATCCGCTGTCAGCTTCAGCGGATGAAACAGTTCGCCGCTGTCCATAAAACCGGCGATCAGCTCCGACACCTCTGCCGCACGGTTCAGGCACGCCAACAGAGAAAGCAGCTTCCCCCTGTCGCTGCTGAACTCTGTCAGCGCATATTTCAGAGGAACATGCTTCACCTTCCCGTCCGTTCCCTTCGTCGCATAGGTAGCCAGGAACGCGAACGGACAATCATCCTTAGGGTTCTCTACCAGATGGAAGAATACCCTCTCCGGCACCCGAAGTTCCTGGTTCTTCTCCGTCAGATACATCTCCACCGTGCCGTCATAAGCCGCAATCTCTCTGGCGAAGATCGCCTGGAGCTTCTTGAATGCATTCTTAAGCCACTTCTTCGAGATATACTCGGCGCCGATCACAAACGGAACCGCCCAAAGAAGCTCATCAGCCGTCTCTTCCCCTAACGTTACCTTCGCTTTCTGGCGCACCAGTTCAAGCTCCGGCAGATCCGTAAGCTGTTTAAAAAATGTATCCGCCACCTGATACAGAAAACTTTCCGAAGGTGTAGGTTCTGCAGGTCTTCCCGCCAGTCCAAACTGATAGAGGGCGGCATATCCGCCTTCTGCTATCCACTTTACAGCTTCCTGTTGGTCCTTTTCTGATTCGAGCGACGATATGTCCGGAGTAAATCCCTCCGGGGTGAATAAGAAATTAATCGCCGATCTCTGCTTATCTTTTGCTGACATCATCCGTATTTCTCTTTCTTTAATTAGTTTTATTTTTTTAGTATATATGATTTAATATCGGAATTCAAGCTTGTTCTGTCAATCCATTACAATCTTCCCGGCTCTTCCGTCAAAGGCTGTCAGCGGTATCGCAAGCATCTGTCTGCCGTCCTCTGGGCGCGTAGATGTTTCTTTTCGGCACTTTCAGTTTACTTACGGCACATTGTATGTTCTTTTCTGCCACAATTGGTAAAATATTCCATAATATACAAAGGAGGAATTCTTACCATGGCATTCGCCGAAAAACTAAAAGCTCTGCGGCAGAAAAATAACATGTCACAGGAGTTTGTTGCACAACGTATCAATGTTGCGCGTTCTACCATCGCCGGTTATGAGACGAAGAACCGGCAGCCCTCCCATGAGAAGCTGGTAGCATTCTCCAACCTCTTTCATGTACCTGTTGATTATCTTCTGGATGGTACGCATTTCGATTCCATATCTCTGGATGAATCCCGTGCCGGTTCAATTGACGCGCAAAATCTGCTGGTAAGATATCATCGTCTGTCTACACGCTCCCAAGAAGATCTGCTCAAACATCTTCACTTACTGGAACTACAAGACGAAGAACTGAATAATTAGACACACGCAGGAGGCATGTGAATCATTCACCTGTCTCCTGCTCTCATTTTTATATTTTTTCAACTTTTTAGCACTCATCTATTGACTCTGCTAACAATATGTGTTATATAATATATATAGCAAATAAAACAATAAATAATTTTCATATCTTATGGGATATAATAAACCATAAGAAGATTTTCAAGGAGGAATGATTTATGTTATTAGCAAACAGAAGTTTCAACAATTTATTCGATGATATGTTCAACGATCCGTTCTTTAGCCGTTCCTACGACCATACATCTGCCCAGATCATGAAGACAGATATTCATGAGAAGGACGGCAATTATCTGGTAGAGATGGAGCTTCCGGGATATACCAAGGAAGACATCAAGGCTGATCTTAAGGACGGATACCTCACAATCTCCGCCCACAAGGATATGACGAAGGAGGAGAAGGATGCCAAGGGCAACTGTATCCACAAGGAACGCTACACCGGCACCTGCAACAGAAGCTTCTATGTGGGCGACGCGCTGACTCAGGATGACATCAGAGCAGCGTTCAAGGACGGTGTTCTTCACCTGACTTTCCCTAAGGAGATCCAGAAGCAGGAAGAACAGCCGAGACTGATCACAATCGAGTAAGCGGCAGGCACAGCACCGGTCGGGCTTCGAGAAGACATATGAGAAAGGCATCGTACCTACGGATGATCCGCAGGCACGATGCCTTGTCTTTAATAACTTCTTATTTGAATAACTTAATCTTACCAATAAACGGCAGCCCTCTTCTCTCACCTCTGCACGCCGTTACAATCCCCATGATCAGGAGGATCAGCAAGGCAAGGTCTATGATATCAAACGCCCAGGAGAATAGGTTCCCACCAAAATGGAAGAACGAATGTATTCCCCAGAACCAGTCGCCCTCTATAAAATCAATGATCTTGGATAGAATATATAGTATCAACCCCTGGTTCACATGCTGTTTGACATACTGCGACTGCTTATCTCCCGCGATTAGCGGTATCAGCACCAATATCCCGATGTAGGACAGTACGCCCATCGCTTTGTTGCGGCTCACTTCGCTCCGGTCAAAATACGCCTGCGAACCATATCCATATGAACCATATCCATATGAACCATATCCATATGAACCATACGGCTCCTGTGCATACCCTGCCGTCCCTGAACCATTGCTCTGGTTATATGTATATCCTTGCCCATACGTATATTCCTGTCCGCCCGACTGACTGTAATCAGCCGTACTCCCGGCTGTCCGGCTGTCCGAACGTCCCCCGGCAAGCTCCGGTATCGGCGCGCCGCACTGCGGGCATGACATGGTTCCGTCGTCCACCTTTGCACCACATTTTACACAATATGCCATATCTCTTCTTCCTTTCACTGTATGTTCTGATACTATTGTATTCCTAATCCGTCGTTAACGCAATCATTTTTTCATCTAATCCTCAGGCGTCAAGCCCCAGGATCTCCGCCAACACTTCGACAATAATCTCATTGGTACAGGATTTCACATACCCAAGCATATGCAAGGATATCTCATCCTGCTTCTGCGCCTCGCTAAGCGAATGATCCTGCTTCGTCTGCTCGATCAGCCTGACCAGCTGCGGCGTCAGCTCTTCATAGGTCTCTATCGTCGTCTGCGTCACCATCTTCCTCAGATCATCCTTCTTCGTCGGTACCATCTTCTTTTGCCTCCTTAACAAAACTCAACTGAAATTCCGTATCTTAAAGTCTCTCTGTGCCTCTCTCTGCTGATCCTTCTTCGCTATATCCTGACGCTTGTCATACAGCTTCTTTCCCTTCGCAAGACCGATCTCGATCTTCACCAGACTGCCTTTAAAATATACCTTAAGGGGGACGACCGCCACCCCCTTTTCCTTCGTCTTGCCCAACAATTTATTGATCTCCGACTTGTGAAGAAGAAGCTTGCGGATCCTTAACGGATCCTTGTTGAATATATTCCCCTTCTCATACGGGCTGATATGCATGCCGTAGATATAGACCTCGCCGTTCTCCACCCGAATAAATGATTCTTTGATGCTGCATTTGCCCATTCTGAGGGATTTCACTTCCGTTCCATGAAGAGCGATCCCCGCTTCGTAGGTATCCAGTATAAAATAATCATGATACGCCTTCTTATTGTTCGCGATCATCTTGCCATTCGTCTTCGCCATCTGTCTGCCCCCTCCCCGGTGCATTTCCCACCACTTCAAAGTCTATCGTCCGCATCAGCCGGTCCACACCAAGGACCCTCACACGTATCTGCTGACCTAATTTGTATGATCTGCGGGTATGGCTCCCCACCATCTCATATCTGTCTTCATAGTAATCATAATGATCATCCGTCATATTCGTCACATGCACCAGACCTTCTACCGTATTCGGCAGCTCCACATACATGCCCCATTTGGTCATACCGGAGATCACTCCGTCAAATTCTTCCCCGATATGCTGCCGCATGTATTCTGCCTTCTTAAGCTTGATCGTCTCTCGTTCCGCTTCGTCGGCTCTACGTTCCATCTCACTGGAATGCTTCGTTATCTCCTGAAGGATTCCCTGATAATGCGCGATCTTCTTCTCATCCATCCGCCCTCTTAAATTATCCTTGATGATCCTGTGGATCTGAAGATCCGGATATCTTCGGATCGGTGAGGTAAAATGAGTATAGTAATTGGCCGCCAGACCGAAATGCCCGATATTCTCCGGCATATATCTCGCCTGCTTCATAGAGCGAAGCGCCAGACGGCAGATCAACGCTTCCTCCGGAGTATTCTCCACCCTGGCAAGAAGCTTCTGGATCTCCTTAGGCCGGATCTCATTGACTCCGATATGCATGGAATAACCGAAATTATTGATAAATGTCGCAAGCGCCCGTATCTTCTCCTCGTCCGGCACCTCATGAGTACGATATACAAACGGAAGCTCCTGCCAATAATAATCTTCCGCTACCGTCTCATTGGCCAGAAGCATGAAATCCTCGATAATCTTGGTCGCAGCATTGCGGTCATAAGGCCTGATCTCCAGCGGTCTCCCATCCTCATCGAGCACAAGCTTCGACTCCGGGAAATCAAAATCAATGGAGCCCCGCCGCTGTCTGCGCCCGCGGATGATCCGAGACAACTCATACATTCGTTCGAACATAGGAACCAACTCCCGGTACCTTGCCGTCTCTTCAGGATCCCTATCTTCCAGAATCTTCTTCACACTGTCATAAGTCATCCTCTCATCTACATGTATCACCGTCTCCGCGATCTCATGCCCGATCACGACCCCTTTGGGATTCACCGTCATAATGCAGCTTAACGCCAGACGGTCTGTCCCGGCATTCAGAGAACAAATCCCGTTAGACAGCTTATGGGGTAACATCGGGATAACCCGGTCCACAAGGTAGACGCTCGTCCCCCTCTCTCTGGCTTCCCGGTCGATCGCGCTGTTCTCCTGAACATAATTGGTCACATCCGCAATGTGAACTCCCAGGATATAGTTGTCCCCTTCTCTGGTCACCGAGACTGCATCATCCAGATCCTTGGCATCCTCCCCGTCGATGGTCACCATCTGCCAGCCTCTTAGATCCTTCCTTCCGGCCATATCTGCCTCACTGACATCCTTAGCCACCCGCTCTGCCTGATTCAGGATCTTCTCTGAGAATTCCACCGGAAGTCCATAACCCTTGACGATCGACATGATATCCGTGCCCGGATCATTGATATGTCCGATGATCTCCGTCACCCTGCCTTCCGGCTTCTTACCTTCCTCCCCGTAAGAAGTAAGTTCCGCTACAACCTTGTGGCCGTCCACCGCCCCCTTCGACTTCTCAATGGGGATAAAGACATCCCGGGCAAACTTCTGATTATCCGGTATCACGAATCCATAATTCTGCGAATCTTTTCGCTGATACAGGCCGACTATCCGGGTCACTCCTCTGGCGATGATCCTCACGATCTTACCTTCACGGCTTCTTCCCTTCACTTCCCGTGTAAGTACGAACTCCACCTGATCTCCGTCAAACGCACCGTTCGTATCTTCTTCTCTGATATATACATCCGCGTTCTCATCCTCAGTGATGACAAACCCAAATCCTCTTACATTGGCACGGAAAACGCCTGTCAGGCGCTTTGCCTCGCCGCGGCAATATTTCCCTCTCTTCGACAGATATATCTTACCGTCCTCCTCCAATGACTCCAACACTTTCTTAAGCTCGTCCCTCTGCTCCCTTGGAACCTGCAGAAGCATCGCCAGCTCCTTAAACTTCATAGGCACATACAGGCTGTCACACATTAGATCATAGACTACCTTCCTGCGCTTCTCAAAACTCTGCTCCATCTTCTATACCTCTCCTCAAAAATCCCCTATATACAAATAGACACTCCTACACAGGAGTGTCCCATCGTCTCACAAAAATATACCTAATCTTATGCAAACACCTTCAAATTCAACACTGCTGCCAATACAATAAACAGGACTGCAAGGAACTTCGTAGACTTCACAAGCGCACCCTCCATGGAACGTCCCTTGTTCTGTCCCCAGTAAGTATCCGCCATACCGCTGATCGTGCCAAGTCCTGCAGACTTACCCTCCTGCATCAGAACGATAGCTGTAAGTGCAATACAGTCTATTGCAAATATGATCATTAAAACAATCTTTAAAATCTCCACCTTCTACACCTCCTGCAACTGAACCTCTATCATTCTAGCACAAGATACCCAAAATAGCAAGAAGGAGGACGCAGTATTTTTCAATTTTACTGCGTCCCGAATTGAGAAATGTGATATCCCCCCATCATAAGAATGGATTGCCATACTCCGCCACATCCCCCAGTTTCTCTTCAATCCTCAGAAGCTGGTTATACTTTTCTACCCGTTCGGAACGGCACGGCGCCCCGGTCTTAATCTGACCGGAATTGAATGCCACCGCAATATCCGCAATTATGGGATCTGCCGTCTCCCCGGAACGATGGGATACAATCGTCCGATACCCGGCATTCTTAGCCATCTCGATTGCGTTAAATGCTTCCGTCAGGGTTCCGATCTGATTGACTTTGATAAGGATTGCATTCGCTACTCCCCTCTCAATTCCCATTTTCAACCTCTCTGCGTTGGTGACAAAGAGATCGTCTCCCACCAATTGATGATTCACTCCAAGCCGTGTTGTCAGGATCTCCCAGCCTTCCCAGTCCTCCTCATCCAGCGGATCCTCAATGGATGCAATCGGGAATTCCTCTGCCAGTTCTTCATAATAATCGATCAATTCTTCCGCCGAGCGTACCACCTGATGACCATGCATCCTGCTCTCACCCTCGAAAATATATTTCCTGGATTTATGATCGTACAATTCCGTCGCAGCCACATCCAAGGCAGCCCGGATATCCTTTCCCGGCCTGTAGCCCGCGCCCTGCACCGCCTCCATGATGAAGCGCAGCGCCTCCTTCGCATCCGAGAGATTCGGGGCAAATCCTCCTTCGTCACCTACGGCTGTGCTATATCCGTGCTTCTTCAGCAGTCGCTTCAGCTCATGGTAGATCTCCGCACACATCCGAAGACCTTCTTTGAAGCAGCACGCTCCCACCGGCATGATCATAAATTCCTGGATATCTATGGTGTTGTCCGCATGTCTGCCTCCGTTCATGATGTTCATCATCGGCACCGGCAGGCGCTTCGCATTCGTTCCCCCAAGATAAGAGTACAGAGGAATACGAAGTGCGCGGGCAGCAGCACGGGCGGCGGCCATGGAGACACCCAACATGGCATTGGCTCCGAGATTCGATTTGTTCCCCGTTCCGTCAAGCTTCTGCATGATCCGGTCTATCATGGGCTGATCGAACACATTGACCCCTATAATCGCCGGCGCGATCTTCGCATTCACATGGTCAACTGCAAGTTCCACTCCAAGACCGCCGTACCGCGCCTCCTTATCCCGCAATTCCAGTGCTTCATACTGGCCGGTAGACGCACCCGACGGAACACTTGCCCTTCCAAGATGAGTCTCTCCTGCCAGCACTTCTACTTCTATGGTAGGATTCCCGCGGGAATCTAAGATTTCTCTTGCGTATACATCCGTAATCGGTAAATACTTATGCATCTCATTTCCTCCTTTATAGAAGGTATTATGTACTGATTTTCCTATTCTAATACAGATGTAAAATATCATTGACTTTTCTCTGTTCCGGCGTTACAATCGGTGTGGTGTCGATGAACACTTTTTTAAATATTACATTTTGCAGAGGAAATTGCCATGAAATCACAATTTAAAAACTTTACTTACCTTACGGTCAGTACGCTTATTATGGCTGCCGGTATCTACTTCTTCAAGTTTACCAACAACTTTACCTTTGGAGGGATCACAGGCCTTGCCGTCCTTGTTGCCAAGTCTGGCATCATCTCCGCCAGTGATTTTTCCTTCGTCGCCAACATGATCCTGCTCGTGATCGGTTTCTTTGTACTGGGGAAGAAATTCGCCGCCAAGACCGCTTACAGCTGCATCCTTCTGTCTGTCACCTTGTCGGCGCTGGAACGAATCTATCCTATGAGTCATCCCCTGACAGACCAGCCCATGCTTGAGCTGGCATTCGCCATTGCGCTGCCCTCCATCGGCTCCGCAGTGCTGTTCAATATCGGCGCATCAAGCGGCGGCACCGACGTGGTTGCAATGATCATGAAGAAATATACCAGCTTCAACATCGGCAACGCCTTGCTGGTCACGGATTTCTTCATTACACTTGCCGGATGCTTCGTATTCGACATTGAGACCGGATTGTATTCCTTCCTTGGTCTTGCGCTTCGCTCTTTCATGATCGACGGATTTATCGAGAGTCTGAATCTGTCCAAGTACTTTAACGTCGTATGCAACAACCCGCAGCCTATATGCTCTTATATCAAGGAAGACTTGCACCGAAGCGCCACTATCGTTCTGGCCAAAGGCGCATTCAGCGGTGAAGACAAATATATCATATTCACGGTACTGAGCCGTATAGAAGCGATACGGCTCAGGAACTATATTAAGGAGAATTCTCCCGATGCTTTCCTGCTGATCTCGAATACCAGTGAGATTATCGGCAAGGGATTCCACTCTGTATAACCACAGACATATTGCCATACAAAAAGGTCCCCATTGGGGGACCTTTTTCTTAATCTTCTATCACTAACCGACCATAAGACCTTCGTTCTTGATCACATCTATCACCTGGTTCACATATTTCTCGCACAGTTCATCCGTAGCTGCCTCCACCATTACGCGGACCACAGGCTCCGTACCGCTCTCCCTTACCAGTATGCGTCCGTCGTCGCCAAGTGCCTCGGCAACCGCGTCTACCGCCTTCGTAACCGCTGCATTCTCCCTTGCCGTCTTCTTGTCTGCCACACGGACATTCTTTAGAAGCTGTGGGTAGATCTTCACTGGCTCTGCAAGCTTCGCCAGGCTCATCTTCTTCTCCAACATAACCTCCATCACCATCAAGGACGTAAGTATTCCGTCTCCCGTTGTCGCATGCTTGCTGAAGATGATGTGGCCGGACTGCTCCCCGCCAAGGGAGAAATTATTGCGCACCATATTCTCATATACATACTTATCGCCCACGGCAGTCTTCTCATACTTAAGCCCTGCCTTGTCGCATGCCTTGTAAAGCCCCAGGTTGGACATGATCGTCGTCACGATGGTATCCCCGTTCAGGCGTCCGTTCTCCTTCATATATTTGCCGCAGATATAGAGGATCAAATCTCCGTCTACCACGTTGCCATGTTCATCTACCGCGATACATCTGTCCGCGTCGCCGTCATACGCAAAACCCACGTCAAGCTTCTTCTCCTTCACGTAGTTCTGAAGCACCTCGATATGCGTAGAACCGCAGTTGGTATTGATATTCGTTCCGTCCGGCTCACAGTTGATCACATAGGTCTTGGCACCCAGCGCGTCATACACGCTTTTTGCAATGGCAAATGCGCTTCCGTTGGAACAGTCAAGCCCCACCCTGATATCCTCGAAGGAACGGGTAGCCAGAGAGATCAGATAACCGATATACCTGTTCCTTCCTGCGGCATAATCAACGGTACGTCCGATATCTTCCTTCTTCGCCAGCGGCAGTTCGCCCGTCTCTCCGTCGATATAAGCCTCAATCTTCTCCTCGACCTCGGCCTCCAGTTTATGCCCCTTCCCGCTGATCACCTTAATCCCGTTATCATAGTAAGGGTTATGACTCGCCGAAATCATGATCCCGCAATCGAAATTATCTGTCCTTGTCACATAGGAAACACTCGGCGTAGTCGTTACATGCAGAAGATATGCATTCGCACCCGACGCCGTGATACCTGCCGCCAGCGCATACTCGAACATATAACTGCTTCTTCTTGTATCCTTACCGATCACAACTTTCGCCTTGTGATCCTGTCCGTAATACCAGCCCAGGAACCGCCCTACCTTGAATGCATGTTCCACTGTCAGTACCTCATTCGCTTCACCACGGAAACCATCTGTTCCAAAATATTTACCCATAACTGTCAGCTCCTTCATTTCATTCGCTTCATTTGCCATATCTACCGCATTCTTTGCACGATCATCGCAAACATCTTTACTATTATATAAGGTTTTGAGCAAATATACAACTATTATTTCTAATGATGGAACAGACGAAGCCCGGTAAACGCCATCGCCATACCATACTTATTGCAGGTATCGATTACATTGTCGTCTCTCACAGACCCGCCCGGCTGCGCGATATACTTCACCCCGCTTCTATGCGCACGCTCGATATTATCCCCAAACGGGAAGAACGCATCCGACCCAAGCGCAACATTCTCAAGCTTGTCAAGCCATTCCCTCTTGGCTTCTCTTGTGAATACCTCCGGCTTCTCCTTGAAGATTGCCTGCCATGCGCCGTCTGCAAGCACATCCATGTAATCCTCGCCGATATACAGGTCGATCGCGTTATCCCTGTCCGCGCGGCGGATCGAATCAACGAACGGAAGATCCATCACCTGCGGAGACTGCCTTAACCACCAGTTGTCCGCCTTCTGGCCCGCAAGCCTGGTACAGTGAATCCTGGACTGCTGCCCCGCGCCGATACCGATGGCCTGTCCGTCCTTCACGAAACATACGGAATTGGACTGCGTGTATTTCAGAGTGATCATGGAGATGACAAGATCGATCTTCGCCTGCTCTGTCAGCTCCTTATTCTCCGTCACAACATTGGCAAAGAACTCGTCGTCAATCTTCAACTCATTCCTTCCCTGCTCGAATGTGATCCCAAACACATCCTTGTGCTCAAGCTTCTCCGGTACATACTCCGGATCGATCTGTATCACATTATAATTGCCGTTCTTCTTCGCCTTCAGGATATCAAGCGCCTCCGGCTCATATCCAGGCGCGATCACACCGTCTGATACTTCACGCTTGATAAGCCTTGCCGTATCCACGTCACATACATCCGACAGAGAGATAAAATCTCCGAAAGAAGACATCCGGTCCGCCCCTCTTGCCCGGGCATAGGCAGATGCCAACGGCGACAGCTCTCCTAAATCATCCACCCAGTAGATCTTCGCAAGAGTCTCTGTAAGCGGCAGCCCTACTGCAGCCCCCGCCGGAGACACGTGCTTGAAGGACGTCGCCGCCGGAAGTCCGGTCGCCTTCTTAAGTTCACTCACCAACTGCCACCCGTTAAATGCATCCAGGAAATTAATGTATCCCGGCCTGCCGTTCAGCACCTGGATCGGAAGTTCGCCGCCGTCCGCCATATAGATCCGGGATGGCTTCTGATTTGGATTGCAGCCATATTTTAATTCTAATTCCTTCATGTTCGTTCCTCCTCGTATAATGTTGCACTTACTGATTCTTGTTCACGATCTTCGTCTCGTAAGTTCCAGTTGCAATGTCAATGTACCGCACGAACAGAGATACCTTATTCTCCTCGTTCAGACTGCTCCACAGCATATCGGTAAACGCTTCCATATCATCCATGATCCCGATCAGCTTCGGCTCTCCTTCGAAGCTTGGCAGCGGATTGCCGTCACAGCGGTAAGTGTGGATAAAATGTCCCTCCCCTGCCGCCGGATTCTCATACGCGAAGGTATAGCGGTTACAGCTGTCCGGGCTGCCGTTATTGCTCTTAAGGATGGACATCGCATAATTATAGCTTCCATTCTCGATATGCATGATCCCTGAGATCCTGGGCGTATAGTTCGGACCGTCCGGCTCAAACTCACGGCTTCGCAAAGACTGTTCGAACGTCATCTGACTGTCCATTCCTTCATAGATAGTATCGGTCTGGTCGCCGTTGGTCACGATGGTCTTATTCCCCAGCACCCGCACCGGCGCATAGATCACCAGGCTTGGATCGGTAAGCAGCACCGGATCATAAGCCTGCGTTCTGATTCCCTCTCCCTCTTCCACGAAAATGCGGTTGCGGCTGTTCACACTTCTCCCCATGATAAAATATGCCGTCACCGCCTTCGTTCCATCTGCGCTCTTCCCGATAATAATGCCGCGCCCCGGATACGAGTTCTCCCTTAATTCCTTCTCAATTGATATCATTTCCATAAAAATTCTCCTTTTTTGTTGAATTTTGTCCTGTTAGTTTATTATATATAAAATGCTTCTCTTTTTCCAGTAGTATTTACTATTGAAGACAGGTTTTTGGGATGTTACAATGGAAAATAGAAAAAAGAGACAGGAGGACATGTTTCATGCGCAAACGAACATTTCTTATTCCCTGCCTGTTCGCCCTTGCCCTGATGACAGGCTGCAGCAAGGAGAATGCGGACAAGTATGTCGGGGAACAGATTACTTCCATCAAGGAGAACGGCTCTGAAAAATTTACCGAACTTTTAGAGGAAGGGATTGCAGAGAGCAACGAATCCTACGTTCTGCAGTTTCCCGAAGAACTAAAGACGCCTTATCTGGAATTCATGAAGGATTCCTTCAAGACGATCCAATTCGAGGTTGCCAAACCATCCAAGATGAAAAACGGAACCCTTTCGGTCCAAGTTACCTACACTCCGATCAATATTAAGGATACCCTGGAGAAAGCCAACTCTGAATTCATGGATTCTCTGGAGAGTACGGACCTTACCGAAGCCGTCTCTTCCATCCTTGAGGCAGATACCGATGCATTAAAAGTGTCTCCCTCCTTCGACGCGGAGATCATCTCTACACTTGAAGTATCCAAAGAAGGAGAGTCCTATACTATCTCCGAGGAAAGCCTTAACACCTTCCTCGCCCAGACACTTCATGGATATATGGAGCCTTACAATATGGTCTGCGATGTCTTAGACTGCTATGACTTTGTCAAAGCTTACCTGGACGCATCCTTCAAAGGCGACGTAGCCCGTTTCGCGCTGCATACAGACCGCACAGAGGAAGAAGCGCTTGCATGGTATAAGGAGGACGTATTCGATCCGCCTTCTGATCTGACCCAGGCTTACATCCCCAGATACCAGGCGGCTCTTGAGACCATGATGAAGCAGTGTAAATATTCTGTCGGCATTCCGAAGAAAGAAGACGGCGTCTACAGCTATATGGTGGAGATCAAGACCTCACCGAACACCAGCTTCCTGGAGGCCTACAACGAGTTCGAGGGCGGAACCTATTACTCCATCGAGGAGGTCTCTGCCGGACTTATAACGGCTATGGAGAAATACGCCGCTGCCCCTACATTTGACGAGGAAACGACGGTAACCGTCTCCATCAATGCCTCCTCACTGCTCGACGCGGGTAACGAGAACTCCGAATTGACCGCTCTGGCAACAACGATCCTTATGATACCTTAAAGAATTGAAGCAGAATAACTGATACAGATTGCGCAGGATGCTGCTTCAGATGTGCAGGTCAAAAAACGCAGGCGCAGCGGGCTACGTCGAGGCTTTTGACCTGTGCATCCGGAGAATTCAGATTATCATCTTCTTCCATTGATATCTCTTCATATCTACTTTATCATCCTGGAATTCCACCCCTTCTGCTCGTAGAAGCTCTGTCTGCCGATTGCATCTTCCACTTCCGAATGCACAGGACATCCTGCCGTCCTTGGTCACCACACGATGGCACGGCAGATCACTGCTGCACGGAACCGCGTGGAGCGCATAGCCGACCACTCTCGCCCAGCGGCGGTTACCCGCAAGCGCCGCGATCTGCCCGTAAGACGCCACCTGCCCCTTTGGAATCTGGCGGATCACATCATAGATCTTCTCAAAGGAATTCTTTTCTTCCATATTTATCATCTCCTGTCCGACTTCCATGCTTTTATCTCATCAAGCCTGTCCTTAACCGCTCTCTCCCCGCCCTGATCGGTAGGGTGATAATACACCCGGCCGCTTAAGGATTCCGGCATACACTGCATATGTGTCAGTTTCTCCACCGTATCGTGAGCATATTCATATCCTCTGCCATATTCCAGATCTTTCATAAGCTTCGTGGGTGCGTTGCGAAGGTTAAGCGGAACCGGCTCCGCACGCATATTCTTCACATCCTGCTTGCACATCTCACACGCGGTGTAAAGGGCATTGGACTTCGGCGCCATGGCAAGATAGGTGACCGCATGGGTCAGATGCACGTCACATTCCGGCATCCCCAGGAAATGACACGCCTGGTACGCCGCCACCGCCACCTGCAGCGCATGGCTGTCCGCCATACCCACATCTTCGCTGGCAAACCGAATCAGCCTTCTCGCAATATACAGCGGATTCTCGCCGCCCTCCAGCATCCTGCACATCCAGTAGATCGCCGCATCCGGGTCACTGTTGCGCATGGATTTGTGAAGCGCAGAGATCAGATTATAATGCTCCTCTCCGTTCTTATCGTAGAGAAGGGATTTCCTGCTGATACACTGTTCCAGACCCTCGTCCGTTACCAGCAGCCCATCGGCGCTGATCTCCCCGTTCGTCACTGCCATCTCCAGGGTATTGAGCGCTGTCCTGGCATCCCCGTTGGCAAATGCCGCAATCGCCGCCACCTGCCTGTCCGTGATCTGTACATTCTGCGGACCAAACCCGGCCGGGCTTGTCAATGCATGCCAGATAACCTTGACAAGGTCCGCCTCTTCAAGCGCCTTCAGCACGAACACCCGGCATCTGGACAGAAGCGCCGCGTTGACCTCGAAGGAGGGGTTCTCCGTTGTCGCACCGATCAACACGATGCTTCCCTTCTCCACAAAAGGCAGAAAAGCATCCTGCTGAGCCTTGTTAAACCGGTGGATCTCATCTACGAACAAGACCGTCCGAATCCCCATCCTGCGGCTGTTCTCCGCCTGGTTCATTACTTCCTTGATCTCCTTGATCCCGCTGGTGACCGCGCTGAAATTAATGAAATCAGCCTTCGTCCGATTGGCAATGATACTTGCAAGGGTCGTCTTCCCAACTCCCGGCGGCCCCCAGAATATCATCGAAGATATCTGATCCCGCTCGATCAACTGCCGAAGCATCTTCCCTTCTCCCAACAAATGCTCCTGTCCCGCGAAATCCTCCAGCATTGCAGGTCGCAGACGGCTTGCCAGGGGCGCCGTCTGCTTTCTGTCGTCAAATAACGTCATCTGCTCCATACTATCTCTCCTCGTGTATCTTAAATGATATCGCCTACATCTCTATTACTTTCGTCGCCACATTCTCCCGAAAAGCCCTGTCATGCTCCACGAAAATAACCGCAGGTTTATACTTAAGCAGCAGCTCCTCGATCTGGACTCTCGACAGCACATCAATGTAGTTCAACGGTTCATCCCATATATACAGATGCGCCTGCTCGCACAGACTCTTCGCCAGCAGTACCTTCTTCTTCTGTCCGGCGCTGTACTGGCTTACGTCCTTCTCAAACTGCCCCCTCTCCAGATCAAGCTTACGAAGCACCGCCTTAAAAAGACTTTCATCCAGACCATACTCCTCGGACAGCTCTCTCAGATTCCCCCGAAGATAAGAGGTATCCTGAGACACATACGAGATCTTAAGCCCGGCGCCTATCAAAAGCTTCCCTTTATATTCCAGATCTTCGCCGTTCAACAGTTTCAGAATACTGGATTTGCCGCATCCGTTCTTCCCGGAGAGGCAGACTCGTTCTCCTCTGCGGATATCGAATCTGATCCCGGAGCATACCGGCCTGCCGTCATAACAGACTGTAATATCCTGAATCTCTGCCAGTTTATCCGTGTGATATGTCAGCGGATGGATCTGAAGGACATCCATCGTCTCAACGTTCTTCAGAAGCTTCGACTTCTCCTTGATCGCATGCTGCTGCCGGCTCTCCAGCACCTTCGCACGCTTCATCATCTTGGCCGCCTGACGGCCGATATGTCCTCTGTCCGGCCGTAAGCCCGCCACTCTCTGCCCCTTCTTACTCTTCTCCACCTTCGCCGACCAGTCCGAGGACTGTCTTGCCGCCTTCCTAAGCCGCTTAACCTCCGTCTCAAGCTTCTGGTTCTGCGCCTCCTCAAGTCTGTCCCGTGCCTCTTTGTCGGCGTACCAGGAACTAAAATTCCCCTTCCGCACTTCAATATCCATCTTATTAATGGAAAGTATATGATCCACACAGGAATCCAGAAAATGCCGGTCGTGAGATACCAGTATAAATCCCTTCTTCAGGGACAAATACCCGGCAATCCGCTGCCTGGCCTCTGCATCCAGATGATTCGTCGGCTCATCGATCAGTAGGAACCGATTCTCCCCAAGGAACAGCATCGCAAGCAGCACCTTTGTCCGTTCCCCGCAGCTCAAGGTTGAGAACGGCCGATATAAAACTTCCGCATCCACATCCAGAAGATTCAATTCCCGAAAAATCTCCCATTCCTCTGTCTGCGGATTCAGTTCTTCCAGAATCTCATACACCATTCTGCCCTCATCCGCCACTTCATATGGGAAATAAGCGAATTCCACACTGGATGCTATACTTCCCTGATATTCATATCTGCCCAGCAGAAGATTCAAAAACGTAGTCTTCCCGCGTCCGTTCCTTCCTACAAATCCTAATTTCCAATCCGTATCGATCCGAAATGATACATTCTGGAAGATCTGTTCATAATTACCCTCATAAGAAAAACTTAAATTCACGACATCTATCATTGACATATGTGTACCTCCTAAAACAAAAAGACTGCAAGAAAGTCTCCTTACAGCCTCATGAAATACACACAATCGTCCCCCAGATCAAAGAGATATTGCCTGCACTATTCCCGGATGATGAATCAAAAGACTTTCCTGCTATCGGCACAACAAAAAGACAGGGAGAATCCTGTTAACTCTTGTTATGCAGTTACATCTGTAATTAGCAAGAAAATCTCTTCATCTTTTCACCTCCCAGCTTATGCTAACTGCTGTAGCTTCTGTAAATGTTGTATCTGCTTGGTATGATCCGCAACCGCCAGCTTTAAAACGTCAATATCGATCCGCATCTCATCCATCCGATCACCGCCTGTCTGATATCTCTTATATGTAGACAAATAACAACTCTCAATCGTCTGAATCCGCGGTAAAATGTCATTCTCCATTTGAATATTCGTAAGCTTAACATTATCTTTCAAATCCTTTACCTCGGTATTTAAGACGATTACATTGTCTTTCAGATCTTCTACCTCAGTATCCAAAACGGTTACGTTATCTTTCAAATCCTTTACTTCAGTATTCAAGACAATTATATTGTCTTTCAGATCTTTTACCTCAGTATTTAAGACAGTTACATTGTCTTTCAGATCTTTTACCTCAATATTCAAAATATCTACATTGTCTTTCAGATCTTTTACCTCAGTATTCAAATCAGTTACATTATCTTTCAGATCTTTTACCTCAGTATTCAAATCAGTTACATTATCTTTCAGATCTTTTACCTCAGTATTCAAATCAGTTACATTGTCTTTCAGATCTTTTACCTCAGTATTCAAATCAGTTACATTATCTTTCAGATCTTTTACCTCAGTATTCAGGATGCTCACATCTTCTTTGACCTCTTTCATCTCAGTCTTTAAGACGCTCACATCAGTCTTCAAGATCTTCATGTCTTCTTTGACTTCTTTCATCTCCGTCTTTAAGATACTCACATCTTCTTTGACCTCTTTCATCTCGGTCTTTAAGATGCTCACATCAGTCTTCAAGACCTTCACATCTTCTTTGACTTCTTTCATCTCGGTCTTTAAGATGCTCACATCAGTCTTCAAGATCTTCATGTCTTCTTTGACTTCTTTCATCTCGGTCTTCAAGATACTCACATCTTCTTTGACCTCTTTCATCTCAGTCTTTAAGACGCTCACATCAGTCTTCAAGACCTTCACATCTTCTTTGACTTCTTTCATCTCGGTCTTTAAGATGCTCACATCAGTCTTCAAGATCTTCATGTCTTCTTTGACTTCTTTCATCTCCGTCTTTAAGATACTCACATCTTCTTTGACCTCTTTCATCTCAGTCTTTAAGACCTTCACATCTTCTTTGACTTCTTTCATCTCGGTCTTTAAGATGCTCACATCAGTCTTCAAGATCTTCACATCTTCTTTGACTTCTTTCATCTCGGTCTTTAAGATGCTCACATCGGTCTTCAAGATCTTCACGTCTTCTTTGACTTCTTTCATCTCGGTCTTCAAGACACCGACATCTTCTTTGACCTCTTTCATCTCAGTCTTCAAGACCTTCACATCTTCTTTGACCTCTCTTACCTCGTCTCTTACAGCACTCGTTTCCTCTTTAAGTTCTTTCACTTCAGCTTTTATCCCGGCCGTATCATTCTTAACCGATTCAAGCTTTTCATCCAACATCACAGATATAGCCGATAATAATTCTACATGTTCCATATCGCTACACCTCCACTGTGCAATGCCAAATCCCCTGCTCTTATCAAGGGCATCTCTTTTTGTCACTAATAGATTATCACAAATATCTGTCGAATACAATCGAAACTTTTCGACACGTTTTGACAAACCCTCCATCAATACTTCCGCAGCGTATCACTAGAATCATCCGTCGTCTTATCGATCTTCCTGATTTCCACAAAATATCCATCCTCACCGTTCGTCTTCACCTTGACGCGGTCTCCCACTTTATGTCCTCTGATCGCTTTCCCAAGCGGTGATTCTATACTGATAAGCCCCTGCAGGGAATTCCCGCGTACACTCGTCACCAGCCGATAGACCTCTGTCTCATCATCCTCCTCAAAATAAATCTCGACCGTATTATTAATTCCCACCTCGTCATCCCGGGAAGCATCCGACACGATTCGTGCATTTTTAAGCATCTTCTCCAGATACCGGATACGGCTCTCATTGCGGTTTTTATCCTGCTTCGCTGCCTTATACTCGAAATTCTCACTTAAGTCTCCCTGCGCCCGGGCCTCCTTGACCGCCTCCAATTCCCTTTTGCGTACCACTAATTTCCTATACTCAATCTCTTCCTTTATCTTCTGTACATCGCTCTGTGTCAACTGTTCTCCCACAATTCTGCCTCCTCGCCTATTTTCGGTGCATTTTTATCGGAACAACTCCTGTTCCGTTTCTTTTAAAATATCTGCAAGCACCTTGTAATCCAAATATTGTATTCCTTCTCTCCCCTCTTGAATCTTCTCAGCCAACTCACTTCCATAATATATTTCCATTGATTCCTCATAAGAAATATCTTCAGTTTCGGTCAAATACAACATGATTCTCCCTTCAAGATTCTCCTTATAAACACTTTCCAATTTATTTCCATCCATAATTATACCTCATAAAAGAATTCCATCCTCAGCAATTGGTCTATCGCCCTTTGTGTAATAAATGCAATCTGATCATATGTCTTATAAACTCTGATTTCATTAATAGCACGTTCTTTATCCCATATTCCGGAATGATACATATCCACCACCCTAAATACTTTGTCATTTGCCACCTTTCCAACTATCACATCATATTTTTGATAAATCACTTTCCCATCTCTATAGCCACAGACAAAATCAATCCATTCATGTAAATTTTCATCGAATGTCTTAACCGCTAAATCCCGCATCTCTTCCTGCTTCTCATAGACACTAACAATTCCTGCCTTTCTACCATATATATCTGCCTTACGTCTTGCCCATCTTTCGGCCTGCTCTCTTACAGTCGTCACATAGAATCCCTTACCAAAATCAAGAAATCTATTAAGAATGAAACACATCTGGTTCTTTCACACATTCAATCGAACCATGATATACTCTCATACCACACTCCCCCTAACCTTAAGATATTCTTGTATATCTTCAACGATATGCATTGTGCCCTGCGTGTGTAAAACATCGTAATTTGGCACTAAAAAGCCATCAATGCACCCCTTACTTTGAAGTATATGATAAACTTCTGACGGTCTCTTATTCCATGCATTGGCACACGCATGAATCATATAAATAACGAATGAAAAAGAGTTCTTATTCATCTTGTCACACTCCATTCTTCCAATGACTTCTGCACTACAACCACCGATTTGTCAATGACTCATGACTCCATTATACCGCAATGCCTTTCCAGATGGAATAGTTTTTATAAATGCGCCGCAAATGCCGTTAACATATCCCTGAGTGGTTTCCACAGATTCGGATTCGTATCTTCGAGGAAATGCTCGATCTGTGCCCCTGTAGTCACCCCTTGTTCAATAGTCAGACAATGGGTTCCCTTCACTGTCTCTCCGATCGCCGTCTTGCCCATGGCGGACACACCCACTGCCACCTCTTGCCCCCATGCTGACGCGCCGGCGCTATAGATCCCCATCGCTGACGCACCGAACGCAACGACTCCGATTGCCACCGCTCCCCATGCGGCAAGCCCGAAAGCAAGCGCACCGATCGCCAATAATCCTACCGCGATCGAACCAAAACTGATAATACCAAACGAACAGGCGCCCAGGCTGATCACGCCGATCGCGACATTCCCGATCGCAATAATTCCCTTGGCAATACCGTCTCTGCCCAATTGTCTGGAAAAACGGATGGATACCAGCGGGATCCCCGCGATCTTCGTCTTACTGGTATACTGATATCCCTTGATATATCTTGCAAGGTCGTCCACTTTCTTCTCGAGTCTTGAATTATCCTCATCCGTCTGCTGATTTGCCTCTGATTGCTTCTCTCCATACGGTTCGTTCCGACAGCCGCCCGCCGCAATTCCGCTATTCTTCTCCTCATCCAGATAATCCTTCAGAAGATAATCCAGGCTGACCCGGAATATTTCCGACATTGCGACCAGTTTCGATATCTCAGGGATGCTGCTCCCGGCTTCCCATTTGCTGACCGACTGGCGGGTAATCCCAAGCCTCTCTGCAAGCTGCTCCTGGGACATCCCTGATTTCTTTCTCTGTATTGTAAGTTTTTCTGCCAGATTCATTCTCCATACCTGCCTTTCTGATTCCTGTCCTGCAGACTGCCGGAAAACCGCTTCCTAAGAGTCTGCTGTATACTGACACTTTACCTCTGATCCCGTAAAAACACAAGAAAACGGCACTTGGAAATTTGTCAACCAGCAGTTGCATCCTCCTGTTTACAAGGCTTTCCCGTCCTCACGCCGATACTCCAGAATATCCCCGGGCTGACAATCCAGCACTTCACAGATCGCATTCAATGTAGAAAAGCGAACTGCCCTTACCTTCCCGGTCTTCAGATTGGACAGGTTTACATTCGATATCCCCACCTTCTCCGACAACTCATTCAAGGACATCTTGCGATCCGCCATCACCCTGTCAAGCCTTAATATGATCGCCATATATTGTCACACCTCCCATTATTTTTGGCTGCCTGCCGCACTGACCGGATGCCGCCGCTACAACGTCTCATCCGAGAATTCCTGAAGCTCACATCCCCATCTTAATATATCGCTCGTCAGCAATACGATCACTCCTGCAAATATCCAGGAGAATTCCAGCAGATTAACAAAATACGGCTGATGATACACCAGAAGACCCATTCCCATCTGGAAGATCCATTTCCCAAAGACTCCCGTCAAAACCAGGAGCCATCCGATCTTCCCGGTATATTCCGCCGTCTGGCTGACAAACGGCGAATGAGAGTCCCTTATAACATTCAAGATTCTCCTCAGATATCCTAACAACAGTAATACAGGCACTTCTCTCGTTATCAAAGAAAAAAACACAAAGACAATACAGAATCTTTTGCTGCTTACAATCTCTGCTCCACCCGGAAGATGCTCCCATCCGCATTGAGCATATCCCAAAATCATATCAAAACGGTACGCATTTTCTGTCTCTGTCAATTGAATTGCCGATTCCGGCTGACCGCATAACCATATGATTGTTACAGCCGCCACCGCGAACCTGATCAGCCACACCAGCAACGCACCAGCCAGAAACAACCGGCATATACGGCTATATGATAATCCCTTCTTTTCATAACTCCTGTATGCCTCCATGTCTGTCCTCCTTTTTCTTTACCGTTCACACCTACGACGCCCGCAGTAACCCTCTTTGTGCCGTATCTCCACTTTCGTTTGCCAATATTTTATCACACCTACAAATTTACCGCAATAATATTTAATGATAATCATTAAATATTATTCTTATATCGTAATTCAGACCCTCGTCAGTAAACAGCAGTTTGAATGGGCAGGATACCTCTAATCAGACAATTCAGGAGCGCTTTTTACGGAGATGAAATCCACTGCTTATGGAATCTTAGGCGTGAAGCCATTGCTGAACGTCTTAGATTCCGTTCCCTCCCTTTACTTTTTGTTTAATATCGTTATAATATAATGCAAGAGCGAAAAAGACTGCCTCAAAGGAGAACCATATGCATACATGGGATGAACTCGAACAACATATCAACACCTGCACCCACTGCCCGTTAAGCCAAACCCGGCATCTGCCCGTCATGGGACGGGGAAGCAATAACGCCGATATCATGCTGATCGCGGAAGCTCCCGGCAGTCAGGAAGACCTTGAAGGGCTTCCCTTTGTCGGACGTTCCGGGAAAATACTGGATGAGCTGTTGACTGACTGTTCACTGACGCGAGAAGAGATCTATATTACCAATATTCTGAAATGCCATCCTCCGGGAAACCGTGATCCCAGGGATGAAGAAAAAGAAGCCTGCTTCCCCTATCTGAAATACGAAACCTTCCTGCTGAAGCCTAAGATCATCGTCTGTCTTGGCCGCGTCGCCGCACAGCGTATCATTTCTCCGGATTTTAAGATCACCCGGCAGCACGGAACATGGACCCACCGCAAGGACTGCGCACTGACCGCCGTATATCATCCTTCGGCAATCCTGCGGGATCCGTCTAAGCTCGAGATTACGAAAGCAGACTTTCATGAGATTATAAGGAAACGAGACGAGCTGCTTCACAATTCTGTCGTTTTATGACAGATATACCTTGTATCCAAGCCTGTCTATCATCTTAAGATCTGTCTCTACCGTATATCCGGCGGTTGTCAGCATATCGCCGGATATAGCGGCATTGGCGCCGGAACAGAAGCACTCTTCCCCCTTATCCTCCATCAGCCCCCGGCCGCCCGCGAGCCGGATCGCCGCGTCCGGAAGGAGATAACGGCAGACTGCCACTATCCTTCTCATATCGTTAACACTTAACCTCTCATTCTTCTCGCAGGGAGTTCCCGGAATCGGATTCAGCATATTCACCGGAACGCTCTTTATTCCAAGCTCCCGCAAGGTAAGCGCCATATCGATCCGATCCTCTGCAGACTCTCCAAGCCCCATAATACCGCCGCTGCAGACCTCTAAACCAGCCGCCATCGCAGCACGGATCGCACGGACCTTATCGTCAAATGTATGGGTCGTACAGACATTGGGGAAATTGCGCCTGGATGTCTCCAGATTATTATGTACCCGGGACGCTCCCGCTTCTTTGATCCTGCGAAACTGTTCTTCTGTCAGAAGCCCGAAGGATACGCACACTTCTATATCAACCTTCTCCTTGATCTCCCGGATCGCTTCACACATCTGCCGGATCTCGTCATCATTCAGGCATCGCCCGGAAGTCACGATGGAATACCTCAGCACTCCACAGTCCGCATTGTATCTTGCCTGCCGGACGATCTCCTCCGTATCTAACAGCGGGTATTCCTCTGCCGAAGTATGATAATACGCCGACTGCGCACAATACTTACAATTCTCCGAGCATCTTCCGCTCTTACCATTGACAATCGTGCAGATGTCAAACCGGTTTCCGCAGAAAAACTGCCGGATCTCATCCGCCGCCCGGCATATTTCCTCTAACGGCTCATCATACAGCTCCAGAGCTTCCTCCTTTGTCATCTGGTATCCCTCTAAAATCTTCTGCTTCAACTGCTCTGCTAATCCCATATCCTTACTCCTTCCAGTGTACTGTACTTAAACTATTTTCCATAAGACCTCGGCATTTACATAGATATAATTACTATATATCAAGCGCCTTATAATTGTCAACTTCTTCGTTTCATATGTTAACACTTCACCAAAAAACATGCTGTCCAAAAACCCTTTCGTTTTCCTCATAAAATTGTTGACATCTCAACTTCTTATTGGTATAGTCTATATGATCAAGAAGTTGATTTGTCAACTTTAACACACATGCCCCTGGCGGGGCGGGCTGATTTCGTCCGATAAGGTATATTTTCATTAATAAAGAAAGTGAGTTATATATGATCCACAGATTTGAACAGCTTACAACCGGTGTATCGCAGATCTACAAGAATATCCAGAGGATCAAGAAGCTGGAAATGCGCTCTCTCGGCTTAAAGGGCACACATGTTATGTGTCTGTATTTCCTGTATTCACATTCAGAGGGGCTTACTGCAGCCGACCTCTGTAACCTGTGCAAGGAGAACAAGGCGGGCATCTCACGAATCCTGTCGGATCTGGAGAACCGCGGTTTCATCCAATATGCGCATCCTCAGGAGAAGAAGAAGTACCGTTCCAAAGCCGTTCTCACCGATACGGGGATGCAGCAGGCCAAGAAGGTCAACCGTCTGATCCTTCGTGCAACCTTAGAGGGAGGGAAGGATATTACTGCCGGGGAGCGGGATATTTTCTACCGTGTATTATTCCTGATATCAGATAACCTGGAACATTTCTGCGAGGAACTGGAACATTCCCAGGAACAGGGCATAGACCGCCACAAAATTTAGTCAGAAAGGATAAGATCTGCCATGAACAAAGCGAAAAAACTCTACTGCCGTACTTTCCAGACGGGATTAAAAATAGCGCTCCCATTTCTCCCGTACCGTAAACCGGAAGTCATAGGCAGTGTAAAGACCATTCCCGACATTCTTAAGAAACGCAAGTGCAGCCATGCACTGATCATCACCGATACAGGCATCCGGAATCTTGGACTCACGAAACGCCTGGAAAACGTCCTGACCAAGGACGGTATCCCCTTCTGTATCTACGACAAGACGGTTGCCAATCCCACCACGGCCAACGTGGCAGAAGCTCTGGAAATGTATCTGTCCAACGGCTGCGACGCCATCATCGGCTTCGGAGGCGGCTCCAGTATGGACTGTGCCAAGGCAGTCGGAGCCCGCATCGCGAAGCCGAAGCAATCCCTGGCCAAGATGAAGGGCATCCTTAAAATCCATAAGAAACTTCCTCTTCTGATCGCCATTCCCACCACGGCCGGAACCGGAAGCGAGACTACCCTTGCGGCAGTAATCACGGATGCCGAGACCAGGCACAAATATGCCATCAATGATTTCCCGCTGATCCCAAGATATGCAGTGCTGGATCCCAAGGTCACCTTAAGTCTCCCGCCGTTCATCACGGCTACGACCGGAATGGACGCCCTGACCCATGCGGTAGAGGCATATATCGGAAAATCCACCACTTATGGCACCAGAAAAGATGCGCTTCTGGCAGTCAAGCTCATTTTTGAAAATATAGACAAAGCATATACGAACGGCAGCGATATCGACGCGCGGAGGAATATGCTGCACGCCTCTTTCTATGCCGGATGTGCATTTACCAAATCCTATGTAGGCTATATACATGCGGTTGCACATTCCCTGGGCGGAGAGTATAATGTACCACATGGGCTTGCCAACGCCATACTGCTCCCCTTCGTATTAGAAGCGTACGGGCCATGTATCCATAAGAAACTGCACCATCTGGCCGTAGCGGCGGGCATTTCCGCAAAGGATACCCCTTACGATGCGGCGGCAGGCGAATTCATCGAAGCCATTAAGGCTATGAAGAAACGGTTTGATATCGGGGATACGGTAAAGGAAATCCAGGAAGCAGACATCCCGAAGCTCTCCCACTATGCGGATAAGGAAGCCAATCCATTGTACCCGGTACCCGTCCTTATGGATGCAGAAGAGCTGGAACAATTCTATGTAACTCTGATGGATTCTGATGAATCTGTAACTATATAACTCTTTCATATATTGTTGGATACCGGAAAAGGAGCAATTCCTCATGAACGAATACGAAATCAAAAATATTGTATCTAATCAACGAAAATATTTCCTTTCAGGCGCTACTCTTGATATCAATGCAAGGGTCAGCGCGCTGAAGAAGCTAAAAGACAGCATCATCAAGCATGAGCCGGAGATCAACGAGGCGCTGAAGCAGGATCTTGGAAAGAGCAATTTCGAGAGCTACATGTGCGAGACCGGGCTTGTGCTCAGTGAGATCAGTTATATGCTGAAGCACATCCATTCCTTTGCCAGGGAGAAGACTGTCAGGACGCCTCTTGCCCAGTTCCATTCCAGAAGCTATAAGAAGCCGTCCCCTTACGGCGTCGTACTGATCATGAGCCCGTGGAATTATCCGTTCCTGCTGACTCTCGATCCTCTTGTCGACGCGATTGCCGCCGGGAATACGGCTGTCCTTAAGCCCAGCGCATATTCTCCTTATACCAGTGAGATCGTAAGAAGGATCATCTGCGACTGTTTTGACGAGCGCTTTGTCACCGTCGTTACCGGCGGACGGGCAGAGAACACCTGCCTGCTGAATGAGCATTTTGATTATATCTTCTTTACCGGAAGCCAGGCTGTCGGCAGGGAAGTCATGAGACATGCCTCCGAACATCTTACCCCTGTCACTCTGGAGCTAGGAGGGAAGAGCCCCTGCATCGTTGAGAAGACCGCCAACCTAAAACTTGCCGCCAGACGGATCGTCTTCGGCAAATACCTGAACTGCGGCCAGACCTGCGTCGCGCCGGATTATGTCTACTGTGACCGTTCTGTTAAGGAACGTCTGGTAAAGGAGATCAAGAAACAGATCCAGAAGCAGTACGGCAAGCAGCCTCTTGAGCGGAACGATTACGGCAAGATCATTAATCAGAAGCATTTCGACCGGATCTTTAACCTGATCGATGAGAATAAGGTAGTCTGGGGCGGCAAGGCGAACCGAAGCGCCCTCCAGATCGAACCGACTGTCCTGGACAAGGTTACCTTCGGAGACGCCGTAATGCAGGAAGAGATCTTCGGGCCTGTGATGCCGGTCCTTACCTATGATTCCCTAGATGAAGCGATCCGCAATATCAATTCCATGCCCCATCCGCTCGCCCTCTATATCTTTACCAGTGACAAGGCGGCGGCAGGGAAATTGACCTCCCAGTGCGGTTACGGCGGGGGATGCATCAACGATACCATCATACACCTTGCTACCAGCGAGATGGGCTTCGGCGGATTTGGCCCAAGCGGTATGGGTTCTTATCACGGGAAGGATGGTTTTGACACATTTACACATTATAAGAGTATTGTAGATAAAAAGACCTGGCTGGATCTGCCGATGCGGTATCAGCCTTATAAGAAATGGAATGAGCGATTGATACATCTGTTTTTGAAATAAATCGCCGCAGGAAAAGGGCTGCCATACGACGCAGCCCTTTATATAGATACTTCTTCGGATCAACATACAGGCTTCATCAGATCCGCCAATGTAATTCCATCAAAATAGGCATTGGTAAGCCTGTAGAACTCCGTCCACATCGGTAATGTCCTGCAGCCCTCGGCACGCTCACAGATATCTGCCTCACAGCCAAGACATGCCACCGGCGCAAGATCCCCTTCCGTAAGGCGTAAGATGTCCCCTACACGGACGTCTGACGGCCGGACCGCCAGGCGGTAACCGCCGCCCTTCCCCTGAAGTCCTTCAATCATCTTATTCTTCGTCAGTACAGGAAGAATGCGCTCCAGATATTTCAAAGAAATCTCCTGCCTTTTTGCTACCTCTTTCATGGGGGCATAACCTTTTCCATAATTCTCTGCCAGATCGATCATCACTCGAAGCGCATATCTGCCTTTCGTTGAAATCATCATCCCGATCACCTCTCCTAAAAGACTATTCCTGCAAACTACAGGCACCGCCGCTGCCCTTACTCTGCGAACAGAGGCGTTGACAGATATCTGTCCCCTGTATCAGGCAGAAGCACAACGATTGTTTTCCCCTCATTCTCAGGACGCTTCGCCTGCTCCACTGCCGCGAAAACCGCCGCGCCGGAAGAGATGCCTACAAGCACGCCTTCTCTCCTGCCGACAAGCCTTCCTGCCGCAAATGCGTCTTCATCGGAGACCGGCATGATCTCGTCATAGACCGCCGTATTCAGGACTTCGGGAACAAATCCTGCGCCAATCCCCTGAATCTTATGAGGTCCCGCCTCCCCGCCGGAGAGTACGGCAGAGGAAGCCGGCTCTACAGCAACAATCCTGACAGAAGGCTTCTTTGATTTGAGATACTCGCCGACGCCGGTTATGGTTCCGCCGGTTCCCGCACCCGCGACAAAGATATCCACTTCCCCGTCCGTATCCTCGTAAATCTCCGGGCCTGTGCCCGTCCTGTGCGCTTTCGGATTGGCAGGATTCACGAACTGCCCGGGAAGAAAGCTTCCTGGAATCTCAGCAGCCAGTTCCTCCGCTTTAGCAATAGCTCCCTTCATCCCCCCCGCGCCTTCGGTCAGCACCAGTTCGGCGCCGTAGGCTTTCATAAGCTGACGCCGTTCCACGGACATCGTCTCAGGCATGACAATGATGATCCTGTACCCCCGCGCGGCAGCAACGGCGGCAAGGCCAATCCCCGTATTGCCGGAGGTCGGTTCGATAATGACCGAACCCGGCCCTAATCTCCCTGTTCTTTCCGCTTCCTCGATCATCATCTTCGCCACACGGTCCTTGACGGAGCCCGCCGGATTCAGGTATTCAAGCTTCGCAAGAATTCTTGCTTTCAGATGATAGGCTTCTTCTATGCGAGTCAGTTCCAGAAGCGGCGTTCTGCCGATCAGCTGATCGACGGATGTATATATATTGGACATAACATTCCCTCCTATTCAACGAATCCTTATTACTTTACTGCATCGAAACCGCCCTGCAGATCGGCTATGATATCATCTATGTGCTCCGTACCGACAGACAGCCGAATCGTATTCGGCTTAATCCCCTGATCCGCAAGTTCTTCCTTCGTAAGCTGACTGTGAGTCGTGGTCGCCGGATGGATAACCAGGCTCTTCACATCGGCAACATTAGCAAGCAGCGAAAAGATCTTCAGACTGTCAATAAACTTGTGGGCTTCCTCCACGCCGCCCACGATCTCAAATGTAAAGATCGAGCCGCCTCCATCAGGGAAATATCTCTGATACAGCTCATGATCCGGATGTTCCTTAAGGGAGGGATGATTCACCTTCTCGACCTGCGGATGCGCCGCAAGAAATTCCACAACCTTCGCCGTATTAGCCGCATGCCGTTCCAACCGCAGGGATAATGTCTCTATCCCCTGCAGAAGCAGGAATGCCGCGAAGGGAGAAATCGCCGCGCCTGTATCACGGAGCAGAATCGCACGGATATAGGTCACAAATGCCGCCGGTCCCGCCGCTTTCACAAAGGATACACCGTGATAGCTCGGATTGGGTTCGGCAATCGCCGGATATCTTCCCGAAGCGCTCCAGTCAAACCTGCCCGAATCAACGATGATACCCCCAAGAGTCGTACCGTGGCCTCCAAGGAACTTCGTTGCCGAATGTACGACGATATCTGCACCGTGCTCAATAGGACGGATCAGATAAGGCGTACCAAAAGTATTGTCTACGACCAAAGGCAGGCCATGCTTATGCGCAAGCTCTGCAAGCGCGTCAATATCCGGAATATCACTGTTCGGATTGCCAAGCGTCTCTATGTAAATCGCTCTTGTGTGATCCTGAATGGCTGCTTCCACCTCATCAAGATCATGAATGTTAACGAAGCTGGCTGTAATTCCGAACGCCGGAAGCGTGTGCGCCAGCAGATTGTAGCTGCCTCCGTATATGGTCTTCTGTGCAACAAAATGACCGCCGCTCTGCCCCAGGGCTTCCAGCGTATATGTAATCGCCGCCGCTCCGGAGGCAAGAGCCAGAGCCGCCGCTCCGCCTTCCAGAGCCGCCACACGCTGTTCCAGCACATCCTGCGTGGAGTTTGTCAGTCTTCCGTAGATATTGCCGGCATCGGCAAGGCCAAAACGGGCCGCCGCATGTGCCGAGTCTTTGAATACATAGGAAGTAGTCGCGTAAATCGGCACTGCGCGGGCGTCAGTTGCCGGGTCAGGATTCTCCTGGCCTACATGGAGTTGTAAAGTTTCAAATCTGTAATCAGGCATAATGGTGTCTCCTTTCACTTTCCAATACCTACCATTTAGGTTGGTATTAGTATATTCCACATTTCACCATATGTCAAGAGCAGATTCATGAAACATTTTTACACAACTCTGTGAAATCCTCATAAAACCTGCGAAAACTAATCGGATATTTAATACTGTTCCAATACTCTTTTACTCATATTCATAAGCAATTCTCCTGGATGCAGATAATTCATCTTCACATTAAACTCGATGTAAACCTATCCTGATACAGCATTGCGTATCTAATAGTGAATAATACAATGATGTACTAGGTAAATACTTCCGGATCGATCAGATCCTCTTCATACAGCTTATTCAGCCATTCTATTCCTGTCTTAGCGCCTTCCTGTGCCGCACTGCAGATCACTTTCTGATCGTCGGTAACTGTGATATGTCTGTCTTTACAAATTCTCCCACTGTCTCCGGGATATCCAGATCCAAAAAATTTACCCACTTCCTCCTCGCTTGCGTTGGAAGGGGACGCCGTATACATGATAGACGCCCCCACGTCTTGATACGGCGGCTGCATATATTGAATATCTGTACGGAACCGCCGGTACTCTAAATCATTGACAGCAGATGTTATCACCTTTCTTTTTATGACTCTTCTTTTCTCACAAAATCAATAAATTCTTTCTCCCGCTGTTTCAGACGGTAATTCTTCTCCATCACATAGACAGAACATAGGAAGATATTTTTATCTTCAAAAGGAAGCAGTACAAACTCACTGTTATTCTCCGGAAGTTTCGGAGGATACGCCATTGATGTCAGATACTCTCCACTCCTTAAAACATCATTAAAACTCCCCCTGTCAGACACCTCCAAGAGATGCGGATGCTCTTCAATACCCAAAATGCTCAAATACTTCTTGGAGCATTCGTCACCATATGTCACATAAGGATAATCGTTCAGATTCTCTACCTTCATTCCCGGCATACCGGCAAGCGGATGCTTCTTATTCATATACGCATATATTTGCATCGGCTTTAAAAATTCCGCGGCAAGAAGGTCATATCCCGCGATCATTTCCATATAATTACGATATTTTTCCTTTACAAAAAATATTATCCCTACGGTACTGTCTCCCGCCGATACGGATTCGAGCACTTCCTTACTCCCCATCTCCTTGATCTTATCAGCGCATTTATAATCTGACATATTATGAAATCTCAGAAATTTGTCCATCACATATGCTGCATAATAGCAGGAAATATTAAGCCTCTGCTCTTCCTCATCCGCATTCATCTCACGGATCCTCTTAAGCTCAAGAAGGATCGTCTTCGCGCTTCTTATGAATTCCTTTCCTTCTCTTGTGAGGGTAATCCCCGCCGCCGTCCTGTTGAAGATACGATAGCCCAACTCATCTTCAAGGCTCTTTATCATACCGCTCAGATAGGGCTGCGACATATACAGGTTCTGTGATGCTTTCCTGATCGAACCAGCTCTTGCCACCGATACTGCATATTCCAAATGATGAAAATTCATACATTTCCTCCCAACTTATAACTAATTACTTATATCTTCTCATACTTTTCAGGATAACGCAAATCATTTGTCCCATGTTATCATCTTCAATAAGCAAAGAAACGAAACAAAATCAACAAAACAAAGGAGAACAAAAATGAAAGACTATCTATCAATCGCCAATTCTACACTCATGGCCGCTGCATGCGGAATCGTCATCCTCTATGTCCTGGGGCAGTCCCTGTTCTTTATGCGCCGTGCATGGAAACGCGGCAAGGAGATTGGAATGGACACGAAAGTAATGAAAAAAACCGTGAGCGGAAGCGCACTCTTTTCCGTTGTCCCAAGTATTCCCATACTCATCATCCTTGTCATGCTGATGTCCGTATTAGGAAATTACTTCCCATGGCTCCGTCTCTCAGTCGTAGGCTCAAGTTCCTATGAAAATGTAGCTGCAAATATCACCGCACGGTCATTCGGACTGCTCTCTTACACAGATGAAGGCTACAATGCATCCATCTTCATCAGTACTTTGTGGGCAATGTCGATCGGTATTCTTTATGGCCCATTACTTATTATGTTCGGACAGAAAAGCCTTGATAAAGGAATGAACAAACTTCGGAAGAACAAACCCATCTTTTACAATCTGTTGATCGACGGCATATTCATCGCCATGATGAGCTGGTTCTGCGCTCCCTACCTGACTTACTGGACAGAAAAGCCGGAACAGCTCCTGGCCCTGGCCGCTCTGGTTACCGGCGGCGCCGCTGCGCTCTTATTCAACTGGCTCGCCCAAAAGACAAACAGACATTTCCTGACTGAAATGTCCTTCCCGGGCGGCATGCTGGTTGGAATGCTTGGCGCATATATTGCAAATCTATTCTTATGATTATAATGACATACATCGGTCAGATTGGAGGTACTCTATGAAAAAAGAAGCTGTTAACACTCAGGAAACCTATATGAACAATACTCACCGTATCGGTAAGATCAGCACATTGATCGCAATATTACTGATCCTGATGGTCCCTGCGGCCATCACTATGGTGTATGGAAAGGATGTAAAAATCCAGATTTCTAATACAATCAGCGCCATCATTACACTGTCGGCAATCTATGGTGTAGTAAGCGTGGTAGAAGTCGTATCCTACTCGCCGTTCCTTGGTTCGGCGGGTGCCTATCTTTCCTTCATCACAGGAAATATCATGAATATGAAGCTGCCTTCCGCAACCAATGCACTCCGGGTAAATAATGTAGAACGCGGAACAGACGAAGGGGAAGTGATCACAACTCTTGCCATCGGCGCATCTTCTGTCGTCACAACTGTCATCCTATTCTTAGGTATGCTTTTTCTGGGCAGACTGCTGGTTCCGGTCATTACAGGACCCGCCCTTGCGCCTGCATTTAACAACGTAACGCCAGCCCTTACCGGAGCGCTTGCCGCACCGTATTTCATAAAGAATAAGAAGCTCAGTATTCCCACAGTCATTGCAGGCTGCCTTCTGTATCTCATTCTCGGATATGACTTTATGTCATCCGGATACAGCTTCTTCATGCTGGGCTTTATCATGATTAGTTTCTTATGTTACCTGCTTGTCTATAAGACAGGTATCGTGAAAGAAAAACCGAAACATTAATATATCAACCGATACTCCGTCCATTTGACAGGATGATTCTGTCGGCGGATGTATGGTTAAGAAGACAATATTCAGAATAATAAAAGAAAAGAGGATTTTTGAAATGAAAAATCAGATTCTATTAGAAGCAAAAAACATGCAGGATGAACTTACCAAATGGCGCCATTCTCTCCACAGGATCCCAGAGCTTGGCCTTCATCTTCCCCATACCACAGCATTTGTCAAAGAGCAGCTCTCAGAAATGGATATAGAATTTGCAGAATATGAGGAATGCTCCTGTATCACGGCCGTTCTGGGAACAGGCGGCAGATGCTTTCTTCTGCGCAGTGATATGGACGCTCTGCCAATGCGCGAGGAATCCGGCGTAAGCTTTGCATCAGATAATGGACGTATGCATTCCTGCGGGCACGACCTGCATACCGCCATACTCTTAGGCGCCGCAAAACTCCTGAAAAGGCACGAAAGTGAACTTAACGGGACTATAAAACTTCTATTCCAGTCAGGTGAGGAAACCTTTGAAGGGGCAAAAGCTGCCATCGAAGCAGGCATTCTGGAAAATCCCCGCGCTGAAGCCGCATTTTCAATGCACGTTGCGTCCATTGTACCTGCCAATACAATTATCTACGGCGATTACCCCATGGCAGCCGCATATGGATTCCGGATCACTCTTACCGGAAAAGGCACCCACGGATCTACGCCTCATCTTGGCATCGATCCGATCAATACCGGCGTGCATATCTATCTTGCTCTACAGGAATTAATCTCAAGAGAAATCTCTTCTACCGAGGAGGCAGCTCTTACTATTGGACGTTTTGAAGCCGGCAGTGTATCCAATGCCATCCCTGAACGCGCAATTCTGGAAGGAACCCTGCGGACCTTCAAACCCGAGCTTCGTTCCTTGATGATCCGACGCATCACTGAAGCAGTACATTCTGTCGCAAAAACATACCGCACAGAGGCAACAATCGATATACTGGGTGATGTTCCTCCGGTGGCATGCAGCCCGGAACTGAATCAGAAAATTCTGACATCCATCCATAATCTGGATAATGAGATCAAGACGCTTCCCTATTATCACGTGATGGGTTCCGAAGATTTTGCTTTTATCTCCGAGAGGATTCCATCCAGCTATTTCGGTCTCGGCGCGGGAATCGAAGACCAGTCAAAATGGCTTGGACAGCATAACCCCAAAGTGCGATTCTCTGATGAATGTCTCCCTCTTGGCGCGGCTATCTACGCAAAAGCCGCCATAGATTGGCTGGTTGAACATTAATACAACATTCACACATACTTTAAGGTCTCTCCTTTGGAGAGACCTTGTGGATGAAAAATTCCCATCAGACTGCTGATACACTGGTTCTTCTCTGCCCGTCTACTGTGATCAACAGAATACTCATAATGACCAGTATCCCCCCAACGGTAATACCCACCGTTACCGGATCGCGGAACCAGATTGTCGCAAATACCACGCTGATCACCGGCTCAAGCATTGATACAAAGGATGCCATAGATGCGCCGAGCCGGCTGACTCCATACAGCATCATGAAGAACCCGCCTGCTGAAAACAAGCCCGACCCTACGATCAGCATCACCCATTCCGATGCTCCCTGCGGCATGGTAAATGTATTGGTTGTCACTGACAGCAAAAAGTATATGATCGAGCCCGGTATGGTTATGTACAGAAGCTTTACTTCGATCGGCAGTTCATTGGCCGGTCCTTTCTCATTCGCAACCAGGTAGCCGCTATAGGTAAATGCAGATGCAACGGCCAGCACAACGCCTATAACCGGCATCGCCCCTCCGGCTCCGGTAAGGAAAACCATTCCCAGGACTGATACTCCTATCGCGGCAAACTGGAGTCTGGTGAATCCTTCTTTGAACAGTGTTCCCATAATGATACATACAATTGACGGATACAGGAAATTGAGCATCATCGTAGTTCCCACCGGCAAAAACAGGTAGCTCGAATTTAACAAAACGCCTGTCAGAAGCTGTCCGAATATTCCCATTAAAATACACTGGAGCAATTGTCCTTTTCTGAGCTTCAGGCTCCTCTTCTTCAGATTTATTAGTAAAAGACATACTATATTTGTTGTCAGATTTGTAAAAAACAGTAAACTGTATATAGAAAGTCCATTCATCAATAATTGTTTCTGCATCGTAGGCATGATCCCCAAAAGCGCCGCCGCTCCGGCAACGCAGAGAAGCCCTGTTATCATATAAATCCTCTCCTTTATCCTCTTATATTTGAATACTTATGCCGTCCTTTTTTTCTGCTGCTTTTTGATAAACCAGATCTGCACAGGCAACATCATATACCCCCAGGCCCATATGTGTATATACGATGATCTCCCTGTCGGATTCTCTTCCCTGTATCATGCCGGCAGCTGCCCTGGGAAGTTCCCCGTATATATCCTCATCATTTAAGTCCTGCCCATGCGACATTTCCTTGCTGTCAATGATTTCTTTGCTGTCTGTCCGCAAATTTCCTACAAACCACTTATCTGCCTTGTATGAGATCGCTGGATCTATATCGATAAAACCGTTCAGCGCTATAACAGTAACTCCGGGAGTTAAGTCTTCATATTTCAATAAGACCTCTCTGCTGCTTGTAGCTGCCAGTATTACGTCTGTATCTTTTCCTGCCTCACGGCTGTCTTCCACATATTCCAGCCGAACTCTTTTTTCAAACATTTTTTTCATTGACTCAAAAGCTTCTTTTCTCCGGCAGTATACCTTTACTGACTCAATTTCAGGAAATTCACACAGGAATCCTCTTATTCCGCAGACTGCCTGCGAACCGTTTCCAAGTACAGACAAGGTTTTCAAAGGCCCTTTTTGAAGACACCTGGCTGCCGCGACTCCATGACCGCCGGCAGTCCTCATCGCTGTTATATCTGTCACATTCACAATTGCTTTTAAGGAACCTGTTGTCATATCATTTAATACAACAATATTGTCGTGGCTGAACGGATATCCGCAAGCCGGATCTGCATAACAGTTGATCCATTTAAATCCCAGTATATTATCCTCTGGAAGACATGCCGGCATATGCAGAAATTCATTTCCAGTATGAACTCCTGCCGGGAGGAAAGTATGTTCCCCCTCTATAAATATATCCTTTTCCCAATTCTTCCATATTCTCTTTATCACAGATATCACATCTTCCGGTGTCAGGTACTTATTCACCGTCTCACGGTTTAGATAGATAAATTCTCTGTCCATTCTGTTCGCCCTCCACGATTGCTGGCCGTCTTCTATAACTCTTCGCATTCGGTTCTATCCACGCATCTGAGCGCTCCGGTAGGGCAGTTGGCCACACAGGCCGGTTCAAGCCCATTCTTGACTCTGACCGCGCAACCGCCGCATTTTATCATCTTCCCGTCTTTTCCGTAACACGGTGCGCCATAGGGACAGGCCATTGCACAGCTGTGACAGCCGATACAATTTTCGTTATCATACACCGTGAAGCCTGTCTCCTCATCTTTTTTCAGACAGTTACAGGGACAGGCCGAGATGCAGGGAGCGTCTTCACAATGGAAACAGGCAATGGAATAATATTCATATCCTCCATCTGCCCCTTCAAGATCCCTGACAATCCGGAATGCAGAAGCACCTCCCGTCACATCCAGATCATTCTGGTCCATACACGCAACTGCACAGGCACCGCAGGCAGAGCATTTGTCCGCATTAAGTTCTATTACTTTTCCCATTCGTCTTCCTCCTCGCTGTTACTCTCAAGAAAGTTGATCAGTTTCTCTGGTATTCCTTCATTCAAGAGACGTACCTTTGAAACAGAATCCATCTGTCTGCCAGCCCCGCCGAATTTATTGATCATATACGCCTTTAACACTCCGCTGGCCCCATATGAATCAAGAAAATTCATACAGACTGGTTTATTACCTTTGACCCGTATTACGAATGTCTCTCCCTTTTCTTTATTTTCATAGAGAAATTCCTCTCCTTCGCTCTTCACATCTCCGAATCCGATAAAATCCATACCCATAAAATGTGTGATATTGTGGAGCATATTACCTTCATATTCTTTTACAACTCCTGCCATATTGGCTCCGGCTGTCTCTCCCTGTCTCGCCGCGTTATCCCATATACCGATGATCTGGTTGTCCCCTGTCTGCAGGTTGCAGCCTTCGCTGCAGTCTCCCGCACAATAGATATCCTGCATATTTGTTCTCATCCTTTTGTCAACCACTATCCCCCGGTTCACCGTGATATTCTCATCTGCGATCTCTGTATTTGCCCTTGTTCCAATACACATGAGCACCATATCACAGGATATACTTTCTCCGTCGGCGAATACCACTCTCTGCCCGTCTTCCTCGATTGCCTTAAGCGCCTTGGAAAAAGCAAGTTCAACTCCCATACCGGTAAGCCTTCTCTCAATTTCCGCTGCAACACAGGGAACAGCAGCCAATGGAAATATGTAAGGCGCCATATCTACAAGCGTACAGTGGATTCCTCTTGCATACAGCAATTCCACAAGCTTGATCCCCACCATGGACGCTCCTACAACCACAGCCCTTTTTATCTCTCTACCCTCCAGAATCTTTCTGACATAATCCGCATCTTCGATGGTCCTCATAGAAAAGACACGTTCGCCCTCATGCCCCGGAATCGGAGGTACAAACGCCCTTGCACCCGTGGAGATCAATATCTGGTCATAATACTTTGTTTTACCATCCTGTAATAGAACTGCCTTTTCTTCTGACAGCACCTTCTGAACCGATGTGGTAATTATATGAAAATTATATTTTTGAGAAAGTTCTTTTATAGCTCCGAAAGGAAGCGTTGCTTCCCTCTGGAGTTTTCCACAGATATAATAGGTTGTCAGCATGGGATTCGCAGGCGCCCACTGTGTGTTAGTATAGACATCAATTTCACCCTGATAACCATGCTCGCGCATTGATCTTACCGCATGGTATCCCGCGCATCCAAAACCCGCAACTGCCGTCTTCTGCATCTTATTCTCCTCCTCATCTTACCGGCAATGTTCTTCCAGCCACCTTGAAGCCACATATGCCAGCACTGCCGCGCCGATATACATCACAGACTCGTCAAACACGATCTTGGGATTATGCATTGGCACATCTGCCCCCGCCTTCATACTTCCTGTGACCAGGAACATCTGGATTCCGGGCACAAGGTCAAGAATATTGGAAAAATCCTCCGATGAAAAAGGAACAGCCTCTTCTCCCTCGATCACCAGCCCCTCCTGACCTAAAAGCTCTCTGATATATCCCGACACATCCTCAAATACTTCCGGATCATTATAAAGAGGCTGGCATCCTCCGTTCCATATACATCTTGCTTTTACGCGGAATGCCGCCGCGACAGACATCGTGATCTCTTCCACTCTCTGCCTGATATACATTCTGACCTCTTTGTCAAAAGTGCGCAGCGTTCCTTCCATATACGCCGTATCCGGAATGATATTAGCCGCTGTACCTGCGTGAAATGTACCCTGAGTCAGCACTGCGACATCTGATGCCTTGATCTCCCTTGTTATGATCTCCTGCAGCGCATTATATATATTCATCCCTGCCATGATCGGATCCACACCCTGATTGGGGAATGCGCCATGAGTTCCGATTCCCTCTATCTCAATCCGGTAAGAATCACAGGAAGCCATAGCTACGCCTTTCGTGATCATAGTCATCTTTCCTGCATCATACTCGGACATTCCGTCCCCGTGCATGGTAATGGCCGCATCCACCTTCGGATTCTCCAGTATTCCCTCCCGGATCATCATCTGAGCCCCGGTAAAGGTTTCTTCCGCCGGCTGGAACATAAGCTTCACACAGCCCGGCAGTTCTGATTCATGACTCTTTAAGAGGCTTGCGGCTCCAAGCAGCATTGCCGTATGCATATCGTGCCCGCATGAATGCATATTACCGTTTTCCGAACGAAATGGAAGCTCTGTCTCCTCTCTCATCGGAAGCGCGTCCATATCTGCTCTTAGCAATATACATCTGCCAGATCCCGGATCCCCCGCCAGGGCCGCAAGGCCGCTGTCCCCCAACTCCTGCGGCTGATATCCCATCTGAACCAGTTTTTCCCTAACAAACTTCTTCGTCTGCGGAAGATGCTCCCCGATCTCTGGATTCTGATGTATCTTTCTTCTGAATGCGACTAACTCTTCCTGCATTTTCTTCGCTTCTTCTAACAAATTTTTCATTCTTCTTTCGCCTTTCCTCCCTGCGTCCTGTAAATGATATATCCGATCAGTATCGTAATTCCAATCGATGTGGACATACCGAAATCAACCAGAAAGCCAATTGTCCCTGTTTTCATCAGTGCAAAGATAATAATTGCAGGAACTGACCATTTCAGTGTCACGATCCATCCGGATTCACTGATACGGAACGCCAGAAGTGCTCCGATAAGAGACGGAATCACGTAGGTAAAAGCTTCAATGACGATCGGCGGAAGCACTGATACGAGAAAGCTTCCAAATACAACGATCACTGTCAGAATGATTAGATTGACATACACAGATATCGCCACGCCGACCGTAGTGATGATCTGACCCTTAGGCTCTGCCGCACTTAACCCATATTTACTTCTGAGCTGTCTTGCCACCGGAACTCTTATATTCTTCACATTACCGGCTATATATCCCATATACATCGCTGCAGATCCTAAGATAGGAAACCATGTAAACGGCTCAGTCAGCCAGAATCCTATACATAAAGCAGTAATGGCAAACGCAACGTTAAGGTACTTATCAATCGGCATCTGGTATCCTTTGATAAAATGCATATAAAGCACCGGAAGGAAAGATAAGACTAATACGATCACAATTGAGAAACGCCCAACTATATGAACCTTTTTTGTATAATCTCCGGTAAATGCCTCTTCTATTTCTCTCTGGTCCGCACGGATATTCTTTTCCTGTGTCATTCGATTTCCCTCCTCATCTTTTATCCGACTATACTCTGTACTATTGTTGCTACGATCATGCCTGCGATCAGGGCAATGGCCAGGATCCAGTTGCTAAGCTTGGTATGTCCGCCTTTCTGACACCAGGTTACAACTGCCATAGCAGTCAGCAGGCTAGCAGCGATCGCCGCTGTGCTTGAAGCGCCTTTGGTCCCGTTCTCTAACGCCCAGTACCCCATCATACCAAGCTCTGCCGTCATGCCCAGAAGCGGGATAAATGAATTTTTCTTCTTTGCGGCTTTCATCATTGCTTTATCTAACGGCTTTAATGTAATCAGGCAATTGACCATAAACGGTGCACTTGCCAGAACCATTCCAAAAATCGCCACTGTAAACGCTGCTTCTGTAAATCCTTCTCCGCCAAGAGTTACACCCAGCTGTGTCGATACAATATCCGCGATCCACAGCTCATAATCCGCTGAACCTAATACTCCGGAACGCATCCACGTTACCGCCGGCCCGATCAGGGAGATCATCGCCAATACGATAACTACGATGGAAAACGACGGCCCGATCGATGAGATCGCACTTGCCTGTACCGCATCTTTAATCTCCTCTTTCGAAAACAGCTTATACTTTTCGTTAAATTTCAGCGCATGTCTTAAAAAAAATGTCGCCTGTACAATTACATATCCTATCAGTAATATCGCGAATACCAATACTATACTGTTCACATTCTTTACTGCCTGCGTCATCCTTGATTCCTCCTCGGTGTATGACTTTACCTTTTCTCATTTCCTGTATCTGTTACTTTTTTGCTCTTATTGCGCATCTGCTTGACTTAAATCCCGGATATCCACTATATGGGTCCGTATGGGTACTCCCGATCAGGTCGTTTGCATTGGCTTCCCTGTATCCATGGTATATCTGCACGTCGCCTTTGCGGATTTTAACAGACGGATTTGCTTTCATGGTGATCTTGCCTGTGACGGTTTCGATCTCAATCCTGTCGCCCGGTCCGATCCCTAATTCCTGTGCATCTTCTATATTGATGTCTGCCATAGGTTCTTTTCTTAAGCTTCTCGTCCATGCCACATCATGGAGTCTTGAGTGGATTGCATTAGGAAGTCTTGAACCAGTTACCAGAACATATGGATACGCCTCTTTATCCATATCCTCATCCTCCAGAGTATCCCTGTATGTCGGAATTGGGCTTAAACCCTGGTCCTCAAATTCTGCAATATAGTTGGAATAAAATTCAAACTTCCCGCTCCTGGTATTCATTCCATTTTCCGTAAACTCTCCCGGAACAACAGCGCGCGCTTCCGGAACCCTGATTGGCAGTTCACTGGCCTTCATATCAGAAACAGTAATACTCAGATTACGTATCATATACTCTATCGCCGCTTCATATCCCTGCCGCAGGAGCGTGTCGTCAAGTTCCATCACATCTGCCAGTTCCTTCAGGATCTTAACATCGCTCTTTGATTCATATAACGGCTCAATGACCGGTTTTGTATATGCTGCATAGCCGCCCGGATAAGCCTTGAACTCTCCCCTCTCGTATGAAGTACAAGCCGGAAGTACAATATCCGCATACTTGGCCGTATCTGTCATAAATATATCCACATCCACGAAGAAATCCAGCGTCTTCAGTGCCTCATACATTTTCTTTGTATCCGGAAACATCTTGGCATTCATGCCGGCTCCATAAACTGCCCTGACAGGATAGGGGGTGCCCTCTAATATCTGTCTGGACAGATCCATTGCCTGGAACTCGTCCATAAATTTACACCACAGCGGATATTTTCTGCATCCTACTGCCGCTTTCTTACGTCCCGGCTGTACATCCAGATAATATTCATGCTCATACATATGATATCCGGCCGGCATATCATAATACGTAGATTCTTCAGGAATCTGGCCGCCCGGACGGTCGAAATTACCTGTAAGCCCGTTCAGGCAGATCATGGCCCGATAATTCTGGAATCCATTAATGTGATGTGTGAGGGAACAGGAGGTTTCCGTTATGGAAGCCGGTCCATTTGTCGCATAGAGCTTTGTTGCGGCAAAAATATCTTCTTCCCTAAGTCCTGTGATCTCTGCAGTGATCCTGAGATCAAATTTCTTCACATATTCTGCATACTGTTCGAATCCATAAGTATATCTTTCTATATAATCCTTATCATGCCAGTTATTCTCAATAATCAGATTCGCCATCCCCAGCGCCAGAGCGCCGTCCGTACCCGGCTTGATCTGGAGATGAATATCAGCAAGCTTCTGTGTAGCAGGCGTCTTTCTTGGATCTATAATAATAAATTTCTTCCCCTGCTCCTTAAGTCTTAGCAATCTGGCCGCCATCAGATGATTCGAATGAAAACTATTAAGGGCAAATCCCAGTATCACATTTGAATTCTCCATATCCGGATCTGAATTCCGTCCTACGGTAGCCTGCCACGCCATCTCACTGGCTTTAAAACACGTACTGCATTCTGTTCCATAATTGATGCTTCCGAACGAATATGCAAAACGATGTAAATATTGCCGGTACCATTTCGTATAACCGGAGAAAAAAGCGACGCTGTCCGCACCATACTGAGCTTTTATGCCCAGAAGTCTGTCTGCGATCGTCCGGTATGCCTCATCCCACGTAATCGGCTCAAACTTTCCCTCCCCTCTTTTTCCTGTTCTTTTCAGAGGGGTCTGGATCCTGTCCTCTCTGTATACATACTGACGCCCGGCCGCTCCTTTTGTACACAACTTTCCATGATTGCGGGGATGTTCCTTTGTCCCTTCTATCTTAATGATCTTTCCGTCTTTTACATAAGCATTAACCCCGCAATGCATACCCGGACAGCAGATATCACATAATGTCCGTTTTATCTGTATACCATTTCCTTCACACGGTATCTTAGCTTTTGTTAATTCATTTACATCCGTCATATTTTATTCCGCCTTTATATCGTAAACAGTTTACCAAGATATGGTATCTTATCTCCTATTCTGGCTGCTCTTAATGCTCCCCATAATGTTACCTGATTACTTGTAAGCACCGGAAGTCCAAAGTCTTTCTCGATTATCTCGATAATATCGAAGGTGTTCATGCCCGTACAGCTGATAAATATGCTGTCTGCCCCGGCAAGGTCAAGCTTTTTTACATGCTGGTATATCTCATGAGGTCTGTCGCCTAATTCATCAAGTGAACAGCGCGGCGAAGTCATCCCCTTGATTGTCGTTACATGGACTCCGTTATCCTCCAGAAACTGCTTCTCTAATACATTCGTCTCATCCGGATATGGTGTCACAACCGCAGCGTTACAGACTCCCAGTGCTTTAAACGCATCAAGCAGCGAAGTACTGGTCGTAAGCCCCCGATAACCGCTTGCCTGTTCAATCGTATCAATACACTGCCTGTCGAATCCTTTTCCACCCACCAGGCTTCCGGATGTGCAGCCAAAGGTTACCACATCAAAGGGCAGGTCCTGATTGAATATCTTTGCGGACGTCTCCAGGCAGTCCACCATATCCTTAAGCTCCTCCGGGGTCGGATTGCCGGAAAACGGAATTCTGTTCGTCACAACAGCAACACCTTCCGGCGCAAATCTGTGAAAATCTGTCTCAATTGCCACTCCTGTGGTCGGTGCGATCACGCCTATCATGGCTCTCCAGTTATAAAGCATAGTCTCTCTCCTCCTTTAACTTATTTTTATCAGAATGTCTTCCATTGACATATCTTTTCCATAACCAAGATTCTCAAGCGTTCTGCCCTTCGCATAATAATCATCCTGATTCACTGCCGACACTACGGTAAGAACCGCCCTGAAAACCGGCATCTGTATCCCTGTACGTTCCGCACAGGACAACGCCATAGCCCCGCAGGTCGACGCATCCTCTTCCACATACCGGTGTCTTAAGCTGTCCGGACCTGTCAGGGTTCGAAATACATCATATTCCGGGTGATTTTTCCAGTCGCGAAGTTCTTCAAAAAACTCTGTAGCCGAACTTCTTTCCTCCAGTCCCAAAGATTCAAGAAGCTTTTGTCTCTCCTGTCTGACCGCCTCTGTCAGTGAAACCACATAATCTGTCAGCCCATGCTGAAACAGGATAAACTCTTCCTTCATATGCGCGATCATACCGGAAGCCAGAAGCGATGCCCCTATATGAAGCACATAATTATCTGACAGCAGCGCCCCCTCTAAGACATTCTTATTACCTGTAAATTCCAGAACTCCCTGATTACGTTCAATGAATTTTTCCGTTCTGTTCCCCGGAAGCGCAGCTATCCTTTTTGCTCTCACCGGAAGCCCTACCGTCACCTCTGCCGGCGCCGTCAGCCTGCATGGGCAGAGATTCCCTTCCATCTCCGCCAGAATCACACTATCCGGAACATTATGTCTTTCAAAAACCTTCTGAAAGATAAATGATCCAAGATTTCCCGGAAGGATCAATACACTCTGATCTTCCTTCATATAAGGCGCGATCTTCTCCGCAATTTCCCTGTGCCGCCCGGCAGGTACACAGATAAATAACAGCTCAGCATCTTTCACAGCCTTCTCAAAATTCTGTGTCACACATGCAGGAGTATAGATTCCCCTTCCTGCGCAGCCGCGCAGCAGAATCCCTCCGTTTATTTCAACCGCATGTAATTCTCCGGCAAATTCCTCCTTATCGCAGAGTGTCACTTCGAACCCCTTTTTCGTAAGCAGCGCAGCCGCCGCATGCCCCGTAGAGCCTCCTCCGATCACTGTAATCTTCCGAATCACTTTTCCGCCTCCTAAATACTGATATATCTGCTGATCTCTGACATATCCTCAGTGCTTTCTAATTTGTTAAGAATAAAGTCGCAGAGTGCATCCTGCTTCTCTTCCTTCATCAGACCGCCCGTTGCAAGTTTAAAGCAATCGATACATTCCTGTCTTGTGTACGGATTCTTCGGATGTCCCTTGGGAAACTGGACAGCCTCTTCGTAAACCTTTCCATCTTCCATGACAACCTTCATTGTATAAGACGGATAAGACCCCTGCTGGAAAGTGTTAAAATTCGTGCTGATCAGGGACGTCTCGCCAACGCCTTTTACTTTCGACGCCATTTTTAATATCTCCGGATCCTTCAGGTACTTCTCATCCAGCCACGCAGTTCCCGGCTGCGGCCCTTTGAGATACATAGCCATACAGAAAGGAATACTGAACTGAGCCGCTACCATGGAATCATAACCGTCTGCAGGACTGTCTTCACTTCTCTCCGGAATAAAGGGGGAGATCTCGATCAGTTTTATCTGATCCGGATCCACGTGATGCTTCGTCTTAATTGCATGGATCATATCCATTGGAGTCTGGATCCACATATTAACCGGCCAGTTTTTGAGCATCAGGTCCATGATCATATATCTGCTGCCAAGTTCCTTATCATACCAGCCCCAGTCGCACTGGTCAGACACGCCGAAGTAATATCCCGTCTCTTCCTCCAGAACTCCCATGAGGGTTGATATTCCTTTGTCCACAATCATTGCACATTCCACGGCGGATTTGGCCGTCAGCCCGTGTGTATAATGGTAGAAGTCACTGAAGCTTGAATGAATGAGATTGATCGCTATGGGAGTCATATGCCCTGCCGCACCAAGCAGCTGGTTCATCTTATCTCCTTTAATTCCCATAAGCTTTCCTGCTATAGCCGCCGGAGCAAATATCTGCCAGCAGTGCAGCCCCCACCCCTTCTCAAAACGCTCCGGAGACGGCTGTACCGCCATAGCGATTCTCTGATAGACATCATAACCGCCTACAAGAGCCGTCAGATATTCCTTGCCGCTCTTATGATATGCTTCTGCCACCGCAAGCCCTGTGGGTACTGCTCCTGCTGACGGATGACCGGTAAAGCTGCAGTCCTCCCAGTCAAGAAGATCAGCCAGAGTTCCATTACTGAGAAGTGCGTTGCCTATTCCGGCTTTTGCACCGTCTCCGATAATCGTTGCCTCTCTTCCGCCGCTGCCAAGGTTTTTTGTTATATCAATGATATTTTCCCCTGCATCCGTTTTCACTGCCGCGATCGCTGCGCCTACCGTATGGAGTGTCACAAGCTTAGCTCTTTCAATCACTTCCTCCGGAATGTCTTCATACTTGAGCACTGATAAATAATCTGCTATAATTTGCGTATACTTTTTCATAAATACAAATTCTCCCTTCGAGGTATTCATATGCGTATTGAACATTTACAATTTTTAGTTGAAATAACCAAATACTGTTCTATCTCCACTGCTGCAAAAAAACTCTACATCAGCCAGACAGGCCTAAGCGCTATCGTAAATTCCATAGAAGCCGAGCTTAATATTCAGATCTTCAATAGGACAAATAAAGGGACTGTTCTCACTCCTGAAGGTGAAGAAGCAATGGAAATCATCCAGGATATTCTTCAAAAGAATGACGAACTCCATTTTCTTCACTCCAGCAACAGCCATCAGCGCCGTATTATCAATCTGGGTGTTTTCCCTTCAGGCACATATGCCCTCTCTAGTCATCTGACAAAGATCTGGGCCAGGCAGCATAAGCATACACATCTCCATATATATGAGATCGGTCATGAGGATCTATACAATTGTATCAATAATCACACCGCCAGTATTGTCATCGGCGCCGAATCTCCTGAATTTTTCAATGCTATTATTAACTCCAGCAATGGCAGGACTTTTGCCGAGCCGCTTTTTCAAGATCATTTCCATGTGCTTGTCTCCTCACAGTCAGCTCTGGCAAATAATAAGCTTGTCCATCTGGATAACATTCTGGATTACCATTTACTGCTCACTCACACTTACCCGAATCCGCAGGACAAACCAATCGGTCATATCCTTCACAAATTTAAAAACTTTTCGGTACTCAATAACCTTGAGGTTGCCAAAAGTGTACTCTCTGAAAATCCGGATATGCTGATGATGGTTCCCTCTTTTGCCGTCTATCAGGACAGGCTCACCTCAGACAAACAGCTTAAGCTTCTTGACATCACAGGCTTTGATACTGCACTGACTATCTTTATGATGTGTGACAGTTCTGCCCGGCTGAATGTTCAGGAAATGCAGCTTATGCAGGAAATCCGCAATTTTTTTGTCCAGCTTGCTTAATACGCTTTTTGTTATATCCAGAATAATTCTATATAGGAGATTTGTAAAATATCTATAATTGCTATCCTGCCATCAAAAAAAATGATGGCATTCAATCCATTTAACAGACAGTACCATTCCCAATTCTCCAGTTCCTAGGGAAAAGCGGCAGAAGATCATTCTGGACGGAGGATTTACAGCACCGGATAAGCGCCTCCATTCTTTGCAGCGTTTTCTTCTGCTTGAGTGAAAAAACTCCATCCAGCCCTCTCGCCAGAGCATAGCAACTTGACTTTACAGAAAAAGATGGTTTCCTTCATATATGAGCATCATCAGGAAATGTTGACACTGGATGTGATTTCTTCTGCCGCCAGTATCAGCTGAAGCAAATGCTGCATCATCTTCAGCCAATACCTTCATCAATCTCCTATTAATTTGAAGAATACTTTAATAAAAAATTCAGAAAAAATATCTTATGTTTTTGCATATTTTACCGAAAAATACTATCAAAGGTATAACGGCATCTGAATCAGGATATATTGGATAGGATGTTGTTAGCAGACTCAGTGATTGGGGGTGACAGAGATGGAAGTAAGCGTATTTGAACTTTTGGCAGCGGCCAGAGAGATCCAGGGGATCGATTATGTAGACGGCGACGGGATCATGTGCGGCAAAAGATATGATGAACAGACTGCCCATATGATCGAATTTTCTTCTTTGGAAGAGAAAAACAGTCCGGCAAGGAAGAGCAGATACCACAGAAGCTTTCTGACGGATGATGGTTACAGGCAGGCCCTCGCAAGAGAAGCACAGGGGGAGATACGGATCGTCCGGTATGCCAGCCTGAATGGTGACGCTCTTAGCTATAAGGCTTTGCCCAATCTGCCATATAGTGTGGAAGAGATCTATGGGATCCGTGAATCTGGGAAGTATGCTGATCATAACGCTGAGCCTGTACGAGCTGGATAAGAAATATCCGGCGATTATGGAAGAACTCAGGGAGAGTGAAAAAGAGGAGATTTGTGATATTTGTAAAGGACAGAGTAGAATGCAGGGATGCAATTACCCTGTCCTTTGTCTACTCTTTTTTCATCAATTCTAACTTAAGTTCAGAATTAGGATGGTAATCCGGCTTAAAGAGATGTTTTGATAAGAGTATTTTAAAGCAGTCTATTAAAAAATCTATTATCATCTTTTAAGCTTTACACTAAATCAACTATTGATATAATGAAATCACCAAGTAAACGCTGCTTAAAAAGTGAGGTGAAACTTTCACGATTACCGCTATAAAGAATTAAAAGTTATTCTGACAGCTGTAGGTGTTAATCTGCAAGAAATAGACAAGATAAAAGAATAGCTCACTACTAAGGATGTAAAGCTTCTGGCAGATCTCAATAAGTTTACGCCCTTTCTACCCAGACACGCTCTCAAGCAGCCTTGGCTCTATCCTCTTATACCACACCGCTACAGTTCAGGAACTCAAGAGATAGAAGATGTCAACACTGAGACCATACTCAAAGTCGAAAAAGAATGGCAATACGCTATACGACAAGAAAAATTGAAACACAAAGGGTGATAGATTTTTATGGCTATTCAAATCTGGATACGCTGTCCTGTCAGCGGGAATGTGAGGTTATAAACATGGCAATGTGGAATCCGTGGCGTGGCTGCCACAAACATAGTGAAGGGTGTAGGTATTGTTACATTCATAAGGGCGATTTCAAGCGTGGGATAGATACAAACAAAATTGTAAAAACGGATAATTTCTACGCCCCTATCGCTAAAAATAAATCGGGAGCATACAAAATTAAATCGGGGCAGACCGTTTATCTTTGTTTTTCTACGGATTTTCTGGTTGAGGACGCCGATGAATGGCGTTCTGAATGTTGGCAGATGATACGGGAGCGTTCAGACCTGCACTTTCTTTTTTTAACAAAGCGTATTGAACGCTTTATGGATTGCATCCCAGAGGACTGGAACGATGGATACGAGAATGTTACGGTTGGTTGTACGGTAGAAAATCAAGACAGGGCTGATTACAGGCTTTCCATTTTCAATAAATTGCCTGTTAAACATAAAAATATTATCTGCCAGCCGTTGATTGAGGAAATAAACCTTACAGACTATCTTGATAATGTTGAATTAGTCGTAGTCGGCGGCGAATCAGACAGAAATGCCAGACCACTTGACTATGCGTGGGTGCTTTCCATATGGGAGCAATGTATCGCCCGCAAAGTACATTTTGAGTTTCGTCAGTGTGGGACATATTTTATCAAGGATGGAAAAATCTATACTTTATCTACCCATGATTTATGTAGCCAAGCTCGAAAAGCAAATATCAATTATTGAATAACCATCTCTCTTTTTTGTGCAAGGATAGAGAGGAAAAATAAAAGAATAAGCCTTATAATAATAAAGGCGAATTTATGTCCATAAAGCACAATATGTGCGGATAAGGAGGTATCTCATGGAATGGGTTGAAAGATTAAACCAAAGTATGAATTATATTGAGGAACATTTGACAGATGAAATTGACTATGAGCAGCTTGGGCGGATTGCCTGCTGCTCCACATATCATTATCAGAGAATGTTTACCTATATGGCGGGTATCACTCTGGCAGAGTATATCCGAAGAAGAAAAATGTCGTTAGCGGCGGTGGACTTGCAGGGTGGGAATGCAAAGATTATTGATATAGCGGAGAAGTACGGATACCATTCTCCGACTGCATTTAACAGGGCGTTCCAGTCTTTTCACGGGATAGCCCCATCGTCCGTGAAAGACGAGGGAGTATCCATGAAATCTTTTTCCCCCATTGTGTTTAGAATTGCTGTAAAAGGAGCGACAGAAATGAATTATAGAATTGAAACGAAAGAATCCTTCCGCATTATTGGCGTATCTGCGCCGCTTGACAAGGAAATCGAAAATAACTTTATGGTTGTGCCTAAGATGTGGCAGGACGCCGCCGAAAATGGAACAATACAGAAATTGGCAGGAATGATGAATACGCCGCCAATGGGACTTTTGGGCGTGAGTGCCTGCAATGATGAAGAACAATGGAAGTATTTTATTGCCGTTTCCAGTACAAAAGCAAGCGATGAGTTTGAAGAATATACCGTGCCTGCGTCTACTTGGGCAATCTTTTCTGGAACAGGTACAAACCAGTCCATACAGGAATTGGAGCAGCGGATTATAACCGAGTGGCTTCCGACCTCTGGATATGAGTATGCCAACGCCCCCGATATTGAGGTTTACTTAAATCCAGACCCACAGAACGCACAATATGAGGTATGGATACCCGTATCAAAAAAGGGATAACGGAGGGACTTATGGACGAGAAATTTAATATGTTTATGGAAACAGTTGATGATCGTTTCCGTAGTTTTGTAAATCAAATCAACGAGTATCTGATAGAAAACGGCTGTAAGTGCGACATTAAATCCCAAAAAAGCGGCTATGTTGTGTCTTATGTGCTAAACAGCAATAAAAGGACTTTGGCAACATTCGTATCCCGAAAAACGGGAATGAAGCTCCGTATTTATCCCGAATATATACAGGAGTACCAGAGTTTTCTTGACACACTTCCCGAAAAGGTAAAAAAAGAAATCAAGAAAGCGTCTGTCTGTAAACGGCTTATCAATCCCGATGATTGTAATCCGAAATGTGTAATGGGATATACCTTTGTGTTGGATGGTGAACAGTATCAGAAATGCCGTTACATGGCGTTTCAACCTACATTGAGTGAGGAAAATAACCCATATATAAGGCAGTTTTTAGAGAAGGAATTGTGGGTAGATGCCGATTATGAGTAAGCAGGATGCTATTACAGACTGGGTACATTGCCCTCTTTGCGGAAATAAGACCCGTGACAGAATTAGGGAAGATACCGTTTAAAAAAACTATCCACTCTACTGTCCGAAATGTAAGCAGGAAACATTGATTGAAGCAAAAAATTTACAAATAACAGTCATCACAGAGCCAGACGCTTAAGATGCAGAGCCGATGAACGTGTGAAATAATGAACCGCTCCCTGTCAAGTAGACAGTGGAAAAAACAAAAATTTTAGTTGGGGCTGTCGCTTTAACGGATGAAAATTCGTGAGGCGGCAGCTTCATTTTTTCTGTTTTGAAGCGGCGTTTTTCTTTTCCCAATGCCAAGAACAAAGACCACGTTTTCACTCTGCCTGGGGGCATAAAGCTTCTTGCGGAGTTTCTTTACATGCTTCATCTTTACAGTGTCGCCATAAACAATCTTTAAATCGTAGCGTTGTTCGCATTCCGCCACAAAATCAGCAAGTTTTATCAGAAGCTTTGTCTGATTTTTGGTTACGGCCTTCTTCCAGACAAAAGTATATTTGTTTGCGGCTGCTTCGGTTTTTGTGCCGTCAATGAAAACAGTTTCGCCGGAAATTTCTCCCAGGTCAAAAAGCGCATTGGACATTTCGGCAAGGATGCGCTTGGCGCATGGAGCAAAATGAATGCTCCGAAACCGTGCGAATGTCGCATGATCCGGCACGGGTGCACCTTCGAGAAGAAAC
>Ga0137308_100147_pt1 | contig 130880 bp, 98 predicted proteins | sample Inofrocosms_June_FD_97181 | JGI IMG/M metagenome (GOLD analysis project Ga0137308, IMG submission 97181) | Mouse cecal microbial communities from Vienna, Austria - N-Acetylneuraminic and N-Acetylglucosamine D2O microcosms_June | ecosystem: Host-associated > Mammals > Digestive system > Large... | reverse complement strand
CCAGTGTGTCCTGGTAGTTGGAAAACACAGCTGGACACCAATATTGTCCACTGTGAAATGGAATTTAGAAGAATGTGTAGGCAAAGTGCTGGTCTGACAAACAGAAACTCATTATCACAGACTTCCAGATAGACAATCTGTTGAAGCATATTTTACAACAGGCTAATCTAAATAATGTATAAAATAAAGTGAAATCTAAAATTTGAAAATATGTGAAAACTAAGAAACCATATATATGGTGGTGTAGGAGACCAGCAGATAAAATAATTATCTGCCTCCTGTCTGGTTTGAAATAAAAAATTGAGTACTCTGGTATTGTCTGTTATTATTAAATAAAAATTTTAATATTATATATACCAGAAGGCAGGTATTTGCCTGGCGAAAGAAAGAGAGGATAAATATACATGAAACGTGTTATTACAGAACAGTTAATTGATAAATTCAAAAAGTATCTGGAATATGAAGAAAAAAGTAATGCAACAATAGAAAAATATGTACGTGATATAAAAAAATTAATGGATTTTGCTGGAGGAAAGGAAATTACAAAAAAACTTATGCTGGAGTATAAAGAGAATTTACGCATAAAACAGAACTACAAACTGTCAAGCATAAATTCTTTTCTTATTGCAGCAAACAGGCTGTTTGGATACCTTGAGTGGTACGGGCTCGGAGTCAGGACATACCGTATACAGAAAGAAGCTTTTATATCTAGTAAAAGAAACTTGTCAATGTATGAATACAAAAAACTTGTACTGGCTGTCAGGCGCAAGGGAAACAAAAGGCTTGAAATGATTATACAGACACTATGTTCCATGGGAATACGCATAAGTGAGCTGTCTTATATAACAGTGGAAAGTGTGGAGACAGGGGAAGTTGAGATTTATTGCAAACGGAAGCAGAGAAAAGCGCTTATTCCTGGAAAATTACAAAAACAGTTACAGAATTATATCAATACAAATAAAATTAAAAATGGTGTTGTATTCCGTACATCCAGTGGGAATGCAGTGGACCGCAGCAATGTATGGAGAGAGATGAAAGCACTGGAAGAGGAAACACATATTGAAGGGAAAAAAATATTCCCACATAATTTAAGGCATTTATTTGCGAAAACTTTTTATAAAGCTGAAAAAGATATAGCAAAACTTGCTGATGTGCTTGGGCATAACAGTATAGAAACAACAAGAATTTATATAAGGGCAACATGTGAAGAATATAAAAAACAGCTCGATAAAATGGAACTGGTAATATAATAGAAATATTTTTGTATGTGTCATATTACACAGAGTATACAGCATAATAAAAATTATGTTGTATCTGGCATAGTGAAGATAATAGCACAAAAAAATATATTTTTCAAGGTTTTTTATCTAAATTCTTTTTGGTATATATATACTTAACTCTATATTTTCTTGAAAGAATATCTTTATTGTAACTATTGCAAATCTGACAATTCAGGGATATTAAAATATACAACATAATTTTTATTACGTTGTACTTAGTAATATATTAAGAAAATTATATTAAATTTTTAAATGTTGTTTATATATAAGAAAGAAGGAGCTGTATGTTACAGAAACCAGAAAGTGCTTATACCATGCCACAGGAGGAAAATATTTATGGCATTAACCAGCATAAGGAAATATATCTGGAATACCCATCCTATAACAGGACAGGGAACAGTGGGTCATTTCTTATAAAAGAATTAGCAGGGCTGTGGCTTGATGATATAAAGAATATATTAAGACCGTCTTCTTATGCACGTTACCAGAATTATGCCTATAAGTATATTTTTCCATATATAGGGGAAATGCCTGTATATAATTTTGATGGAAGCATCCTGTCTGCAACACTTGGGTTTATACAGTCTGAGGAAGGGAAAGAAGCGTCATTATCACAATATACAGTTTATTTTATAGAAAGCATGGTACGTGCCATGTTCCATTATGGAGCAGAGAAAAAGTTAATACCAGAAGTCTTGTTTGGGAAAGCGGAGTATATAACAGTTAAGAAAAAGGAGGCTGTGCCGCTTACAGAACTGGATATGCAGAAGCTTTTATATATAACAGAAAAACAGGGGGAAGACCTGAAGTTGCAGGTTTTCTTGCCGCTTTATGCAGGTGTTACTCTTTCAGAGCTTTGCGGTCTTAAATGGGAAGATATAAATACAGTGACAGGTGAAATCAATATACACAGAAACCTGGTGCGTGTACAGAACAATATATCGCAGGACAGCAGGGAAAGTACAAGTACCGCAACATCCATGGCAGAATGTGAACTTCCAGAAAATATGTGCAGGAAATTTATAATGCCAGAAAAGTTGGCAAGCCTGTTAAAGGAAGTGGAAGATGCCAAAAAGCCAGCAGCAGGAGGATATGTGGCAGAAGCAGATAAAAAAGCTGGAAGAAAAAGAAGCATTGCCATGCCAGAGGATGCACCTGACGGAAGGACATTGCAATACCGTTTAAAATCAGCTGGTGAAAAAGCAGGTATAAAAGGTCTTACATTTAAAATGCTGAGGGATACTTTTGCGGTTATGTGCCTGCAAGCTGGAGGGGATGTTTACAGTTTAGCTTATGTGATGGGTGCAGGTATACCAGCAGTGTGTGACAGATACCAGCAGTGGATGGTAAAGAATGATAGATTTTTAAAAGGTATTGGATAAAATGAGTAAAATAAATATTCAAAAAGATATAGCTGGAATTAAAGGTCTTTGTATTATTAGTCCATTTTCTGTTAAGAAACCAGAAAAAAATTTGATAGAAACATATAACTATAAAGAGTTTTTTAAAGAAGGCCTGGACCAAGTATTTGTTCAAGATAATGAAGTCTGGAGCAGGCAAGGTGTTCTTAGGGGAATGCATGTAAATGTGCAACATCCACAAGGTAAATTAATACATGTAATATCTGGGAGAATATTTGATGTTGTTGTTGATTTACGTATGGGGAGTCCTGTTTATAAAAAATGGTTTGGAATTGAACTTTCTGCAAGTAACCAAAAACAACTTTATATTCCAGAAGGACTAGGACATGGATATTTGGCATTAACAGACGCAGTTGTTTTATTTAAAGTAACAACACATTATATTCCAAACGATGAAATTCCGTTTTCGTGGAAAAGTAAAGAATCAGGAATTAAATGGCCTGTTGAAGGACTTAATATTATTCAAAATGAAACAGACCAGCATAGCAAGGATTTATCAGAAATACAATTTTAGGAGTATTTTTAGAGATGAATGTATTGTATACATGTGATGATAATTACGTATGGATAATGGGTATTTCAGTTATCTCTCTTTTTGAGAATAACAAACATATTCCTGGATTGGAAGTTTGTCTTCTTGGTGAAAATATTTCTATTAGGAATAAGAATATTCTAGGGGAAATTGGTAAGAAATATAACCGAAAAATTACTATTATTGATGTTCCGGAATTCAATATACCAGAATCCATTGTATCAGCAAGATGGCCATTATCTGCCTTTACAAGGCTTTTTTCTGGCAAGTTGCTTCCAGATAATATAAAAAGAGTTCTTTATTTGGATTGTGATACTATTATTTGTGGGAATATTTCATCATTAGATGGTTGGAATATGGAAGGGAAAATTTTTTGTGGTGTAAAAGATTGTATTGGCAAAACCTATAAAAAGAATATAGGAATGACCGGTAATGATGCATATATCAATGCAGGGGTACTGCTTATAGATTTGGAGAAACTTAGAAATATTAATATTGAAAATAATATAGATAAATACATGTATAAATACGAAAAGCTTATAAGTTATGCTGACCAGGATGTTCTTAATGGAATTTTTAATAAAGAGATTGGTTATTTACCACCAAAATATGATGTTATGACTATTGATGTTGTACATACATATGAAGAAATAGAAATTCTACGTAAACCTGCTAATTTTTATAGCCATGATGAAATAGCAGATGCATTGAGTGACCCAAAGATAATACATTATACAACAAATATGCTGGTAATAAGACCCTGGTTTAAGAATTCAAATCATCCATTAAAAGGAAAATTTGAACAATACATGAAGATAAGCCCATGGAAAAACCATTCCATGGCAGAGATGAGATTTGGTGGTGCAGGTAAAGCAATAAAGGCTGTTAATGTTCTTCCAAAAGGAATTGCATATAGAATCCTAGGGCTGGTACATGCGAAACTAAAACCTGGATATATAAGGCTAAAGAATTGGAAATAGAGGATGTTTTAATGATAGTTTCAATAATAATCCCAGTTTATAATGTAGAAAAATATCTGTTAAGGTGTATTGAAAGTGTATTGTCACAGACATATCCTTATATAGAAATTATTCTGGTGAATGATGGTTCAACAGATAATTCAGGAAATATATGTAATGAGATAGCATTAGTAAATCCCCAAATTAAAGTTATTCATAAACATAATGGTGGATTATCTTCTGCGAGAAATGTAGGAATAGAGGCTGCCAAAGGGGAAGCGTTATTTTTCCTGGATAGTGATGATTATTTGTCACATGATTGTATTGAACATTGTGTATATATTATGGAAAAAACAGAATCTGATATTTCAATAACCAGGATGATGTATACAGCAGAAGAAACAAATGATGAAATAGAAGAAGATATTATTTCTAAAGAGGTGTTATTAACGGCTATGGAAGCAATAGAAATTTCACTTTACCAGACTAAGTTTAGCTGCTGTGCTCCTGCAAAACTATATCGTAGAACTGTTATAGACAATGTAAGGTTTCCTGTTGGAAAATTATCAGAAGATTTAGCAACATGCCATTTATTTTTGGATAATGCAACAAGAATAGTTTATTCAAATAAATATGGATATTATTATAGACAACATAATAATAGTATTATGCATACATTTAACATTAGACGGATGGATGCTTTGGAGTGGGCTCTTGAAATAGAAAATTTTTGCAGAAATAAGTATCAGCCAATAACAGATGCAGCAATATGCCGTACATTTAATGTAGCAGTCCATTTGCTTTTAGACATGCCTGGCACTGGTGATGTATATGATATGTATTTTAAAATGTTATGGAATGAAATAAAAAGAACAAGATATATAGTTTTAAAGGATAAAAAAGCAAGAAAAAGAGACAGGGGAGCCGCATTTTTATCATATTTTGGAGAGGATATACTTAGAAAAGTGTGGAATAGCCAGTTGTCAATAAAAAGGAAGGTATTTAGCATTATATAAATAAAGGTGAGGTAAGTATATGGAACCTGTATTAGTTAGTATTATTATTCCTGTATATAATGTTGAGGAGTATTTGGAACAATGTTTAGATAGTGTTATTAACCAGACATATAAGAATTTGGAAATATGGCTTGTCGATGATGGTTCAAAAGATTCAGGTGGAAAAATTTGTGATAAGTATAAGGAGCTTGATTCAAGAATAAGGGTAATACATAAAGAAAATGGTGGACTTAGTAGTGCAAGAAATGTTGCTTTGGATTTAATGAAAGGTGAATATGTATACTTTTTGGATAGTGACGATTTCATTAGTTTAGATTTAATTGAAACTTATATTGATTTAGCTGAAAAGTATAATGTAGATGTTATAATGGGAACTTTCTATGAATTTTATGGAAATATTGATACTAAAGGCCATATTAATCCCAATATACATCCAGAAAAATTTAGTAAGACAGAAGCTCTAAAATTGATGCTTTTAGATGAAAAATTGTATCATGCAGCAAGCGGTCCACTGTTTAAATCAGATTTATATACAGATATCAGATTTCCTGTAGGAATGCTATATGAAGATTATGCTACGACTTATTATGTTATATTAAAATGCCAAAGTGTACTGTATATTGATGATAATAGATACTATTATAGAATGCGCCCTGGTTCAATAATGAATTCAAAAGTTACAGAAAGGGATATGGTTATTTTAGATATTGCTGATAATATATCAAATGATATAGTTAAAGAATATCCAGAATTAGAAAATTATGCAATAAGAAAAAAAATAGTTGTAAATTTAAAATTTTATAGCAGGATTTTGGATACTGGTTTTGGAACTTTCAAAAAAGAGCAAGAAAGAATTAGAAAAACAGTAATGGATTGTGAAAAAAAGTTTTTAGCATCTGGTTGTGCCAGGAAAGCAGATATATTAAAAATAAGAGCATTTAAAATGGGTAAAATTCCATTTTACTTAATATATAAAATTAGTAATTATTTTCAGTTAGTGAAAAAATCGTTAGCATAGTGGGGAAATATGAAAGTAAAAATAAAGACTATAGATATATGGCCAATACTGCTTTGCATTGGAATTATTGGTAATCTGGTACTAAATGCCATTTATAATATGGGACAGGGTGATATTGTTACTTATAATGTCCTGCTATGGACATTTTTAATGTGGGGAAGCTTAATTACCAATCATAGAAGTATTAGTGGTAAACTATTTAAATTAATATTTATTGTAATGTTATGTGGAATTATTGGAAATATACATGGAGCTTTATTAGTAACTGATGGAATGTCTTCCTTAGATAATATGGTTATAAACTTTGCAACAATAATTATATTTGTGGCTATGAAAGGGGAAAAAATCAGCAGAGATTCATTAAATGCTATCATGAAAACATTAGTTATTTGTGGTATTGCAGCTTCATTATACGCAATGATAATGCAATCAATGTATCTTGTATACGTATTAAAAAGATTAGATGTAGCATATAATTCATGGTTTTACACCTCATTTTTAGGACAAAGAAATATTTTTGCTGGATATTGTTTTTTATCTTCAATAGCTGCATTATATTTATTTTCTAATAAAAGCATGGCTAAAAATAAAATATATCTGGCAGCAGTTATTTTATTTGGAATACAGATTTTTATAACTAATTCACGGACTGCATTTATTTCGTATTTGGCATTGATATTATTATATATATATTTAACAGCAGGAAAAAAAACAAAATTTTTATTAATAACTATTTCTATAATAGGTGCTGTTATCTTACTTCAAAATGAAATATTTAATAGTGTATTAAATACATTTTTTATTCATACAACTTCCTCAGGTACTGATTCTGGTTCTATACGGCTGAATATGTGGAGAGAGGCTATAGGGTACAGTTTTGAAAAAATTGGTTTTATTTTTGGATTTGGAATATATCCAATGTCAGTTATTTTATTAGATAACTTTGGTTATGCAAGTACACATAACGCATATCTCGATACCTTTATGACAGGCGGAATGGTATATGTATTTATAATAATATATATATATTACAGGTCATTTAAGAGAATTAAAAAGTGTACAGACAAGCATTATTCTATGTTTATGATTTCTGCTTTAATAGCATTTCTTTTATATAATACTACTGAAGCTGGTATGGCATTGTTTACACAGAACTATTTTTCAATTACGGCAACAATTTTGTTTGTCATAATACCGATGGGGTATAATGGGGAAAATATTGAGGAAAATAAAAAAAGAATTAAAGTAAAGGGTTAATAATGAATAAATCTATTCTTGTAATTAGTAATACATATTTTCAATTAATAGTAGCAATACAGTTAAAAGAAACTTGTTGGTTTAACGACAAGGTTGATATAGTAATTACTGACCAATCAAACAATTCAGAGAAAGTTGCAAAAAATCTTTCAAAGCTGCAAATATTTAATAAAGTTATCTGGAGAAAAACAAAAAATCTCTGCCAGAATACAAGCAATATTTATCTAAATATAAAAAAGTATAAATATATATGTTTTGGAATAACAGATATAAAAATTATACAAAATTTTTATGATGAATTAGTTTATTATAATCCAGATATATACACATATGGTATCTTTTCAAAACTTAAAAAAAATAATTCTAATCTTCATGTATGCCGTTTTGAAGAAGGGATTTTGTCATATACAGATAGTGTATACTTAGAAAATAGCAAATTAAAACATTCTAATATAATAAGGAAATTATTTAAAAAGACATTATTAGATGAGGAAACAAATAACTTTTACTGTTTCTATCCAGAAATGTATTTTGGAAATATGAATCCAATAGAAATCCATAAAATTAAAGATTATAAGATTATGGGGGATAATCTGAAAAAAATATTTAATTTAAATGATGATATGCTTCATATTAAAGAAAAATATATTTTTTTTACAGGTGTTTTTGATTTTGAGGGTGGCAGTCCAATTGGAGAATTTGAATTAGTATTAAAAGTAGCTGGATTAGTTGGTAAGGAAAATTTGATTGTAAAAACTCATCCTAGAGATAATAGAACAGTTTATGCTGAGAATGGTCTTAAGGTTTATAAACATTCATATATTCCTTGGGAAGCAATACAGTTTAATAATGACTTCTCTGAAAAGGTATTATTAACAGTAAACTCTGGAAGTATACTAGGAGCAAATTTGATACTTGAAAACAAGGCACAATCATATTTTTTGTTTAATTGCTGTAATATTGAAAATAACTATGAAGCGTCTAGATATATGAAAACAGTCAGGCAATTATTATCTGCTGCAGCTCCAGTTTTAGATAAGATTAATATTGTAGAAAACATTGATTCACTTGCACAAATTGGCAATTAAGAAACATATAGCCATTTAATGATAATAAATTATTAATTAAAGTGTTTGGAGATAAGTTCATGGAGGGCAAGTCAAAATTATTATTAAAAAATCTTGGAATACTAACTATTAGCAATTTTGCGTCTAAGATTTTAGTATTTATGCTTGTACCATTATATACAGGCGTCCTTTCTACAACTGAATATGGTATATATGATCTTGCCGTTTCAACGGTTTCATTGATGGTTCCAGTTTTGTCATTGAATATTGTAGATGCAGTGATGCGTTTTATGATGGATAAGAACTATGATAAAAATGAAGTTGCAACAATAGGAATTAAGTATATATCATATAGTGTTGTTATTATTGCTATATTTTTGGCTGTGTTTAATTATTTAGGCATCTGGCAGGAGATAAAAGGATTAGAGTTTTATATATTCTTATATTATCTATTTTATATATTGAACCAGTATTTTATACAATTAGCAAAAGGTCTTGAAAAAATAGGTTATATGGGAATTGCTGGAGTTATTGGTACAATCACAATGATTGCAACTAATGTATTCTTCCTTTTGGTTTTTAAATGGGGATTAACTGGCTTTTTTCTTGCTAATATACTGTCACAAGCAATACCAGTTTTATATTTTTTTATAAAGTTAGAGTACTGGACATTAATTAGTGGTTTTAAAACAGATAAAAAAATAGTAAGTGAGATGCTGGTTTACTGTACACCTTTGATAGCTTCTGTGGCAGGATGGTGGGTGAACAGTGGGTCTGATAAGTATGTAGTAACCTTTTTCTGTGGGGTTGCAGCAAATGGTGTTTTATCAGTTGCATATAAAATTCCAGCAATTTTAAATACATTACAAGGCATATTTATTCAAGCCTGGCAAATTTCAGCAGTTAAAGAGTATGGAGAAGATGATACAGCTAAGTTTTATGGTAATACTTTTTCATTGACAAATTTATTGATGTGTGCATCATGTTCATGGCTGGTAATAATGACAAGGCCATTAGCACATTTACTTTATGTAAAAGATTTTTATATTGCCTGGAAATTTGTACCATTCTTATTAATTAGCAGTGTATTGAATTGTGCTTCAGGATTTCTGGGACCTGTTTTATCTGCAAAAAAAGATTCTAAATCAATGGCGATATCTGCGGTATATGGTGCAGGAGTGAATTTAATCCTGAATATTGCGTTTGTATATTTAATTGGTGCCCAGGGTGTGGCTATTGCGACAGTTATTGCAAGTTTTATTATTTATCAGGTTAGAAGAAGTGCAGTTGGAAACGATATTAAAATTGAAAAATATGGCATTATAATAATTACCTGGCTATTGCTTTGCTTACAAGCGGTAGTTGAAGTGTACACATCATTATGGATTGTTGAAATGGTAATTATGGTGGTTATGTTAATAATGAATATAGAAGAAATTAAAAAAGTTATTTTTATGATATCAAGATTAATAAAAAAGGAGAAAAGTGTTAAATGAAAACAATAGCTTTTGTACCTGTTAAGTTAAATAATGAGAGACTTCCTGGTAAAAATTTAAAGAAATTCTCTGATGGGACTCCATTAGTTAAGGTTATACTGGACAAACTTGCTAGTTTGAAAGGTGACTGCATAGATGAGGTTTATTGTTATTGTAGTAGTGAAGATATAGAAGGTTATCTTCCAGAAGATGTGGAATGGCTACAAAGACCTGTATTTTTGGATGATAAGTTCTGTAAGGGACGTACAATTTATGAAGAGTTTGTAAAAACTATAGATGCAGATATCTATGTTCTGTGCCATGCCACTGCTCCGTTTACAACAAGAGAACATATAAAGGAATGTATAGAGGCTGTCCAGTCTGGAAAATATTCATCTGCTTTTGCAGGCCAGAAGCTTCAGACATTTCTTTGGAAGGATGGCAGGCCATTTAACTTTGATCTTGCCAATCCTCCACGAACGCAGGATATGGAAGCATTTTATGTGGAGAATCCATCTCCATATGTTTTTACAAAAGAAGTATTCGCTAAGTATCATGCAAGATGTGGGATGAATCCTTATATTGTGGAGTGTGATGCTTTTGAATGTGTGGATATAGACAATGCTGATGATTTTGAACTGGCTGATATAGTTTATGGTTTTATTAAAAGTAAACAATTAAAATAAAATCTACAAATACATTTTTAAAAGTATAAATAATAGAATTGATAGTTGAGGTGTTTGTATGGAAAAGCATATCCGGTTACTTGATTGTACATTAAGAGATGGTGGACATATTGTTCAAGGTAATTTTGGTGAAATTGTTATTAGGAATATTATTGAACGTTTAGTTGAAGCAGGAATAGATATTATAGAAGTAGGATTTCTCTGGAATCAACTATGTGGAACAGATATTGCACGCTATTTTTCAATTTCTGATGTTAAAAGAATTCTTCCTGATAACCATGGCTGTTCTAAATTTTCTTTGATGGCTGATTTTATAGATTTGGAACATCTAGAACCTTGTGATGGAACAATAGAAATAATAAGGTTATCATTCAAAAGATGGAGGCTTGACTGGGGATTAAAAACTGCACAGATTCTTATGGATAAAGGATATAAAGTTTTTATAAATCCAGTTAATAATAATGTATATACAGACCAGCAATATATTGAAGTTCTTCAAAAAGTTAATAAATTACACCCATATGGATTTGCTATTGTTGATACATTTGGAGTGATGCGCATTAGCGATTTGCTACATAGATACTATCTTGTGGAGAATAATCTATCTAAAGATATCACTATAGGTTTCCACTTGCATGAAAATATGGGACTAGCGTATAGCCTGGCACAATGTATTATTCAAAATGCTAGTCCTAAAAGAAAAATTGTAGTAGATGGCTCTTTGTTAGGAATGGGCCGTGTGCCAGGAAATCTTTGTATTGAACAAGTTGTTGATTATTTAAATGACCAGCATGGCACAGATTATGCAATAGAACCAATATATGATGCTATTGATGATTATATTGCTCCTATAAAAGCTAAACATCCATGGGGTTATGCTATACCATATGCATTATCAGCAAAATATTATTTACATAGAACATATGCCGAATACCTGGCAGGGAAAAATAGGTTAAAAACAAAAGATATACAAAGAATTCTGGCTCAAATACCATCTTCTGAGGCAGAAACATATAATGAGGAATATATATCAAAACTTTATTATGATTATATGAATGTAGTTTATAATGACAAATCTGATAAAACCCAATTAGGTAAAGAAATAGGTATGTATGACAGAATTTTAGTAGTTGCTCCTGGAGAATCTATAAAGTCATGTTTAAAAACTATTATAGAGGCAGTTGATGAAAAAACTGCAGTAATTTCTGTTAATTTTAATCTTGAATTTGATGGGCTTGAATCAGATTATATTTTCCTGACAAATACCAAAAGGTATGATGCCATTAAGGATAGAAAAACACAAAATAAGTTGATAATTACATCGAACCTGGTTAGAGATATAGAAAAAAGGGATTATACAGTATCATATAATGATTTGGTGTATTTTGGTGATGATTATTGTGATGACAGTACATTAATGTTGATTAATTTATTATCAAAAATAGGAGTAAAAGAGATAAATTTTGCAGGCTTTGATGGCCGTAAGAATGGAGCCATGGGTTTCTTTAAGCAGTCTTTTGACAGGAACGAAAGGAAGCCAGCAAATGGAGCTAAAATAAAAACAATACTTGGTTCAGTTTTTAAGGATATATCTAAGGTTTTTATTACTGAATCCGAATATAGATGAGGTATTTATGGCTAGTAATTTGAGGGTACGATGGATAGATATGGTAAAAGGATTTGGTATTTTTTTAATGGTTATTGGACATGCTAGTGGTTTGCCAGAAAATATTAAATTATGGATTTATGGATTCCATATGCCATTGTTTTTTATTTTGTCTGGATATACATATGGGATGTTTGATGAAAAAAAATTTAAAAATAAAGGACTTTATTTTATAGTAAAGCAAAAGACCAAATCATATTTGAAACCATATTTTATTTTTTATAAATTTAACCATACAAACTTTATTTGAACTGTTAAAATATGGCGGGGGGGGGTATGAGCTGTTTAAAATCCGGAATTATTTGGTTGCTGGGTTATATTCACATGATACCAATATGCCTAATTGTGCACCTCTCTGGTTTTTGACGTGTTTATTTGTTGCATATATATTTTTCTGGATTATGGTTAACCAGGAAAAATTTTATAAACAAATTCTAGTTGCAATGATTTATTTTATAATACTATGTTTTGTCTTATTTATTGAAAAAAAGTATGGTATAGCTCAATTACCATGGCATATTGATACAGCTTTAATAGCTAGTATATTTATGCTTGCAGGAAATTTTATATATAAATTTTCTCCTAGAATTAGCTGGTTAAATCAAAATATCAGGGTAGTGATATATATATGTGGATTTGTAATAAGTAGCATAGCTTTCTTTTTTAATGGAAGAATTATTATGGTAATTAATCAATATCATAATATGATTTTGTTTTTTATTAGTGCAACTATTATGTCAGTAGTGATAATAGAAATTATTAATATGTATGAAAAAAACAGCCACAATAGCAGAATAATAAATTTGTTTTCATGGTGGGGAAGTAATACATTAATTTTTCTGGGTTTTAACTATGTATTTAATTTGGTTGTTTCCCAGGCACTTAGACTTATTAATTTGAATGGAACAATAATTAATACAATAATTGATATTATTGTTGTAATGGCTGGCTGTTCTGTAATTGCGTTTGAATGGAATAGAATTAAACATAGTATAAAACAAAGAAATATGTAAACAGAAGAGGATTCTTAAGTGTATTATTTAAAGGAAAATAAAAAGTTTATTGGTAATAGTAATGTTAATGAAGCAAAATCTTATAAGCAGGCATATAACCTGGCTTTTGGTGTTTTATCATGCATAGGTATATTATGTGTGGTAATGGGGCATATGGGTTGTGATTTGCTTTCGCTTAATGGATGGCTTCCATATGCAGCGTTTCATATGCCATTGTTTTTCTTTATTTCTGGTTATTTTTACCGCTATGATAGAAAATGTACACTAATAAATTTTGTTGTACAATTAATTAAGAAATTGCTTGTTCCGTTCTACATGCTTTATATATTATATTATTTTTTGTACCTTCTCTTAAACAGATTTTGGGGCTGCACTATAGGAATAGAAACAAGTTTTTTTAATATAAGGGTTTATTCTATTTATTGGAAGGCTTTTAGATATTAATTTTATATTTGATACAGTAGCGTATAAGTCACATGAATATTTCGTATTTAATAGTCATCCGATGGTTTGTTTATTATTATCAGTATTAGCGGTTGTTTCTATTGTTGTAGCTGATTTGGTTGTTGATAAAATTAAGCGGAGGATTAAAAAACATGAACAAGAAAAATATTAAATATATGGTAATGGATGTTGATGGTACATTAACTGATGGGAAAATATATATGGGAAACAATGGTGAGTTAATGAAAGCTTTCTCTGTCAAAGATGGCTGTGGTATTCATGATATTTTAATTCCATCTGGAATTACTCCTATTGTTATAACAGGAAGAAAATCTGATATTGTATTGAAACGTTGTAAGGAAATAGGAATTGTTGAGGTTTATCAAGGAATAAATAATAAAATAGATAAACTTTTTACAATAACATCTGATTTTTCATCAGTTGCTTATATTGGTGATGATATTAACGATTTTTCATGTATGATGTTAGTAAAGGAAGCTGGAGGCATTGTAGGTTGTCCTAAAGATTCTGTTAGTAAAGTAACCAGAATTGCTGACTTTGTATCTGGATACAAAGGTGGTGACGGTGCAGTTAGAAATTTCATTGAGTGGCTTGTTGAATCATAATAAAGATAATTACAAAAATATACAGGAGGAAAGAGAACATGAAAGTTTTAGCTGTAGGAGCACATCTTGATGATATTGAGATTGCGTGTGGAGGAACATTGGCAAAGGCTGTTGAGGCGGGACATGATGTAAAGGTGCTTATAATGAGTAAGTCTGGTTATACAGATAAGGAAGGAAAAATACAACGTTCAGATGAAATTGCTGTTGAAGAAGGAATGAATGCACTTCATGTATTAGGGATACAGGATATTGAAATTCTTGATTTTCCGACAAAAGATATTTCTTTTCAGTCAGATGTTGTAAATGCTATTGATGTAATTATGAGTTTTTACAATCCAGATATAATATTTACGCATCATCCATTTGACACACATCAGGCACATGTTGGCGTTAGCAATGCAACTATCGCCGCTGCAAGAAGAAAAAATACGGTTTTCTTTTATGAGCCTATAACTCCTTCTGGAAGGTCTTATGTTGCTTTTAGGTCCCAGCTTTATGTAGATATTGAAAGTACCTTGGAAAAGAAAATTGCTTCTCTTAGGGAACATAAGAGTGAGTATAACAAGTTTGGTGAAGAAGACTGGATTGAGGGGGTAAGATGCCGTTGTGGTTTTAGAGGATATGAAATTGGTAAGAAATTTGCAGAAGCGTTTGAAGTTCTTAGAATAGAGATGAGTTTTGGGAAAAATATTATTTTATAAAAAATAAATGGAGGGAAAATAATGTACAAAAATCATTCTGTGGTTGTTTTTGCAACAGAGCATTATAATACTTTGGGACTTATCAGAAGTCTTGGAGAAGCAGGTATGGCGCCAGACTATATTGCTATTAAGGGAAAAGCTAAAGTTGCGTCTACAAGCAAATACATAAATAAGAATACATTTGTTAGTTCTATTGAAGAAGGATATAAAGTTTTATTAAAAGAATATGGAAATATGGATGAAAAGCCAATTGTACTTTGTATGGAAGACAAAGTACTGGGTTTAATGGATGAACATTATGATGAAATTTGTGATAAATTTATTATGTTTTCTTCAGGTGCTAAAGGAAGAACTTTAGAATATATGGATAAATTTAGAATTCTTGAACTTGCTAAAAAACATGGGCTTAAAACTCTTGATACAATTGTGGTTAATAAAGGTGAAATTCCGTCTAGTTTAGTTTATCCGGTTATTACAAAATCTATTTCTCCAATAGTAGGAGGATGGAAGTCTGATGTGCACATTTGTGAGGACAAGGGAGAATTAGAAAAGGCTTATGATAATATACTGAGTCCACAGGTGGTTATACAGCGTTATATTAATAAAAAGAATGAATATTGTCTTGATGGAATAAGTTTTGATAGTGGGAAAAGTATTCTTATTCCTATTGAGTCTACTTATAATTATTTAATTAAAGGATATTATAGCCCATATATGACAGTTAAGCCATTTGTAAATGCTGGAATTAAAAAAGCATTGGACGGAATGTTTGCGGAGATTGGATTTGAGGGGATTTATTCAATTGAATTTCTTATTGATAAAGATGATAATTATTATTTTTCTGAAATTAATTTCAGACATTCAACGTGGGGATATGCCTCTACTATTGTTGGCATGAATATCCCAGAGCTTTGGATAAAAGGGATGTTGGAGAAGAAAATTCCAACAGATTCTAAAAAGGATTTTGAACCATTTACTGCCATGGTTGAACCTATTGATTATCAAAAGAGAGTCATTGAGAGAAATATGGATTTGAAAGAATGGATTGGTGAATTATTAGATTGTAAATGCCTTTTCTATTTTAATAAAGCGGATATGGAACCATTTTTTGAAATGGTTAGAAATAATGAGAAATTAAGATGATAATTGAAATCATATATGCATTAGACTAAAAGTGTAATTAAAATATGGAAAACCTGGAATATATAAACCATGTTATATCAAAATCTGGTATAGAAACAAAAAAATTTGTGATGTAACAGTATTTTGGTGTAAAAAAATATGAATAAACAAAGAAAAGGCAAAGGTTGGAACAATGAAGTTAAAAATAAAGAATAATATTGTATTTATTATTTCGGTTATAGCTGCTTTTGTATTAATTATTTATGGAAGTATATTTAGTGGACAATTATCTAGTATATCTGGTATTATTATGTCATGGGTAAGCCATAATTTTGGCTGGTTATATATTGCCAGTGTATTTTTCTTTATTATTTTTCTGTTATTTATTGTAATGAGTAAATGGGGAAAAATAAAATTAGGAAAAGATGATGAAAAACCTGAATATAGCAATTTCAGCTGGTTTGCAATGTTATTTTGTGGTGCAACAGGAATTGGACTTGTATTCTGGAGTATCGCTGAACCCTTATCACATTATGTATCACCTCCTCCTGGAATTGAAGCAGTAACCATTGAAGCAGCTGGATTTTCAATTAGGACATGTTTTCTTCATTGGGGTATAACACAGTTCGCATGTTTTGCTATTGTAGGTCTTGGCATGGCATATTTTCAGTTCAGAAAAGATAAAAATGCACTGATAAGTAATTTGTTGTCTCCACTTGTTGGGGATAATGCTACTAAAGGAGTGTTTGGGAAAGCGGTAGATATTTTTTCTGTTGTTGTAACATTTTCTGGTGTAGCAACATCTTTAGGATTAGGAGTTTCACAAATATGTGGTGGTTTGGATTATCTAGCAGATATACCAAATAACAATAGAACATGGCTTATTGTTATAGTAGTTATTACATGTGTATTTCTAGCTAGTGCAATCAGTGGAGTTAACAAAGGTATAAAGATTCTTTCTTCAGTAAATACCTGCATTGCAATTATTTTACTTATTTTGGCTTTTATAGTTGGACCTAAGATTTCGGTTTTAAATACTCTTATAAGTAGTACAGGACAGCATATACAGAATTTTTTCTCTGATGTAACTATGATTAGTTCTTTTGGTGATAATACATGGATTATGAACTGGAGAGTATTTTATTATGCCTGGTTCATAGCCTGGTGTCCTTTTGTGGGGATGTTTATTGCAAGAATATCAAGAGGCAGGACAATAAGGGAATTCATTATTGGAGCAGTAATAGCACCAACATTGTTTACTATACTCTGGCTTTCTGTTTTCGGTACAATTGCATTAGATGTTTCTGGAAATTGGAATATAACTGAATTGATAAATATGATTGCTTCTCCAGAAACAGCTGTGTTTATAGTATTTGAAAAGTATCCGTTAAGCAGAGTGCTTTCTGTCCTGGTAATTATATTATTGTCAGTTTTCTTTATAACCTCGGCAGATTCGGCAACTTATTCACTAGGAATGATGACATCAGGTGGAAGTATGTATCCCCCAAAATATAAGAAAATTATATGGGCAATTATTGAAGCAGCAATAGCATATTTATTACTTTCAGCGGGTAGCCTGAAGCCTTTGCAGACAATTTCAATTGCTGCATCATTACCATTTTTGTTTATTATGATTGCGGTGTGTCCAGCATTGGTTAAAGAATTAAAGAATGAAAAAATGTATAAATAATGTATTGATAATTTTGTGGCATAAAAGGTTATGAAACAGAAAAGCAGGAAAGAACTGTTGCATTAAGAGTATCGTATACAAAATAAGGTATAGATTTTCTTTTATACAACAGTTCTATTTTATATTATAAGAACATTTAACCTCATCAAGTAAGTCCCTACCCACTGCTTCTATGTTGCGGAAACATAAGCGGTGGGTAGGGACTTACTTGTTTCAGTGGGAGTATAAGCTACCACTGAAAAGCTGCGGTAGCAGTTATGAGGTTGTTTTGTAAGTGGGCAAGTAGCGAAGCGGATTGCGAATATACGCTTGATTTATTAAAATTTTAGTCTTCTAAATACTTTTCATATATAGATATAACTTCCTTCATTGCCTCCTGGCCTGGTGCACCTGTAGTATTTCTTTTGCTTGTACATGTTTCCATGCTTATAGCATTATATATATCTTCTTCGAATACAGGGCTTATTGCTTTGTATTCATCTAAAGACAGTTTTCCGAGTGGTTTGTTATTATCAATACAATAAAGTACAAGCTTTCCAATTATACCATGTGCATCACGGAATGGGACACCGTGGTTTACAAGGTAGTCTGCAGCATCTGTAGCATTAGTGAATCCACCTTCAGCACTTGCACGCATATTATCTTTATTGAAAACCATAGTGTCAATCATTCCATTAAATAAAAGTATACATCCTTTGGTGGTATCAATAGCATCAAATACAAATTCCTTATCTTCCTGCATATCCTTATTATATGCGAGGGAAAGCCCTTTCATTGTAGTAAGGAGTGACATAAGTGTACCATATACACGCCCTGTTTTTCCTCTTACAAGTTCTGCTATATCAGGGTTTTTCTTCTGTGGCATTATGCTGCTGCCTGTAGAGTATGCGTCGTCTATTTCTATAAACTGGTATTCATTGGAATTCCAGATAGTTATTTCTTCACAGAAACGGCTTAAATGCATCATTATAATTGACATTGCAGAAGAAAATTCTATAAGGTAGTCCCTGTCTGATACAGAATCCATGCTGTTTAATGTAGGACCGTTAAAGCCAAGAAGGCTGGCTGTATACTCTCTGTCAAGCGGGTATGTAGTACCTGCCAGGGCACCAGAACCAAGAGGGCAGTAGTTCATTCTTTTATAAATATCATTAAGGCGTGACCTGTCTCTTTTAAACATTTCAAAATAAGCACCAATATGGTGTGCAAGTGTTACTGGCTGTGCCTTTTGTAAATGTGTAAAGCCAGGCATTATAGTTTCTGTATTTTCTTTCATAATTGAAAGAAGGCTTTTTAAAAGATTTTTAAGAAGAGTATCCATTTCAAGAATTTCTTTACGTGTGTAAAGCTTCATATCAAGTGCCACCTGGTCGTTGCGGCTTCTGCCAGTATGCAGTTTTTTGCCAGCATCACCAATCCGGTTTGTAAGATGTGCTTCCACGAAACTGTGGATATCTTCATGTACATTATCTATTTCAAGTTTTCCTGATGTAATATCTTCAAGTATGCTTTTAAGCCCTGAAATAATGGATTTTTTTTCACTGTCTGTAATAATTCCTTGTTTTGCAAGCATTGTAACATGTGCAATGCTTCCTTCTATATCTTCTTTATAGAATTTCTGGTCAAATGAGATAGAAGCGTTAAAGCTGTTTACAAGTTCATTTGTTTCTTTTGTAAAACGTCCTCCCCAAAGTTTCATTTCAGTCCTCCATTTGTAAAAGTTTTATAATGTTTTTAATATACACTGAAAATACCGGAATGTATTCCATTCCGGTATTCCTGTTTAATACATAATGCATAGTATTGTCTGTATGCCATAAGTGAAAAATTAATCTTCAGCTTCAGGCTTATTATCTGAAAATTCAATAAAATCATCATCAAAGTTATCTGAATAATCATCAGAATCAAAATCTTCGAGATAATCAGGTGTAAAATATTTGTATACAGCGTATGCAATACCTGCAACAGCGGCAACAGCGCCAATAACTGCTAAAGCAATAACAAGAGTGTTCTTATTTTTCTCTTCAAGCTCTTTCTTGTGCAGAAGCTCATTTAGTTTAGCAGTATTTAATATTTCTTCGATTTTTGAGTTTACATGCATAATAATTCCACCTTTCTAATAAATTTAATTCATAATGTAAATTATACCATAATATAAATATAATATCTATATTTTTTTTAATTTTGCAAAAGAAGCCATCATTTTACGGGTACAACCATTGTCAAAGTCTACACAGACTTCATAATCCCCTGATTTTCCGTTGAGTGTTTTAACTGTGCCTTCACCAAATTTGGTGTGTATTATTCTGTCGCCTTCTTTATAGTCAACAGATACAGACCCAGAAGCTGTTGTCTGGTAAGAGGTAAATCCTTTGCTTATTAGTGGGTTTCCTGCAAAAAGCTGTCCATTTTGGCCAGTGTCTTTCTGGCTTTGCTTTTTGGCACTTTTTTCTGCCAGCGGGTTCCACAAAGCAGATTTACTGGCAGTATTTGTATTGTATGAAGAGTTTCCTGCATTTATACTGGCAAATTCTGATGCAGTATAAGATTTTTGTTTATTATATCCACTATTTCTAGAAGCAGTTTCCTCTGTAAGTTTATAATATGAGAAATTACTAAAACTTGTGCTTTGTTTTAAAAGATAACGTGGTATTTCATCTAAAAAACGTGAAGGCATATTATATTGCTGTTCACCATTACGGAAACGGCTTACAGCACAGCTTAGTGACAGTTTTTCTTTTGCCCTTGTAATACCTACATAGCACAGCCTGCGTTCTTCCTCCATATCTTCTGGTTCATCACTAACCACTGCGCCATAGCCTGGGAAGATTCCATCTTCCATGCCAACAATATATACATATGGAAACTCAAGCCCTTTTGCACTATGCAGGGTCATAAGCAGTACAATATCGTTATTTTCATCTACATTATCAATATCAGCAACAAGTGCTACTTCTTCAAGAAAGCCACTGAGTGAAGGGGTATCAGTGCATGTTTCCTCATAAGCAGCAATTTTGTTAATAAGTTCTTCTATATTTTCAATCCTGCCAAGTGATTCTTCTGTATCTTCCTCTTCAAGCATCCTTATATATCCAGTTTCTTCTGTTATCTCATGTATAAGGTCTGTAAGGGTACCGCCTGGTTCTTCAAGATGACGTTTAAATGACTCTATAAGGCTTACAAAAGATTGTAGTTTTGCAGCTCCTCTGTTTATGCCATCAATATATTCATAATTTTTTAGTGCTTCATAAAAACTTGTGCCATGGTTTGTGGCATACATTGATATGCGGTCAATAGTAGCAAGCCCTATACCTCTTTTTGGCACATTAATTATACGTTTTACAGAAATATCATCAAGCCCGTTTTCAATGGTACGCAGGTAGGCAAGCAGGTCTTTTATTTCTTTACGCTGGTAGAAATTAACTGCACCAATAATTTTATATGGAATATTGCCTGTTACAAGTTTTTCTTCAAATACACGTGATTGTGCATTGGTACGGTAGAGTATGGCAAAATCCTTATAAGACGCCTGTCCTGATGAAACAGCATAACTTATGGCATCAGCTATTTCAGAAGCTTCTTCATATTCATTAGTAAAGCGGTTAAAATATATTAAATCACCCTTTTCCTTTTCAGTCCACAAAGCCTTGTCTTTTCTTACAGAATTATTTTTTATAACAGCATTGGCGGCATCAAGTATATTTTGTGTAGAGCGGTAGTTTTCTTCAAGTTTTATTACCCTTGTGCCAGGATATGACTGTTCAAAATTAAGTATATTATGTATATTAGCACCACGGAATTTATAGATTGACTGGTCATCATCGCCAACTACACATAAGTTGTGTTCAATAGAGCCATCATCACCTGTTGTACTTGCAAGGAGATGGATAAGTTTAAATTGTGCAGTATTAGTATCCTGGTATTCGTCAACCATTATATATTTAAAACGGTTCTGGTAGTATAAAAGTACATCTGGGTTCTCTTTAAGCAGTTGTATTGTCTTGGTTATAAGGTCATCAAAATCAAGTGCATTGGCATCTTTAAGCCTTTTTTCATATTCACGGTATGCACGTGCGTATATTTCTTTATTAAAATCACCCATTGCCTGGAGTTCATATTGTTCTGGCGTTACCAGTTCATCTTTTGCAGAAGAAATAACACTTAAAAATGAACGTTCTTTATATTTTTTAGGGTCAAGGTCCAGAAATTTAATAATGTCACGCATAAGTGTTTTCTGGTCATCACCATCATAAATTGTAAAACTTCTGGTGTAACCAATAGATTCAATGTGTCTGCGCAATATACGTACACATAGTGAGTGGAAAGTGCTTACCCATATATCCTGGGAGTTCTGGCCAGACACTATACTGTCAACACGTTCACGCATTTCACCTGCTGCTTTGTTTGTAAATGTAAGTGCAAGTATATTCCATGGGTGTACTCTGTGTTCACTTATAAGATAAGCAATTCTGTGTGTAAGAACTCTTGTTTTGCCTGAACCAGCACCTGCAAGAATAAGTAATGGTCCCTTAAAGTGCTTTACTGCTTTTTCCTGTTCAGTGTTTAATCCTTCTAAAATCTTCATTTAAATCTCCATTCTGTTTACAAGCTGTCCCTGTATTTCTTAGCATTTTTAAAAAATTCCATAACCGTGCTGCCATCGTCTGTGGTTATTGCTTTTTTAATATCTGTAAGGATATTTATATATCCGTCAAGGAGTGATGATATACATTCTGGGTTTGTAAGGCATATATTCTGCCACATTTCAGGTGATGAGGATGAAATCCTTGTAATATCTTTAAAGCCGCCAGCAGCAAGTTTTTTATACATCCCATCTTTATCATGGGCAGCCACAAGGTTTACAAGTGAGGCTGAGATAACATGAGGACAGTGGCTTATTGCAGCGGTTACAAGGTCATGTTCTTTGTAGTCCATAATTTCACAATATGAACCTGATGCTTTTACGAAATCTGCCATCCATTTAATATGTTCTTCTGGATTGTTTCCAGAAGGGGTAAGTATATAGTACGCTCCTTTAAGGTATGAAGCATCTGAATTGTCATATCCTGTTTTTTCAGAGCCTGTCATAGGATGTCCTCCAATAAAATTATATTTAAGCCCAAGTTCTTCAGCTTTCTTGTGTATATTTCCCTTGACACTGCCAACATCTGTAATAATACATTCTTTAGAAATATATGGTGCAAGCATCTCAAGATATTTTTCGTTGGCAAGGACAGGGGCACATAAAAATATCACATCACATGCAGAGAAATCTGTAAGTGATGTGCTGGTTTCTGATAGTACGCCTTCGTTTTTTGCCATTTCAAGTTTAGGATGTGGCTTTGTGCCATAATAATTGTATGCAATTATATGGGAAGAGGGGTATAAGTGGCGCAGTGAGTGTGCAATGGAACCGCCTATAAGCCCAAATCCTATAAATCCAAAGTGTAGTGTATTTTTTGATTTATCCATAATATACAGCCTTTCATAGGTTAAGTGCTATAGTATGCTAAAACTTTAGATATTATTGTAACCTGCCAGGGGAATGGTGTCAAGCCTGCTGTTTTTTTGATTTAAGTTTCCACGTTTGGATAGGGCATTGAAGACCAAGATTTAAGCACCAGCAGCCCTGGACAGCTGTTTTTTGGAGATATTCTTGGAACCTCTGGAGAATATACCTTTTGTATATGGGAAAAATGGAAAAACTTAAATGTTATTTTAACGTAGGTCTGGCAGAAAATTATAAAATAAAGATTGACAGTTGTATACCAAAGTGATATATTAGGTATACAGTATTATACTAAATGTAGTTTTATTAGGATGTCCAGGTATAATGTTATTTGGTACAATATAACATGGTTTAAATGGCAAAGCAGAAATATGTTATAGCATGGGTAAAGAAAGGGGATGGAAAGTCTGGATATTTCAAAACAGGAATGGAAGATTATGCATTTATTATGGGAAAATCCACCTCAGACTATTACGCAGATAACAAAGCTTTTAGAAGGACAGAAAGGTTTTAGTAAAAATGTAGTTATCACGTATCTTAAGCGTCTTGAGGAAAAGGGAGCTGTTTATTATGAAAGAGGAGCAAAGGCAAAACAGTATTTTCCTAAAATTACACAGGATGAAGCAGAACAAAAGGAGATACTCTCATTTCTGGATAAAGTTTTTCATGGAAACGCAGGGATGCTTGTAAACACAATGGTAAAAGATGAAATAATATCAGAAGAAGAAGTTATGCAGTTATATAAATTATTACATGGAGAAAAAAATGATTAGGATAACAGTGTTATCAAGTATTCTGGTTATGGTGGTATTATTAATCCGTAAATGTTTTTATTATCATATAACAAGAAGACTGCAGTATGCATTGTGGCTTTCAGTTCCCCTGTATCTGATACTGGCTCCGTTTCTTTGTATTGAAATTCCTGTACATGGCGGACAGGAATTGTACTGGATAATGGAATCTGGCAACAGGAGGGATTTAAAAAAGGAACAACATGTTACAGGCAATAAGCAGAAAGAAACTACAAGGACACAGGTTAATAAACAAGAACATAATAAGGTTAATAATATAAATATACAGAATAAAATAACCAATATTAAAACACATGCCAGTGGTAAGGGTAATATGGTTAAATACTGGATTATAAAAATATTTAAAATAGTATATTTTATTGTTTCTATAGGGATTATCATATTGATATTATTAAAAAATAGTATTTTTATTTCCAAGTGTTATAAAGAGCGTAAATATTATAAAACAGATTCTGGAACAGGACTTAAAGTTTATATATGGAAAGGTGCAAGCACCCCGTTTTTATTAGGGAAAAGTGTATATATAAACCCTGTTATTATACAGGATACACAATATTTAAAATATATTTTACTACATGAATACTGCCACTGGAAACATGGTGATTCATTATGGGTTATTGTAAAGTATGGAATTATAGCACTTTTATGGTATAACCCTTTAATCTGGGCAGCATCATATTATGAGGAATGTGACTGTGAACTGGCATGTGATGAAGCAGTTATTAAAATTGCTGGACAAGATAAAGTTTTGCAATATGGGGATGTTTTATTATATCTGGCTTTAAAAAAAGCAAATAAAGATATTATTATACAATCTATGGCAGGGAGGAGCAGTAATATGTTAAAAGAAAGAATTTCATATATTATTTTAGAAAAGAAGAATAAGAGAATTACTATTCTGGCTGTTATCTTAATAGCAGTAATAGTATTTGCAGGATTATTTGTGTCATTTACAGATAGTCCGCAGGCAATGCAGAAAGCCAGTGTTTTATCTGGTGGAAATACAAAAGATAATGTTAAAAAAGCAGACAGCATTGAAAATAAAACAGAAGTTATGGAAAACAATTATTATAATTGTATGAAGACAGATGGTACATATATTTATTATCCATTGAATAACAAGCTTGTGAGAACCTGTATAAAAACAGGTGAAAATAAAGAGATAGCAGAAGCAGGCAGGAATGGTTTCTTCCGGCTGGGGGATATTGCAGAAAATTATTTATATTATACAAAAGTTGGAAGTCCTTCTGTTATTGGGAGGATATCGTTGTCCAGTTTGTCAGATGAAATTATATATAGAGAAGAAAGTGGAAATTCCTGGGGGTTTGGATGGCCGCATATTGGCAATGATGGGACAGTTTATTGTGAAGAGAAGATAGGGACAGTACAAAAATGCCATATGTATAAATTTAATAATGGGGAGGGTATATGGGAAACGTGTAGTAACAGCCTGTTTATGAAGAAAGCAGAAGAAACAGAAGAAAAACTTAATGCGGATTTATTTAGTGATTATATACAGGCTGTTGAAAATAATATTATGCTTTTCTATAATCCATCTGGTATTTTTATATATAACAAGGATGGAAAACAGCTGGATAAGATAGAAGGAACTTTTTTTAATATTATGCTTGCGGATAAAGGTGTTGTATATACAGATGAAGCATATAATATTTATTTGTATAGTTATAATGAACCTTATAATAGTAATATTATTTTTAAGCCAGATTCCATAAGAGCATATTTTAATTATGCAGTTTATGACCAGAACGGACTATACGGCATTTACAAAAATAAAGATAATAAGTATATACTTGCAAGGTTATCATGGAATGGTGGAATTAAAATATTACATACATTTTCATCTAAAGAAGAATTAAAAGGTTTAGGTGTAAGTGCTTTTGGAAGTGGTTGTGCATTTTTAATTGATGGGAAATTTGAGTTTATAGAGTTCTAAAATTATTAGGATTTTGTTTTCCAGTGGGTAAGCAGCAAATGCCTGTTAATAGTTTTTTCATGTCAGGTTCCACCTTTCTGTTTATTTCCGCAAAGGTAAAGTAAATATGTGCACACCTGTGGAAACCAGATACCATACTTTTGGTGATGGCTTGCTAAAAAGAAGCCAGACCATACCATGTTGTGGGATATTTGGTTTTATAAGAGATTATCATGTATTTTTATATGAATCAACATAATTATAGAAATGTAAATAAAATTTAAAATTATATAACTATTTGTAATGGTTGTGTGATATAATGTAAAAGAATGTTTTAAAAAAACAGGTATATACCATTTTCCAGATTTTATAGCAATATATGCATGGAGACTTGCAGGCCAGGGGATAGAAGGAAAATGGTACCAACAATTATAGTATTTACTGTATTGAAGGAGGAAATAACATGGGCAGTCAATTAGTATGGCAGGAACGCTTTAATATTGGCGTAGATTACATTGATGAAGAACACAAAAAGCTTTTTGGCATTTTAAACAGGATGCTTATGTACAGAGACCAGGAGGTTAAAGGGCTGTGGGCATGCAAGGAAGGAATTAAATATTTTAAAGACCATGCAATGAAACATTTTACAGAAGAAGAAACTTATATGGCATCTATTCATTATAAAGGATTTGAAACACACAGGCATTTGCATGACAATTTCCGTAAAAAGACACTTCCAGCGCTTGAAAATGAGCTGGAACAGAGTGAATATTCTATGGACTCAATTAACCATTTTATAGGTGTATGTGCTGGATGGCTTATTGGGCATACCTTGATAGATGACCATGCAATTATAGGAAAAACTGCAAGTAAATGGGATAAACTTCTGCCAGAAGATGAACAGGGTATTATGAAACAGACTATAATCCAGCTTATTTATGATTTATTCCAGCTGGATTCAAAGGTGGTCAGTGAGTGCTATGGCGGGGAAAAGTTCGGAAAGGGAATATACTACCGTCTGGTTTATGGCACTAGTGGTAATGAGAAATGGGAAATAATACTTGTATTTGAAGAGAAACTTATCCTTAATACTATTGGAAGCATGTTAGGCACACAGTCTGAAGAAGTAAATGTTATGCTTGTAAATGCTTCAAGGTATGTTGCGCAACAGTTTGTTGACCGTATAAGGGACGATTTTATATCTTCTGGTACATATGACCTGCTTGAAGAAAATTTGCTTGATTATGAACAGTTCCGCAAAATTTTTGTAAAACAGAAACCACAGTTCAGCCTGTTGCTTAATACAGATGGAGGATATTTTGCGTATTGCGTAATTGCACCACATCTGCTGCAGAAAGGCAATGAAGTTTCCTTAAAAACAGAAAATGCAATGAAAGAAGTTAAAAAGTATCTTGAAAATAATAAATCAAATGATAAAAATAAAATACTTGTAGCAGATGATTCTGATTTTATGCTTAAATCCATGGAAGAACTGCTTAAAGGTGATTATAATGTTTCAGTGGCAAATTCAGGACTGTCTGTAATAAGATGTATAAGTCTTGACAGGCCAGACCTTATTATATTAGATTATGATATGCCAGTCTGTAATGGTGCACAGACATTGGAAATGATACGTTCTGAGAAAGATTTTGCTAATATTCCTGTTATTTTCCTTACAGGAAGGTCAGACAGGGAAGCAGTTGAGAAGATAATACCATTAAAACCGGAAGGATATATGGTAAAAAATATGCCACCAGAAGATATTAAGAAAAATATTGATAACTTTTTTGCAAGAAAGAAAAGATAGGCATACATAGATAAATACCAGGAATGGTTAGTAAAAAGCCATAGGAGAGTCCTATGGCTTTAATATATTAAAAATCTGGTACTTAGCTTTACATAAATGATAAAAGACTGTATAATATGCATTATATAAGCACTTATGGAGGAAGCAGCTATGGATATTGTAAAGAAGTTCTTCAGGGGAGTGGGAGGGGTAATACATATTGTTACAGGTACTGTATTCAGTTACCTTGGAATTTTGTCTAATATTCTTGGCACTATTATGGGTATCCTTGCGTCTTTAATGACTATTGGCATTATTGCAGGTATATGTGTTTATGTCAATGTGCTTCCAATGTTTACAGAAGCAAGAGAAGTAGTCTTTGATAAAATGGTACATATGAGTGAAGATGATTTTATTATGAAAGAAGATACCGTTGTATATGATACAAAAGGAAAAGTTGTAGGTTCTGTTAATGCAGGACAATATAAGTATGTAGCTATTAATGATATTTCATCATATATATATGATGGGTACATTGCTGTGGAAGACAGGCGTTTTAAAACCCATGGTGGTGTAGATGTCCTTGCAACACTCCGTGCAGGAGTATCTCTTTTAAAAAATCACATGCGTATTACACAGGGAGGAAGTACAATTACCCAGCAGGTGATTAAGAATAATCTTCTTACGCAGGACAAGAGCTATACAAGGAAAATAGCTGAAATCCTGCTTGCGCCTACAGTCGAGGCGGAGTTCACAAAAGCACAGATAATGGAATTTTATTGTAACAGCAACTACTATGGTTACAGGTGTTACGGGGTAGGTGCTGCCAGCAGGTATTATTTTGGAAAGAAAGCATCTGAACTTGAACCACATGAAGCGGCACTGCTTATAGGTCTTTCCAATAACCCGTCAGCTTATGACCCGGTTATTAACCCTAAAGATTCGCTTAAGAAAAGGAACAGGGTTTTGAAAACAATGTATGAAGAAGGGGTTATCAGCCAGAAGGAGTATAAATCTGCTGTTAAAACAAAGATAAGGGTTAAACAGTATTCAAAAGATGGAAGAAATGAAAATTATGTTGTAAGCTATGCAATACATTGTGCTGCTAATGCATTAATGGAAAAGGAGGATTTCAGGTTCCAGTATCTTTTTAAAGATAAAAAAGATTACCAGGCTTACAAGGAGAAATATTCTAAAGTATATGGCGGGAAGTGTGAAGATATACGTGCAGGAGGATATAAGCTCTACACTTCAATAAATATGGGCAAACAGAAAAAACTGCAGAAATCAATAGATGAAGGGCTTGCATACAATACAGATAAAGACCCCGAAACAGGCAAATATGCATTGCAAGGGGCAGCAGTATGTATTGATAACAGTTCTGGCTATGTTGTAGCAATAGTAGGCGGGCGTGGCAAAAATGATGAATTTAACAGGGCATATCTGTCTGCAAGGCAGTCTGGAAGCTCAATAAAGCCGTTGATAGATTATACACCAGGTTTTGAGTCCGGGGTATATTCACCATCTACCCTTATTAATGACCATAAATTTGAAGATGGGCCAGAAAATGCAGGTGGAGGATATCATGGCAATGTAAGGATAAGGGAGGCTGTTGCAAGGTCGCTTAATACAGTTGCATGGCAGGTGCTGGAAACAATCACTCCTGATTGCGGGCTGTCTTACCTTGAGAAGCTGCGTTTCCGTAATATAAGCTATATAGACAATGATAATATGGCGCTTTCACTTGGTGGTTTTACAGAAGGTGTGCGTGTTGTAGATATGGCTAAAGGTTATTGCACACTGGCAAATAATGGAAGCTATAGTGACAGGACATGCATTAAAAAGATAGAACGTGTATCAGATGGTACAGTTTATAAAAATAATAACCAGAAGACACAGGTATTTTCACAAGATACTGCATGGATGATGACAGATGTATTAAAAGGTGTATTTACTGAACCTTATGGTACGGGCCGTGCGCTTAAGCTTGATGGAGACCATATTAGTGCTGGAAAGACAGGTACTACAAATTCAAGCAAAGATGTGTGGTTTTGTGGCTATACTGGATATTTTACAACAGTAGTATGGGCTGGATATGATAACCCAAGACCTATGCCTGGTGCTTCTGGTGCTTCAATACCAGGAGTAATCTGGAAGAACTATATGAATAGTATACATACAGGGCTTGAACCACTTGATTTTGAAATGCCAGCTACTGTACGTATAGCAAAATATAATAATAAAGGTGATATAATTGAAGGTACAGCAGTAACACCAGAGGGTAAACGTAAAAACGGTATGGATTATTTCTCTACAATAATCCTTGAAGAAAAAGCAGAAGATGCAAAAATATTAAAAGATAAAGAGTACCAGAAAAAGGTTCTTAAAGAACTTAAGTTATTTGAGAGACTGTCCATTAAAAACCTGGCAGATTATTATAAGTTTGAAGAAAGATATATTAAAGTCAGGGATATGGTTTCTAATATAGTGGATGATGATATAAGAAAAAGTTATACAAGGCGTTTGAAAAATAAATATGATTCGTTGTATAATGAGTCTGTTGAGTGGGGCAAGGCTGTAAAAGCATATGAAAAACAACAGGCAGAAGAGAATACACGTATAGCAGAAGAGAACAGGCGTAAATCTGAAGCAGCAAGACTTGACTATAAACATAAAAATGATGTTGCACTTGCAGAAACAAGGATAAAACGCCTGCATGGGCACTTGTACCAGCCAGATAATATGGACGAAATGATAGAAGCTGCCAAAGAGGCGCTGGATGCATGTTCTGGTTATAATGAATATACATCTTTAAAGGCTCTGTTTAATAAATATAAGAATGAAATAGAATCACTGCCTACATATGATGAATATGTAAGTTCACATACAAGCCAGGACCCTGTACCTGGGACAGAACCATTGGAAACAGACACCCCATTACAGACACAGGAACCACAGATATAATGTTTAGGACAAGTCCTGGAGAAGATGAGGAAAGGAGACCTTATTATGGATGGTTTTGAAAATAATAAGCCAGCGGATATTATAATACCACCTGGCCAGGCAGAAGCTCATTTGGGAAATACAAAGCCTTCCAAAAAACAGGAGCCTTCTGTAAGGCACACAAAGAGAAAACAAGGCAGCAGTACAAAATTTGAAAGACTGTCAGAGGCAGGAAGATGGTTCCAGATGATATGCTGGCTGAAAATACCTGTTATTGGTTTTATTTATATGCTAGGGCTTGTAATCAGCAGAAAAACGCCAGAAGACAAGAAGAATTTTATACTTGGATATATGTTATATAAGCTGCTTGTGTGGACGCTTGCAATAGTAATTGCCTACGTCCTTTATAAAGCTGGTTTAAGCTTTATAGACGGGATGTTGCAATATATATCATAATAATTAATTAAAATCCATATAATATATTACCAGGGTAATATATTGGACTGGCTGGAACGGAGGAATTAAAACAGATATGAGAAAAACAAAAATAATATGTACATTAGGTCCATCGACAAAGAAAGACGGGGTTTTGCGGGAACTTATAATGAATGGCATGGATACTGCAAGAATTAACTTTTCGCATGGTACAAGGGAGGCACATTTAGAAACTATTAATGAGGTGAAGAAACTTCGTGAAGAATTAAAAATTCCTGTTGCAATACTGCTTGATACAAGTGGTCCTGAAATAAGGCTTGGCAATTTTGCAGGCGGGAAGGCAGAATTAGAAAATGGCAGCCTTTTTACACTTACATCAGAGGAAGTAGAAGGTAATGCACAAAGAGCTTCTATAACTTATAAAGATTTACCAAAGGATGTAAAGAAAGGCACTATTATACTTATAGATGATGGTCTTATAAAAATGGCGGCTGAAGAGGTAAATGATACAGATATTGTATGCCGTATATTAAATGGCGGCACTGTTTCAGACCATAAAGGCATAAATGTACCTAATGTAAATATTAATATGCCTTATATAAGTGAAAAGGACAGGCTTGATATACTTTTCGGAATAGAAAATGATGTTGACTTTATTGCTGCTTCTTTTGTAAGGTCAGCAGATGATATACTGCAGATAAGAAAGCTTTTTGAGGAAAATAACTGTAATAATATAAAGATTATTTCTAAAATTGAAAACAGGCAGGGAGTTGACAATATTGACGAAATACTTAAGGTCTCTGATGGTATTATGATTGCCAGGGGTGATATGGGTGTTGAGATACCTTTGCAGGAAGTTCCTGTTATACAGAAAAAGATTATTAAAAAAGTGTATAATGCGGATAAAATTGTAATTACTGCAACACAGATGCTTGATTCGATGATGAAGAACCCAAGACCTACAAGGGCAGAGGCTACAGACGTTGCCAATGCAATATATGATGGAACAAGTGCAATTATGCTTTCAGGTGAAACTGCTGCTGGCATGTATCCAGTGGAAGCATTAAAGACAATGATTGATATAGCAGAATGTGCAGAAGAAGATATTGATTATAATAAAAGGTTTAAAATACTTGCCAGGATGGATTCATATGATGTAACTGATGCTATATCACATGCTACATGTATGACTGCTATTGATATTAATGCCGCTGCTATTATAACTATTACTAAATCTGGCAGGACTGCGAGGATGATTTCAAGATACCGCCCATGTTGTCCGTTAATAGGCTGTACCCCGTCTAAGAAGACATATTTCCAGATGAATTTGTCATGGGGTATTAAACCAGTAATGATTAATGAGGAAACAGACACAGAAGAACTTTTTAATAATTCCATGAAAGCAGCACAGTTAAGTGGTTATATTAAAAAAGATGAACTTGCAGTTATAACGGCAGGTGTGCCACTTGGTATATCAGGCACTACCAATATAATAAGGGTTATTGCGGCAGAATAAGACAGGTGGTGGAACAAAAACTGTTCTGGAAAATAAATATAGTGTTATAAAAGCGGCATGCCAGGTATGGTGTGCCGCTAATTTAAGAAGAAGAGGTAATCAAAGAAATGAAAAAGGATGAGTGGTTTTTACCTGGTTATAATCCAGGGTTATCTGTTGATGACTGGGTAAAACTTTTAAATGACCCAGAGATTTTTAATAAGCCAAGTCTTGAAATTTTAAAAAGATTAAAAGACTATGGTGGTATTGCTACTTGTACACAGCTTGCCAATAAGTATGGGAGAACTGTAAATTTCTATAATTCAAATTCTTCAAGGCTTGCCAGGAGAATAATTAATAAAACAAACTGCAAGGTAAGCAGGAAAAAAGATGGAAGTATACGTTTATGGCCAGTTCTTTATCTTAGCAGATATGCAGACAAAGAGGAAGAAGGTGCTTATATCTGGAAAATAAGAGATGAACTTTCAGAAGCACTAGATAAAGTTGATTTATCTAAAGTAAGTTTGTTTGCTGGTGAGAATGTAAGCTGTGATGAGTCCGGATATTGGTGGCTTAATGCAAATCCTAAAGAATATAAGTTTTCTGATATGGATGTTGGAGAAAAAGTGTCTTATACACTTTATAATGATGATGGTAATAAAAGAAGAGTATTTAAAAATTTTTTAAATGCAGAAGAAGGAGATATTGTGATATGTTATGAATCTACTCCAATTAAGAAAATTGTTGCCATTGGAAAGGTAGTTGAAGCAAGTAATGGTGAAGAAATTATCTTTGAAAAGACAGAACACCTTAACAATCCGGTTGGTTATGCTGTATTAAAAGAATGTAATGGATTGCAGGATATGGAATATTTTGTAAGTCCACAAGGAAGCCTTTTTAAACTTACAAAAAGTGAATACAATATTATTATAGATTTAGTATATAAGCAAAATCCTTCTAAATATATAAAAGAGAATTTTCTTAGTGAGGTATTTATGGATAGTGAAAAGTATGATACTTTAAAATATATCTTAAAAAATAAGAAGAATATAATACTTCAGGGAGCACCAGGTGTTGGTAAAACATATGCAGCAGAAAGGCTGGCTTATTCAATAATGGGAGAAAAAGATTCTTCAAGGATAGAATTAATACAGTTCCATCAAAATTATTCTTATGAAGATTTTATAATGGGATTTAAGCCGGAACAAGATGGAGATGGTTTTAAGCTTACTTCTGGCATTTTTTATAATTTTTGTAAAAAGGCGGAGGCTAACCCGGAAAATGACTATTTTTTTATTATAGATGAAATTAACCGTGGGAATATGAGCAAGATTTTTGGTGAACTTTTAATGGCAATTGAAAAGGAGTACCGTGGAAAGAATATTACTCTTGCATATAGTGGCATTAAATTTATGGTTCCGTCAAATGTTTATATTATTGGCATGATGAACACAGCAGACAGGAGTCTTGCAATGATAGATTATGCATTGCGCAGACGTTTTAGTTTTTTTGAAATGGAACCTGGATTTGAAACAGAAGGGTTTAAAAAATACCAGGCTATAATCAATAATAAGAAGTTTGATAAACTGGTACAAAAGATTATAGAGCTGAATTATATTATAAAAAAAGACGAGTCATTAGGAACAGGATTTTGTATAGGACATAGTTATTTATGTAACCAGACAGAATGTACAGATAAGTGGATGGAAGCAGTTATAGACTATGATATTATACCTATGATAAGGGAATATTGGTTTGATAATGAAGAAAAACAGAAGAAATGGGAAGATATACTACATGGGGTATTTCAATGACAAAAAATAAAAATATATTAATTAAAAACATATATTATATGTTGGTCTATGCTTTCCAGAAGGTTGAAAGATTTGAAGATATTTTGTCTGGAACAGAAGCATTTGATAACATACAAAACTTGTTTGCAGCAATATTATCTAATGAATTAAGTTACCAGATAAAAAGAGGGTTATACCAGGAATATGTAAATAAGACAGAAAATATTTATAAAATACGTGGCAGAATTGATATATCTGGTACAATGCAAAACAAGATTATAAGAAAAAATATAATATCATGCAGATTTGATGAGCTGTCAGCTGATAATATTTTTAACAGAATTATTAAGTCAGCTATGTTATTATTACTTCGTCATACTGATGTAGCTAATAAATACAAAGATAAGCTGAAAAAGGAATTGTTGTATTTTTCTGGTGTAAGCGGAATTGAACTAAAAAAAATAAACTGGTCCCATATTCATTTTGAAAGGAATAATTATTCATATAAGTTTTTAATTATAATTTGCCAGTTAATAGCAGAGAATATGCTTATGACAACGGATGATGGCAATTATAAATTAGCAAATTTTTTTGATGGAAAGCATATAAATAAACTTTACGAAAAATTTATACTTGGTTATTATAGAAGAGAACATCCTGGAATAAATGCTAGTGCTGCAAAAATTCCATGGGTAATTGATGATGGTAATAATGGATTATTGCCAGAAATGCATACTGATATAACTTTACAAAATAAAAAGGGTGATGTAGTTCTTATTATAGATGCAAAATTTTATTCACATACAATGCAAGAACATTTTAATGTAATATCACAAAAATCAAATAATATTTATCAGATTTTTACATATGTAAAGAATAAAGACTATGCTTTTGGCAATATTCCTCATGTTGTTTCTGGTATGTTATTATATGCCAGGACGGATGAAGAAATACAGCCAGATAATACATACCAGATGAGTGGCAATAAAATAAGCATTAAGACACTTGATTTAAATAAAGATTTTTCAGAAATCAGAAAACAGCTTGATACAATTATATATAATCATTTTTATAAATTAGGAGGAAATTAGGTATTAGACATTTATTTTGATGATGGAACAGCGGATTTGGACAATGTAATTATTAATCCTATGAAATATTTTGATTTTAAAAGAGAACCAAAGTGGTTAAATGATGAATTTGTAAGAAAAATGATTTTAGATATAGATAATGCTAAGGTTATACAAGATGAATTTATAATGAATAATGAAGGGAGGGCGATAACCCCTTTTCATTTACCGAAGGAACAGAGCTAGTTTATCATCATGGTAAGAAATTGCCAGAATGTTATTTATCAGAATGTAGTGGATGTAATAAATCTATACATTTGTTTTTTGGGAATTGGTTATTAGCTGGAAGTAAATTAGAAATTAATAATATGTAAATTGATTTATATTTTCTGGGTGTATTTATCAAGCATTTGATTTGTGAAAATTGCATAAAATAATACTGTATATTTTGTTAAATTGAATAATAGCAGCATAAATTATAGCATGGTATACTAATATTAGGACAAACGGTTGCGCAACAGATTTTAAAAGGGTTGCGCAGAGTTCTTGCTTATTAGTAACCATGTTTATAGTTGTTGGCAAAATTAAGAAAATGGAGGTATTATGCATGAGGAAATTTAAGAAACAGGTAACTGCTATATTGCTTGGTATAGCTATAGCAGTTACACAGCCAGGGTGGGGTAATATTGGTGTTTTGCCGCCAATAAGTGCGGAGGCAGCAGAAACAGGTAATAATCTTTTTATAGATGGAGACCTGGGAGATGATGCAGATGATGATTTATGGACAAATCCTGTCTGGAAATTTGAAGATGATGGTACTGGAGTATTAGGACAGAATGCTATAAATTATAACAAGGACGCAGCTAATAATACAACAAGTGGTCTTGGTATTTATTATACAAGTTCTGGAGTAGTAAATATGTACCAGGAAATTGCTTCTTTAGAGCCAGGAAATTATATAGTTAGTGGTGATATAAAAGAAAACAACGGAAATAAAAGCACTACTATTGACGTATATAATGGTACAAAGGATGCTGTTACTGGAAATACATTTGCAGTAACAACAACATTCCAGACATTTTCATTTTCTTTTTCAGTTGAAGAAGCTAAGACAAATTATAGAATAGGATTTTTAATTAATTCTGAAACAGGTGCATGGGTATGTCTTGATAGCTTATCTTTAGTTAAGGCTAGTTCTAATGAAGAACAACTGGAAGAAGCTAAACAAAACCTCCAGAACCTTGTGAATGAAACCAGTGCATTAAATGCAGGTGATTATACAGCGGAAAGCTGGGCAGCTTTACAGTCTGCTTTAACTTCTGCAACTGGTATTCTTGCTAAAGCAGATGCAACATTGCAGGAATTAAAAGATGCTTATACTGCATTAAATGACGCAAAAGCTGCTTTAACAGATGCATCTATTGTACAAGGTGCAGAAATTAATGTAGAGAAAATAAATGGGTTAAGTAAGGACTTTATTAAAGGTGTTGACGTTTCTTCTTATGTAAGCCTGAAAGACAGTGGTGCTGTATTCCGTGACTGGGATGGTAATGTAATTGACGATTTAACATTTTTCAAACAGCTTGAAGAAGCAGGTGTTAATTATATACGTATCCGTGTATGGAATAACCCATATGACAGTGAAGGAAATGGTTACGGCGGTGGAAATAATGACCTTGAAAAGGCAAAGGTAATAGGCAAGCTTGCAACTGATGCTGGTATGAAAGTGCTTATTGATTTCCACTATTCTGATTTCTGGGCAGACCCTGGAAAGCAGAAAGCACCAAAAGCATGGGAAAGCTATACAGTTGAACAGAAAGAAACAGCAGTAACAGAGTTTACAAAAGAAAGCCTGAATACGCTTATTGACTATGGTGTAGATGTTGGTATGGTACAGGTTGGGAATGAAACTACTCAGGGTATTTGTGGTGAAACCTCATGGGATAACATGGCAAAAATCTTTAATGCAGGCAGTGCAGCAGTACGTGAAGTAGCAAGTACATCTGGTAAAACAATTATGGTTGCGCTTCATTTTACAAATCCTGAAAAATCAGGACACTATGCAGGAATTGCCAAAAATTTAAGTGACAGGAATGTTGATTATGACATTTTTGCCTCATCTTATTATCCTTTTTGGCATGGTACAACAGAGAACCTTACTAGTGTGTTAAGCGATATAGCAACAAAATATAATAAAAAAGTTATGGTAGCAGAAACATCATGGGCAACTACATTAGAAGACGGGGACGGACATGATAATACAGTGCGTGAAGGTTCTAATGATACAGGTATGCCTTATCCTTTTACAGTACAAGGACAGGCAAATGAAATACGCAGTGTAATGGAAGCAGTAAGTAAGATTGGTGAAGCTGGCATTGGTGTAATGTACTGGGAACCTGCATGGATTCCTGTAAATATTTATGATGAGGACGCTACAGATGCAGCGGATGTACTTGCTGCTAATAAAAAGGCATGGGAAGAACATGGTTCTGGATGGGCTTCAAGTTATGCAGGTGAGTATGACCCAGATGATGCAGGGAAATGGTTCGGTGGTTCTGCTGTAGATAACCAAGCACTATTTGATTTCTCTGGAAAACCACTTGCATCTTTAAATGTTTTTAAATATGTTGATACAGGTGCGGTAGCAGTTAAACGCCTTGATTCAGTAGTTAATCCAGATGTTGTAGAAGTTGCATATGGTGATAAACCTTCACTTCCAGAAAAAGTAAGTATTCTTTATAATAATGGAGATAGTGATGAGCTGCCAGTGCAGTGGAACCAGGATGATATTGGTTTAATTAGTGCAGAAGGCACATATAAGGTAAATGGTACAGTAAGTTATACAGGTGATGATAATGTAACTGTAACCTTGGACGTTGTATGTACGGTTGTAGTATTACCTGTGAACCTGCTTTCCAATGGTGGTTTTGAGGATAATTACAACGAATGGGCAAATTCATGGAATATTAGTGGTGATGGTGTAAAGAGCAGCAAGTTAGATGAAAATCCAAGAAGCGGAAGCCAGGCATTACATTTCTACCATGATTCTGCTGTTAATTTTACAATTACACAAAATATTACAGTAGAAAAAGAAGGCAAATATACTGCATATATGTATGTACAGGGTGGTGAAGGACAGGATTCAGAAGAAATAACAATTACATTAGCAAATAGTAATAGTGGTGATTCTAAGAATGCAAATACAAAGTTACAAGGCTGGCAAATATGGCAGCAGCCTAAAACAGAAGCAGTAGAAGCAAATGCTGGTGATACTCTTATAGTTACAATTACTGTTAAAGCTCCAGGAAAAGCCTGGGGAAGTATAGATGATGTTTATTTGTACCGTTCTGCTGGTCTTGTTGATTATTCTATAACTTATAATCTTGATGGCGGGACTAACCATAGTGAAAACCCTGCATTTTATAATGATGCACAGGCAATTACTTTTAAAGACCCATCTAAACCAGGATATATTTTTAAAGGCTGGTTTAAAGACAGTGGCTTTACAGAGCAGGTTTCTTCTATTGTTATAGGTACAACAGGTGATATTGTATTATATGCAAAGTGGGAAGAAGAACCAGGCAATATACCAGAGCCAGGAAGTACACCAGAGCCAGGAAGTACACCAGAACCAGGAAGTACACCAGAGCCAGGTAATACATCTGGACCAGAAACAACACCATCACCTGGACCAACTAAAACCCCTGGTGGTATATGGAACCCGGGTTATGTGCCAGCACCTGGAATAACACCTGTTCCATCAGTAACAGAAGCTCCACAGGCAACACTGGCACCAACAGTAACACCAACAACAGCTCCAGGTAATACACAAATACCATCTGTGACAGTAACACCAGAGCAGACACCAGGAGTTATTATTGATACTATTACAGATGAAACTACAGGGGCAGTTACAGAGGTAACAACGAAAACTGAGGAAAATGCAACTATTGTTACTGAAAAAACTGTAATGCCAGATGGTACACAGAGTATTAAGGAAACTTTAAAAAATAATGATGTTAATACATTCCTGGTTACAAATATTGCTTCTTCTGCAGATGGTAATGTAGTTAGCAAAGATGCAGTTATTTATACAGGTATCCAGGGTACAGGTGATGCAAACCCTGCCAGGATAAAGATACCTGCAAGTTATCTGGAAGCTGTAAAAAATAGTAACATCAGTAATGTTGCACTTTGTATAGAAAAACCTTATGTTGATGCAGTGAAAGGAAATAATGAGCGTAAAATGGTTATAAAAGCAGAAGTGCCATATATGGAAGGTGTATCTGTTGATAATATTATAATTACACAAGACAGCATTACAAGTGCAATGGAAAGTGACAGGAAACTTGTTGTAAAATTAGTAAATAGTAATCCACAGGAATCTTATACTTTAACAATCCCACAAAGTGAACTTAAGAAAATGGGAAATGGTATTAATGTAACAGTTGAGCCAAAGAAGATTTCTGATATGGGCAGCAGCCAGAAGAAAAATATTAAAAATATTTTGTCATCTAATGGCGTAAAGACAGAAAATTCATACACTGTATCAATAGACACAGATGGCGTAAAAGCTGGTGTTAAGGTTACAACTGCAGTGTTGCCTTCATCAATAAAAGCTGGCAGTAATGTATATGTATACTGTTATAATAAAAATACAGGAAAACTTGAAGAGGTTCCAAACAGTAAAAGAAAGGTACTGGCTGATGGTACAGCAGGCATTGAAGGTTATGGAAGTAATGATTATGTAGTTACAGACAAAGAATTATCTGGTAAAAATGTTGTTACATTACTTGATAAAACAAAGGTATCATTTAATAAAACTACTGTAAAGCAGGGTGGTAAAATAAAAATAAATATTACCCTTCCATCTGGTCTTGCAGCAAAACAGAGTCTTAAAGACAAAGTGCCTTATGCAGTACAGGCAGCAGTGGTAACATATAAATCCTCTGGTAACAGTGTAGCAAAAGTATCAAAGAATGGTACAGTACAGGCAAAAGGTAAGGGAAAAATTAAGATAACTGTAAAAATAAAGCTTGCTGGTGGAAAGACTAAGACAATTAATAAAAATATAACTGTAAAATAAAAAGAATGGGGTATTTTATGCATAGAATAGCAGTTATCTCAGATACTCATGGCATGTTAAGAAGAGAAGTCCTTGATTATGCAGGTAATTGTGAAGCAATACTTCATGCAGGAGATACTGGTAAGCGGGAAATAATCCAGAAGTTAAAGAAAATTGCTCCTGTTTACGTTGTAAAAGGCAATATTGACAAAGAATGGGCAGATATCCCAGAAGAATTATATTTTGGGCTGTATGGTTTTAATTTTTATATGGTTCACAACAGAAAACATATAAAAGCAGATATTTCTAAAACTGACATAATAATTTATGGACATTCACATATATATAAGGAAGAATATTTAAAAGATATACTATATCTCAATCCAGGCAGCTGTGGACCAGGACGTTTCCGTCTGGCAATTACAATGGCAGTAATTACATTAGATGAAAAGGAACATAAATTTTCTGTTGAAAAAATTAATTGCCTGCACAAAGATACAGGCCAGAAAGCAGAAAATACCCAGAAAGATATGTATAACATTGTGAAGAAGGTAATAAAGGATATGGAGTCAGGTAAAGAAATATCTGTAATAGCAAAAAGGAATAGTATACAAGAAGAACTTACAGAAAAAATCTGCCGTATTTACAGTACACACCAAGGCATAGATGTAGATGGGATATTAAACAGGCTGGATATATGGAATTTGTAGTCCAGATATCCTTAGTCTGTCTATATTTATCTGTCCTTACAGTTTTGTATATATAATGTAAGTATATTATTGTCTTATCTGTACTGTAACTATTTCCAGGTATAATTTTAATTCCTGTAATATAGGGCTTTGTTGTATTTTATATGGTTTTCCAGGTTAAACTGCTGTATATGTCTGCCAATTAAAATGTACACTTCTTAATTGGCGGGCCTGGTTTGCCAATGGCTTGCTTCCTGTATATAAAAAGCTGGATTTCATGGATTTATGTAATATTGAAATTCCAGTATATAACAATATTACTTTTGCTACCAATTTCAATTTTTTTGATAAAATTATGCAGTAAAAGTTCTTTATAAAACAAACTGTTATTACAATTTAAACTATTAATAAACAAACTATACTGTGCAGAAGGAATATCTTGTTTAAAAAATTCTTCCTGTATCTTTTCCAGACAGATATTATAAAGCATATCGGTCTGGATTTTTTTAATTTCACCAGAGCCACAGTGGTTACAGCATAGATACCCTTTTTTTCTTCTGTCATAACAAAGTGCTTTGTGACATGTCCCGCACTTGGTAATTCCATGGAATATATGGCGTTTTCCTTTTGGTGAACTTTTAGGAAAGCTACAGTTAATCTTATTATATAATTCACTACATATAATAGCATCATGTCTGCCTTTGCTTGTCTTCCAGCAATTTTTTGGAAGTCTTAAAGGCTGGTTTATCCTGTAAGAAGGAGTTTCATATTTATGCCAGACATTAAGCCCTGTGTAAAAGGGATTATTAAGTATAGACCAGATATAAGAAGCATCCCATCCAGAGCTTTTTCTTCCTGCAAAACAATTTTCACTATTAAGAATATCAGCAATCATGCGGCAGTTAAGCCCTGTTCCTGCAAGTGAGAAAATCTTTTTTACTATTAAGGCTTCTTCTATATTTATAATAACTTCTGGACTGTCTGCCCCTTGGATTATTTTATAGCCGAAAGGTACATTGGCAGTACAAAATTTTCCAGCCTCTTTTCTGGCTGACAGGGAAGTTTTTACTTTGCGTGAAATATCATTACAATAATATTCATTAAAAAGATTTTTAAATGGTACTGACATATTTGTATTTCCATTTATGCTGTCATATCTGTCAGTTACAGATATAAACCTTGTGTTATATTTTGGAAATATTTTTTCAAGGAACTCAGATATTAAAATATGTTCCCTGCTAAAACGTGAAAAATCTTTGACTAATATTGTATTAATATTTCCAAGTATTGTATTTGCAATTAATTTCCTGAAAGCAGGACGCCTGCTGCTTCTTCCACTATAACCATCATCAATAAATATTTGTATATTATCTGTATCTATATTTAATTTCTTAGATGCTTCATAGAGCAGGCCTGCCTGGTTATTTATGCTGTTACTTACAGAACCATTTCTTATGTCTGTTTTGGAAATACGTGTATAAAATGCTGTTACCATATCTACTATTTTATTATTAAGATGTTTAGATACTGGCATAAAATATATCTGGTATTTAAACATCTTAGTAATATATCCCTATATTTTATCTTATTAAAAATATATTTACCTTTAATTTAAGTTATGCAAAAAAAATAATAAGAACAAATTGTTATAAGAAAGGGAAGTATCCTTCTAAGACTTTTATAAAAAAATCTGTATAATTAAATATTAAGGAGCTGGAAAAATGAAAATTACTTTAAATGATAAAGAAATGGGAACACGTATTATGGAGCTTAGAAAGGATAAAGGTTATTCAAGAGAAAAACTTGTAGAGCTTGTAGGAATATCTTCAAAATTTTTATATGAAATAGAAATAAGGAAAACTGGTTTTTCTGTAAACACTCTAAGAGGTATTTCGCAGGCACTTGATATAAGCAGTGATTATATTTTATTTGGAAAAAGCAATAGTAAATCTGAGGAAAGACATCATTATAATATTATTTCATATGTACAAAATCAATATATATTGTATTAAAGTTAAATTGAAAAAATATATATTGTATATTATAATGATTTCCATAATATGCTATTAGCCATATTATATATTATAAATAAAATTAAGGAGTGTTTGTAAATGGGCTGTTTAGGGAATGTATTATGGTTTTTGTGTGGTGGTTTTCTTGGAGGACTGGGCTGGACGCTGGCAGGCTGTCTATGGTGTATTACAGTTATAGGTATACCTGTAGGTATGCAATGTTTTAAAATTGCAGGACTGGCATTTTTTCCGTTTGGCAAGGAAGTAGTTTATGGTGGTGGTACAATGTCATTTCTCGTAAATATGGTATGGCTTGCGGTATCAGGTATTTACCTTGCGGCGGAACATACTGTTTTTGGCTGTATTTTATGTGTTACAATAGTTGGCATACCATTCGGGATACAGCATTTTAAACTGGCAAAGCTTGCACTTATGCCATTTGGAAGTGATGTAATATAATTAACCACAATGTCATTTAGTTAAGAAATTTTATAAACATAATAGTTTTTTATAATAATCTTATTGTGGATGGAGGATTAAAATGATAATTAACAGGGAAGATATGATGGAACTTACAAGGCGTATGACACCAAAGAGAAATTCTTTCACAAGGATAGCAGGATGTTATTTTAATGAAGATGTGGAAAACGATGGGACTTTTAATATACATTTTCTTGATTTGCCATTAAAAGACAGGGAAGAAAATTTAAAGCTTGCCAAAACAGTTCCCTATTCTGATACTAACAATAACCTTAAAGGTTATAAATTTATGAAACAAAGTGAGGGGAATGGCAGTATATGGCAGCTTCTTATGGCTATGAAATCCTGCGGGCTTAAAAATGATGCACTTATGGATGTTTTTTATGACCTTGTGGCAAGGCATTATAACAATAATGGTAAAGGTTATGCAGTTATAGTGTTCCATGATTGTTATGATGTACCTGTAAAGGCAGCAGATAAAGAGAGGCTTGGTGAATCAGAGGAGGTCTATGACTATCTTATATGTGTAATCTGTCCGCTTGCAGGGGAATATGAACCAGGAAAGCCTGAATGTGGTTTCTTGTTCCCTGCATTTACGGACAGAAGCAGTGATATACACCATGTAGCAGTGTACAATTCAGATACTGCACATCCACATATGGAGCTGGCAGATGATATATTGGGATGTGTATAAAAAAAGAATATATAATATTGTACAGATTTGCGTTCTTAATAAAATTATTATCTAACAGTAGACTTTTGATATATAATTATGTTAAAATAACAGTGATTTACAGTAAATTATTGGAAATATTGCTCCAGAAGTTAAATATAGCAGAATTTTGTAATAGAATAAATTATTAAGGACATATACTGGAAATGCAGGTGTAATAATGTTGCACAAGGTCTTCTGGTATAATGTATCTGTTAATCCAAGCAAAAAAACAGCTGGATTTAACAGTGGAGTAATATACAGCAAACAAGGACACAGATAGTTATAGGTAATTAAGAAAGAGAAGCGTTTGTGTGGAAATAATTGTTTTTTCACACAGTGGATTTGTGTTTATACACAGGTCTGCAGGCTAAAAAAGAATGGAGGGATTTTATGAAGAGAAGAAAAATAGCAATTCTTTTGGTAGTGGCGTTATTATTACAGATACTGCCATTGCCAATGGGATGCCTGGCACAAGTATCTGGAATATTCCGCACCAGTATGGCAGCGGAGACAGATGAAGAGGTACTTTCAGGCAAGAGCGGGGATATCAGCTGGCAGCTGGTACCAGAAGAGCCTAAGGATGGATGGATGCTTAACGGCGTGACTCCGTACAGGCTTGAGCTGTCTGGGACAGGTAATATGCAGGAATATAGCACAGAGAATTATTCTTTTAAAAATGATGACGGAAATACAGTTTCACGTGTCAGGACAACAGCACCCTGGAAAGTATCTATAAGCAAAATACAGACTGTTGTAATTGGTGATGGAGTTACAAGTATTTCTGATTTTGCTTTTTATTTAGGTGGTTCTATTTCATCTGTAGAAATTCCTGATAGTGTAAAATCTATAGAAGATTTTGCATTTTATAGCTGTAATGCTTTGGATAAGGCTGTCTTGCCAGCCAGCCTGGAATATATTGGAAGCTATGCATTTGGATATTGCACAGATATGACAGAGGTTAATATTCCTGCAAATGTAACTTCTATTGGAGATTATGCTTTTTATATGTGTTCTGTTTTAAGTAGCATAGAAATTCCAGGAAAAACAGAAGAAATAAAAGCATCTGCATTTAGTTGGTGCAAGAATTTAAAGAAGGCAGTTATCAATGAGGGTGTTAAAATTATTAATAACAATGCTTTTAACGGTTGTACAGCACTGGCAGATATTTCCTTGCCAGAGAATTCTTTAACAACAATCGGAGCAGGTGCATTCAGTAGTACAGCGCTGGTTTCTTTTAATGTACCAGCATCGGTTACAACAATAGGTGTAAATCCATTTATACGTGGAAGCTTAAGAAATATAACAGTTTCACCAGGCAACCAGCATTATGAAGGAATCAATGGAATGTTGATAGAAAAGAAGGATTCCAAGCTGTACAAAGTAATAAGTTATCCATGCAGGGGTGCTGCTACAGCTGCCGTTCCAGAACCTGTAGAAATAATTGGAACACAGGCATTTTATTATTCTGGCCTGGAAAGTATCAGCCTTCCAGGTTCATTGCTGGATATTGAATATAGTGCATTTGAAAGTGCAGGAAGCTTATCAGGCATTGATATTCCTGGGAACGTTAAAAAAATTGGTGACAGGGCATTTAATGGCTGTTCTTCTTTGAACAATATATCTTTAGGAGGAGATATACTTTCTATAGGTGATTATGCGTTTGCATATTGTTCTTCAATTACTGGACTTGTACTTCCAGATAAAGTAACTTATATTGGAAACAGTGCATTCAGCAACTGCTCCAGGTTAAAGGAATTAATATTTCCTAATAGTATTATAAATATTGGAGGCAGTGTGCTTTCTGGATGTTCTGTTCTGGAAAAAGTATCATTTGGACAGCAGATAGAGAATATTCTGGGAAATGTTTTTAATGGATGTCCAAAACTTGCAGAGATTGAGATTTCTCCGAGAAATGAAAACCTGGTATCAGAAGATAATGTAATATATAATAAAGAAAAAACAAGGTTAATTTATTATGCTGCTGGTATGACAAGTGATAAATTTATGATACCAGAAACAGTACAGACTATTGGTTCATATGCGTTTACATATTGTACACATCTTAAAGAACTGAGGTTTCCAGTATCTGTCACAGTTTTAGAAGAAAGGGCAGTTTTCTATAATAGTTCAATCAGCAAGCTTCTTTTTTATGGAGATGCACCTGCTGTAAGTGAAGCTAGCAACAAAAACCAGGACGATAAACACAATGTAACATCTTTTACTGCTTATAATACTTCCATATTATCAAACAGAGTTAATGGTGGTTCACAGAATAATTCTGGAATGACAATACATAAAACAGAAGATTCTTCAGGATGGGAAAATGGCTGGACAGGAACAGCAAAGTATAAGAATGAGGAACAGCAATATGCTGATGTATATAAGTGGGAACAGAATTATATAGTCCTTGACTGGAATCCTGATAAAACTGATGTTGCAACAGGTAACTTTGATGGCTTGTCATGGAAATACAGGGATGATATTGGTGAAATTGTATTTTCTGGTGAAGGAAAGATACCTGACTTTGAAGAAGATAACCTGCCTACATGGAGCAATATTGAAGGAACAGACCATATGCAGGATATTAAACTTATTGAAACAGGCAATGCTACAGAAATTGGAAATAATGCATTTAATGGAGCTGGTAAGCTTGTAAGGATTTTTTCAAATAACGGACTTGAAAGGGTAGGACAGAGTGCTTTTGCAAATTGTACAGATTTGCAGGTAGTTGGAATACAAAGTGCTGCCAGGATAGATAAGGAAGCATTTATTAATGATGCAGCAATCCGTGATGATATGGATATACGTAACTGCCAGATAGTTGGAGAAGGTGCATTTAAAGGATGTTCTTCCCTTACAGGCATACTTCTTGGTGAGAGCTTGCAGACTATAGAAAAAGAGTCATTTGCATTATGTAGTAAAGTTGAAACAATAATACTTCCAGAATCTTTAGTTTCACTTGGGGATAGCTGTTTTATGGGATGTGCTATTCTTAGGACAATTAATATTCCAAGAGGCGTGGCAGCTGTACCTGCACTTTGTTTTGCAGATTGTGCAAATTTACAGAAAGTTTATTTCTATGGTGACTGTCCTGTGACATGGCAGGATAACTGTTTTAATGGTACACATACAGATATAACTATTTATTACAGGGCTGCAAATACTTCATGGGATAATGTAGGAGACAGCTGGAATAATATTCCTGTTATAGGGTTAGATAAATTCTATACAGAACAGCAGGACCATTATTCATTTGATAATAGCAGCAGTTCATTTGGATATGGCTCAAGATATTTTATTCCAAGACAACGCTATGTAACAGCATTGCAAAGTATTATAAGAGGTTCATATTATTATGCATTAAGTGATGTATGGAGTGGCAGCTGCTTTGGAATGTCAGCATCTTCTACGGAGTTTTATGAAGGGGAAATGTTTAATATAACAGACTATAATCCTCTAGCAGAAAACTTATATGATATTGCTGCACCAGGTGATGCTAATGCTGATATAACTAAATTAATTGAGATTTACCAGGTATCACAGTATGTAGATGAAATTGGAATGGAGATAGCAGGAAATTTTGGAAAATATAAAAAGCTTGTAAACCAGGTTGAGGAATTTGAACGTTCTGGAGGACTTGATACAGACCCTGTTGCTGACCCGCTGGTTATGTGTTTATATGCAGGGTGTGCAGGCCATGCAGTAGTGCCAGTATCCGTAAATATGGATGGTAATGGAAATTATATTTTTGAAGTTTATGACAGTAATTTCCCAAATGGGTTCAGGACTCTTAAGCTTAATAAAGACCTCTCAGGAATTGATTATGGATTATATACTGAAGCTTCATTTGTAAGGTATTCTACAATAAGGGACTGTCTCTTAAATGCCGATTTTACAGGCCAGTATCTTAATAAAGAGCCTTTTGAAAGCAATAAGGTTTCTATTGCTATTAACCGTTCTGCAATAAACCTTGTTAATGGCGGTGGAAAGGATTATACAGAAATTAAAGGGGCTTATGAGCAGAGACCTGTATCAAATAGTACAGATGATGAAACAAATATTACCAGGAGTTTTGTACTGCCACAAGGAGAATACCATATAGAAGATGCTTCAGTAGAAAAGCAGAGAGATGGTGAAGAAGCAGTACAGGAAAAGTTAAAATACTATATAGCTACAGAAGATTTGTTCTCAGAGATAGAAACTTCTGATGAAGATGCAGAGCTTGTTGTAAAAAGTGTAAAGGGAACAGGATATGATACAGTTACTCTTTTATCAGAAGAGCCTGGTACAGAATCTGAACTTACAGTTATGGATGTATCAGGAATTAAGAAAGAAATTTCCGTAAAGGCTAGTTCTGTTACTGTAGATATATTAAATGATATGGAAATGACATTAACTGTTTCTGATGATGCAACAGAAGTTAAAGTTGATGGAGAAGAACTGGAAATGTCTGGAACACAGGCAGATATTTCTTTCTGTACACAGGATAAAGAAAAGCAGATGGAGATTTCTGATATGTACTGTGAGCTTTCTCTGGATAGTAATAATAAACTGTCAGGATTAGCAGAGGCTTATGTAACATGGGCTAATGACAGTACAGAGGATATGGATGTTATCACAAGGATTAAGGATGGCAGAGGAAATGTAATAGCAGAATATAAAGAAAATAAAACTATTAATATGGGCCTGCAGAAGATTAATCTGGTATTTGATAATATGCAGACAGACCTTGGTGGTTTATCAGGAGAATTTAATGCAGTATGTGAAATTATAATAACTGGTTCTAGTGAAGCAAGTGTTTCTTATCCTGGAATTATATTAAATGCAACTGGTACACAGGATGTTGTAATACCAGTGCCAGAAGTAACAGCAACACCAGAAGTAACAGTGGCACCAGAAGCAACAGCGACCAGCATACCAGAGGTGACACCAACACCAACAGCAAAGCCTCAGGGAGGAGGAAGTGTAATTATTTTCCCTTATATTACACCATCCCCTTCACCAGAAGCAACACAGACACCAGTTGTAACACCAGCACCTTCTACAACACCTTCTGCAATGCCAGTGCCTGTAATTACACCAACACCAGCTGTAACACAAAGTCCTGTGGCAACACCAGAACCAGAAGTTACAACAGCTCCAGAACCAGTAGAAACGGGAGAACCAGATAATAATATTATCTTGCCTGGAAAGGGAAAGATAGTAAATTCAGGGACACTTAAATATATTGTTGTAAAACCATCAGATACAAATGGTACTGTATCTGTATATGGTGCAAAGAATAAGAATGCCAAAAGTGTTGTTATACCAAAGAAAATAAAAATAAATGGATATTCTTATAAAGTAACAGGTATTAATAAAAATGCATTTAGCAATATGAAGAAGTTGTCAAAAGTGACAATAGGCGCCAATGTTAAGGTAATTGGAACAGGGGCATTTAAGAATTGTAAGAAACTGCAGTTTATTATTATTCCAAATAAAGTAACAAATATTGGAAGCAAAGCATTTGCAGGATGTACAGGATTAAAATATCTAGTTGTAAAATCAGGTAAAATAAAATCTGTAGGGGCAGGTGCCTTCAAAGGAACAGGCCAGAAGGTTACAGTAAAAACCTTGAAAAGCAAATGGAAAAAGTATTCCAAAATGTTTATAAATAAAGGAAAGATGACAAATAAAGCAGTATTTCTTATTGAACCAGCAAAGCTGGAATATAAAGGCAAGAGTTATTAATTACAGTAAGTAATTATTGGGAGTCCTGTCTGCGCAGATTAAGCACAGACAGGATTTTTTGTAATTTCAGTGTAAATGGTGGTGTCCGCCATGGCTTTGATGGCATCCGCCACTATCTGTACTGTCTATATAAGGGTCTGTATATCCTGTATTATATTCATACATGGTAATTAATCTATATATTTCAGACATGCTCATATCCCTGCAGTCATCAACAGTTATTGTATCATCATATTGCACAAGCTGCAGATAGGCATAGTATTTGCCAAATGAAAGCCCATTATCGTGAGCCTGTGGCACAATTCCTGGGTCAGCGCTGATACTGTGGCTGCTATGTCCTGAATGTCCACAACATCTTTGTACACCTGTGCTTATATTGTTTTCATGGCTGTTGTTTGCAGCTATTGTAAATATAAGCTCAGAATCTTCTGTAATATATATATCCATAGCCTGGTTTTCTACAATTTCATCAATAGCAGCTGTATATATTTTTCCTTTAAGTGATAAATCCTGTAGGATTTCTTCTCCTTCTGGATTATATGCTGTCACAGATACTACCCGGTCAAAGCGGTTAAGTGCAAGTTCAATGGACGGATTAACATCAATACTTATATAAGAAACTGGTGACTGTATCCATAAATATCCTCTTATTCCTGCTGCAAGGACTATTGCCAGGCATGCTATGGCAAATTTATTCTGGAGTGCTGGACGTTTAGCCAGGGCAAGGCTTGTTTGGTTTTTACGGTTTGCTAAAAGAAATTGTTTTGTTGATTCTTTTAACCTGTTATCTGCTTTAATATTATCAAATGCTTTATGTATTTTATCCGTCAATTTCTTCACCTCCCAGCTTTTCTTTTAATATCTTACGTCCCCTGGACAACAGGGAATAAATTGTATTCTCTTTCTTGCCAAGTATTTTTCCTATTTCATCCGCTTTATATCCTTCGTAATAATGCAGATAAATTATATCTTTATATTTAGCTGGAAGGGAAAGCACTGCTTCTAAGACTTCCCTGTGTTCTTCTGGTACCTCTGCTTCTATTTCAGCCAATGTTTCAAGTGGTATTTTATTACGCCGGAAGAAATCGTTAAGGTAGTCTTTGCAGGAATTAATGGTTACACGAAGCAGCCATGCTTTTTCATGTTCAGCGTTATTAAATGGTTCATCATGCAGCATATATTTTAAAAATACATTTTGGAATACGTCTTCTGCATCTGCATGGTTTTTAAGATGATAAAAACAAACATGTTTTATCATATCTGCATATTTTTCAACTGCATGGTTTACTTCTGGTTCACTCCTCACATATGCCACCTCCTATACACTTGTTTAAGCCTGGGATTATACCAGGTGTTATCTGGCTTTACAGGATATATTTAAAATATTTCCTGGTAAAGAGGACTGCGGATATCCTCATAGTTATATTTATTATATATAAAGAGATGGGTTGTGTCATTATATTTGTAACCACATTACCATACAGTTTATAGCTTTTTGTATAAAAAGTTTTCTTAACAATCTGTATTAATTATAATAATAATGGCATGCAAGATAAAGAGTTTTTATTGTCCTGCATGCCATTTCTGGAATTATAAACATTATAACTGCTTTTTTAATGATGGCATCTTCCATTGCTGTGGGTTACATGATGCTTTGTACAATAGTATTTACAGTTACTTGCCCTTTTGTGTACTTTATCATGGTAAGCACAATAAGTGCCTGTATAGCTGCTGTGGTGTCCGCCGCCATGGTGTCCGTGTGCTAGTGCAGGCATTGAAAAACCACTGGCAAGTATAAATCCTGCTGTCATAATAGCAGCTGTTTTCTTCCAGTTTTTAAAGATTTTCATATAAAATCCCTCCTTTATTATTATAAATTAATATCCTTACATATATAACACGGGCCAGGTGGCATAATCCTTGCACAAAATTTCAAAAAATTCAAAAAATTTTATGCAAGGATATGTAAGGAAAGAAAAAAATAAGTAAATATTTGCAAAGTATAAAAGAAAACCTGAATAAAATTTTTTGACAGTTTTATAATTAGTAGTAAGAATATAAATTTACTGGTGTCTGGTACAGACGGAAATTGAAGTTTAATTTTTTATATTATTTATATTGAAAATAATATAAAACAAAATTTACAAGACTTTAAAAACTGGTTGATGGGACACCAGGGCGTGTTTGCAATATGGCTTCAATGGTAAAGTTCTGGAATTGTAAAAGCCAATAAATTTGCGTACTTTTTAATTTTCAGACACGCCCTGGACATAATTATGACATTTTTGTAAACAGTTTGATATATAAAATTTTTCTAAAAAAGTATAATTAAATAAAATATATAAAAGGAGGAAAGATATGGAGTTTGGCTATTTTGACAATAGCAGACGTGAATATGTAATTAATAACCCGGAAACACCTGCTCCATGGGTAAATTACCTTGGTTCACCTGCTTATGGCGCAATAATTTCTAATAATGCCGGTGGTTACAGCTTTGCTAAATCTGGTGCTAATGGCAGGATTTTGCGTTATGTTTTTAATAATTTTGACCAGCCAGGACGTTATATTTATATACGTGACAATGCTGGCAAAGATTACTGGTCTGCATCATGGCAGCCAGTTGGAAAAAATCTTGAGGAGTATAAAAGTGAATGCCGGCATGGAACTGCGTATACAAAAATAACAGCAGATTACAGTGGTATACATTCTGAAGCATTGTATTATGTACCACTGGATAAAGAGTATGAGGTCTGGAAAATTTGTATTGCCAATAATTCAGACAGAACCAGGGAACTGACAGTTACAGGTTATGCAGAATTTACTAATAACAGTAATTATGAGCAGGACCAGGTAAATCTGCAGTATTCACAGTTTATTACAAGAACCAGTTTTTGTAAAAACCATATATGCCAGCAGGTACATGGCAATCTTGATGCCTTGGAAGAGGGAAAAGAGGTAGATGGCAAAACTGTTACCTGCCGTTTCTTTGGAATGGCAGGTGCAGAGGTTTCATCATATTGCGGGGACAGGGAAAAATTTCTTGGGCGTTACCATGGATATGGAAATCCGGAAGGAGTAATATCTGGTGAGCTTGATGGTACTCTTAATTATAATGAAAATGGATGTGGGGCTCTTTCAACTGTAATTACACTTGAACCAGGTGAAGCAAAGACTATTGTATTTGTGCTTGGAATGAAAGACAGTAAAGAAGCAGAAGCTATATTAAAACATTATAACAGCCCGGATGAAATGTGTAAGAAAGATATGGATACACTGGTTTCTTACTGGCATGGCAAGCTTTCGCATTTCCAGGTAAAAACCCCAAGTGAAGAGTTTGATACTATGATTAATACATGGAATGCCTACAACTGTTTTATGACATTTATATGGTCACGTGCTGCTTCATTTATTTATTGCGGGCTGCGTAATGGATATGGATACCGTGATACTGTACAGGATATCCAGGGAATAATACATCTGGCACCAGAGATGGCTTTGGAGAAAATACGTTTTATGCTTTCAGCACAGGCAGATAACGGAGGTGGCCTGCCACTTGTTAAATTTACACATAACCCAGGACATGAGGATACGCCAGATGACCCTTCTTATGTAAAAGAAACAGGACATCCAGCATACCGGGCAGATGATGCATTGTGGCTCTTCCCAACAGTATATAAGTATATTTCTGAATCAGGGAATCTTCTGTTTATTGATGAAATAATTCCTTTTGCCAATAAAGATGAAGGTACAGTATATGAACATTTAAAACGTGCTATTGGTTTCTCAATGGAGCATCTTGGAAAGCATGGCATGCCAGCAGGGCTTTATGCAGACTGGAATGACTGTCTGCGTCTTGGCAAAGATGGTGAATCTTCTTTTGTGTCATTCCAGTTATATCTTGCAATGTCAATAATGAAAAAAATTGCAGAATATAAAAAAGACCAGGATTATATAAGTTATCTTGATAAAAACCAGGAGAAACTTGGAGATATTATACAAAAAATATGCTGGGATGAGGACAGGTTTATAAGAGGCATTACAGAAGATGGAGAAATAATAGGAAAACGCACAGACAAAGAAGCAGATATATGGCTTAATCCACAGAGCTGGGCAGTAATAAGCGGTCTTGCTACAGACAGCCAGGCTGATATTATACTGGATATTGTTTATAAAAGGCTGAATACAGAGTATGGTGCAGTTTTAATGGACCCTCCATACCATAAACATGCTTTTGAAGGTGCACTCGCTGTTATATATAATGCTGGTACTAAGGAAAATGCAGGTATATTTTCACAATCACAGGGCTGGATTATACTGGCAGAAGCATTGCGTGGACATGGTGGGCGTGCATTTACATATTTTATGGAAAATGCTCCTTCAGCACAGAATGACAAGGCAGAAACCAGGAAGTTAGAACCATATTGTTATGGACAGTTTACAGAAGGAAAAGACAGTCCGCATTTTGGACGTTCACATGTGCACTGGCTTACAGGTACAGCATCTACTGTTATGACAGGATGTGTAGAAGGGATTTTAGGAATGCGCCCTGATTTCTACGGTCTTAAAATTGAACCTGCAATACCTGCTGGATGGGAAAGTTTTGAAATTAATAAAGATTTCCGTGGAAAACATCTACATATTGTAGCCAATAATAAAGGACATGCAGAGACAGGATGTAAAAAACTTCTTGTAAATGGAAAAGAATTAGAAAGCAATTATATACCAGAAGAGCTTCTTACAGAGCAGACAGAAATTATAATAGATATTTCATAAAAAAGATTACAGCATGATTTTGATATTTATAAGACATATTTAGTATAAGATAATTTGTAAAAAAGGTTATAATACACAATGTAAGAATTAGTAAAAAATATAAATTTAAGGAGGATTTTACTATGAAAAAAAAGTACATCAGTATGTTATTAATGGCAGCATTAACAGCAGGAACCCTGACAGGATGTGGGGATTCTGGTAACAAGGATAATTCTTCTTCACAGAAAACCAGTTCAGAAAATAATTCTGGAGATGAGAGTACAGAAGAAGGCAAAGTTATTAATGTTTACAGCTGGAATGATGAATTTAGCAAAAGGGTAATTGCTGTTTATCCAGAGGTTAAAGAAACATCTAAAGATGGTACAGTTACTACTTTAAAAGATGGTACAGAGATACACTGGATTATAAATCCAAACCAGGATGGTGTATACCAGCAGAAGCTTGATGAAGCACTTCTTAACCAGGCAAGTGCTGCAGCAGATGACAAGGTTGATATCTTTTTATCAGAAACTGACTATGTAAATAAGTATACAGATGCTGATGCAGGTGTTGCAATGCCGCTTACAGACCTTGGAATTGACCCTGATGCAGACCTTTCAGACCAGTATGATTTTACAAAAGTGACAGCTTCTGATGTAAATGGTGTGCAGAGAGGTTCTACATGGCAGTGCTGTCCAGGACTGTTAGTATACAGGCGTGATATTGCCAAGGAAGTATTTGGTACAGATGACCCTGTAAAAGTTGGTGAGAAAGTAAAAGACTGGGATACTATGGCAAAAACAGCTGAAGAACTTAAGGCAAAAGGATATTATACATTTTCTTCTTATGCAGATACTTTCCGCCTCTATGGCAACAGTATTTCAGAGCCATGGGTTAAACCAGGTGAAACAGTTATTAAAGTTGACCAGAAGATTATGGACTGGGTAAGTACTTCTAAAGAATGGCTTGATGCAGGCTATCTTGATAAAACTGTAAAAGGCCAGTGGAATGATGACTGGAACAAGGCAATGGGTTCAAAATCCAAAGTGTTTGCATTCCTTTTCCCAGCATGGGGCATTGACTTTACTTTAAAGCCTAACTGGGATGGTGGAGATGGTGCATGGGCAGTTACAAACCCTCCACAGGAATATAACTGGGGTGGTTCATATGTACATGCATGCACAGGCACAGATAATCCAAAACATGTTAAAGATATTATACTTGCAGTAACTGGGGATAAAGATAACCTGTTAAAGATTTCTAAAGATTATTTAGACTTTACAAACACAAAGAGTGGTATGAAGGAAGCAGCAGAAGACAATAAGACATTTGCTTCTGAATTCCTCGGTGGACAGAACTCATTTGAATATTTTACACCTGTTGCAGAAAATATTGTTATAGCACCACTTTCTCCTTATGACCAGGGATGTGTAGAGTTAATCCAGAATTCATTTAGTGATTATTTCCAGGGACAGGTTGATTTTGACAAGGCAAAGTCAAACTTTGAAACAGCAATTAAAGAGCGTTATCCTGAAACTACAGAGGTACAGTGGCCATAATAATGGTTAAAACTAGTTTTTATAAAAAAATGAAAGGAATGGTGCTTTGTGAAACTGAAACGTAAAAGTATCAGCTATTCAAAGTGGGGATATATTTTTATTCTTCCGTTTTTTGTGAGCTTTTTCATTTTCTCTTTTATTCCTCTTGCAGATACAATAAGGTACAGTTTTTTTGAATATTACCGTTCAGGAATTAAAGAAGTCGGCCCAAATTTCGTGGGAATGGAAAATTATAAAAGCCTGCTGGCATCAGATATGCTTAAATATGCAGGCAACACATTTATACTTTGGATTATAGGTTTTATACCACAGATTGTAATAGCATTGCTGCTTGCTGCATGGTTTGTTGATATCCGTCTTAAAATACATGCAAAACAATTTTTTAAAGTAGTTATTTACCTTCCAAACCTTATTATGGCATCAGCGTTTGCAATGTTGTTTTTCACACTGTTTTCAACAAACGGACCAATTAATGGGATTTTAACATCAATAGGAATTACTAAAGAACCAATTGATTTTCTAGGTTCTGTATTTGGAACAAGGTCTCTCGTTGGGTTTATGAATTTCCTTATGTGGTTTGGAAATACAACAATTATGCTTATGGCGGCAATTATGGGTATAAGTACAGATATATTTGAGGCATCTGAAATTGACGGATGTAATAGTATACAGAGGTTCTTTAAAATTACACTTCCGCTTATACGTCCAATTCTTGCTTATACACTCATTAACTCTATAATTGGTGGTCTCCAGATGTTTGATGTGCCACAGATTTTAACAAACGGGCAGGGTTCTCCAGACCGTACATCAATGACACTGATTATGTTCTTAAACAGCCACTTAAAGAGCAGGAATTATGGTATGGCGGGTGCATTATCAGTTTATCTGTTTATTGTTAGTGCTATACTTTGCTTCTTTGTATACCGCATGACAAACAATAATGACCCTGACGGCTCAAAAGCTGCTGCCAGAAAAGCAAAAAGGAGGAAATAGCTTATGAAATCAAACAAACCAGACCATCTGCGAAGTGTTATTGCACATGTGGTACTTGTAATACTTTCATTTATGTGCTTGTTCTTCTTTTATATACTTATAGTTAATGCAACACGTTCACATTCGGACCTGCAGAAAGGTTTTTCAGCACTGCCAGGCGGCCACCTGTTAAAAAACTTTATGAGTGTTGCAAATGATGGTACATTCCCAATGTTTAAAGGGATTGTAAATAGTTTAATAGTTTCTGGCTGTTCTGCTGCAATATGTACATATTTTTCAGCACTGACAGCATATGGGCTTTATGCATATGACTTTAAGCTAAAGAAAATAGCATTTACTTTTATAATGGCTATCCTTGTAATGCCAACACAGGTTACAGCAATGGGCTTCTTAAGACTGGTTACTAATATGGGGATGTATGATTCACTGCTTCCTCTTATTATACCATCCATTGCGTCACCAGCAGTATTTTACTTTATGTACAGCTACTTACAGTCATCACTTCCACTGTCATTAGTTGAAGCATCAAGAATTGACGGATGCGGTGAGTTTAAGACATTTAACAGGATTGTACTTCCAATTATGAAGCCGGCAATCGCAGTACAGGCAATATTCTCATTTGTTGGTTCATGGAATAACTACTTTGTACCTGCACTGGTTATACAGTCAAAAGACAAGATGACTGTGCCAATCCTTATTGCAACTTTGCGAGGTGCAGATTATATGAACTTTGATATGGGTAAAATATATATGATGATTATGATAGCAATAGTTCCAATTATTCTTGTATATCTATTCCTTTCTAAGTATATAATTGCAGGTATTACACTTGGTGGTGTTAAAGAGTAATATAAGGTTTTATGTTAATTTAAGAAACATCCATAGTTTTGATTTAAAGCTATGGATGTTTTTAATGAAAATATATAATAATGAGGTAAAATATGGAAATAAATAAAAACAATTTTAGTGGGACATTAAAAAGTAAGCGTTCAGAACGTGAGGCCAGGCATGCCATGCTTGCCAGGAAACTGGCATCTGAAGGTATTGTTTTATTAAAAAATGAAGACTTGCTTCCTCTTGATGGTTCTAAACCAGTTGCCCTTTTTGGCGGTGGTGCAGATAAAACTGTTAAGGGAGGCACAGGTTCAGGTGATGTTAATAACAGGGAAAATATATCAATATATAAAGGTTTAACAGATGCTGGTCTATCTGTTACAAGCAGTGACTGGCTTCTGGATTACCATGAACGTTATATAATGGCAAGGAATGTATGGAAAGAAAAAATCCTGGAAGATGCAGGGAAGACAGAAGATACATTTGATGCATATGCAAGAAACCCATTTATGATGCCAGAAGGGCGTAAGATTACAAAAGATGATATATATGGTGCTTATGCAGCTGTTTATGTAATAAGCCGTATTTCTGGCGAGGGAAAAGACAGGCGTATTATAGAAGGGGACTATTATTTAAGCCAGAAAGAAAAAGAAGATATATTATACCTGGACAAAGAAGATATTCCTGTAGTACTTATTTTAAACACAGGTGCGCCTGTAGAGATATCTGGTATCTTACAAGAAACTTCCTGTATAAAAGCTATTTTAAGTATTTCCCTTCCGGGACAGGAGGGCGGACATGCTGTTGCAGATGTACTGCTTGGAAAACAGGTTCCATGTGGAAAGCTGTCTGCAACCTGGGCAGTACATTATGAAGATTATCCTTCTGCTACAAGTTTTAGCTATCTGGATGGAAACCTGGCAAAAGAAGAGTACAAGGAAGGGATTTATGTTGGATACAGGTATTTTAGCAGCTTTGGTATAAATCCTTTATTTCCTTTTGGATATGGGCTTTCTTATACCTCTTTTTCTATTAAATGTGAAGAAATAAAGATAACCAGGCCAGGAATTGAAGTTGTTGTTACTGTAGAAAATACTGGGAACTGTTATTCTGGAAGGGAAGTAGTACAGGTATATATAACGCCTCCACAGACAGGGCTTGCAAAGGAATACTGCAGGCTTGCAGGTTTTGCAAAGACAGATATACTGCCGCCAGGAGGTACACAGCGCCTAGTAATTGCAATAGAGCAAAAGCAGACAGCAAGTTTTTCAGAACAGATAAATGCATGGATTGTTGAAAACGGTAAGTATGGTATCTGGACAGGCAATAGTGTTGCTTCCTTGCATTTAGAAGCGTTGCTGGATGTTAAAGAAACAGTATTGTTAGAAAATACAAGTGAAATATGTAAAAAGGTTACACCATTCCAGGAATTTAATGTTGCTGAGGCTGCCAGAAACATGGAAAGTGAATGGCTTGCCATGGCAGAAAAACAGAAAGTACCTGTACTGGACTTTAAACCACATAAAGAAGAAAAAAGAGAAAGTAAAAAACAGGCAGAAATGTTAAAACCAGCAGAAGAATTAATACCTCTGCTGTATGGCAAAATTACACATGGAAGCAGTATGCTTGGTTTTGCTGGTTTACATGTGCCTGGTTCAGCAGGAGAAACAACAGAAATAACAGAAGAGGATAAAAAGTTTTATCTTGTTATGGCAGATGGCCCTGCCGGGCTAAGGCTGCAGCAAAGTTATGAAACAGACAGGAAGACAGGTACTATATATAACGCAGGGCTGTTAGCTTCCCTGGAAAATGGCTTCTTAGGTGAACCAGAACATCATAAAGATGCAGATACTTACTACCAGTATTGTACAGCATTTCCAGTTGGGACTGTGCTTGCGCAGACATGGGACCAGGAACTTTTAAAGGAGTTTGGAATGGCAGTGGCAGAAGAAATGGAAGAGTTCCATATTGGACTCTGGCTGGCACCAGGCATGAATATCCAAAGAAATCCTTTATGCGGGCGTAATTTTGAATATTATTCTGAAGACCCGCTTTTATCAGGTATTATGGCAGCATCAGTAACAGAAGGGGTACAAAGTAATGGCAGATGTGGTGTAACAATTAAGCATTTTGCATGTAATAACCAGGAAGATAACCGTATGGGTGTTGATGCTTGTGTTTCACAGCGTGCGCTTAGGGAAATTTATCTGCGTGGATTTGAAATTGCAGTAAAGAAAAGTGCACCAGAAGCAATTATGACTTCTTATAACTGCATTAACGGGGTACATGCAGCTAACAGCAAAGATATCTGTACAACAGTTGCACGTGGTGAATGGGGGTTTGAAGGAGTATTTATATCTGACTGGAGCACGACAGCACCAGAAGATGGAAGCGTGCCATGGAAATGTACAGAGGCAGGAAATGATATTATTATGCCGGGAAGTATTAAAGATGATAAAGATATACGTGAGGCATATGCACAGGGAAGACTTACAAAAGAAGATATATACAGCTGTGCATCACGTGTATATGCACTTATAAAGAAACTTGGAACTTCATAAACAGATATTTCATAAATTGGAACAAATATTTTTATTTTGTATATTTCAAACAGACAGCAGGTTTTTTATGTAATTGTACAATCATATTAGAAATTATGTCAATTTGGAATATACCAGGTAATTTGTACCCTTTTTAATGATATTAAAGATAATTAGTTTTGGACATATATCTGATATTTTTACTACAAGTTTGATATATGTCCTTTTTTAAAAGATGTAATATTACTAAAAATAAATGAATGGGTGTATGCTATGGGAAAAATAACAAAAGCAGTATTGCTGCTGGTAATAGCCAGTGTTTTATTAATGGGTGGATGCCAGGATAAAAAACAGACAGGCAGCAATGTTAAAATTTATTATACTGCGGTAGAAAGTGGCGATTATTATGAGGGATGGGCAGAACAGCTTAAAGAACAGGCAGAAGCAGGAGGTGCAGAGTTTGAGGCAGGTTATGCAGAAAATTCTGTTGAAACACAGGTTGCACAGGTAAAAAGGGCTTTGGAAGAAGGCTGCAGTGTTTTTTTATGTGGACTTGTATCCACAGATATTGCTGCTGAAATAAAGGCAGCAGCAGGAGAAACACCAGTTGTATTTATAAATAACGCCCCGCCAGACAGACAGCTAGAGAAAGACAAATATGTTTATGTGGCATCAGATGAATATATGGCAGGGCAGTACCAGGCAGAATATATATTAGAAAAGTTTGCCAGTAAAGAAGAAATTAATGTAGTGCTGTTAAAAGGACCAAAAGAAGCATCAGGGACAACTGGCAGGACTGAGGGGCTGAAACAGACATTAAAGTCAAGTGGCAAGAAAATCAATTATGTATTTGAAGATAATGCAAACTGGAATGAAGACATTGCTAAAGAGCTTACAGGAATGTTCCTTAAAACAGGCAGACAGGCAGACTGTGTAGTGGCAAATAATGATGATATGGCTATTGGTGCTGTTTCTGCATTTGAGGAAGCAGGAATAAATACAGATTCCATATTGTTTCTTGGTGTAGATGCTTCTGCCGGGGGATGTGAAGCAATAGCTGGCGGCAGAATGGACTTTACAGTATACCAGCCAATGTCTTCCCAGATAGAAACAGCTGTAAAGACTGCTTTAAACCTGGCAGAAGGCAAAAATTTAGAGGAAATAGAAGGGGCGTCTGGGGATGGGAAATATATATTGCTGCCTTTTGAAAAAGTAGATGCCAGTAATGTAAGCAAATACCAGTAAGCTATTTACTAGGGGGTGTTTTAATGAGTAAAACAAAACATGAAAAATTTATTTCCATAAAAACAAAGCTGCTTGGTATTTTACTGCCTGTAATGGTTTTTATAATTATTGTACTTATAGGTCTTTCATATTTTGTATCAAAAAGAGTGGTTAAGTCAGATGCACAGAAACTTTTAACAACATCAGTAGAAAGCCAGGCTTCACAGATTGAGGAATGGCTTGATAAAAACCTGGCTTCATTTTGTATGGCAAAGCAGGCATTTGAATGGATAAACCTGGATGATAAACAGATGCAGTCTTTTCTGGATTCATATTATGCTTTTAACAGCAATTTTCCAGGAGGCATATATATAGCAGACATGGATGGCAGGGTTTACAGAGGACGGGAAACTAAAAGACCAAGTGCAAGGGCAGCTGCTGTTTTGCGTGAACCAGACCAAAATGGTAATTATATAAAAGATGCCAATTTTAAAAAGAATGGTAAACTAAGTGGTAATGGCATATGGCAGTTTTATACTGCGCTTGGTGGTGAGGCAGAAGCAAGAATACAGGATAAAGAAGTTTATATTAATACAACAAGTGAAGGTACAGCAGACTATAGTGTACAGCTTGTACAGCCAGCACTGCCAATAAAAGAAGGTGCAACATATAAATTAAGCTTTGATGCTTATGCAGACCAGGAAAGAACTATAAAGACAGGAATATCAGCACCAGACCATGATTATAAGCGTTATCTTGAAGATACAGAAGTAAAACTGTCAAAAGAAAAACAGACATTTACATATGAATTTACTATGACAGATAGTGATGATGCAAACGGACGTCTGGAATTTAACCTTGGTGCAATGGGGTCATCAGCAGGAGTAAAAATAAGCAATGTATTACTTGTGAAAATTAGTGATGCAGGCTCTTCTGTTAATAATAAAGGAGAGGGTTCTGCCAGTGTAGTACAGTCAGAGTGGTTCCAGGAAGCACTTGGCAGGGTAAATATGGGATTTACAAATGCTTACCCTGATGAAAACGGGGAACAAGTAATAAGTGCATGTGGAATGTTAAGGAAGGATGATAAAGGAGTATATGTAATTTCAGCAGATTTATCACTGGATAAAATTAGTGTTTATGTAAACAGTTTTGTGAAAATGGAAAATGCAGAATCATTTTTAGTAAACACGGAAGATAATACAGTTCTTGCTTCACGTGATACTTCTTTGATTTCAAAACCGCTGGACAGCCTGGATAATAATTTTATGAAAGAAGCAGGTAAAAGAATAAGCCAGAATAACCTTGGTTTAGCTGAAATAGATGGTAATATTTCAGTTTTTGAAAAAGTAGCTGGTACAGAATGGGTACTTGTATCTTATGTACCTTCAGAAATGGTTTACAGTGATTTAGATTTCATCAGGAATATTATGGTTTTATTTGGTGTTGTTTCTATAGTTATCCTTATGGTACTGGTTGAACGTATTATACATTTTGTAATAAGGCCTGTAAAGAAACTGACAGATGTTATTAAAAGCATGACAGGTGGTGACTTTACAGTTATAAGCCAGACGAAAAGCAATGATGAAATTGGCATAATGGGACGCTGTGTTGAAAAATTTATTGCTGTGATGTCTTCTATGATTGCTTCTATAGATAGTGTTTCAAATAAATTACATAACCAGGCAGACAATAGTAAAAATATATCTGAGCAGATGTTTTATGCTTCAAAAGAGCAGAATAACTCAATGAAAGAACTTAATAATACTGTAGAGCAGCTTTCACTTTCTGTAGGTGAAATAGCACAGAGTGCAACTACCCTTGCAATGCTTGTAGAAGAAACAAAAGAAGATGGTGATGGTGTAAACAGCAAAATGAAAGAAACAGTTGATGTTTCTAAAACTGGTATGGAAGCAATGCAGGATGTAAGTGTGGCAATGCAGGATATTAATATTTCAATGAAGAAATTACAGTTTGCCATTGATGAAGTAGGAAGGGCATCAGAGGAAATTACTAATATTACGAAAGTTATTGGTGAAATTGCAGATGAAACAAATCTTTTATCATTAAATGCGTCTATTGAAGCAGCACGTGCAGGAGAAGCAGGTAAAGGCTTTGCAGTTGTGGCACTTGAGATTGGCAAACTGGCACAGACAAGTGTGGATTCTGTGCAGGATATTAACAAGCTGGTACTTGAGATAAAGAACTCCGTAAAAGATGTTGTAGTACAGGCAGGTGACAGCGTAGAAAGCATTAACAGCAGCGGTGTACTAATTAGAAATGCAGTAGAGAAATTTGATATTATTTTTGAAAATATTGCTTTAACTGGAAACCTGGTACAAAACATGATACAAAAGGTAAACCAGGTAGAAGATGTAGCAAGGAATGTTGCAGCAATTTCAGAAGAACAGGCAGCAAGTTCACAGGAAATCCTTGGTTCTTCAGATATACTTGTAGAACAGGCAGACAGCCTTATGGAAAGCAGTGGCAATGTAGCTAAAGAATCAGAAGAACTGACAAACTCTGCTGAAGAACTTGCGGTACAGATTGGGAATTTTAAAATATAAGATTATGCATAAGGGAGGATAAATAGAATGGAAACAATTCGTTTTTTAGACAAGGATGGTACCTTTTATATAGAGCAGCCAGAGAATTACAATAATTTGTATTTTCCATCTGCAAGTGAAAAAGGAATTAAAAGTTCCTTGTCACCAAATCTGGGTGGTGATATAAAAATAAACCAGAATGCTTTTCTTCTTGAACCAGTCAGTATAGAGAACCTTCACAATAACCGTTCAACTAGAAATTTCTGGTGTATTGATGAAACACTTGGCGCATGGTCTGTAACTGGCGTATCTGCTGAAGAAGAATATAAGAAATTTACAGATTTACAGGATAAAAGCAGCATGGAAGCAGGATTTATGTGGCAGGCTGTTACAAGAAAGTCTGGGAAATACCAGATGGAAGCAAAAGTAACATCTTTTGTACCATTTAACAAAAATATAGAAATTATGCATATAGAAATTACTAATACAAGCATGACAGCAAAGAAAGTTACACCTGTGGCAGCAATACCCGTTTTTGGCAGAAGTGCAGACAATATCAGGGATCACAGGCATGTTACTTCGCTTTTGCATAGAATTAAAACTACAGATTATGGGGTTTATGTAAAACCAACCCTGTCTTTTGATGAAAGGGGGCACCAGAAAAATAATTTAACTTATTTTGTATGTGGTATCACAGGCAAGGGAGAGAAACCAGAAAGTTTTTATCCAGTAACAGAAGATTATATAGGGGAAGGAGGGACATTTACACATCCAGGCAAAGTTTTAAGGAATGAAGATGGTGTATCCTCTGGATATTATACAGAAGGCAAAGAAGCAATGGGAGGAATACGTTTTAGCCAGATTGCATTAAATCCAGATGAAACTGCGTCATATACAATTATTATGGGAATTACAGATAATGAAGATGAAGCCGCAAATATCATTATGGAATACCAGACAGATGAAAAAACTGAAAAAGCATTACAAGAAACTAAAGATTACTGGCAGGAGAAAGTTAATGCCAGGTATTATACAGGGAACAGCCAGTTTGACTGTTTTATGCGTTGGGTAAGTTTCCAGCCAATATTAAGAAGGATTTATGGATGCTCATTTCTTCCACACCATGATTATGGAAGAGGTGGCAGGGGATGGCGTGACTTATGGCAGGACTGCCTTTCACTATTAATTATGGACCCTGACGGGGTGCGCCAGATGATACTTGATAATTATGGTGGTGTAAGGATTGATGGAACCAATGCTACAATAATAGGAGCAAAACAAGGTGAATTTATTGCAGACAGAAACGGGATTGCCCGTGTCTGGATGGACCATGGTGTATGGCCTTTTATAACAACAAAATTATATATTGGACAGACAGGTGACACAGACATCTTAAAAGAAAAAGTTTGTTATTTTAAAGATGGCCAGGCAGAACGTGGACGAAACCTTGATTCCCTGTGGGAGGCTGGTTATGGATTAAAACAAAAATGTGAAGATGGCAGCATATATGAAGGGAGCATATTAGAACATCTGCTGTTACAGCATTTATGTGCATTTTATGAAACAGGGGGACATAACCATATAATGCTGCGTGGTGCAGACTGGAATGACGCAATGGATATGGCAGAAGAAAATGGGGAAAGTGTAGCATTTACATGTGCATATGCAGGAAATTTATCACAGATGGCAGAGTTGCTTATAAACCTGCATGAAAAACATGGCTGGGAACAGATAGAGATTTTAGAAGAAATACAGGTTTTATTAAAGGATGATACCAGGCTTTATGAAGATGTATCTGCAAAACAGGAGATTTTACGGGAATATACAAAAGCCTGCCACCATAATATAAGTGGTAATAAAGTACAGGTTTCTGTAAAAGACCTTGCAGAGAACCTTAAACATAAAGCAGAATGGATAAAAGAACATATACGTAAAACAGAATGGATTACAGGGGATAATAATGAAGGCTGGTTTAATGGCTATTATGATAATGATAAACAGCCATTAGAGGGTTATTCTGGCGGGAAAGCCAGGATGGTACTTACAAGCCAGGTCTTTGCAATTATGGGTGGTACAGCAGAAGACTGGCAGACAGCTGCAATCTGTAAAAGTGCAGGTCATTATTTATATAACCATGAAATTGGCGGTTACCGCCTGAATACAGATTTCCATGAAGAAAAATTTAATATGGGAAGAATGTTTGGCTTTGCGTATGGTGAAAAAGAAAATGGTGCTGTTTTCTCACATATGTCAGTAATGTTTGCTAATGCTTTATACCAGAGGGGTTTTGTACAAGAGGGATATAAAGCTTTACAGGCTCTTGCAGACACATCATTAAACTTTAAGACCAGTAAGATTTATCCAGGAATACCTGAGTATTTTAATAGTGAGGGAAAAGGGCTGTATAATTATTTAACGGGGGCAGCAAGCTGGTATATGCTTACTATGGTTACAGAAGTATTTGGTGTACATGGTGAAACTGGCAATATGGTTATATGCCCTAAGCTTGTAAAGGAACAGTTTGATACAGAAGGAAATGCTGGAATCTGTCTTTACTTTGCTGGTAAAAAGTTTAATATTATTTATAAAAACCCACAGAAATTAGATTATGGTGAGTATATAATAAAAAAGGCATTTTGTGACAAAAAAACAGAATTAAAATCTGGAGGGACAACAGTATTTATGGAAAGGGAACAGATACTTGGGATGTCTAGTACAGAGCACCAGATTGAAATAGAATTGGGTAGCAACAGTAAATAAATTCCAAGAGGTATTATAAATGAAAAAGAATATTAAAAAATGTATATGTGTAATGTTTAGCATGTTAATGGTAATGCTTGCACCAGTACAAAATGGCATGGCAGCTGGCACACATTTTGGTGAGCCATTTAATTATCATAATCCAGAGGCATGGGAAAAAGCAGATGGCTGGAGCAATGGTGGCATGTTTAACTGTACATGGAGGGCATCTAATGTAAATGTTAATAATGGCCTGTTAGACTTAAACATAACAAATGACTGGTCTGGTTCTAAACCTTATGCAGGTGGTGAATACCGTACAAAATATAAGTTTGGATATGGGTTATACCAGGTAAGCATGAAGCCAGCCAAAAATCCTGGCATAGTTTCATCATTTTTTACATATACAGGAGAAAGTGACGGGACTCCATGGGATGAAATTGATATTGAATTTTTAGGTAAAGATACAACAAAGGTACAGTTTAATTATTATACAAATGGTGTAGGAAACCATGAATATCTGTGTGATTTAGGATTTGATGCATCACAAGGGTTCCATACATATGCATTTAACTGGCAGCCAGGTTATATTGCATGGCTTGTAGACGGAATAGAGAAATACAGGGCATATGACAATATTCCTTCACATCCAGGCAAAATAATGCTGAATATATGGCCAGGAATTAATGTTGATGACTGGCTTGGGGCTTATAATGGAAATACTGGGCTTAAAGCCTCATATGACTGGGTGTCTTATGACGCAATTTAAATAAAACATATTTGTTATGGAAGCAAGTTATTAAAAATATGTGGTTATCTAGTTTTGTAAACAGACATAATTTATAATATTACATGTACAGACATATTCCATTGTATGGAATAATGTCTGTACATGTATATATTTAAGATATATTATAATTTTAGTTAGACAAGAAAGTTTTACCATGAAGAATGATAATACTGGTTGCGGTATTTATTTGGTGTTATTCCAACTGCCTTTTTAAAAGTCTGTATAAAATGGCTTTGTGAAGAAAAAGCCAGGTAATTGGCAATGTCAACCAGACTGTAATCAGAATATTTAAGTAAGTTTTCTGACTTTTCTATTTTTTTCTCCAGAATATAGTCACTAATAGATATTCCAAGTTCTTTTTTAAAAAGTCTTGAAAGATAACTTGCAGAAAGTCCTGTATATTCTGAAAGGACTTGTACTGTAATCCTGGTATTTAAGTGACTGTATATAAAATCCATGCATATAACAACAGGTTTTGATATTGCAGAGCTTTTTTTAACAATAGCCATTTTACCAGTAAAGTCAAGAGCCATACTGTGATGGAGTTGTGAAATGGCTTCTATAGAAGAGCAAGAGTCCATTTTTAAAATATAAAAATCACTTAAACGGTAAGCCTGTTCTAATTCCATTCCTGCTGTTACACATTGTCTTGTAATCATAGCAACTGTGATAACAAAATGATATTTTAAATTAGTTAATCTGTTTGTAGAAAGAATTCCCATTCCTTCTGTATTAGTAAAGGTATCCTGCCTGCAGTTTTCTTGTACAAAATCCATATCTCCTGAACTGACGGCATGGTAAAAGGAATATTCTTCTTCCAATGGGCGGTGAGCCATTGCTTCTTCGCTGTTTTGAAGTTCTTGCTGGTACCATTCTTTTCGTAAATTCATATATTTGTCCTTTCGGTTTTATTGCTGTTTATACAACAAAAATAAATTTATTGGTAATTGGGCACTACCTGGATTATAATATTTGATTATTATAGCATGATTTTGATATTTTTGTATATAGTTTTATATTCTTATATAAAAAAAGTGTTTATAATTAATTATACTTAAAAGTTAGTTACGAAAAAATATAAACTGCAGGAGGGATGATACTATATGAAGAAACACTTTTTTAAAGGTATAGCTATTGCTATAGCAGTAGCTATATCAGTACCAGCTGTACCCATATCCACACAGGCAGCAGCAAAAATATCCATATCCAGTTGTGTTATTTCTAAAGGAGATAAGATTGACCTGGATATAAAAGGAATTAATGAAAACAGTGGAAAATATTCAACATCAATGAAAGCAGTGGCATCAGTTACCAAAAATGGAATTGTAACTGCAAAAAAAGCAGGAAATGCTAAAATAACTTGGAAAAAGGGCAAGAAAAAATATACTTGTAACGTCAAAGTAGTAAAAGCCCCTGTTTTAAGTAAATCTAAACTGGAAATAAGAGAAAAACAGAAAGAAACAATAACTGTACAAAAATATGGCAATAAGAAACTTACAGTTAAATGGTCTTCTTCAGACAAAAAGATTGCAAAAGTAAGTGATGGAAAGATTACAGGATTGTCTGAAGGAGAGACAACAATCAAGGCTAAAATAAAAGGATATAAAAAAACATGGACAAGGGAAGTAAAAGTTATAGTAAATAAAAAGAGTGCTGAAGCAACTAAAGAACCAGATGTAACAGCATTACCAGAGTCTACACAGATTCCAGATGTAACAACAGCACCAGTAATGCCAGATATATCAGCATCACCAGCAACACCAGCACCAACAACAAAACCAACACTAATACCAACAACCACACCAACATTAGTGCCAACGCCAACGCCAGCACCACAGGCAACAGAAACACCAGCATCACCAACACCACCAACCATATGGTATCCAGTGATTAAACCAGCGGCAGGTGAAAATCTTATAAAAAATGGTGATTTTACCAGAGGAGAAGAAGGATGGAATATTCATTCTATAACATCTCCAGGAGAAGCAACAGCTGAAGTTAAAGACGGAAAAGTAGTATACAATATTACAAATGTTGGAAATGAAGATTGGAATATACAACTTAAACAGGAGAATATTGCGCTGGAAAAAGGCTGTAATTATAAGATGACATTTAATGCAGCTTCAACAGAAGCACGTACAATTAAGCTTGCTATGTTAAGTAATGATGGCCAATATACATGGTATGGTGGTGCAGATATTATTTTAGAAAAGGATTTAGAAAAAAATGTTGAGATAAAATTTACAATGGATTACCCTACAGATTTAAAAACAACATTGGCAGTTTCTATGGGACAAATCAAGGACTATGAAACTAAAGAAGATATACCTACCCCTGCATCTACAATTACTTTATCAGATTTTAAACTTGTGAAAATAGATGTACCAGATACAACACCAATACCAGATGCAACACTATCACCAGGTACAACACCAATACCAGATGCAACACTATCACCAGGTACAACATCAATACCAGATGCAACATTAGCACCAGGTACAACACCAATACCAGATACAACACCAGTTCCAGATGCAACACAGACACCAGATGTACCAGAAGACAACAATTTGTTAAAAAATGGTAATTTTGCTAACGGAGAAGAAGGATGGGTTGAAGCTGTAACATCTCCAGGTGAAGCAGAAGTTTCATTTGATAATGGCAACGCAGAATATAATATTACAAATGTTGGGGATGAAGACTATCATGTACAGCTTAAACAGGAGAATATTACACTGGAGCAAGGCTGTAAATATAAAGTAACATTTAATGTAACTTCAACAGAAGCCCGTACAATAAAGCTTGCTATGTTAAGTGCTACATATGCCTGGTATGGCGGAAATAATATTGTTTTAGAGAAGGATTCTGGACAACTGGTTAATGTAGAATTTACAATGAATGAGGCTACAGATACAAATACAACAATGGTAATTTCTATGGGACAGATAAAGAATGAAGAAACCGGCGAAAAGATAGATACACCAGCATCTACAATTACTTTATCAAATTTTAAACTTGTGAAAGCAGATACACCAGCAGATGATAATCTCTTAGAAAATGGTAATTTTGCTAACGGAGAAGAAGGATGGGTTGAAGCTGTAACATCTCCAGGTGAAGCAGAAGTTTCATTTGATAATGGCAACGCAGAATATAATATTACAAATGTTGGGGATGAAGACTATCATGTACAGCTTAAACAGGAGAATATTACACTGGAGCAAGGCTGTAAATATAAAGTAACATTTAATGTAACTTCAACAGAAGCCCGTACAATAAAGCTTGCTATGTTAAGTGCTACATATGCCTGGTATGGCGGAAATAATATTGTTTTAGAGAAGGATTCTGGACAACTGGTTAATGTAGAATTTACAATGAATGAGGCTACAGATACAAATACAACAATGGTAATTTCTATGGGACAGATAAAGAATGAAGAAACCGGCGAAAAGATAGATACACCAATATCTACAATTACTTTATCAGATTTTAAACTGGTAAAAGTAGAATTGTAATTACCAGATCCACCGCTTAAATGGTGGTAGACTTACTTAATAAGGTTAAATAATGGGTAATTCAATTAATACATAAAAATAATAAATTTATAGGAGGAAGTCATATGAAAAAACGTTTATTCAAAAGTATGGCCGCTGCTGTAGCAGTAGTAATGTCAGTACCATCAGTACCAATACCTGCACAGGCAGCATCCAAAATGTCTGTATCCAGTTGTGTTATTTCCATAGGAGATGAGTTGAACCTGGATATAAAGGGCATTAATGAAAAAAGTGGCAAATACACAACATCAAAGGCAAAAATAGCATCAGTTACCAAAGATGGTATTGTGTCTGCCAAAAAAGCAGGAGATGCCAAAATAACATGGAAAAAGGGAAGCAAAAAATATACTTGTAAAGTTAAAGTAGTAAAAGCACCTGTTTTAAGTAAATCTAACATTGAAATAGCTAAGAACCAGGAAGAAAAAATAACTGTAAAGAAATATGGCAATAAAAAACTTACAGTTAAATGGTCTTCTTCAGATAAAAAGATTGCCAAAGTGAGTGGCGGGAAGATTACAGGATTATCTGAAGGAGAGACAACAATCAAGGCTAAAATAAAAGGTTACAAGAAAACATGGGAAAAGGAAGTAAAAGTGACAGTGAAGAAATTAGCAGCAGAAGAGGATACACATAAAGATTATACACTTAAATGGGAAGACCAGTTTAATGGGGATTCTCTTGACAGGGACAGCTGGAATGTTGAACTGCATGAGCCAGGATGGGTGAATAATGAATTACAGGAATATGTAGATTCATCTGAAAATATTTATATCAAGGATGGCAATCTTGTCTTGAAACCTGTAAAGACTATAGGAAGTGATGGTAAAATTTCTTATACATCAGGCAGGGTTAATACACAAAATAAACATAACTTTAAGTATGGTCTTTTTGAGGCAAGGGCAAAAGTTCCTGCAGGACAGGGATTCCTGCCAGCATTCTGGATGATGCCCGCCAATGAAAACCTCTATGGACAGTGGCCAAGATGTGGTGAAATTGATATTATGGAAGTACTTGGCAATGATACAAAGACTTCATATGGCACAATCCACTATGGCAACCCACATAGCGAGAGCCAGGGAAAACATACATTAGAGAAAGGAAATTTCTCAGATGAATACCATATCTTTAGTGCAGAATGGGAGCCAGGAAAAATCAGCTGGTATGTAGACGGAATTCTTATGCATACAGAGAATGACTGGTACTCAGCAACTGAAGGACAAGGGGAGATTACATATCCTGCACCATTTGACCAGCCATTTTATATTATTTTAAACCTTGCTGTTGGCGGCAACTGGCCAGGCAACCCTGATGAAACTACAGATATTGATAATGCTGCTTTTATGATTGACTATGTAAAAGTATACCAGAAAGACAATTATAATGAAAATGTAGAAAAGCCAGAGAAGGAAGTTATTTTAAGAGACCCAGATAAAGACGGCAACTATGTTAATAATGGAAATTTCCAGACAGTGGAAGACCTTACAGATGACAAAGACTGGAAGTTCTTAACAACTCTTGGCGGCACAGCAACAGCAGAGATTAAAGACGGACAGATTTCAATTAACACAACAGAAGAAGGTACTGTAGATTATAGTGTACAGCTTGTACAGCCAGATATTCCAATGAAGAAAGGTGCAACATATAAAGTAAAGTTTGATGCATATGCTGGTGAAGCAAGGACAATGAAGGTGGATATATCAGCACCAGACCGTGGTTATAAACGTTATCTTGAAGATACAACTGTAGATTTAACAACAGAAAAGAAGACATATGAATATGAATTTAAAATGACAGACAAAGATGATGCCAATGGCCGTCTTGAATATAATCTTGGTGCTGCTGGTTCTAAAGCTGCTGTACATATAAGCAATGTTTCTGTTGTAAAGGTATCTGAAAGCACAGGTGAGGAATTAGAAGCAAAAACTGTGCTTGCTGATGGCAACTATGTATATAATGGAAGTTTCCAGGAAGGAAAAGACCGTAAGGAATACTGGGATACTGTTAATAACGCAGGTGCAGAAATTTCTGTAACTAATATAGATAATACCAGAAGGTTAAAAGTTGTTGTACCAGACGGGGTAACAGCAGATAAACCAGTAATTGTTTCACAAAGCGGTCTTGCTCTGGCAGGAAGTAATAATTATGCTTTAAGTTTTAAAGCAGAAAGTAATTCTTCAAATACTATTAGTGTAACAGTTTCAGGTAAAGAATTTAATGCAGCACTTGAAGGAACAGAAAAGGAATATGCTTATAAATTTACAACAGATGCTGCACTGGCTAATAAGGACATTGTATTTAAGTTTGATAAAGCTGGCACATATTATCTTGATGACGTACGTGTTGTAGAAGACAGTTTAATTAAAAATGGAAGTTTTAATGCAGGTCTTGCAGGATATGAAGTATATGTAGACAGCAGTGCAGATGCAACTTGTGTTGTAGACAGCCTTACAGAAGATAATGCTGCAGATTTTACAATAAATAATACAGGTGATGCTGCATGGAAAATCCAGTTAAAACAGAATAATATTGAATTGGAAAAAGACCAGTGGTATAAACTTTCTTTTGATGCCAAATCAAGTATTGCAAGAAAAATTATGTTTGCTATACAAAGGGATGGCACAAGTGACGATGACTGGACACCTTATTCTGGTGAAAAAATTATAGAACTTAATGACAATTACCAGACATATGATATTGTATTCCAGATGAAGAAAGAAACTGATTTAAAGTCTGTCCTGAGTATTTCAATGGGTGCTGTTGGCGGTACACAGATTAGTGATAAGCACCGTATATGTATTGATAATATTAATCTTGAAAAGACAGATGCATCTGCAGCACCAGAAGTGCCAGTTACACCAGCAGGGGAGAATATGTTAAAAAATGGTGGCTTTTCTAAAGGCAGCGAAGGATGGGAAAGTGCTATAACAGCTCCAGGTGAAGCAACAGCTTCTTTTGATAATGGTAAAGCAGTATACAATATTACAAATGTTGGAACAGAAGACTGGAATGTACAGCTTAAGCAAAATGGCATCACATTGGAAAAGGGAAGTAAATATAAGGTAACATTTAAGGTAACTTCAACAGAAGCACGTACAATAAAGCTTGCTATGTTAAGTGATACATATGCATGGTATGGCGGAAAAGATATTGTTTTAGAAAAGGATTCTGAACAGCTGGTTAATGTAGAATTTACAATGAATGAAGCTACAGATACAAATACAACAATGGTCATTTCTATGGGCCAGATAAAGAATGATGAAACCAAAGAAAATATAGATACTCCAGCATCTACAATTTCTTTATCAGATTTTACACTTGTAAAAGCAGAATAAGTTTATTTTGCAACTAATGAAAGTATGCTATGTCTGGCTAACACTATATAGAGCAGACTGGCTATAGCAAGTATAAGAGGCGGTATAAACCGCCTCTTATATATTTTCAAACCAAATAAAAAATAAGTTTATTTTTATGTTCTAATATTCCCAGTATTTTCCGCTAAGTTTTTGGTTTTGTACCCACACCTCTTCACCTTGGCTTAAAATTGGCGCAATACATCGTATATTTTGCCATTCTCTGTCTAATTCCATCAGGTAGCTTTTATCATAAAAAGGATAAAAAGTTTCTAGTGAATTTCTGCCAATTACGCGGAATTCTTTTTTATCCAAATCATAAATATCTATTGCCATCTTGCCATCTTTTTCATAATATCCTTCAAAATAAAAAATGCCATTAGTAATTCCTTCACCCATTTTAATTTCTTCAGTATAATCTGCAATTTTAAGTTCTTTATCATAATATGAAGAATCCCTCTTTATTTTATAATTTCCTGATTTTATTTTTTTATAAATTTCAAGGATTTTTTTTCTGGAATGTGCTGTAATTTCCTTTTCAATAGTCCAGCTTTCCTCTTCATCCATATTACGGCTTACACAGACAGCATCTTCCATTATAATCTTCCAGCCCTTTTTATCCATAAGCGTAACAGTATACAGGAGTTTTGCATAGACACGTTTGTTATAATATCCTATGTATGTGATATATTCATATTCATTATCTGATGGCATTCCAATTTCTTTTGCAATCTGTTCCCATTCTTCCTGTGGCATTACGTCAATGGTTTCACCACTATTCAAATCCAGAAGGATAGGACCTGTATTAGAATTAGGCATGTAATTAGAGGTAAAATAACATTCTTTGCCTAGACGTAGCCAGGGACGTGTGTCTGTTTTAATTACCTGTTTTTTACCTGTTTCCAGATTGACCATATTGTAGTGGTTCTTTTTTTCTACAACCATATAATGGGTTCCTGCTGTAATCATGCCTGGTGCTTTATAATATTTATGTTCTCTTGATTCCAGGTTATATGTACCAACGGCTCCTATAGTATCATAATATATTGTATTATCCGCAATTTGTATAAGTGGATTTTCCGTGAAATCTGAATATGACATTCTGTCTGGCTCATTAAAAAGAAATTCTTTTTTTGAAAATTCAGGGTATTCTTTTCCGTCATTATGGGAAAAAGGAACACGGTATACAGATTGAGCACCACCTTCTCCAACTTCAGAATAATACAACCAGTTTTCATCTACATAAAAAATTCCACAAAAATCTTCCCCCATATAATAAGAATCTGTTAATTCACCATACAAGTTTCTCTGGCAGATGATATTGGCCGTTTCTACACATGTCTGTACTATAGATTCTCCCTCAAAATCTGTATAAAAATAATCCTTTGATAAATAACGGAATGTTTCTTTTATTTCTTTTTCTTTATTTTCTATAACTTCTTCACTTTCTACAACAGGTAATTTAGTGGTTTCTGTTGTTACGTCTTTCTTATTATCTGCGGTACATCCTGTAAGCAAAAGTCCAGCTAGAAATATTGTGTATATTTTTTTAAACATTTTTTGTCCTCCTTGCTAAAGTATAAGTCTTAGTGTAAATGAAGTCAAATATTTTTTTCTGTTCTTTTAATACACAAGTATCTTGCCAGGGTAATATAGTTTTTATGCAATTTGAAAAATGAGGGAAACTTAAAAATAACAATATGATAGAAAAATAGTTATGGTTATGGTATTATACCAGTAGTATATTTGATTAGAATGGAGATAGATTGAAAAATCATTCTAAGGCTACAAAAAACGCACCCAAAGAATGATTATAGTTTCAATCTTGGAAAAATGCAAAACCAGCATTTTTCTAAAGCAGGCTTGTCCTGCTATACTATTTGAGCCGTCAAAGCCGGCAAGGGGGATTATTATGGATATTAAATATTATGATATTGGATTAAATTTATTCTGCAGGCAGTTTCCTGAACCAGATAAAATTATAGAAGATGCCTCTGCTAATGGTGTATGCTGTATACTTACTGGTACAGACCAGAAAGAAAATAAAAAGATAAATACATTTGTTAAAACACATAATGTTTATGGAACAGCAGGCATACATCCTCACAATGCAGACAGTGCAAAACAGGAGGATTTTAATATTATTGAAGAAATGATACTGGCAAATAATAAAATAGTTGCAATAGGGGAGTGTGGGCTTGATTATGACAGGATGTTTTCTACAAAAGAGAACCAGATAAGATGTTTAGAGAAACATATTGTCCTTGCTTCAAAATATAATAAACCGTTGTTTTTACATGAGCGCAGTGCCTCTGGTGATTTTATACGCAGGTTTAAAAAACACCAGGATATATGCCAGAAATCTGTAGTGCACTGTTTTACAGGAGATAAAGAAACACTGGACAAATATTTGTCAATGGGATTTTCGATAGGTATTACAGGATGGATTTGTGACGACAGGCGGGCAAAGGAATTAAGGGAAGCTGTCCATATTATTCCCCTTGACAGGATTCTTGTAGAAACAGATGCACCATATCTTGTGCCAAGAAATGTTGAAGGTTTAAACAGGACAAATGTCCCACAGAATATTGTATATGTAGTGAAAGAACTTGCAAAATATATGAAAGTACCAGAAGATGTACTTATAGAAAATGCAAGGAAGAATACTGAAAGAATATTTAACTTGCCATTTGGTTAAATAGGAATTTCCAGGTTTAAGAGAGGTGTATAACTATGACAAATAGACAGGTATTAGAAATTGCAATGAAACAGTCTGCTATAGACAGCTGTTGTAACTGGCAGGACTTTAACTGCCAGGAAAATAAAGTAGTAATTTCAAGACAGGATAATAATGCAAGAAAATATTTAAAACTTCCATTTATTTGTGATTTAACATCATATGGGACAAATATTGTTGCCTCTGTTTCAGAAGGGCTTGAGGGGATTGTAAAAGATTATATTAACAGGTTTCCTATAGAACACTGTTTTGAAACACCAAACCTCCATTACCTGATGGAACGTATACGCCCATCAGGGTATGACGTCTGTTTTATGGCAGAATATTTTCTTCCAGATGCGGACAGGCTGCTTAAGGACGGGCTTGTAAGGAAATTACATGACCAATGCCCTTATGAAATACGTATAATAGAACCAGATGGTTTTAAAGAATTGTATACAGAACAATGGGGCAATGCGCTTTGCAAAGAACGTAAAGAGCTTGATATACTGGGAGCTGGTGCATATGACGGGGAAACCCTTGTGGGACTTGCTGGTGCATCTGCAGATTGTAAAAATATGTGGCAGATTGGAATTGATGTGCTTCCAGGATACCGCAGGCAGAAAATTGCATCTGCGCTTACAAGCAGGCTGGCTGTAGAAATTTTAAACAGGGATATAGTGCCATTTTACTGTTGTGCATGGTCTAATATTGGTTCTGCCAGAAATGCGGCTGCAAGTGGTTTCCGCCAGGCATGGGTACAGGTTACAGTAAAAGAAATAGAAGAAATTGCAGAAATGAACAGAGCATAAAAGGGGGGGGGAAGATACATGGATTTTCCAGTGCCATCACATTTAAAAGAATTTTTGGTTCCGGAAGAGGAGCCAGGCAGTGAATACGAGGTAACAGGGAATATATGTTGTACCTGTGGAAGCATGTATTTTGAAGTATTAGAAAATAACAATAAACAGGTTGTAAAACTTATCTGCCGCCAGTGTAAGAAGGAGATACTTCTTTTTGATATTGCAAAACATGGATGGAATGGATTTGTATGTGATGGAATTATTGAGGAAAAATATCTTGATAGAAAGCTTCCATTACAGAAATACCATTGTCCTGTATGTAAGGAATTTTATTTTAAAATTATTGTAACAATAACTTCACAAGGAAAGCAGGATTTTATAGAAGAATGCCTTTCTTATGAAGAGGGTTTTTCTGCTAGTGACTGGGTGGATGCATTTGAGTCAATAAGTATTATTCCTATCTGTGCTAAATGTGGGTTTACAGAAGAAAGCTGGGCTGTTTTTGAAACTATGTAAGAGTTGATTTTTACAACAGAAAAATGACTGTTTACAACATATTTTTATTGGTTTATTGTATATTTTCCGATATAACAGATGGATTGTACTGCCAGTTATATTTTATAGAACATATTATAATTAAGGAAGTATAGATATGCATATTGGAATTTGTGATGACCAGCAGGCAGCAAGGGAGCTTGCAAAGTACAGGATAAAGAAAATGTACCCAGATGAAACTATAACCTGTTATAAATCGGGTGAGGAATTACTTTTGGAAAAAGACCTTCCAGATATTTTGTTTCTGGATATATGTATGCCAGGAATAGATGGCATGGAGACTGCAAAAAAACTGCGTGCCAGGGATAAAAATATAATTATTATTTTTATAACAGCAGTAGAAGATTATGTGTTCCAGGCGTTTGATGTAGGTGCATTCCATTACCTTGTCAAACCATTTACAGAAGAAAAATTTATAGAGATATTGCATAATTCAGCAGAACAGTTTATATACCAGAAAAAGCTTAACAGGGCATATATAAAAAAAGAAGTACCAGACATTATAATAACCTCAAAAGGAAAACATATTACTGTTAAGCCAGGTGATATAGTATATGCAGAAGTATTTAACCGGAAAGTAATTATCCATACACTGGATTCTGATATAGAATATTATGGGAAAATGAAAGAACTGGAAGCAAAGGCAGGAGAAGGGTTTTACCGTCCTCACAGGTCTTATCTTGTAAATTTCAAATATATTAAGAAATATAATGCCCAGGTAATATATCTGGAAAAGGGACAAGCGCTTATGGCAAAACAGAATTACCATGGATTTGTAAAACAATATTTGCGTTATAACCAGATGAAAGGAAAACAATAAATGGGAGATATGGAAATATATTATCTGATGGCGTCAAAGATATATATTTTTGCTATTATAATTGTTAATGGATATGTTTTATACCGTTTTATAATACCATTTATAACTAATAGAAAAGCAGCATTGTTTATATGGGCAGTGTATTCTGGTACAATGCTGCTGCTTTATTGGATTCCTTTCCATATAGATAATTTTACAGCATACAGTATAGGAATAATAGCTGCTTTTATTGTTATGTGTATATCAGACAGAAGGAATTACTGCCAGAAGATATTTATAGCAGTAACATTTTTTTCGTTGCGGTATTTTTCATCGTTTATAACAGGAATTACCAATTTTTTTATATACTCTCTGATTGCAGATTATATATATATGAGCCAGAAAATGAGTTTTATTGTATATGTTATTAAATTACTTTTTGACATATTGTTAGAACTGGCAATACAATATATTAGCGTATGGTATATTTTAAGGTCATATGTCTGTAAATACCAGGATATAACATTTAAAGAAATGTTTATGCTGGTACTGCCATCTATAACAGGTCTTAGTGGTTATAAGATTATAAGGGATTACCAGGTTCTATATGAAATGAATGGATATGAGCCATCTATTGGAATATATAACAGCCTTGCGCTTTTGCATTACAGTATATCTATTGTTACGATAGTAGTTATGACAGTAATATTCCAGAGTATTAAGACAAAACGGGAAGAGGAAACACAAAATAAGCTTCTTGCAGAACAGACTGAAAGCATAAAACGCCATATATGCCAGATAGAAGAGCTTTACCATGATATCCGTAGTATAAAACATGATATGGCAAACCATATTATGACATTAGAAAATCTTTATGCAGGAAACAGGCAGGAAGAAGCAAAGGCATATGTAGAAGATTTAAAGGAAGCATTTAGTGAAGTGCAGCTTGAAATAAAAAGTGGCAATCCTGTAACTGATGTAATCCTGCAGGAGAGAAAGAAAGAGGCAGTTAAGAAAGGCATAGGTTTTGAGTGCAGTTTCCATTATCCGGAAGGTTCTGGGATAAATGCATTTGATACCAGCATTATTCTTAATAATGCTTTACAGAATGCGGTTGAAAATGCAGGAAAATACCAGCCAGCTTATATATCTGTTTTATCTTACCGCAGGAAAAATGCTTATATGATAGAAGTTAGTAATAGTTTTAAGGGGGAAATCCAGTTTAATCCAGAAACGGGTCTGCCATTTACTTCAAAGAAAGAAACAGGCAGGCATGGTTATGGGCTTGCCAATATACAGAGGATAGCAGGTAAGTATTTTGGAGATATAGATATTGTACAGACAGATTCTGAGTTCCGCCTGGTTATTATGTTAATAATTAATACAGATTAATATAACACTGTGTTTACAACATAAAAAAACCGTTTCACATCATAATGGTTCAGTATTGTATATAAAGTTCCGAAAAATTAAGTGAAGAATGATATTACTATACCACATACCATAATATGTATATGTGGCATTTAAGAAAGGGGACTAATATTATGATGGTAACGAATAGTTTATCAGGAACAGGCAGCCTGCAGCCTAAGCTTCCTGGAATGAATATGAAGATGGATTCTAAAAGTAAGAATATCGAGAACCAGATAGCAAAGGAACAGAAGAAACTCCAGGAACTCTCTTCTAATACTGAAATGGGAGTGGAAGAGAAGATGAAGAAAAGGCAGGAGATACAGCAGGAAATTACAAGCCTGCAGCAGCAGTTAAGGCAGTACCAGATAATGCAAAGGAAAGAACAGCAGAAGGATGCGTCTGTAGATGATATGCTGCCTGCCAGGAGCAAGGACAAGAATACGGACAAGACAGGCAATAAAGGAAACGGATTGTCACAGGCAGGCATGCAGGCTATGATATCAGCAGATTCTTCTGTAAAGCAGGCAAAGGTGCAGGGAAGTACTGCTTCAAAGTTTGAAGGCAGGGCAGGTGTACTTGAAGCAGAGATTAAACAAGATACTGGCAAAACTGGTGTAGAAAAGAAACAGGAAGAACTGGCGGCTTTACAACAGAAAGCAATGGCAGCTTCTGCAGCACAGATGTCATCACTTGCAGAGGCAGAAAAAGCAGCTGGAGAAGCAAGTAAAGCAGAACAGGCAGCAGGTGGTACAGACAATAAGGAAGATAAAGAGAATAAAACAGGCAAAGCACAGGAAGAAGAGGCAGTGCCACAGGAAAACGCAAATCCTGCAGAACTGGTAAAGGCAGAGAGTGTACAACCTGTAGCTTATGTACCAGTTGATATAATCTTATAACTATAACATATAGGAGTGGTTTTGAAATTATAAATACATACCTAAAATCCTGGTTGTTTTTTAATTAATTATAATTATTCTATCACATAAATTTTTATATGTCATTTTTATTTTAACATTGTACTTTTTTTAAATACATTTTATAATATGTTTATGGAAGAAAATAGTATTTTTTTACATCAAATAGAAGATAGATTATATTATTTAATATTAAAAAAGAAGGGGTTGTGGTTTATATGAATGAAAGGATTTTAATAGTAGATGATGACGTAATGAATTTAAAGGTGGCAGAGAGTGTACTTAAAGACAAAGATTATGAAGTTTTAATGGCAGAAACGGGCATGGAATGTCTTGGAATATTAGAGAAAGAAACTGTTGATTTAATTCTTTTAGATATTGAAATGCCAGGCATGAATGGGATACAGACCCTTAGTGAAATACATAAAGAAGGAATGTTCCCAGATGTTCCTGTAATGCTTTTGTCTGGCACTGCCAATGCAGATTATATTATTAAAGCCTGCAGGCTTGGTGCAACAGGATATATTAAGAAACCACTTGTTCCGCAGGATTTGCTTGGACAGGTTGAAAAAGCATTTAGCCAGTAATATATAGGGTTTTATTTTTATTTTGTGTGTGGTATCTGGTTTTTTATAAAACCAGAGGCAGGATATAAAGTATGGATTAAATAACTGGCGGTCTGGATGTAAACTGTTTACAGTTTACATTCAAGCTGGCAGTCATAAGGTTCCGCTTTAACATGTTCCTGGTTATATACTTGTGCTTCTGTACATCCCATAGCTTTATAAAACAGCTGGCTTTCAACAGCAGAATGGGCAGAGATATATAACTTATTGGCACCATTTTCTTTTGCCCATTCTTTTGCACGCATAAAAAGATGTGTGCCAATTCCTGTGCCACGCATATCTTCTGAAACATGTATGCTTGACAAGTCAAGATATTTCTGTTCACCACCAGAAAGTCCAGGTTCAACAGAAACAAATCCTTTAAGGCTGCCATTATAAAATGCAGCATATACAAATCCACCAGATTTTAATGTATTTTTTAAACATTCAATAAGTGTATTATAGTCTGTTTCAGACCAGTCATCAATAAAAGGAGCATCTTTAATTATCCATTTACCATTTTCATTTCTCCAGCATTTTGTAACATTCTGGTGTCTTATAAAATTTTTAAATAAATCCCGGTTTATTTCATCAACATATATATTTCTGTAATCAACCATAAAATCCCTCTTTTTAAGTTAGTTTTTTGTTTTTCTATACATAAGAAGGGAGCGCATAAGCATTCCCTTCTTTAACTGGCATTTTGTTGTCCATATATTTTCTGGTACAGTATATATTGATAAAATCTGTACCTGTGTATGTAGTTTCTGTAATTATTTTTTTGCTTTTACACTTGTACAGAAGTTTCCATATACACGTTTTTTAGATGCATTATTTACATATGCCCTAGCTTTAAAATATTTATATTTTGAATTCTTTTTTACAGTTGTTTTTAAAACAGAACCTTTTTTAAGGGTTTTAACAAGGGAATAACTTCCATTTTTCTTTTTGCCTGCATAAATCTGGTAACCTTTTGCATTTTTAACCTTTTTCCATGAAAGATTAATTTTCTTACCAGAAATCCTTGCTTTAACTCCTTTAATTTTAGCAGGTGCAGTTGTTAATTTCTTAATTTTGCTATACTGTCCAAATACCCTGCTGCCATCTTCTGCTGTTTTAAATGCACACATCCTGAATGAGTAAGAGGAAGCAAAGTCCATTGTCACATTGCAGGATATTCTTTCTGGCTTTAATATAGTCCTTATTTTCTTATAATTGCTAGATTTTCCAGAAGCACTGTAAAAAATATATCCATCTGCGCCATCTATTATTTTCCATTTAAATGTTACAATACGTGAGCCCTTTTTGGCAGTAACAGACATAGAAGGTTTCTGGTTTAAGTCAAAACTTCCAGGTTCTTCTGATGGAGCAGGTGTACCAGTTGGTGTAACATCTGGTGTGTCTGTAGTTGATGGTGCAGGAGAAGGAGTTGCAGTAGCATTTGGTTTCTGGGTAGCAAATCCGCCACCACCACCTACTGAAGATGACTGTCCCTGTGAACTTCCTGTTATTGTTAGTACCTCTGTATTTACAAGTGGCACTTCTTTTGCAGACTGTCCAGAATCTGTAACATATTCTGCAGAAGGGTTTTCATTGCTTATTCCTGTAAACTGTGTTGAAATCTTGTAAATACTGCCAGATGGCTTAAGGGATATAGTCCCGATATCAGCCTGCCCGCCTGCAGGGAAGATTATTTTGTCCTTTTTACCAGACAGTATAACATCAACTATATAGTTAGTATCATCACTGGTTATCTTGCTGTCTTTTACTTCGCTTTTAACTGTGTCTGTAAACTGGAATACAGGTTCATCCATTTTTCCATCAGTTATAGAAACTTTCAATTTAAAACGCAATGATGTTATATTTTCTGTTACAGCTTGTGGAAATAATAAAGATACATTAATATTATTTCCGCTTGCTGCCAGTTTTCCAGTACAGTCTGTCTCTGCTGCCTTTACTAATGATAATGGAAGGGCAGTAATAAGAAGAGCGGACAGAAGTATGTAACTAAGCCACTTTTTCATGGTTACCTCCATAATTTTTTTGTTTCTTGTTATAAGCGGGCGCACAGTGCGCCTGCTTTTTATAACAATATAAAGCCTGTGGAATGTATTTTCTATTTCTGGCTTATATTTTAGATATTGTTAGTTTCCTGGAATTGTGCCGCCTGTTAAAGTAATATCTGGCAGAGTTTCTGGAATTGTTATATCAAGTGTGTCACTGGTGATACGTTCACCTTCAAGTGTTTTTGCATCATCAACACGGTATAACTCGGCACGGACTCTGGTATTTGCCAGGGCAGCAGCATTCCACTGTCCAGGCTCTACATAGTATACCCATGTTCCATCAGAAGTTTCACCGAGGTTTCCATTTTCTGGAACATCTGCAAATATTACCTGTCCTGATTTAGTAGTATCATTCATTGAACCTATTATATTGCCATTAATATCATATAATATTACTACGTTATAGGCAGGGTTTCCCTTATAAATTCCTGTAAAGATTAATGAACCTTTAGGAATAACGTTTGTTGCTTCTGTACCATACTGGTAATCATCTGTCAGGATACCAATAGAATTCTGTCCACTTCCTGTCTGCATAAATTCAATATTGTCACCAGATGGGCCACATATTTCAATTTCCTTAATAGAAACATCAGCCTGGCTGGCAGACAGCCTTACATATCTTGCGTTATAAGTTCCAATCCAGTTTCCACGTTCACTTTCTTTAACAGAGTTAAACCATAAAGTCTGTTTGTCTGTTCCATCAAAGTTAAATCCTTCTTTTACTGTAACCCATGTACTTCCATCTTCACTGGTTTCTACTTTTACAGAAGAAAGTGCGTTGCCAGAATATTTAATTGCAGTAATTTCTTTTATTGCATGCATGTCAATAGTAATTTCTGCACTGCCAGAACTAGCAGTACCGTTATAAACTGTTGATATGTCATTGTCAATAATCTTGTAAATGCTCTGGTTCTTCTTTGCTTCAACACTTTCAGGATTTTTTTCATCATAGCCACTGTCTGGGTCATCATCATTAGTTGTAATTTCTGTATCATCAGAAGAAACCATATTTGTGCTGGCTGTCCATAATGATTTATCCAGTATACCATCTGTCTGGATTTTAACTTTGCCAGCATTTGCTTCTGCTGAATAGTTAAGGAATTTGTCAACTGCTTTAACTGTATATGACATTACCCTGTTATTTATAGTAGATATAGTATCTGTGAAAATGGTAGCACTGCCATTTTTATTAACAGGCTGGAAACCAACTACTTGTGATTCTGTAACACCATCACTTGTCATGCTTCGGATAATTTCATATCCAATTATTAAGTCTGTATCTGCACTCGTTTCAATATTTACCTGCACCTGGTTTGAAATTGCAGATGCGGATGCTACAGTTATAACATTGCTGCCTTTTATAGTACCTGGTTCACCAGGATTGTCTACACGGTAATCCCTTGCATCTTCATCTACATAATAAAGAGCTTTAGTTTCTGGTTCACCATATTTTGCTGCATAAGCAATAGTTTCTGTATCAGGTACCATACCCCAGCGTTCAAAAAATGGAAGGATATTTTTATTAGCAGCAGCACATGAAAGACGCATAAGGTTCTGGTCTGAGCCACCATTTAATGAGAGACCTTCTTTAGGTGCTTTAGCTGGATTCCTTGAATATGTATCTACACGTGCAAAGAACAGGTTGTTAAACTGGTCTTCATAATTACTGTATACATGGTGGTCATCTTTATTGTTATCAAATGCAAGATGAAGCTGCCAATATAATGCTAATTGTGTAAATACATTGGAAGCACGGCCAACAGTATTAGAAGTTACTTTCTTGTATACATTTTCATCTTTATAACGTTTTGTTCCTGTAAGCAGCTGTGAGAAATAGTTATTTGTAACTTCTGCAACAGCATAAGTGCCCTGGTTGATGTCATGGCCGATTTCGTGGGCGATACCCCATCCAAAGCTATGTAAGCCAGAAGCTCCGCTGGCTAATCCAGTTGAACCATATTCAATTCCTATATGGTTGCCAGCAGCATACATAAATGCACCAGCAAACATTCTCATATACCTGATATTTAAGTGCTGTGCAGGAAGTGCATTGTTGCCTCTTTCTGTACCAGCATCATTACTAAGACCTTTATGATGGTAGAATAAAGCCATAGTGTCTTCCATTGCCTGTAATGAAATATCAAGTGCTGTAACTTTATCTTCTTTACCTGATAAAGGACCCCATACCTGTGTTGCTGGCAGTGAGTACATCATCTTTTCCATCATAATATCAGTTGAATTTAAAATACAGTTCTGCTGGTCATAATCATAATCTACAGGTTTGCTTCCGCCTTTATGTAATTTTCCATGTTCTGCTTCAATATTTGCAACATGTTTTTCAAGGCTGTCAATATAAGTTCTTATAGCATTAGTTCTTTCAGTACCAGTCTTTCCATATACATTTAAAACTGGTATATCACTTCCTCCAAGGACACGTACAGCATACTTGTCAGAAGCATTGTTCCCACTGTATGCAACATAGAGCTGTCCTCCACGTTCAAATTCCTTATCTGCAACTTGTGGCACTGTAATTTCATTTCTTCCTATCTTAAGTGCAGAGGAAGATTTTGAAAGACTGCCTGATTCTGCGTGGTATTGTGTCATTATTAAGTTAAGGTTTGTTGAATCGCCAGTCCTCTTAGTATTATGGCCGACATATACAACAAGAGTTTCACCAGCATATACAGTCTTTCCAAGTGGCTGCCAAGGATTTAACCCGCCAAAGCCAAGATGTCCATCTTTCTTTCCAGTAATCTGGTTAATTACTTCATAAGCGGCTGATGGCTTATTGTTTAAAATATCCCTTGCAGTGCCAATTTCTAGTTTTAATTCACTATAGAGAGGATGTTTTTCACCACTTTCACTATCAGGTTTTTCAAGGCGTTTTTCTAATGCATCTATAGTTTCAGCTGTTACACCGCTTCTTAATGTAGTATGCATTTCATCTGAATACAGGCCCATAATATCATCTTCAAGTGAATCATAGTTATAGAAGCGTATTTCACCTACTTTCATTTCAGCACGTGTATATCCTCTGCCAACGCATAAGCGTATTTTATTAGCTGTTATTGCATTGTCAAACTTAACAATGTAGAACTGGTTTTCATTTTTGTCAAGTTTTCTTATAAGACGTGAGCCAACTGAATGTTGTTCACTGTCCTGTGAATTCCAGTAATCAATCCTTACTGTCTCAAGGGATGCAACCTCTTCATATGCTGCAAATGCCATGAAATTCATTTTATAGTTTGCATCAAGTGTTATAGTCATTCCTCTGTCATTTGCCTGATAAGCTACACCATCATCCCAGTCATTTTTAACCCAGTAAGAATTATAATCATTATCTACAAGTCCAAGGGCGCTTTTTGGCTCTGTATCCAGAGTGCTTCCAACCATCTTTGCCCCGCCATGCCCACCAAAGCTTGCTGATACAATATGGGCTGATAATTTGCCTTCACCATTAGAAGTGTTTAGCAGTTTATAATTTGGAAGTTCTGGAGGGTTAGAGTTCTTTGTCTTGCCAATAGATTTTAAAGAAGGGCTTCCCCATCCAAGTGTATTCCAGCCAGTTACATAAACTGAATATTCAGTATCTTCTTCAAGGTTTTCAATTTTATAACTATTTTCATTAATTATTCCAGTACCGCCTGTTTTTTCGTCAGCTACAAAGCCTTCAACAGCTGGATGGTAATTGTCACTTGCTTCACTGGTTTTCTTGTAATAAACCATATAGCCGCTGGAATCATCCATGTCTTTCCATGTTACGTTAAGTGAACTGCGGCCTCCAGTGACTTTTACATTGTCTGGAGGAGCTGGTTTTGCCTGTGGTTCTGGAGTTCCTGTTTTTTCATCTGACCAAGGGCTTTTCCAGTCACCGTTTACAGAGCGTACTTTAAGTTTGTAGGTTTCAAAGTTTATAAGTGACTCAGTTTTAATAGAACTTACAGTGTATATATTACCTGGAACTTTAATTATATCACTCATTATTTCTTTTGTTTTTCCAACAGGACCTTCTATATAGAGTTCATATCCTGTTACATTGCTCTGTGCAGACCATGATACAGACAGCTGTTCATTGCCAGGTTCTGGTTCTGCGAGGGCTGGAATGTTAAGTTCTGGCTCAGGAATTCTTTTGTCCATATCATTGACAAATTCTACTTTTGCAATTTCGGCAAGTTTTTTATTAGCTTTCCTTACTCCAGTAATATTAATGGTTACTCTTTTAACTGCAATCTGTCCGCCGAAATCCAGGATAAGGGAACCATCAGATTCAGTCCTTACAGATGCTGCCCTTGCAGAAGTCCTAAGAAAGTTTGCGCTTTGTTTCCTGGTGCTGCTGCCAGCCTGGTTTTCTAAATTAAATGATTCTGTCCCTCCATTATCCAGTTCAAGTTTTACAGTACCATTTTCAATATTACTTATAGTTTCACCATTGTCCTGTTCATAGGAAGACAGAAGTTTCATTCCTCCTATTACAGGTGCATTGCTGCCATCTTCTGCAAGTGTAAATTCAAGACCAACAGGGCTGCTTTCTGAGATATCCGCTCCATTGGCTGGTGTTAATGTAACACTTTTGTTGTCAAGCAGGGCGGAAGCATCACCATCTACAACAGATGTACCATTGGCTGGTGCTACTTCATGGAAAACCCATAATTTTTCAACCAGTGATTCTTGTGGGTTTTCACCAATATTCTGCACAATAATCTGTAAATCAGCAATATCTGTTTTGCCATCATTATTCAGGTCAAAATTTTTGTTTGTAGTATTTTCCCTGATTAATTTTAAGAGGCTGTCAGTATCTTCACTGCTTATCTGACCATCACCAGTGATATCACCTGCCTGGAGCCAGCCAGGGTTTGTTCCTTCTTTGCCTGTGTTAATCTTTGGTGCACATACAAGAAGTTTATGTATCCATCCTGGTTCGATTGTGACGTTTTGTGTATATGTAGCAAATTTATCGGCTTTGATAGTGACAGTTTGTTCTCCTGCTGCTACATTGTTAAAACGTGCTGTAAGGAAGCTGGACTTATTGGCGAAATCCAGTTCTTTTGTTTCCCCATTGAATTCTATAGTTACTTTTCCTGTGTATTCAAGGAAAGGGTGTACTTCTATTTCTAAGCTGCCTGTAGTTGCCTGTGCAGTCCTTTTTCCATGACTGGAAACTTGTGCAGGCTGTGATTCAGAAAGCATCCTGGCTTCTGCAGTTTTAGCATATGCCTTCTGTGATGGTATAACAAAGCCTGTTAATGACTGTAGAAGAAGGCAGCCAGTAAGAAGTGCTGCTATTTTTTTTCTCATTACTTAAATTCCTTTCTATAAAATACTGTGGAAACAAAATGCCAGCCAGTGATTTTATGTATATAAGATATTCGTGTTATATTGTTTTATTCATAGCTGGTGCAGGTAAAGAAGTGCTATGAATAGTTAAGACCCTTGTTTAAAGGGTCTTGTATTTAAGGCGGTATATCTTAATTTACAAAAAATAACACTGGACTTATATAGTAATAATATTATATTTTAATAAAATTTGCAATAGATTATGTGGAATTTCAAGAGAGTATTTGAAAATTAAAAAGTACACAAAATTATTGGCTCTGGCAATTCCAAAATTTTACCCCAGGCAGCCCGCTTCCACTTGGATGCAATGTCATTTGGTTAAGAAAATTTCCTATAAACGGCAGATTTACATGGATTTGAAAATTAGATATTTCACAAGTTATGTTGCTCTGGCAATTCCAAAATTTTACCAACAGCAGCCCGCTTCCGCTTGGATGGATACGCAATGGTGCATAAAGCCTTAAAGGACAAGGCTTAAGCACCAGCGTATCCATAACAGCTGCTTTTTGGTAAAATATTTGGAACTTGCCAGAGCAATATAAGCTTTGTACATTTTTACTATTTAAAGACAATTTTCAAATATGCAAGGCATTACAACTGCTGCTTATTATTTTCCTTATAAATAAATTTTTAGTAAAGATAAATTGAACATTATCAGAACTATGTGATATCTAGCAGTTGCTTTTAATGGTCATAAGTGGTTATATTGGGGATGTCTGATGCAGCAATAACAGTTAAATACCAGGTGTATGCTAAATAAAAAATATCAGTATTTAATCATTTTGATAAATACATTGACAATTATATGTGCATATGTTAATGTCAAAAAAACTGGTTGTATGCGGAAAATAACCAATAAAATAACAAAATGGAGAAAAATGTAACATGAATATATTAGTATTAGGAAATGGATTTGACCTTGCACATGGATTACCAACAAGTTATATTAATTTTTTAGAATTTTGTGAAAAAGTAATACCAATATATAATGGTATAAATAAATCACATATTTCTTATAATAATAATGTTTTATCAGATTGGAAAATTAATAATGAAATAAAAGATTTTCTGGAAGATGCATATAAAAGCAGGAAAAAAGAGAACAATATAATTTATACAAAATATCCAAAATTAGATGAGTTATATTCACTTATTAAAAATAATATATGGTTTTATTATTTTAAAGAGAGTGATAAGCATGGAAAAGAAAACTGGATAGATTTTGAGAATGAAATATCAAAAGTAATAAAGTCAATAACACAAGTAATGGAAGAATTTGAAATTTCATTATATAGTGAAGAACTTGATTATATGGATGGAAATTCATACCCTGGTATAGATTCTGTGTATTATAATATTTTAAATATAATGAGAAAATGTAAAAAAGGTATATTATATAAATTTACTTATTTAGAAATAAAGAATTATTTATTAGATGATTTGAACTGTTTAACACGGGCATTAGAAATATATCTTACAAAGGTTATTTGTAAAATTAAAACAGGAAAAGTATCTTCTGATATAGAATTTATAACTGAACTATCAACTAAGGTATTAAACTTTAATTATACTGATACTTATTTTAGAAAATATTCAAATTATAATGATGAAACAAACATTGATTATATTCATGGTAAAGCTGATATAAATAATACAATAGAAACAAATAATATGGTTCTTGGTATAGATGAATATCTTTCAAAAAAGAAGCGGAACAGTGATACAGATTTTATTGCTTTTAAAAAGTATTACCAAAGGATTTTTAAAGGAACTGGATGTAAATATAAAGACTGGCTGGATATAATACATGAAGATTATAAAAAAAGGCAGATAAAATTAGAAAAAAGAGTTATGGAAACATCTGGTTTTTTTTCAAAAAAACAAATTAAAAAACAAGTAAAGAGAGAGTATTTAAATGAACATAATCTTTATATATTTGGACATTCGCTTGATGTAACTGATAAGGATATTCTTAGGGACTTAATATTGAATAATATTTTACATACAACAATATTTTATCACAGTAAAGAGGAGCTGGGGAAGAAAATTGCAAATCTTGGTAAGGTAATAGGACAAGATGAGTTAATTAAAAGGACTGGTGGAAATACAAAGATTATTGAGTTTGTACAACAAAATGAAATGTAAAACAGAATAGAAATTTTGTAATTAAAATCTGTTTTATAATTATGTATATAAATTTGTTTAAAGTTGTTACTTAGTTTTAAAAATATACAGTTAAATGGATAAACTGGACTATTAATTTATAAGTATATGATAGATATAAAAATTTTATTTTTCATAAGCTAAAGAAATCCACATACGGCGTTGTATTTAAAAAATAGCAAAATATATAATAGATGGTTAGCCTGGCTTATAAGTTGCTGGAACAGCCGCTCGGTTTGCACAGTGATATGCTCCTTGTCAAGTAGACAGGAGAAATATCTAATTAGTGCAGATGATGTCTGCATTTTGTTTTGGAATGCAGGCAGGTTTTTTATAATATTTTCAAAAGACTAATTGAAAATTGAAGTTATATAATAAAATAATTATTTCCACATCTATTATATCAGATTTTTTGTATCATGTCCAAAAGACTAATTGAAGGAAATCCCACGTCCGTTTCATAAATTTTATTCCAATAGTTTCTATTTATCTTTTGAGAGTGCCAGTACACAGGGTTTCCGCTGCCAGAACCAGCAATAATTCCACAAAAGGGGTACTTTAACCCCGCCAGTGCTTGTATCCTGTTTTAAATTTTATAAAAGAAATGGCAATTTCTTTTATAAAATAAGGATACTATGCACTGTTGCGTGGGTTATCGTAGCGGAAGCGTACCCCTGTGTGGAATATTCTGGCTCTGGCATGGAAACCGTCCGTCCCCTCAAAAATAAATAAATAGGAATTATTGGAATTTATGAAACGGACATGAAGGAAATTCAAAAAACTGTTGACAAATAAAGGAAGCAGTGATAAACTGTCCTAGTGTGCCGCTTAGTGAGGTTATATTAAGTCCTGTATATACCATACAGGCGCCAAAACTAGCGAGTAATGATAAATAGGAGGTGCAGATATGTACGCAGTTATTGCAACAGGTGGAAAGCAGTACAAAGTATCTGAAGGTGATATCATTAACGTAGAAAAGCTTGCTGCCCAGGCAGGTGAAACAGTTACTTTTGATGATGTTATTGCTGTAAATGATGGGACAATGAAAGCAGGTGCTGACGTGTCTGGTTCAACAGTAACAGCGTCTGTAGTTAAAGAAGGACGTGCTAAGAAAGTTATTGTTTACAGGTATAAGAGAAAAACTGGGTATCACAAAAAGAATGGCCACAGGCAGAGCTATACACAGGTTAAGATTGAAAAAATTAATGCGTAGCCAGAAGGTGGCATAATGGTAAAGGTTACAGTTTATCAGAACCAGGATGATGTATATTATGGTTTTCGTATGGAAGGACATGCTGGATTTGCAGCATATGGTAATGATATAGTATGTTCGGCAGTATCTGCACTTGTCATTAATACAATGAATTCAATAGAGCAGTTTACTGATGATAAATTTGATGGGGCTGTACATGAAGAGAAAGATATAGTTTCATTTAATATTACGTCAAAACCGGTCAGTGCATCAGCAGGACTGTTACTTGATTCACTTGTTTTAGGGCTTAGTGCCATACAAAGTGAATATGGAAAGAAATATATAAAGATTAAAATTAAGAAAAAGCAGGAGGTGTAATAAAATGTTTAAAATGGACCTTCAGTTATTTGCCCATAAAAAAGGAATGGGTTCTACAAAGAACGGCAGAGATTCAAAATCAAAGAGATTAGGGGCAAAAAGGGCAGACGGACAGTTTGTGCTTGCAGGTAATATTATTTACAGGCAGCGTGGTACAAAAATCCATCCTGGCATAAATGTAGGCCGTGGTGGTGATGATACATTATTTGCTTTAGTAGATGGTGTACTCCGTTTTGAAAGAAAAGGCAGGGATAAGAAGCAGGCTTCTGTATATCCAGTAGAAGCTAAATAGACTTTTATCTGAATTATAACAGAGATTTTAGAGGGGCTGTTTCTACAGCCCCTTTATTGTATAATAATATGTAATCCAGAAAGAAGGTGGAATGATGTTTGCTGACAGTGCTAAAATATATATACGTTCCGGCAAGGGTGGTGACGGGCATGTAAGTTTCAGGCGTGAGCTGTATGTGGCGGCAGGTGGTCCAGATGGCGGTGATGGCGGCAAAGGTGGTGACCTTATATTTGAAGTTGACACTGGGCTGGATACCCTGGGTGATTTCCGTCATAAAAGAAAATATTGTGCAGGTGATGGCGAGCCAGGCGGTAAGAGACGCTGCCACGGGGCAGATGGTGAAGACCTTGTTATAAAAGTTCCAGAAGGAACTGTTATAAGGGAAGCAGAAACTGGAAAAGTAATTGCAGATATGTCATATGGATGCAAAAGGGAAGTTATATTGAAAGGCGGCAGAGGCGGTAAGGGAAATATGCACTATGCCACACCAACAATGCAGGTGCCAAAGTATGCACAGCCAGGAAAGCCTGGACGTGAGCTGTATGTAACGCTTGAACTTAAGACAATAGCTGACGTAGGGCTTATTGGTTTCCCTAATGTAGGCAAGTCAACATTTTTATCACGTATAAGCAATGCAAAGCCAAAGATTGCAAACTATCATTTCACTACGTTACAGCCAGTCCTTGGTGTTGTAGACCTTGATGGTGCAGCAGGGTTTGTTGTTGCGGATATTCCTGGGCTTATAGAAGGGGCTTCAGAAGGAACAGGTCTTGGGCATGAATTTTTAAAGCATATTGAGCGTACAAGGGTATTTATCCATATGGTAGATGCTGCTTCAACAGAAGGAAGAGACCCTCTGAATGATATAAATATAATTAATAATGAACTTGCAAAGTACAGTGGGGAACTTTTAAAAAGACCCCAGGTAATAGCCGCTAATAAGACAGATGTATTTTATGGAACAGAAGAAGAAACAGTTATAGAGCTTTTAAAAGAAGAATTTGAGCCAAAAGGAATAAAAGTATTTCCGGTATCAGCAGTAAGCGGTAAGGGAGTAAAAGAACTTTTATATTATGTAAAAAAACTTCTTGATGAAACTGGCAAAGAACCAGTAGTATTTGAGAAGGAATATGAAGACAATGATATTACACTGCCTGATGAACCATATACAGTAGAATATGATGCAGATGAAAATATGTATGTCGTTGAAGGACCACGTATTGAAAGGATGCTTGGATATACTAACCTTGATTCTGAAAAAGGGTTCCAGTTCTTCCAGAAATTCCTCCATAAATCAGGAATTATAGAAGAATTAGAAGCACTTGGCATAGAAGAAGGTGATACAGTAAAAATGTATGGGCTGCAGTTTGATTATTATAAATAGTTAGAGGTGCCAAGTGAAAGAGATTGCATTAGAAATCCTGCTTTGTATTATTGCCGCATCTGTTATTATGGTAATACATGAACTTATAAAATCTATAGTGTATCTCTGTGTACGTAAAGTGCAAAAACAGCCAGCAAGCCATAATAATAGCATACTGGCTATATGGAGATATATTGACCCGTTAGGCATACTGCTTTCAGTAACGTCTTTTGTCCCGTTTTCAAAACCCCATTTATTCAGGATAAGGGATAAAAAAACTAATATGATACTTGGAATTACAGGTTTTTCTGTAATAATTCTTTTATTTGTTTTAAGCACTGCTGTTTTAAAGACAGGCTGCCTTGGAATGGACCGCCTGTTTAGTTCAGGCGGCATTAAAGCCCATGTTGTTTCACTGTTCTGGCAGTATATGGCAGTGCTAAGTTCGGGCATGTTTATTGCAAATATGTTTCCAATATCTACATTTGATATGGGGTTAATAATAGCTGGAATATCTGCAAAGTATTATCTCAGTATTATAAAAGCTGATTCTTTAATAAAGCTGGTTTTTATACTTGCCCTGATGTTTGATATAATCCATTATGGAAGCATAAGGCTGCTCAGGCTGATATTGTGGTAAAGGAGATAATTTATGGGAATTCCTGTAAAGCTTGATGTATTTGACGGGCCGCTTGACCTGTTGCTGCATTTGATAGAGAAAAATAAAATTGATATTTTTGATATACCAATAGTGGAAATTACGGGGCAGTATATGGATATTATTACACATATGGAAAACAAAGATATGGATATTATGAGTGAATTTCTTGTAATGGCAGCAACTCTTCTTAAAATCAAGTCTAAAATGCTTCTTCCAAAAGAAAAGAAAGAAAACGGGGAAGAAGAAGACCCAAGGGAAGAGCTTGTGGAGAGGCTGCTTGAATATAAGACATTTAAGTACGCAGCATTTGAACTGAAAGATTTGCAGCTTGATGCTTCCAAACAGTTATTCAGGAAAGTATGCCTGCCTGATGAAATAGCTTCATATAAGGAAGAAGTTAATACCAGTGAGCTTTTATCTGGTATTACGCTTAATAAATTACAGATTGTTTTTAATAGTGTAATGAAAAGGCAGATTGATAAAATAGACCCTGTAAGAAGCAAGTTCGGGCAGATTAAAAAAGAAGAAATAAGCCTTGAAGAAAGGGTAGTTTATATTGAAGATTATGCGTCTTCACATGGAAGGTTCAGCTTCAGGGCAATGCTTGAGGATAATGCCAGCAAAACTATGGTTATAGTAACATTTCTGGGCATACTTGAACTTATGAAGGCAGGAAAGCTTGAAATAGTCCAGGAAAATATTTTTGATGATATTCTGATTACATATAATACTGGAGGATTAGCATGACGATTTCAGAGCTGGAAGCAAGGATTGAGGCTATACTTTTTACTATGGGTGATGCTGTAGGGCTTGAACGCATAGCTGTGGCTACAGAACAGGATGAAGACACATGCAGGCGTGTAATCAGGAATATGATGGACAAATATTCTGGAGAAGACAGGGGCATACAGATAATAGAACTTGATGGTGCGTACCAGATGTGTACAAAGACTGGGATGTATGAAACACTTGTGAGAATTGCACATGTCCCAAAGAAACATGTGCTTACAGATGTGCTCCTTGAAACATTGTCCATTATAGCATATAAACAACCAGTTACAAAGATAGAAATAGAACATATACGTGGAGTTAAAACAGACCACGCAGTAAATAAACTTGTGGAATATAACCTTGTCTGTGAAGCAGGAAGGCTTGATGCACCAGGAAGGCCTATACTTTTTGCGACTACAGAAGAATTTTTAAGGAACTTTGGAATAGAATCCCTTGATGATCTGCCAGTTATAAATCCTGACAAAATTGAAGACTTTAAACTTGAAGCAGAGCAGGAGGCACAGCTGGAACTTGACATATAAGGAAAATAAGGAGGCAGATTATGGATTTAATACTTGATACACATACACATACCATTGCAAGCGGACATGCATATAATACAATAAATGAAATGGTGAGAAGTGCTGCAGACAAGGGGCTTAAGCTTCTCGGTATAACGGACCATGCGCCTATGATGCCAGGCTCATGTTCTTATATGAATTTTCTTAATTTCCGTGCATTAAGACGTGAAAAGTACGGGGTTAAACTTCTGTTTGGTGCAGAGCTGGATATACTTAATAAGGATGGTATGCTTGATTTGCGGGGTGATGCAATAGAAGCCCTTGACATAGGTATTGCGAGCATACATGAACCATGTTATAAACCAGGTACAGCACAAGAGAACCTTAATGCGTATATAAAGGCTATGAAGAACCCACATGTAAATATAATAGGCCATCCTGATGACGGGAGGTTTCCTGTTGATATGGAGAAGCTTGTGCTTGCTGCCAGAGAGAACCATGTACTTCTTGAATTAAATAATGCTTCTCTTAATCCAAATGGTTTCAGGCAGGATGCAGAGAAAAACGACCTTGAAATGTTAAGGCTGTGCAAAATATATGGACAACCTGTAATAATTAGCAGTGATGCACATATAGAAGAAGAAGTCGGGAACTTTGGACGTGCAGTGAAAGTAATTGAAAAAGCAGGGTTTCCAGAAGAACTTGTAATTAACACTTCTATAGACAAGTTATATGAATACCTGGGAACTGGGAATTAAACTGTGCAGTGCCCTTGTACAAAATAATGTCTGTATATTCAAATCTGGAAATCTAAGGGCTGTTGGTAATTACCAGAGTAATACAGACTTTGTATACTTCTTATTGGTTTTTTGGTTTCCCCATTTTTTTAATACACAGGTATTTTGCCAGAGTAATATAATCTTTGTATAATTTAAAAAATGGGGAAACTCAAACTTATTGTTTATAATGACACTTTTATTTTCTGGTAGTATAATGTAAATATTTTATTTTTTCTTACCAAGGGTATCATCAATTATATTTTCAATAATTGTCTTTTTTACCCATACATCAAAACTTAACATACATATAAATGCAAATTTTGATAAAATATTCTTTTCTTCGGGGTCTTCTACATCTGCATATGTTTCATTTGACTTTTTAAGTTTACGTATAATATCCCTTAATTGTGAATCTACGTTATCTAGTTCTAGTGAAACAATTTCTTTGTAAAGGCTGTCCAGGTTGCGGCCGTCATCTGCCTGGAAGAACTTATCTGATATAGGTTCTAATACACTTTTAATATCATTAATAGCAAGAAAATTTTTAAAATAGTATATAAATATAAGAAGAAGCATATGTTCTTTTGTGTATTTTTTCTTGTCAGGAGGAGGAAGCAGGTTATTCTTAGTATAATTATTAATCATTGTTTTAGTAAGGATTTTATCATCATCAAAACGCTTAGAAGACTTGAGGTGTTCATCCATAAAAGTAGTAACCTGGTCCATATATAAATCTATATCTGGTATATCTTCTGGGTTAATATAATCTATATTCTGCATGCTTCTTATAAGGTCCAGTATTTCTTTATTGTATTTTTCATGCATAATTATCGTATTCCTTTCTATAATATAATAGGACGGTTGTTATAGATGGCCAAAAAATTTAAATATAATTATACCATAATCATTACAAATATAGCAAGGAATTTTATAGCTGTAACAGGATAACCTCATAAAATTAAAAAAGTATTAAATCCTGCTTATATAAGTGGTTTTTAGATTATAATTTTTAAAAATTTAAATTTTTTATTAAAAAACATTTTATAATGCTAATTTTATATATTGTTACAAGAACAATGCCGTTTAGTTAAGAAAACCATAACCAATAAAAGAATTACAGGGGTTTTAAAATTGAAATTATACAAAAATGATATTACTCAGGCAAGTTCCAAATGTTTTACCATAAGGCAGCTGTTATGGGGACGCTGGTGCTTAAATCTGGTTTTTTCAGATTTTATGCACCATTGCGTATCCCATCCAAGCGCAAGCGTGCTGCCTGGGGTAAAACTTTGGAACTGCCAGAGCCATATAACTTGTAAGATGTTTAATTTCCAGACACATGCCATATAGTAACAATTTTGTATATTCATGCATAAATTAATAGGAAATATTATTGGCACCGGTAAATATATAGTAACCAAAGACCGGGCAGGGAGGGAAACAGATGCTTAGAAAGGACAGGAATAAGCCATCTGTACATAAGCACAGTAAAAAACCTGCTGCAAAGCCTTCGATGTGCGAACCTGCCATAGCAGAGCGGATATCAAGGAAACTAAATATGACAGAAGACATAATAGCCAAAGCACCAATAATTACTGGATATGGCAGGCACAGGTTCTGTGTTGAAAATTACAGGAATATTATTGAATACACAGAATGTCTTATAAGAATACAGACAAAGACGTGCAGGATACATATACTTGGCGAGAAACTTATAATTGCATATTTCAGGGAAGATGGAATGTGTGTGACAGGTAATATAAATTCAATAGAGTATCACTAGGAGGCATAGGTTTAAACATGGTACATAAAGTGACAGGCTGGTTCAGTGGTTATCTGTTAATACGCATAAACGGATATGGAAGCAGGCGTTTTGTAAATCTCTGCCGCAACCATGGCATAGAACTGTGGATGATACGGCGTGACGGCAGTGATGGGTTATTATACTGCAGGATTTTTCTTAAAGACTTCTATAAACTGCGCCCGCTTGCAAGAAAATGTAAAGTAAGGCCTGTTGTAATTGAACGTACAGGAGTTCCATTTATCCTAAGTGAAATGTATAAAAGGATAAGCTTCTTTGCAGGAGTAGCAGTATTTTTCAGCCTTCTTCTGTTCCTGGCAAGCCGTATATGGGGAATCTCAATAGAAGGACAGTCATACCATACCAAAGAAAGCCTTCTAAAATACCTTGAAAGGCAGGAAGTATATGGCGGCATGGCAGTAAAAGATGTAGAATGCAGCCAGATAAGGGAAAATATAAGACACAGCTTTGAAGATATAGGATGGGTTTCCGCACAGCTGCGGGGAAGCAAGATATTTATAAAAATAAAAGAAGCACAGCTTGTCAAAGAAAAACAAGAGGAAGAAGAGCCTGCAAGCCTTATAGCGGAAGATGGGGGCACAGTTATATCTATTGTGACAAGCAGAGGCACAGCAAAAGTAAGGGCGGGGGATAAAGTTAAAAAGAATAAAGTGCTGGTTTCAGGCATTGATAAAATTATAGGGGACGGGGATACACTAATACGTAAAAGAAAGGTAAGGGCAGAAGGAAAAGTAGTTATTGAAAGTATTAAAAAATATGAGGATATCCTTGAAGAAGACTATTCCAGGAAAGAATATACAGGAAGGGATAAATATATTTACAATATTGAACTGTTTGGCAAAAATGTTTTTTTCTATAATCCCTTAAATAATTTGGAAACTTATGAAAAATGTGATATAATTCGTGAAGGTGGACAAATTTTACCAGAACTGTCGTTAAGGTTTCCGGCATATTTCTGGAAACAGTGCTTTGCAGAAGTAAAATATACACATGCCAAATATTCACTTAAAGAGGCAGAAGCACTTTTAAATGAGAGATTTGGATATTATTTAAAAGAGCAGGAAGAGCTTGGATATAAAATAACCAGTGCAGAACTTGTAGTGAAAAAATCTGGTGGAAGCTATATTGCATCTTCAAATGTAAAAGTCCAGAAAGAGCAGGATAATTACCGCAAAATTAATAAAAAGAGGAAAAAACAAAATGGCAATAATGGAAACGATAATAGAGATACCAGTGGAACATGAGAGAAATATATTTGGCAGTTTCGATATCAATATAAAGAAAATTGAAAAGTCATTAAATGTTACAATGGTGGCAAGGGACGGAGCACTTAAACTTGTAGGTGGCGAAGCAGGTGTAAAACAGGCAGAAAGCATACTTATGCAGCTTCTGGAGCTGTCTAAAAGAGGCAATGAAATTACAGAGCAGAATGTTAATTATATACTTGCCCTGGCAGTAGAGAACCGTGAAGGTGAGCTTGTAGAACTGGATTCTGACATTGTGTGCCGCACAGTACAGGGAAAACCTGTAAAACCAAAGACAGCAGGACAGAAAGAGTATGTTGACCTGATAAGGAAGAAAATGATAGTCTTTGGCATAGGGCCTGCTGGTACAGGGAAAACTTATCTTGCGATGGCAATGGCAATAGATGCATTTAAACGTGATGATGTCAGCAGGATTATACTTACAAGGCCTGCAATAGAAGCAGGGGAGAAGCTTGGCTTCCTTCCAGGTGATTTACAGAGCAAAGTAGACCCATATTTGAGGCCGCTTTATGATGCACTATACCAGATTATGGGTGCTGACAGCTATCTGCGCAATGTAGAAAAAGGACTTATAGAAGTTGCACCACTTGCATATATGAGGGGACGTACATTAGACAATTCATTTATTATACTTGATGAAGCACAAAATACAACACCAGCACAGATGAAAATGTTCCTTACAAGGATTGGGTTTGGTTCAAAAGTGATAGTTACGGGCGACCTTACACAAAAGGACCTTCAGGCAGATGTAAAGTCAGGGCTCGAACATGCAGTTGAAGTGCTGGGCAAAGTTAGTGATATAGGATTTTCATACCTTACTAACAAAGATGTAGTAAGGCATCCGCTTGTACAACAGATTGTAACTGCGTATGATGATTATGAGAAGAGCCAGCAGAGAAAAAAGGCCGCCAGGGAGGCAAAAGAAACTGAAAACAGGCAGAAAAAAAGGCGTGTAAACAACAGATAATACAGTGCCGGAGGCAGGGATTTTGAGAAAAAAGGGAGATAAAAGCACCAGAGCAAAGAAACGCAGGGAGAAAGCATTATTTACACTAGGGATTTATTTAACAGTCCTGACAGGCACAGTTTTAAGTGGCATTATATCAGGTGCAGCATTAAAAGAAATTTTTGCCAATATTTCAACATCCATTGTAGGTATAATGGTATTTGTATATTATTATTTAAAAGATAATGGCAAAATGATAGAAAATATTTTGGCTAAAAGAATATTTATTATATTTTTTATGTTATCTAATGTAATTGTGGCATTAGAAAGTGTGGTACAAACTGGAACTATATGGATGTTAGCAGTAGCAGTTATAGCTGTAAGAGAGGGCATGGGACATGCAGTGCCATGCCATGCACTCCTTATGTTGCAGTATATGGTTTTATCTCCAGGTGCTGCTGGTAATATAAGGAAAGTTATTTTCCATGCAGTCCTTGGAATACTGCTTGCATTTATTATATCAGAAGTAAAAAGAAAAAAGTTATTTATATATGCAGCAGTTATATTAACTGCACTTACGGTTGTGCTGTTGTTAGTTTTGTACAGATTTGATTTCTATGAATTAGCATGTAATAAAGAGTATGTTGGCTTGTGCACCGCAGGTAATATAATTCTTTTAACAGCAGCCTGGATTACATACTGTATTGATAAAAAACATGAACATATGGTTTTGTCAGGGCTTTTTGATATAGACAGTGAACTTATGCAGAGAATAATGGAACATTCCAGTTATTTATACAGCCACTCTGTACAGAATGGCAGGTTGTCATATAAAGCAGCAGCATTTATGGGGTTTGACAGGCTGCTTGCAGGTACAGGCGGGCTTTACCATGAAGCAGGAAGGATTTATAGTGAAAAAGGGGATATAGACGCATTTAACAGGATTGCCAGGGAATACAGGTTTCCAGCAGTGCTTGCCAGTGCGGCAAGGCAGAACAGTACATCTTCTGAAAAGCCTAAATCCCCTGAAGAAGCTATTATAATGTTAAGTGACTGTATTATATCTATAAGTGAGTATCTTGAAAAAAAAGGTAAAAGGGAAGAGATAACTGATGAAAAAATTGTAAAAAATATATTTAGCAACAGAATTGCAAAAGGAAACCTTGATGAATCAGGAATGGACAGAAGACAGCTAAATAAACTTATGGGATTTTATATTGATAATGCTTTCAGTGAAGAGCAGAATCTTCTGGATATGGAAAGGTATGGTTAGCAGAATGACAATACTGGTAGAAAAAGAAACAGATGATGAAATTGGTTTTGACTATGAAGAAATATTAGGTAAAGTTATTATAAAAGCAATAGAACTTGAAAAGTGCCCATACCAGTGCGAAGTAAGTGTTACATTTACGGATGATAATGGTATACGTGAGCTTAACAGGGATTTCAGGAACCTTGATGTCCCTACAGATGTCCTTTCATTTCCTATGGCAGATTACAGCCCCCCAGCTGATTTTTCCATTCTTGGGGAAGATGAAGCTGCTGCCATGTATTTTAACCCTGAAAGTGGTGAACTTCTGCTTGGTGATATTATAATATCACTAGAGCGTGCCAAAGAACAGGCAAAGGAATATGGACATTCATTAAAACGGGAAGTATGTTTCCTTACAGCGCATAGCATGCTGCATCTTATGGGGTATGACCATATGGCAGACAGGGACAGGGAGGTAATGGAGAGTAAGCAGGATGAAATATTAAATGCACTTGGGATAACCAGGGATTAGAAGGGGGACAGCAGGATGGGTTCTTCAAAGGAAAGCACCACAGGCGGATTCCTTAAACAGGGCACTATCCTTGCCGTAGCATCTATAATGGTCAGGATAATCGGTATGATTTACCGTATACCTATGGCCAATATAATAGGTGATGAGGGCAATGGAATATATTCAGCGGCATATGAAATCTATAATATACTTCTTATTATATCCTCGTATGGAATGCCTATGGCAGTATCTAAAATGGTATCTGCCAGATGCGCACAGAAAAGGTATAAAAACGCATATAAGCTTTTCAGGTATTCAATGGCTGTATCTGTAGTTACAGGCGGTGCAGCAGCATTATTTGTCTACTTTGGGGCAGACTGGCTTGAGAACCAGTTTTTTTCAAAGTACAGTGGTGTGGCAATTCCATTAAGGATACTTGCGCCGACTATATTTATAGTAGCAGTTATGGGTACTTTAAGAGGGCTTTTCCAAGGCAGGAAGACAATGCTTCCTACAGCTGTATCACAGATATTTGAACAAGTAGTAAATGCATTTGTTAGTGTTTCTGCTGCATATTTCTTTATGCGTGCACATAGTGCATCAGACCAGCTGCCTGCATGGGGGGCAGCTGGTGGTACATTAGGTACATGCATGGGTGCAGTTGTTGCCCTGTTAATCCTTTCAGTTATATACTTTATGTACAAGCCTGTTATGAGCAGGCAGGAAAAAAGGGATAAAACTTCCAGGACTATTTCTGCAGCACAGTCGTATAAAATAATAGCAATAACTGTAATACCAATAATTTTAAGCCAGACAGTATACCAGTTAAGCGGAATTGTAGATGTTACCCTTTTTAATGCAATTATGGGACTTAAAGAAATCCCTGATAAAGTGGTAAGTACAATGCAGGGTATATATAGCACTAAATATAAACTGCTCGTAAACGTGCCTGTAGCTGTGTCTACAGCTATAGCTTCATCAATGATACCAAGCCTTGTAATATCCTTTGCCTCAGGTGATACAGAGAGTGTAAAAGGAAAAGTGTCAATGGCAGTAAAATTTAATATGATTATAGCATTTCCATCTGCAATGGGGCTTGCAGTCCTTGCAGAGCCTGTTATAAGGCTGCTTTTTCCAGCGGCAGACTATACGGTAAGTGCAATGATGCTTATAACAGGTTCATCATGTATAATATTCTATGCTTTGTCTACAGTTACCAATGGTGTATTGCAAAGCATAGATAAAATGGGGCTTCCTGTCCTGCATTCTCTTATATCGCTTATTATACATGTAGGAATAGTGGCAGGGCTTCTTATGTGGACTAATATAGGCGTATATGCACTTGTAGCTGGCAATGTAACATATCCTATGCTTGTGTGCCTGCTGAATAACAGGTCACTTAAAAAGTACCTTGGATATAAACAGGAGATTACAAGAAGTTTCTGTGTGCCATTAATAGCATCATTTATAATGGGAGTCGTAGCATTTGGTGTTTATTATCTGGTATTTATGCTTACACACAAAATTTATATAGCTATACTTCCATCTGTAGCCCTGGCGGTATTTATATATTTTGTACTTGTACTGAAACTGCAGGGATTAAACAGGCAGGAACTTTATGAGTTTCCTATGGGCAGAAGGATGTCTGTGTTTGCGGATAAAATGCACCTTTTAAAGAATTAGGAGTTCTTTAAATCCATGCTTACCAGGCAGGGAGAAACTTGCAGGCTGTATTTAATAGGGAAAGAAAGGCGTGTTATAATATGCAGAAAATCACACGGGAGACAATTAAACATCTTGCATCCTCTGAAACAGTATATTTCAGGGGTATGCGGTATTATGCAGCACATACAGTATCTAATGTGACATGGAATGAAGGAAACAGGCAGTACAAAGGGTTTGTTAAAGGAAACAGCCAGTACATGGTAACTATACAGGCAGATGGCGGTCTCGTATATTCATGTAACTGTCCTGCACATGTAAAATATAATGGGGCATGCAAACATGTTGTTGCAATGCTTCTTTTTATTTCAGATTACCAGCAGAGAGAAACAGCCAAGGAAACTTTTAATGATGAAGACAAGGCGGCATACCATGTTATTGAATATTTCCGCAAAATGGAGTACCAGAGCCAGGTACCAGAATACTTCCACCTGGAAATAAGGGTAAATATACCTTCATTTATGAATAAAAAAGATACTAAAGCTTATATTTCATTTATGGCGGGTTCTTCTAAGATGTATATAGTGCCAAATATAAAAAAGTTTATAGAAGATTATTGTGGAGAAAGACAAGTAGAATTTGGCCGCCAGTCCAGGTATATACCAGGGGAGTGTGAGTTTGACAGCCAGTCATCAAGTGTGCTTGGATATCTTATAGAAATATATGAGATACACCAGATGTATGGACGGCAGAATTCTGGAATTTTCTGCCGCAATGAAATTATAGTGACACAAAATATGCTGTGTAAGCTGCTTTATTTTGCAGAAGGGCTTAGATGCAGGCTTAAATATCTTGGCAATGACTATACATATATAAAAATAACCAGAGGAAATCCAGAACTTTCACTTTCAATAAGTTTAAAAGATGGTATACTTGAAGCTGGTAATGCAGGAAATAAAGTAATATCACTGTGTGAAGATGGTTCAATTCTTTATTACAATGGTTCAGTTTATCTCCCAGATAAGCAGTTTATTGGAAACCTGCTGCCATTTTATTTATCTGTATTCAATAGTACAGACAGAACTATCAGGTTTAGTGGCACCAACAAAGACAGCTTTATTGAAAAAGTGCTGCCAGTTATTAAAAAATATATAAAAGCAGATATCCCTCAGGAAATAAAGGATAGTTATATTATAGAAAAACTTGTACCAAGGCTTTACCTTGATATAGACAAGTATAAGAGAAGGTATACTATAACTGCCACAGTTAAATTTATATATGGTGCATATGAGATAAACCCGCTTGGAAGTATACCAGCAGGCAGTTTTATAATTATACGTGACTGGAAAGAGGAGGAACGTCTTACAATACTGCTGGAAACAGCAGGGTTTAAAGCTGGTGAAGGGAATTTCCTGCTAGATAATGAGGAACAGATATTTGGGTTAGTAAAAGATAAAGCCAGAAAGCTTTCAGAAGATTTTGAGATATTTTATTCAAAAGAATATAAAAGGATGTCTGTAAAGAAGCCTGGAAGGATGTCTGCAAATATAAAGATTAATACAGATATAAACCTGCTTGAAATTAACCTTGGTTATTCACATATACCTAAAGAAGAAACTGACGCATTTTTTAATGCAGTAAAACTTAAGAAAAAGTATTACCGCCTGAAAGACGGGACATTTATTAACCTTTTAGATAAAAGTATTATAGCAGGCACTCTGGGCAGGCTTCTTGAGGATGGCAGCAGAGCAGGCAATGGCATTTTACAGTTTAACAGTGCATCAGCTGCATATATTGACAAGCTTATGCCAGACGGCAGTAATATAAAAAAGGATGAAATATATTTAAAACTTATTAATGATATTAACCATCCAGGAAATACAGTTTGGGAAGTACCAGACATTATAAATGCAACACTTAGGGATTACCAGAAGACTGGATACCAGTGGCTTAAAACCCTTGCAAAGTATGGGATGGGAGGTATACTTGCAGACGATATGGGGCTTGGAAAAACATTACAGGCAATAATATATATATGTTCAGACAGGGCATCCAGGTCTCTTATAGTTTGTCCAGCTTCACTTTCATATAACTGGCAGGAGGAGTTTATGAAATTTGCACCATCTGTAAAGACATGTATAGTAGCAGGGACTCCAGAAGAAAGAAAAGATATCCTAAGCTGCCATATGGAAGAGTATGAGGTATGGATAACAACTTATCCTGTTATACGTAAAGATGTGGCTTTTTATAAAGATATAAAATTTGACAACATGTTTATAGATGAAGCACAGTTTATTAAAAATCCAGCTTCACTTGGGGCAAAAGCAGTGAAATGTATAAAAGCAAAACATAAATTCGCCCTTACAGGTACACCTGTTGAAAACAGGCTTGCAGAATTATGGTCAATATTTGATTTTATAATGCCAGGGTATCTTGGCAGATATCCATATTTTTCAGAATATTATGAAAAACCAGTGCTTAATGGGAATAATGAAGAAAGACGTGAAGAGCTTCGTTTTAAAATACAGCCTTTTATATTAAGAAGAATGAAAAAGGACGTATTAAAAGATTTGCCTGATAAAATAGAAACAAAAATAATGCCAGAAATGACATCAAAACAGCGTAAAATATATTTGTCATATCTTTTACGTGTACAGCCAGGAATCAGGGATGGCAGCAGTTTTGATGGTGGAAAAGGCAGGATGCAGGTACTTGCAGCACTTACAAGGTTACGGCAGATATGCTGCCATCCGTCAGTATTTATTGATAATTATACAGGCGGCAGTGGCAAGATGGAACTGCTTATGGAACAGCTTCCAGGGCTGCTTGATGCAGGCCACAGTGTAATAATATTTTCACAGTTTACCTCAATGTTGTCAATAATAGCAGATACTCTTTATGATAACCAGATACCTTTCTTTTATTTATCTGGTGCAACAAAAACTATAGACAGAAAGAGATATGTTGAAGAATTTAACCAGGGAAGTGTAAAATTGTTTCTTATATCGCTTAAAGCAGGCGGGACAGGGCTGAACCTGACAGGGGCTGATACAGTTATCCACTTTGACCCATGGTGGAACCCGGCAGTAGAAAACCAGGCAACGGACAGGGCATACAGGATAGGCCAGAAAAAGAAAGTAAATATAATTAAGTATGTTATGAAAGATTCTATTGAAGAAAAAATATATGAACTCCAGAAGAGAAAAAAACTTTTATCAGATTCTGTTATAGAGGCAGAAGAAATATTTGTAAACCAGCTTACAAAAGAAGAGATTGCAGGGTTATTTGAATAATATATATAAAGTTTGTTTTACTTCACAATCGTTTACATGTATGATAAAATATTATTTAAAACAGACCGTTAGTATATAAGAACAGAATGGATTCCGCATATGGGCGGCACATTCCTGATAAATAAAAGCTGGCACTGCCAGATATAGAAATGAGGTATAGTATGACACATAGGGAAAAAGCGGAGCAGCTTCTACAGCAGCAGTACCATTGTTCACAAGCATTATTTGGAGCATTTGCAGATGATTTTGGATTAGATTTAAAGACTGCATTTAAAATAAGTACATGCTTTGGCGGAGGTATGCGCCAGGGAGGGATATGTGGCTGTATTACAGCATCACTTCTTGTACTTGGCATGGCAATGGGTTTTTATGATTCACAGGACAGGGAATTAGAGATATATGGAAATAAAAAGACAGATGAGTTTATAAAACGTTTTACTGAAGGCATGAACGGTATGACTAATTGCCGTGATATTTTAGGACAGGATATTTCAATGCCAGATGGAATGGCAGCTATACGCAAAGAAGGGCTTATTTTAAAAAAATGTCCAGATGCGCTTAATATAAGCATTGAAATATTAGAAGAAATGCTTTCTTCTTATCTTAAGGATATAACGGAGAGCAGTATAGATTTAGAAGATATACCAGAGAATAATGAAATGCAAAGCATTATTAAGAGTGTAAGCAAGCTGCGACGTTTCAGGAGAAATGTCAACAATCTTTTATTATCTGCTACAAAAGAAATTGCTTTTATACAGTTTGATATACGTAAATTTAAAATTGTAAATGATTTATACGGTGAAAAATTTGGTGATGAAATTTTAGATTTCATTAAAAAACAACTGGATATCCATTGTAGTGATGAACAATATTTTGTAAACCTTAGAAGCGATGTATTTATGATAGTAACAGAATATGACAGTGAAGAATGGCTTATAAGCTTTATACAAAAGCTTGACCAGAAGATAAGTAATTTTAAAGATGTAAAACTGCAGCTGTCTTATGGTGTATATACAGTAGAAGATAATAGGATGGAACTGCGCCAGATGGAGGACAGGGCAGCTATGGCAAGGAAAGCTGCCAAGAATAATATACTGGCTAATATTTTATTTTATAAAGAACAATTTAAGGAGTCTTTATATAACAGGAAGTTTATTGAAGAAAATATGCAGGCAGCAATTTCAGAGAGACAGTTTATGATGTATCTCCAGCCTAAATACAGTATTGCCAAGAATGAAATTATAGGAGCTGAGGCTTTGGTAAGATGGCGTCATCCTGAACGTGGCATGATTTTCCCAGACCAGTTTATTCCAATTATTGAGGAAAACGGGTTTATCAGGAAAGTTGATTATTACATATGGGCTGAGGCATGCCGTTTTATTAGGAAATGTGAAGATGCGGGGATTATGACGTGTCCAGTTTCAGTAAATGTATCAAGGGTACACTTGAGGGATGATGAATGTATACATGTACTTTCAGATATGATAAAAAGTAATAATATACCTAAAAACCTGCTTGAACTTGAAATAACAGAAACTGCAGATGACCAGCAGGTAAGCTTAAAGGCCTTACAGTTAAAAGAAGAGGGCTTTACATTGCTTATGGATGATTTTGGAAGTGGTTATTCTTCATTAAATATACTTCTTGAAACTCCATTTGACGTTATAAAGCTTGACAAGAAGTTTATGGAGAATATGATGGTTTCAGGTAAGGGAAGGCTTATACTGGAACAAGTAGTTTCAATGGCAGATAAACTTGACCTTGGGCTTCTTGCAGAGGGCGTAGAAACTAAAGACCAGATAGAGCTTTTGCAAAGTATTGGATGTGACCAGGTACAAGGATATTATTATGCTAAGCCTATGCCAGAAGAAGAATTTTTTGAGCTGTTAAAGAAACAGCAGGCATCATAATACATGACTGGTATATAGCTATGGGACTTGCTATAAATATATAGGACAAAATGGAGATGTAAATTTGTGGATGAATACAGAATTATGATTGTTGATGATGAACCAGATATTTTAGACTTAATTGAAAAGGCTTTAAATATAGAAGGATATTATAATATTATTAAAATTAGTAACGGGTTTTCTGCTGTGAAAGCCTGTAAAGAAACTAAGCCTGATATTATTATTCTGGATGTTATGCTTCCAGACATTGACGGATATAAAGTTTGTAAACAAATACGTGAATTTTCTTTTTGTCCAGTTTTATTCCTTTCCTCCAAAAATGATGAGCTTGATAAGATACTTGGTCTTGCTGTTGGAGGAGACGATTATGTAACAAAACCATTCAGTCCTAAAGAAGTAGCTTACAGGGTAAAAGCGCATTTACGCCGTGTTTTATATAAACAAAACCCATCAAAGAATTTTAAAATTGGCGGACTTGTGATTGACCCAGAAGGCTGTATAGTAACAAAAAGGAATATACCTGTAGAATTAACTGCAAAGGAGTTTGAAATACTACAGTATCTGGCAGAAAATAAGGGACGTGTAATAAGCCGTGAACGGTTATATGAAGCAATATGGGGTGAAGAAAGTTCTGGTTGTGATAATACAATAATGGTACATATACGCCATTTACGTGAGAAAATAGAAGACAACCCAGCCGCCCCAGGATATATTATTACAATGAAAGGTTTAGGCTATAAACTGGAAGACCCATATGAAAAATAAAACTAATGTTAATCCATTTCTAAGAATATTTATTTTTGTGGCAGTTTTAGGTTTTATAGTAATAGTTTCTGCTATTTGTTTATTTTATTATATTTTTGGCATACCTGAGCCAGAAGGCATAAGTTTAGCTTACTGGCCTGATAGATTTACAAATAATTTCTCAGTGTGGATGGAAAATAATAACGGAAACCTTAAGATAGAAGATATAGCACTGGAACGGTTAGATGAGTATGGGTTATGGATACAGGTTATTGATGAAACAGGAAAAGAAATATTTTCCCATAATAAACCAGATGGATTTCCTATAAGCTATTCTGCATCAGAGCTGGTTAAACTGGGTTCAAGTGAATATAGTAATGGTAATACTGTTTTTACCAGCTGTTTTGAAGATTCTGGCAAGACTTGGAGTTATCTGGTTGGTTTTCCTTATGATATAGGAAAATATATGTTGTATTATAATGGAAAAAATGCTGGGCGTCTTTTTCCTGTTTTCCGTATGGGTATATGTTTATCAGCTGCTTTAGTTATAATATTTGTCTTTGTATATGGTTTATGGCTTACAAGGCATCTTGGAAAAATTACAAAGGGAATTAATAATATATCACTCCGTTCTTATTCCAAGCTTCCAGAAAAAGGTATATTTAGTGGAATATATAAGGAACTTAATAAAATGTATGTAGAAATCTGTAGTAGTGATAAAGTTAAGAAAGATACTGAGAAGACAAGGAGGGAATGGATTAATAATATTACACATGATTTAAAAACACCACTTTCCCCAGTTAAAGGTTATGCAGAACTGCTTGCAGGCAGCAATATACAAGATATGGCAACTGTGCATGAATATGCGGGAATTATTTTAAAAAATACATGCCATGTTGAAAAACTGGTTAATGATTTAAAAATAGTTTACCAGCTGGAATCTGGTGTAATACCGTATAATCCTTGTGAAATAAAATTTATCCGTTATATAAGGGAGATAATTATTGATATTGTGAATGACCCTGTATTTATTAACCGTAAGATAGAATTTGAAAGCAGTATAGAGGAAATAATAATTTGTGCAGATACTGGTTTGTTGCGCCGTGCAATTAGCAATCTTATTGTAAATGCCCTTACACATAATCCTTTAGAAACAAAAGTAAAAGTTATTGTAAACTTAACTAAATCTGGTAAAGTATCTGTTATTGTAAGTGATAATGGAAGAGGAATGGGTATTGAGGAACAAGAAGAAGCATTTAACAGGTATTACAGGGGCACAAATACAGAAGAAAAACCAGAAGGCAGTGGTCTTGGGCTTGCAGTTGCAAAACAGGTTATAACACTTCATGGAGGAAGTATTTCTGTGAAAAGCAATATTGGACAAGGTACAGAATTTACTGTTTTACTTCCTGTTAAACAATAGATTAAACTTATATTATTTAAAAATATTATTATATTAATTATAAAGGTTTTGTATAGATTAAAAGATATTTGGCAAGAGCTTGTACTCTTGCCAAAATTATGTAGTTAAATATAACTGTTACTGGGCTTTGCTTGAATCATAAGATTCAATAATTTTATCTGTTTTGTCGTTTATATAATCAAGATGGACATTTTCTGCTTTTGTGCCATTAAATATATTATACATTCCGCCAAATGTATAAAAAACAAGGCTTGATATTGATTCGTTTAAATCTAGTTTTTTAGATTTTGTCCTAATTTCAAATGAAGTGAAATCATCATTTGCTTTTATCTCTGTAAAATTAGGATAGTCTTCTGAACCAATCATTTTTTCTAGTTCTGAATTTATATTTTGAACCATTTCCTGCATAAGTTCTTCATGTTGTGCTTTTGTCATTATGTAAGTTGCACTGCCATCATCATTAAGGGTAATTGACTGGTATCCATGTTCTTTAGCAGTTTTGTCCAGTTCTTCCTGTGTAGTTTCACCCATAAAATCTGCTGGTATTTTAAGTTCTACAGAAAAAAGGTTCTTTTCAACTTCAACATCACCAATTGATTCTAAATCATCCAAACCATCTGATGATGAAGTATCTTGTGGTGCTTCTGTATTTAAAGAAGAAGCAGTTTTAGAATTTGTAGTGCTGGATGTACTGGTATCAGACTTACCACCACAACCTGAAAAAATAATTGATGAAGTTAATAATACTATAAATAATTTCTTTCTCATGTTATCTCCCTCTTAAATTGTTTTATTTTATTTCTGCAAAGGCAAAGGAGAATATACAGGCAGGCTTGTATATTCTCCTTTGCCTTTGCAGAAACTTTACTCCTGTGTTTGTTTTAAAACTATTCTATTTTAACATTAACACATTAGTTATGTCAAATTTAAGAAGTATGTCCTCATTGCCGCAATGTGGCAATGAGATTGGTTTGTTATCTGGCAGGTAGCCAATGCCTGCTTGCAGGCATTGCGGATTGCAGATATCTTTTTGGTTTAAGATACATTTATTAAAAGTAATTATTGTAATATATTTTCCGTTATATAAATTTAAGGTTAATTTAAGATACAGAAAAGCCCAGCCTAAGATTAACAGTTTATAATGTGAGGTATAAAAGAAATATTTTATTTTTATAAAAACACACAGGAGGTTTTATATGGAATTACAATTACAAAATCTTAGTAAACATTATGGGAAAAAGTGTGCTGTTGATAATATAAACCTCCATTTGGTACCTGGAGTATATGGGCTGCTTGGGGCAAATGGAGCAGGAAAAACAACACTTATGAGGATGGTTTGTGGTGTACTTAAAGCCACTTCTGGTAATATCCGCCTGAATGGGAAAACACAACAGGAACTAGGGGAACGGTACTATGCAAATTTAGGCTATATGCCACAGGATTGCCGGTTTTATCCTGGTTTTACTGCACGTGAATTTATGTTATATATGGCAGCAGTAAAAGGACTAGATAAAAAAAAGGCAAAATCCAGGACAGAAGAATTATTATATATGGTTAACCTGCAGGATATTGCAGACAAAAAAATAAAGTCATATTCTGGTGGAATGAAACAACGCTTAGGAATTGCACAGGCAGAGCTGGATAATCCGTCTGTACTGGTATTAGATGAGCCAACTGCAGGACTTGACCCTAAAGAACGGGTGCGTTTCCGCAACCTTATTTCAGGTTTTGCAAAAGAAAAAATTGTTATTCTGTCAACACATATTGTATCTGATGTTTCTTATATTGCAGATACAATTTTAATAATGAAAAATGGCAGAATTATATTACAGGAACCGGTGGGGGCTGTTACCTGTGGTATAAAAGGCAAAGTATGGGAAGTACTGGTTCCAGAGAGTGAGGCAGACATGTATAACATGCAGTTTTCTGTTGTAAACCTGCACCATGAAAATAATATGGTACGTCTGCGTATCGTAAACAAAGAGCCACCAGCCCCTGGTGCTGTTATTGTAGAGCCAGGTTTAGAAGATTTGTTTTTATATTATTTTGGAGAGGAAGCAAAGGAGGAAAAATTACATGTTAATTAAATATGAATTTTTGAAAATATTGCGCAAAAAATCTACAATTATTATTATGGCAGCCAGTTTTATTTTAACAACATTATTATTTGGAATACAAATTATACAATACCAGGTTTATAATGAAAATGGTGTAATAAAAGGACCAGCAGGTATAGCTTATGAAAAAGAACAATACAAGGATTTATCTGTTTCTTTGTCTGAAGAATATATTACTAAAACAATTCTTGAGGTACAGCAGCTTTTTAAAAACCCAGATAATATTGGATATGACGGGAATGAACAGTTTTTAATAGGAGATGCCTACTGGAACAGCATTGCACCAAGGGAAAAATTACTTAATACAATTTCAAAAGCTTATGACAGCCCTGACGGGACATTAGGTTATAATAAATTCCGTAATTTAGATATTAAAAATGGTGCAAATTTTTACCAGGCAGTAAAATTAAAAATTAAAACTTTATTGGATGACCCATCTGGCAATTTATCTGTCTGCCAAAAAGAATATTGGAGCAGTATGGCAGAAAAAGCAGGTACCCCATTTCAATATGGATATTATGGAAGCTGGGAAATTATTATAAGCAGTTTTGAACTTTTAATTTTTGCAATATTAGCAGTTTGTATTGTAATTGCACCCGTATTTTCTGGTGAGTACCAGGCAGGTACTGATTCTATAATTTTATCAGGGAAATATGGCAAAACGAAATTAGTAACGGCCAAAATTATTTCATCATTTTTATTTGGAATAATAGCTTTTACTCTTCATGTTGTACTGGCATATGGAATAATATTTGCAGCATTTGGTACAGATGGATGGGCACTTCCTGTACAAATAGCTAATATAACAATTCCTTATCCATTTACATTTCTTCAGGCAGCACTTATAAATATTGGGGTTATTTATTTAATATTATTTGCAATGGTAAGCTTTACACTTCTCCTGTCATCAAAAATGAAAACCACATATCTTGTATTAGCTGTACTTGTGCCTGTTCTTTTTATTCCAGTGTTCCTTACACCAAATGGAACAACAGGGGTATATAACCTGGTATTGTTCTTATTGCCTTACCGTGCTGTTATGCCTGAAATTGGCAAATATATTTCATACCAGTTTGGAAATTTTGTTTTTAATATATTTTCTGTAAGAGCAGTTTTATATGTGGCTTTAACTTTAATTATGATTCCATTTGCAAAACTGGGATTTAAGAAACACCAGGCTGTGTAGGACATTTAAAACCTATACTATTCTTTTTTATATGGGTTTATATAACCAGGACAAAGATATTTTTCACTCCATTCAGACATTGTTTCTAGTACAGGAATAAAACTTTGTCCTAATTCTGTCAGGGTATATTCTGTTTTAGGCGGTATTTCTTCATAAATTTTTCTATGTATCAATCCATCCTGTTCCAGTTCCCGAAGCTGTTTTGAAAGGGTGGATTGAGTAATTCCGTCCAATTTTCTCATAAGTTCCCCAAATCTTTGCACTTTATAAAAAGCTATATACCATAAAATTAAAATTTTCCATTTGCCAGCAATAAAAGACTGCAGCCTGCTCATTGGTTCACAGCGGGCAAGCTGTTTATCTTTACTAAATTTATTATCCGCCATTATTTTCACCTCATAATTAGTATAGAATATATAATATTAAAAAACAAGAACTGGTTTTTTAGCTACTAAGTACGAAAAAAGATACTATTACCAAAAAAAGACAGGACTTGCAGTATATATACAATCCTGTATAATATGACAGCATAATAATTTTTTAAGGAGGAATAAGTTATGCATTATACAGGAACAATCTGGCGTCCGCCTTATGAGGCAGGTTCATTATTACTGGAAGTGACAGCAGGATGTACACACCATAAATGTAAGTTTTGTACATTATACAATGATTTGCCATTTACCTTCAGATTATCTCCATTAGAAGATATTGAGGCAGATTTACAGGAAGCAGCAAAAAGGAACCGTATGTGGGGCTGGAAAGACAGGCGTGTATTTTTAACAGGAGCTAATCCATTTGTTTTAAGATACACTTTTTTAATGGAGATTGCTGGATTGGTTAAAAAGTATTTTCCATCTTACAGAAGCATTGGTTCTTTTGCAAGAATTACAGATATTAGTATGAAGTCTGATAAAGAATTAATACAATTAAAAAAAGCAGGCTTTAACGGTCTTACTATAGGCATGGAAACGGCAGATGACAAGGCACTTGGATTTATGAATAAGGGGTATAGTAAAAATGATATTCTGGTACAGTGCAGACGTCTTGAACAGGCAGGCATTTCTTATAAGTTTTTTTATCTTGTTGGGATATCAGGGAAAAACAAAGGTACTGAAGGCGCAAAAGTAACTGCAGAGATTTGTAACCAGCTTCATCCAGAACTGGTTGGAGCTAATATGCTTACAATATATAAAAATTCTTTATTGTACCAGGAAATCAGGAAAGGAAACTGGAGACCTGAAAGTGAAATGGAAAAGTATAAGGAGATGAAAACCTTAGTGAAAAATCTCTCTATAGAAACAGAATTTGCTGCAATGGGTGCTTCAAATGCTGTACAATTATATGGTATTCTTCCAAAAGATAGAATGAAGCTATTGTCTGTTTTAGATGGAATTATAGATAATGTGGATGAAAAAGAACTGGAATATTACAGGAAAAATTTGCGGCATTTATAAAGGGAAAGTACCATTTTGGATATATGGCATACTTCCACATAATGAAACAAAATATATTATAAAAAAGAGGGTAAACCAGTGAAAATAAACAGGTTTAAAATTTGTTAATATGAACGGCATAGATGTGAATAGTAATGCTGTACACCTGCCTTGTAGCATAAATGGGGAATATATTTTGAGTTTCCCCATTTTTTACGGGAAAAAAAGGGTATCTGTCTATTGAAGCATCTGTTTTATTAAAAGGAAATAAAATACCACTGCCTGTTTATGAAAAAATTTTTTCTGCAGCAGAAAAAGGCTTTTTAAGTGAAACGGATGAAAATTTAAAATGCCTTGGTTTTTTATCTGCAAATTTCAGAAGGACGTGCATAAGGACACTTGACAGGGGATTTGATGCAGAAGATTATTACAGGTATTTTCTTGGCAGAGACGAAAAATTTATAATACGTGCAAAGAAAAACAGGAATGTTATTTATAAAAATAAAACCTGTAATATAATGGATGCAGCAAAAAAATATAAAGGGAACTACTGCATGGGTTTTACAGATAAACATGGCAAAAAAATCCAGTGCAAAATAAGCTATATACCAGTAAAACTATGTGCATTCCCACAAAAAGACCTTGTACTTGTTGCAGTGTATGGTTTTGGAAAAAATCCAATGTTGCTGGTTACAAATTTGGAAATACAGGAAACATCCCAGAAGAAAAAGCTGTGTATTATTGTTACAAAAGTTTATCTTATGAGGTGGAGGATAGAAGAATACTTCCGTTTTAAAAATTTTGCAACACTGGCAGTTGGTTATTTGGGAATATTTTATTCTGGAAATAATGGAAACCCGTTTATGGACATGGTATTTGAATGTTCAAAAAGGATATATAAAATTCCAAAATTTGTTTTTTATGCAACAGGATATGCTTTTAAACAGATTTTTTCTAAAAGAAGTTCTGGAATAATGAATTATTTTAGAAAACATGCTTTGCCATGTCATCAATTTCCTGCTAACCATATTAAAAATGGGGCTTGATAACACTTAAACCTAAAAAATGGGGAAACTCAAAGAAATATATAGAAAAAAGGCATATGATATGGTATAATTAATCCAGGTAATGTTCCAATACATTAGTAGCCAGATTTAAATAATTATTATTTATGGAGGTGTATATATGAGGTTAGCAGGTAAGGCAAGTATATCTATAATAACAGCTGTTTTTTTGGCAGGATGTGCCAGACAAACAGACAAAACAGATATTACAGAAGAAAAACAAGTTATAAATGCTGTAGAAACGAATGTATATAATAGCAATAAACAAAATAATACAAAGACATATACACTAAAAGATGATAGTGAAGAATTTATTTCACAGATTATTATTGATGAAAGTGATAATACTTTTACGTTTTCTTATGATGTTATGTCTTCTTATTTAGCCTATGGCCAATATACAGAGAGTGAAGGACAGTTAAAATTAAAAACATATGATGGAAAATATCATTATACATTTGACATAATAGATGAAAATACATTGAAATTTAAACAAGAAAATTCATCACGTATTAACAGAATTACAGGAAATGGAATTGCAGATGGGGCAGAATTTGTAACTGGCATATTATCTGGAAACGTAACAAATACAGATGGATTGGAAATTCTACGTAAACTATATATTGATTTCCCTCAGGATGCAAGTTACCAGGAAGCTATATCCTTTATCCAGGAATCAGGACTGCCTTACTCTGAAAGAAAGCTAAATGGCAGCAGATATATAAAAATTGCATTGGAAAAACCTGATACATTTATTGAAACCCCAGTTATTGATACTTTTAAAAATTATGATTATATTGAAGCCAGTTATATGTATCCTAAAAAGGAGAATAACAATAATGATGAGCTGGATAAGTATTTTTTTGCGGGAATTATATATGTATCAGTAGGAGGGTACCAGTTAGAGAGCCATGACAATAGTACATTTATTACTAATAAGGATGGAGAAATAGTAGATTCCAAGATGGACCGCCAGGAACAAATGTATTTTCTGGAAAGCCATACAGAACCAGCTATAGAATAAAATATATATTTTGGGGCATTAGATATTGGATAAACATAAAAGGTATATTGAAAAGGCAGAGAGATGGAATTAATTATTTGTAATACTTTCATGCCCGTTGTTCTGCGGCGGGGTATTTTTCTTGCGTATTTGCTTGTTTATATTAGAAACAGTATAATATAAGTAAATTTAGTGGTAAAAATTATACAAGATAGTAAATTTAAAAAGGTGTGGAAATGAAGACAGACAGATTATATGCATTAACATTATACCTTCTTAACCATGGCAAAACCCCAGCTTCAGAACTTGCAAAATATTTTGAAGTATCTGTGCGGACTATACAAAGGGATATTGATGCGTTATGCCAGGCAGGTATTCCAGTTTATGCTGTTACAGGCATTAATGGCGGATATGGGATTACAGATAATTTCAGGATGGATAACCAGCTGGTATCAAAAGAGGATTTTGCTTATATAGTAACTGCACTGTATGGGTTAAAGACTGTAACAGGAAACTGGATGGATAGTAGTATTTTTGAAAAAATAAAGGTTGTATCTGGCAATAGTAATACAGGACTGGTTTTAGATTTTTCCGTGTTACGGGAAGGGGATAGTTTATTGCTTCAGTCTTTACAGTCTGCAGTATTAAACCAGAAGGTTGTGAAATTCTCTTATACAAATAAGAAAGGTTCTGTAAAAGTACATTTTGTAGAACCAGTTGCAGTTATTTATAAGTGGTATGCCTGGTATATGCTTGCATATGACAAGGTAAAAGGAGATTACAGTACATATAAACTTGTACGTATGGATAATGTTAATGTGACTGGTGAAAACTTTTCAAAAAAACATATTCCAGCAGAAGAAATATTATTACGTTGTGAGAATAATTATAAAAACAGCAGTACATATACTCTTAGAAGAACAAGGTTATATAAATAATATTAATAAAGAACGTCTGCACCATGAAATTTATTTGTCTGATACAAGAAAGATAAATCCAGAAAAATGGAAGACTGTAATAAGGCATCCAATAAAGAAAAAAAATTAAACTTTCTGGAAAAGGGCGGCAGTGTCATAAGATTATGTGGATTTGTATATATACCATATGTGGGATTACCAGACGCCTTTATATGAAATGATGGATGGGCTTGACAGATAATTAAGAAAAGAAAGGTATATTGGTATTTCTAACTGTTATGAGTGACAGCTTACTAAAGTAAATGCATTAGCAGAAAAAGAGGGTTTTATAAAGTTTATTTCTATACAGGGTATTTATATACCACATAAACTTGTGGGTGTTATGGCAGAAAATACAAAGGTATCATCAAATGAATAGGCAACAGGCTATGACAAAAAGCATATTCTATATTCCCATAGCCCTCTCCTTTTACATGAAAAAAGCACCCAAACCTAATATAAGGCTTAGATGCTTCCATCAACTACTCTGTTATTTTATTGTAACCTTCCTAACCTGCGAATGTATTGCATCATTTCTTGATAAAAGATACAAGCAATACTGGTTCATGCTTATCCCTTCCCGTTTGGATTGTTCGGAAAACTGACGGTGCAGGCTTTTGGGAATCCGCAGCTTAAACTGCCCAGAATAATTATTCAGGCCATCCGGTCTGGGAATCTCCTGTCCTTCCTCGTCCGTGTCCTCCATTTGGTTTTTAGATTGTACCTGTGTTTACAGTATAAAGATAATGGAGGATTTTTTCTTGTAAAAGATTGTCCAGTGTAAGGAAGCATTCCTATGGATGAGTTAGTGCATTATAAATAAAGAATAAACGAAAAAATACAGATAGACCGGAATTATTCCTGCGTAGGCATAGTGAGGATGGGCAGGTTTGCTTGCGTCATCCGAGTGCCCACAAGGGTTGCAAAGCCAGCCCTTTTTGTATGGAGTGTAATTGCAGCGGTTAAAAAGTGCAGGATTTGACGGTCAGCGAGTATGCAGAAAAATAAAGTAAGATAACTTTAAGTACATGATTGTATTATTCATTACAGGTATGAGAAAGTAATCAATATAAGCATTAGACTTTTGTGGAAGGAGTTAGTAGAATAAATAGGTAGAAAAAATAAAAATTTCTTTGTCCCATACTTGACAGATACAGGTTTTCCAATATGGTGAGGAAAAGATTTAACGGATGTTTCATATAAAAGTGTACAGAAATGGGTAAAGTAAATCAAATAAATTAAAAATTCCAGCATATTTATGCTATTATGACATAGATATGCTGGTTTTATATTTATATATGTCTGGTTATCAAACCAGGCTTTTTAATAATTGTGTACCCTGTCTTATAATTTTCTGGTATCTTTTTGCATTTACACTTTTAAGCCATGCAATTTTTCCAGAAATCTCTTGTATTGTATGGTTAGATACGCAACCTCCAGAATCTTTTAATTTCTGTGCATTATGTATAGAAGCTTTTAGTATTTTAACCCATTTTTTAGGAACACCAATTTCTTCATTGTTAATTACAATACCAGTAATATACTGCCGGTTGTTTTTTCTTAATATATGGGTTTTTTCTTTTTTCATATGAAAGCCTTCTGCTTCTATAATCGTATTAATGCTGTTTAAAAATCTTCCTATGGCAAAATTACTTGTATCACCTGTATAGCTGAAACTCATATCATCTGCATATCTTGTATAAGTAATCCCATACTTTTTGCATAAACCATTGATACGTTTATCCATGCTTCTGCATATAATATTTGTAATCATAGGGCTTGCTGGAGAACCTTGTGGCAATATTCTGTCTGATGTCTTGATATATTTTATCTCTCCTTTGATTTCAAGCGGCATTCTTTCACAGTATGTACAGACCATAGCAAGTAGTGATGATATATAACCAGAGTAACCAAAGGACTGGTATAAGCCTCTTACACGTTCAAACGTAATAGTAGGGAAGAAGTTTTCCAAATCAATATTTATCAATAAACCAGGACTTGTGTTATGTGTTTTTGCACTTGTAAGGACAGACCTTGATTTAATAAAACCATGAGCCTGGCCAGAAATCTCTACATTTTGCAGGATTTGTTCTAATATTTGCCGCTGGGCTGTTTTTAATTGTGTTTTAGGTGCAGCTATATGACGTGTCCCACCACTTTTTTTAGGGATATCAAAACGGTAATAATTATCAAATGTAATAACATCCCTATGATATACCAGATAGCGTAAAGTGTTGTATTCTATCTGTAGGAATTTGGCAAGTTCTTTATCTGTTTCTATTATAGGCATATGGTTTTCTTTTAGTTTTTGTATATTTGTTTCTTTTTTTCCTAAAAGGCTTGAATATCCTTTGCCAATAAAAATAATATTTTCTGCTTTGCGTTTATTCCACGCTTCAGATTTTAACTGTTTTTGACGTTCTCTTTCTGCTTTTCTTTCAGCACGTCTGGCTATGGATTCTTTCATAATTTCCTGGGCAACAACGGAGCGGATTTTCTCATAATCCCATGTATCCTGGTATTGTTTTTTTAAATGAGAAAGTTTTTTTTCAATCTCTTCTCTTTCATGGCAGGCATCCGATATTTTTTCAGAAAGTTTTTGAAATTCATCCAACAGTTTTTTTCTGTTTTCAAAGTCTTGTTCTGACTCGTTTTGCTGGCGTTCATATGGTGTTGGCAGGTTGCTGGGCCAAAACCCGTATTCCTGCATTTTAAGAAAGGTAAATTCTTTTTTACCCATATTATTTACCAGTTCTCTATATCCGGCTCTTGTATCCATTATAATAACATCTCCATAATATCGTTGATTTTATATTCTTTTTCGTATTCCAAATTTTTTAATTTTAACAACTTATAAGAAGCGACATAAAGTGCAAGAATGTGGGCACATGGTTCTGAAAGATTTCTTTCGCCTCTTTTAAATTGCTGGCAGCTACAGTCTATTTTTGTGATTTGGCCATCCTGGTCAATTACAATTTCCGTAGAATCACTATTGTATATTGTTGTGAATATAAACTCCTGTTTATGCGAATATCTTACCTTCATATTGTCAAATGTAGATTCACTGTATTTTTGTACATCAGTTTCAATATCGGAAACTTCATAAAGTTCTTCTGGAATTGGGGTATTGCATAAATGACGGAAACGCACTTTGTCATTTATAATATCAAAATAACCCTCACCACGGCGGAACAGCATACCTATTCCAGATTTTATTTTATCGCTCTTCTGGCCTGGAAGATGTGCAGAAATTTCCTCCATAGATAAACAACGCTGGTCTTTCATTAACTTATAAATATCTTTATAACAGCCTCCGCCTGTAAATCCTGCCATAATATTAAATGCAGTTCCTTTTACCCAGTCATTGGAAGACCATGAGGAGAAGCCAACTGTCATTTGCATTGTACCCATATCAGCACGGATAAACTGAGGCATTCCAAATCCCAGAATACGTACATAAAATGCTTGTGATAATGGAATTAATTTTTCAACTACAAGCCAGCGCCTTCTGCCCCAGATTTTTTCTTCTCTTCTTTGGCGTCCCTGGTAAATAGCATTTAGAGTAAGAATTGTCCCAAAAGGCTCAAATATAATCTGTATTCTTTGCCCAGGCTCTAAAATCCATTTCATATAACGGGGGCTCTTCTTTTCTTTATGCTTTCTTAAAAATGCGCATATATCATACATATCAGAAGGGGAAAGTTCAAGTTCAGTCCCAGATAATGCTGCAGCAGAAGATACCTGGTTAAAGCCTTTAATCCATGTTTCAGGCAGGTCAATTTTCTTCTCTATATACTCTGGCACAATATCATTGTCTATCGTAAAACCTTCTGGATTTACAGATAATGTAACATCTGTATAGCTTCGGAATCTTTGCATTTCTTTTTCTAATTTGGCAGAAAAGTCGATATTTGTTGTTCCAAGTTGTGGTGTCTGCAATAAATCAAATTCATCCATAGATACAGACAGGCAGCCATAAATTGATTCATCAACCGAAAATGCTTCAAATGAAACCTGGTCTTTATGTACAGTAATTACAGGGTCTAATACAAACCATAAATTGTAATCCCTGTCTTTTATAAATTTCCAAAAGTCCCGTTCAATTTTATAATAATCCCTCCATGCATCATATTGGTCAATTTGCTTTTGTAAATTCTTTTGTATATTTAATAACTGGTTTATTTCATTTTTTTTGCTGGAAAGCTCAAAATCATAGGAATCCATTTTTTTCTTTAAAGATTCCCTTACGTTTGGCATGTATTCTTTGTGTACTTTTACACGCCGTTCAATTTCTTCATTAAGCCATGTAAAATAATCTGTTCTTTCTTTTTGCTTTTTTCCTGCATCCGAAATAACAATTTCCCTTAACATAAGCATGGCATCACGGAACAACAAAGGATGATTTAATTTCCCGCAGAAAGAAACTTTTTCATCACGGGATAAGTCAGGACTCAGTCCTAAAGTTGTCTGGTTGTTAACCTGTGTACATCGGGAAGGGCTTGCGTATTTATAACCTACTTTCATAAAGTGCCTACCTCCTTCTGGATCTGGGCAAATGTTACAAGTGCTCTTTCAGAATCTATTTTGCTGTTTGTGCTTCCAATATCAAGAAGTATATGCTCTATTTCCTGCCGTTTTCCAGGATAATATTTTAAAAACAATGGAATAGTGTTATATATATGTTCCTTGCTTTTTGAAACTTTATTTGGAAGATAAAGCAGTGTTTTTGTATAATAAATATATAAATCTGGGTTTGTTTCATTTAATTCCGAAAATGCAAGTTTCATTTTTTGTGAAAGATAAGCTTTTACTTCAACACATGGGTGTTCCATCATACGTAAAATAAATTGCGTTGGAACCTTGTTTCCATACCAGTCATCAAGTTTTCTTAGACCATACTGGTATGCCCTTTCTACAGGGGAATCTAATAAAACCATATGCAGCTTTTCTCTTTCTTTAATTTCTAAACTTTCAAACACAGACTGGGCAATTTTATTCAAATAATATACATTACATTCAAAAAGCAGCAGGAGAGTGGCTGTTTCTCTAGCTAGTGCAGCTTTTTGCCTGTCTATAATTTCTGTAAGTGTTTTTACAAGCCGTTTAGAACCTGTTTCCAGAATAGACAGGATTAAGCTGTTTTTAGGTAAAGTATCTTCTTTAAATGATTTCAGTAAAGATACAGTGTTGTATTCTCTTTCTGGAATTCTGTTATATTGTAAATTAATATCCTTTAGAGTATCTTTTAATACATCGTATGGCATGAAAAATATAATATTTTCTGTTATATCAAAAAGAAATCCAGGAACTTTTTTAAAGCTTAGCAGCAGGGATATAAAATAGTTTAACAGCTCTTGTTGCTCCACTGCCGTTGCGGCATCAAGTTTGCTAACAGATTTTAATAATAAGTCTGTAATTTGCCCGGAAAGTTCTATCTGTTGTTCCAGAAAACGCTCTCTTTTTTCAGTAATTGATTTTAGGAAAGCTGCATATTCCACAGTTGTAAAGTGGTTTATATTATCTTCTAATATGCTGTACCATGTTTCTATTGTATCTAAAAAAAGAAACTCAGAAATATGTTCTGGCTGGAATTTTCCATTTGTCCGTATAAAGTATTTTTTTGCAGCATTCCATAATTTTTCTGATTGTGTGTCCATCAAGGAAATCATAATATCTGCATTAAATTCCTGTAACTCTTTTAATTTTAGTAACAGTATTTTTTCAAATATTTTTGCAGTTTCTTCATAAGGTATTTTTGAAAAAGCTGCCAGTTCTTTTATTTCATATAAGTCCAGTTTGTTATGTTCATCGGCATTTTTTAATATTGCATAACAGAATTTATGTACTGGTAAAGCCTTTGCATTCTGGGCTATAAAAATAACATCAGAAAGATATCTTTGCCATATGGAATTTTCTGCTGCATCTTTACTGTAAAGTACTTCTCCAAAATAATTATAAAAAAAGAAATTATAATAAAAATTCTCACAATAAATATCTAAATTATCATTGTCTGTATAGCTTACCAGCATTTCACGTGCAGCTGTTATAAAGCTGGTTTCATCTGTTGCCTGGTATGCATCAAGTATCCTTCTAAGATAGCGTAAATAATAATTGTATGCACTGGTCTTGTGGCTTCCCTTAAAATAATATTTAGTTCTTGGAGCATCCAGGTAGTAAGCTATTTTTCCTATAACATCAGCCATACCATATGCTTTTGCTGTCTGTATTGTATTTTTAAATGCAATATTTTTTACATTTTTTCCGTCATTGTAATTATTTTCTTCATAAAGGTTCTGGCTGCCATAAACACCATAAACATACAAAATATTTTGATAAGCACCTGGCTGGTCTAAATATTCCTGGAGTTCCACGCCTTTTAGCTTTTTGCCATTTAATTCCAAGTGTTTAATATGGAAATCCATTTCAGGGAGTGTTGTATATATAAATTCTTTTTGCTTCTGTAGTAATTTCTCATCAAACAGGCTGGTATACTGGCTGATACAGCGCCTGAGCCCGTTATGGCATGCTTCATTTGCCCATAATACATTGCTGTTATCAATTTGTTTTGCAGTTTCTAATAAAACTGGATTCTTTTCTATTGTAAGTTCCTGGAAAATGCCACATGCCAGCTCTACACTTGCTACTTTTAAGATACGCTCATATTCTTCAACAGAAGGCTGCATTTTAATAAACTGGCCCAGATATTTTTTTCTTGTATATAACCTTTCCCTGGAGAACATATTTACAATTATCTCCATATATGGACTGTCTGCTTTAAAGCCAAATAAATCACTAGGATTTTCAATTAATTCAACATCTTTAAAACTGATTTTATTTGCTTTTAAATAACTAACATAATCTGTATAATTCTTTTGTTCATAATAGTTGAAAACAACTGTTTTTTCTATTTTATAAAATTCCTGGATAATATATTTTTTGTCAATTTCTACACAATACTGCCAGCCTGCTCTTTTATCATAGTCCCAGTATCTTTCTGCAGCTTTATAACCTTTACTATAACAAAGCAGGTTCTTTTCTTCATAGTAGTATGTATTTGGAATAGAAGGTAAGTGTCCATTTGTTCCATGAAAGACAGCATAATTTGTATATGTTACCATGGGCTTTAACAAATATGCCTCTGTGTAATGGGAACGGGGAGAATATTTTAATTCCTGTTCAACTTCCTGTTTCCCATACAAAATAAGCAGGCAGGGATTTTTTTTGCTGTCTAATCCCCAAAGCAATATTTTGCGGACTGGAGGCTCATCGGGTTTCCAGAGCCGTTGTTGTTCCTCTGATGTTAAATTCCTCATAATTTTTCCTTTCTTTTAATTAACAAATTCAAAACGCCACTGGGGGTTTATTAATCATAACTTGGTAGAAGAGGGGACAATCTCCCATCTGGTGTAAAGATATCTGAATAATTATATAAAATTATAGTATATTTTTGACAAATTTTCAAGTAATTTAATAAAATCTGATAAAAATTAGTTGACATTTTTGTAATATATGGTACAATTTTAGAAAAGGTTAGATTTTCTGGTCTGAATGCTTTGGGGAAGCTCCAAGGCTGGTAATTTATAAGCCATTACACCACAATGTTCTGCGTCACTCGCACGGCATACGTACCTCTGACGTTTAGACAGTAGCCTGCGGCAAAAACGTCAGAGGTACGCACCGTGCTAAAGTGTCAGAACAGAGTATATGTTTTTTGCAGAAAATCTAGCCTGATTTTATTGTTTAATAAGGTTATTATTCTTTTAAGCCGGCAGTCTGGTGGCAGGGGTACAAGTACCTTAAAAAGCAAGATAACAATAAAAATATATTAAAAATGTAAAAACCAGCATATTTATGGTATATGCTGGTTTTATTTAAAACTAAAAAAATATGTAAATGGATGTTTTTATAATATATAGATATAGCCAGGCGGACATGCTTGCATATCCATTACTTCACCAGATACAACTGAAAATCCTTTTCCAGCTTCACCGGCATGTTTAGCTTCAACTGAAGCATTTAATAGCAGGCTTAATAAAAAATAACTATATAACTAAAGTTTTTCAAAGCCGCCATAAAAACAACAAGTAAAATACTATGTAAAACCAGAGTGGGAATAACCTGGCTTATATAACTATTTATATTTCTTAAGTTTATAATACAAGGCATGGGTATTATATAAATGAATAAGACATTCTTTGTAAAGAATATATATAAATTAAAAGTTTGTTGTGCCTGTTGCCAATAGCTGCAGGTACTGGAAGGACATTGTTGTTAATATGGAAAATAATACCCGGAAATTAGATGCTGCACTTGAATTTGCGCTTCAAGTGCCTGAATCAGGTGAAAATGGAAGTTCCCAGGCTGGATATAACGCAGAAGAAGACAGATGGCGTGTAATTGTGAAATATTATGGAGATATAAATAGTATTATTGCTGGAATAACAGGTGCAGAGGCTACAAGCCTTTTTAATAATTATGCAGTGGTAAATCTCCCTGCTTCCCAGCTTGTTGCTCTTTCTGAGGCACAAGGTATAATTTATATAGAGAAACCAAGAGAAATGTATTATAACGTAAATAATGGCAGGGAGGCTTCATGTATCAATGCTGTCCAGGCAGATGTAACAGGCAGGCCAGTCCAAGGTTCACTTGGTCTGGATGGAAAAGGTGTACTGGTTGGGATAATTGATTCTGGGGAACGTGTTATTATATTGTCAAGTCAGAAATAACCCAGTAAATATAAGGGGTTCCGGCTGATTTAGTCCTACAGGAAATGCAAAATAAATAGTCATTTTGATGTAGGATGGACCCGTTTTACAAATTGAAAACTGTTTGTTGCATTTATTTAACACGTTGTGTATTAACTAAGGCTGTTCTGGTTTTATATGGAAAAATATCTGATATTTTCCCGTCTGGTGGATATGTGGTATTGATTTTTGTGTAAATTTGGGACAACCAGTAAGGAGTGTAAATTAAAAATACTCCCTTTTCAGAATTGTGTAACCACTGAAAACGAATCTATAAATATACATTGAAAATAGTATTTGAAGGACTTTTTAAAACAATGAACTCCATAGATAAACAGTGGCCAGAAAAAGTTGAGCCAGCATCGCAAAAACAAATCCATGCCTTGGAGGAAATAGCCGATTTGAAACAATATGGAAAAAGTATTCCATATGCATATCTACTGTTTTTAGAAGAGATGGGTCAAAATGACAATGGATTGTTGGAGCAGGAATGGGATGGGTATACAGAAGTCAATATTGACAGTATATTAAGGGATTATCTCCGTTACATAGATAAATTTGATATTGATATGAATGAATAGCAGTGGATGGTGTAAAAAGTAAATTATCTAATACAAAAGAAATAAAGGATAATTATAAACTTTCCAAAGGTTGTTTATATCCACAGTTCCATGCAGTAACATCTTTTGATGTATTGGATAGTAAATTTATAGATGCTGGATTTGAAATGGAAACAGCAAATGAACATAAACCAGCTTATAAGTTATTAGAAAACCACATACCAGGAAAAGATATTATTCTTTATGACAGAGGTTTTGCAAGTGCAGCCTTAATAAAAAAATTAGAAGAAAAAGGCGTATATTTTGTTGCCAGGGTATCAAAAAGCTTTATATAAAGAAGTCAATG